>Ga0182013_10004286_pt1 | contig 17231 bp, 8 predicted proteins | sample 612S2MmetaG_FD_120487 | JGI IMG/M metagenome (GOLD analysis project Ga0182013, IMG submission 120487) | Permafrost microbial communities from Stordalen Mire, Sweden - 612S2M metaG | ecosystem: Environmental > Terrestrial > Soil > Wetlands > Permafrost | place: Sweden: Stordalen | collected...
ATGCCTTAGGGCGGCCAACTCAGGTTGCCATTTACAACGCAGGCGGCGGGACGCCAGTCCGCGTAACTTCGACGTTATACAGTCAGGATCATAACAGCGTCACTGTCACCAACGGAACCGGGAGTGGAGCCATCGTGTCCACCTCCTACACTGACAACAACGGGCATAGTTTATTGTCCATCTCATATCCCACCAACGGCGTGACGGAGTTTACCTGGTGGCAATATGATCTGGCCGGCAATTGCATTGCCCAACAGCGGTGTTCCTCCAATTCGAGCGGCATCACCGTTTGGGCGACTAACGGCTGGACGTATGATGGCCTGAACCGCGTCCACACCCAAACTGCCAAGGACGGTGCCACTACAACCTTCCTGTACGATGCCCTGGGTGACATCACCAACCGTGCCATGCCCGGCGGACTCACTTGGAGTGCCACCTACCTAAACGATGGACGCATTTCCGCGGAGCAGGAAGCTGGAGGAACCCTGACGGCCCGCAATATCTCCTATTCTTATTATGCGTCGGGAACGCCGTTCGCCGGAAAACTTCAAACGGTCACTGATGGACGCGGAACGACCCGCAGCAATAGTTATGACGACTTCCAGCGTTTGGCCTCAGTTACTTCTTCCGGCTCGTCTCCGCAACAAAACACGCTCACTACGTATCAATATGACGTGCGAAATCTAGTGACGAACTTGACTCAGTCTTTTGCGACCAACACTACCGGCCCGTCCACTTCTATTAATCGCACCTACGACGGTTATGGCCGCATCCTAGAAGAACGTAATTCGGTCGGCGGCAGCACTCTTTCCGATCTCTTGCAAAGTTGGGACGTGGGCGGGAGACGCTCTTCGCTCGGTGGTGTTCCGTACAATTATCAGGCTGACGGTAGGATGATCGCCTCGGACGGTTCCACTTTCGGATACGCCGACAGTGGTTTGCTCAATTCGCGCACGAATGCGTCTCGCGTTTATAGTGTCACCCAACGCGATGGTTCTGGCCGCATCCTTCAGGCCAGCACGAAAATCAGCATTCTGAACATTTTGGCCGAGACCCTGTCGTGGCGCAACGACGGCAATTTGAACAACTATACTGCAGTACGTGGGGACTTCACCGACGTTCGCAACTTCACGTATTCCTCGTACGCCCAACGGTTGACTCAGGAAAGTCTCAACGTAGGCGCGATGCAATCTCTTACCAATAATTACACCATTGACAACGGCAACGTTGGCGGGCTTGGAATCTTGACTTCTCAAAGCGAGAGCGGCGTGGGTTCAGCCTCATGGACGGTTTCATCGGGCGGTGTCGGCTTGGATGGCTTGAGCCGAGTCGCGCAGGCAGTGGACACTACTATCAATCGTCCAGCGTTCGGTCTGGCACAAGGAGCGGGAACAGTTTCGGCCACCTTAGACGGGCATCCGGTAGGGGTTCAATTTGACGGCCCCAATGGCGGCGGCCAATGGCGCGCCAGCCTCGAACTGACTCCCGGCTCCCACACATTGGCAGTCAATGCAGTTGATCCGAGCGGCCTCTTTTCAGGTTCCAGCAATAGTGTCTTTACAGTCACGAATACCGCGCAAGACACCATTACCAACATTTACGACGGCAACGGCAATGTGACCCAACGATTTTGGGTCAATGCGTTGGGGCAAACCAATCGCTCGCAAACGCTCACTTGGGATGCGTTCGACCGCTTATTGGGCGTAATTGATCGTGACGGCTTCACAAACGGATTCAACTGGACGGCCATTTATGACGGTTTGGGGCGGCGCTTGAGAACCATCAATGTCATGGTGGTGTCCAACACTCTCGTCACAACGCTAAATTCCTCTAATACGGTAAGCCAAGTGGATTCTTGGTACGATCCGCAGGTCGAGTTTCTGGAAGTTGGCGTTGCCATAAATGGCTCGTTCACCACCAAAACTTACGGCCCGGATGCCAACGGCATCTATGGCGGTATGCAGGGAGTCGGCGGCCTGGAATCGCTTTATGTCACTGGACATTTTCGCGCCGTTGGTTCCGTGCAGGATTATTTCGGCAATATAATTGGGATCATCACCAACAGCACAGTCAATTGGAATCCGACACGGTTCAGCAGTTATGGCCCGGTGCCTGGTTACGACCAAGCTGCGCTGTGGGACTCTCTCCAGGTCGCACCAAGCCCAAAATATGGGCCGCGAATGGCTGTGAACGCTTATGAAGCGACGCAAGATATACGCGTTCCTATGGGGCAAGCCATCGCCAACCCACAGGCCGGCTCCGGCGGAGGTTTTCAGTTCTATCTTAACAGCGTTAACGCCCCTCCTGTCCTCAAGCTAATTTCCACCACTCCGCTTCACTGAAATGATATGATCTCCCAAGAAACGGGTCGTTTCATGATTCATGGAAACCCAAACGTATCTCCCGATCTGTCCAGGCAAGCGTTTTTGTCGTCAAGAAGCGGAGCCGCGAGTCGAATGGTGGTTAGCAACCCTCCATTTTTTACATATTGTTTACCGCAAGTACCGATTTCGGGTAGTAATTTTTCGATGAATCTGCTGTTCAAAGATGAGAAGCTAACTGAAATTAGATTATGCCTGCAACCCAATCGGAACAATCCCACGTGGAATAATTGGTCCGAAGCTGAAGAATTGACAATGAAAAAGGAACATGAAAACTTTTTGCTTTCGCAATTAGGTCCCGGGAACGCCGGAGTATGCAGCTACTCTTATAATTGGGGAAACATTGATTCGGTTTATTCCGAGATTGAAGGAGCGAGCGAGATCATTGTAAAATACAAATGACTATGCCGTTTAACAAATTAACGTTATCACGAGACACTTCCGTTTTGACGAGGTGCGCACAGTCGCTTGATGCTGAACTCTCAAAACTGTTATTGTTGGTATGCGCCAACAATTTCGCCATAAGGGCGTGCTACATCTTGGAGGCTCAAAAGCCTGGCGACAATGATATAAAGTTTTTGGTTGCGGTCTCCCTAGAGAATGAAGCGCAAGAACTGGATGAAGTAGCCGGACAATTTCAGGGGGCCTTGCGACAATTTCCGACTTTTGCTGAGAAAGTCTTCATCATGTCCGCGAATCAGTCTCTTTTCTCCGAGTATCAGGGGCAGGAGTTTTACCGCAGGAATATCGTTGGAGTTGATAATGGGCTTTCTGAATAATGTCATTGTTGGTGTTTCGTGCGTGACACAATAAATTGTTAAATCGTAATGCGACCAAATAATATCACCGTGAAGAGAAATGTTCATAAAACCTGTGCCATTCTGTTGCCAGCCTGCCTCACATTGTTATTCTGCTTGACCGTATGTGGTGCCGACGATGCTTCCGATTTGCAAGCGCTTGACAGGCCAATTCTTCGTTTTCTGCCTCGCCCGCCAAAGGATGATACAAACATCAATTCATTGATCATTAGAGCGCAAACTAATGAGGCAAAGGCGGAGTGCCTTTTGGGACTGTATTACATTCACGGATTGAATGTGACCCAGGATTACACAAACGGCTTAAAATGGCTTTCAAAGTCCGCCGACCAAGGTTTTCCACCAGCAGAATATGCTCTCGGCATTCTTTTCAAATCTGGATTGGGCGTGCCGACCAACCGGCCAACAGCCGACCGATGGTTTCAAAAGGCTTCTGATCAAGGTTACGTACCTGCTGAACACGAAGCGGCGCTAATCGCAGACCGCAATGGAAATCGAGATGAAGCACTCAAACTATTACGAGATGCGGCACAGAAGGGTTTTCCTTCGTCCCAATATCTAATGGGTTGTATCGCATCCGATCCGGTCGAGCAGTGCTTTTGGTACACCTTGTCTGCCGAGAATGTTGAATTAAGCGGCAAACACCTGTTGGAAGTCAGCCGCACTTTAACAAAAGAACAATTCGCAGAAGTGGCTGAACGCGTCCGAAACTTCCACAGTGCTCAGAAATGATGGATAAACCAAAATACTGTGCGAATGAGTGCCAAATAGACAGTTTTTGATTCGGGCGCACGGACGTTTCTTCAGCGGGAATCCGCATCCCACCTCCTTGGCGTCCGTGGCCCGAATCTCCCATACGAATATGAAGCCCAACATTCTTGTCAGAACGTCACTGCTTTCCTTCTGGTTTTTGCTCCTTAAATGTCTCAGCAAGCCTTTCCAAATGGATAAATTGGTGGGCCGTCTGGCGTCTCATATCAAAAGCGGGAATGCTGGTGCATGATGAGCGGCGAAGCTTATACTCTGTGCCTTAGTGAGCAACACGCTGATGAAGCGCATTTGCAGGAGATTCATGCTAGCGGATTTTGAGGTCGTCAAGCTCGCTGCGGCTTTCGGGATGGATGGCCCGGAATTATTGCGCCGGGCGGTTGCAAAAGCCCAAAGGCATACGCAATCTTTACCTACCTTGCTAAGAAAGAGCGGCTAATTTTATGTGCTCTGGCTTGCAGATTGGGAATTGATTCCTAAAATTTAAGGAGTGGTTAGAAGGTTAAAACCTGCCCATTATCAAAGGCTGATTTGACTTTGAAATTTGACCTGGGTATAATATTGTCATGGTCAGGGAGAAATCCAGTAACTTTTCCGGAGAGAAACTTCAACACGTCATCTTGTATTTCCTTGAGCGCATTAACAATGTTCATCTCGGAAGGACGAAGCTGATGAAGCTCCTGTATTTTGTCGATTTCGATCATTACGAGACATATGGGCGTTCTGTCACTGGCGCAACATATCGGAAACTTCCCCACGGACCTTATCCCAAGGACGCTGAAAAGCTGCTTTCCAAAATGAGCGCCCATGGATTATTGCGGGAGGTTAAGGCCGAAGGCAAAGGTTACACGCAACATCGCCTCATCACTCTCAGCGCCAAGTTCGATCCGTCGAGGTTTTCCGGCGAAGAACTCCAGACCCTTGAGCGTGTAGCGACGCGCTGGGCGGATGCCACAGCCGCACAAATCGAAGCGGCGACCCACGACGAAGCACCTTGGGCCGCCACCCAGGATGGAAAAACCATTGACTATGAAATGGCTGAATATCGGCACCCCTTGGGCTTTGAACCCTTTGACAAAACCCTCTCAACCTCACGGAAGTTTGCAAATTATGTCGCGTCGCTGGCATGATTCGGTGGAATGACGGCGCATGTCATCATTCGAACACCACCATTTGAATCACTGGTGGCCGATTACGCCCGTGAGCATCCAGCATTGCCGGAAGATTTGGCTTGGCTCATTGGCCGGCTTGAGACAGACCCCCAGCGAATGGGAAACCGCGTCCCGGAGCTCGCCAAACTGTCGCTGCCGATTTTCAAAACACGTTGCAAGGACTCCTGCCATTCGGTCGGGGCCTCGAGCGGATGGCGAATTTACTATGCGATGAACAAAACCGCGCAGACGGTGTTTTTGTTGTTCATCCACCACAAAAGTGATTACGAACTGCCGAAGCAGGGATTTCTCATTCAAAAACTTGAACGTGCGCTACCTGGTCCTTGATTTCGTTGGAATTCGCACAGTCCCCGTTATGTCTAATGTAAAGAGTTTATGCTTTGATGTTACTCGATTTCGCACCCCTCCGATTGAAAGAAAGCTTAACTAGCTTTTCTCAGCGCTTCATCGTGGCTGGCGATTCTCGCTGTTTCGGATGAAAGAGGACGACGCCCACGAGTTCGCCTTCCATATTCTCGCGATAACAAAATTTGTAAGGGAAGTTTTTCAGCAACAAAGACCGATACCCGTTGGCCAGCTTGCCGATTTTGGGGAAGCGAATTATCTCACGCCTTGCATGTTCAACAGATTCAAAGAAGCGGAGCGCAAGTTTTTTGTCAATGACGGTGTAATGATCCACGGCTTGCACCAGACTCTCGCTGAATGTGCTGAGGTATTTCATCCGATGCGACGCCTAACTTGTTGCATGACCTCGTCGGCGTCTTGCAATGTCGCCTTTCCGGCTTTGTAAAGAGCCAGCGCGTGTTGAACTTCAAGATCACAGGCGCGCTCAATGTCCGCGTCAATGCTCGCATGAAGCCCCTTGAGCACCCGTTGCGCCAGGGCAAAATGTGCTTCCGTGGATTCTCTCCGGCGATTCTTGCGAGAAGTGTTGGGCATGTTACCATCCAAAAGGACGACTAATATGTTGTCAACGCCAGAAATCCACTGCGCCTTAAATCGACCCCCTTTCCTGATTTTTACAGAGTTCAATCCCCATTTGGTTTAATGCGGTCAATTAATTTCTTGATTTCCCGAAAGTCAAGGGTCCCCCGTTGAAAAGGATATAGTCTATTGCACCCATAATATTGATGTTTTAGAGGCTGAACGGCTGCATTCACGCAGGCGTTTTCTTTGGAGTGGATGTTGGATATCTCATCTAAGCCATTAGGATGACTGAAATATCACGTCCGCTGCATAATATATATTGATGAGTCATAAATATCTGATACAAATAAAATCAATTGATGGAGACGTTCACAGTTGCACACAAATTGCGGGAAATGATTTTTGCGACGAATAAACTATATTTGAAGCTAACGAGCTCGACTCGGTAAGTGTTGCAAACCTCCCTACGGGGTTTTTGAGCTACGCGAAACATTTCTGGCTACGTACCAGTAGGTTCAAGTGGCCAGCAATGCGGATAGGCGTATAAGTGTTTAGATCATATTAAACAGACTGGGAGACTGAGAAGGATAAAACCATGAAATTTTACAAAACCTTATCTGCCGGCTTTTGCACTTCGCGGGGGCGCTTACTTGTCATGGGACTGCTTTTCGTGCTTTTCCTCGCTGGCATCTTTATCAAGTCGGCTGCCCAGCAATCAACAGTTCCGGGTGCAAATCAAGGGAGTGCGCCACCGGCAGCCACGAACCATATCGCCGTGCCTCTAACCGTGGATCCTTTCAGCGGTTTAAGCCTGACGGCCAAAATTACCCTTCCGGCCACGAATAAGATGAGCGGAATCCAAGTTGTGACCACGCCGCAAATCGTCGGTGCGGCGCCGGCCCTGGAGACCTTGCAACCGGTTTCCGCGCGCCAGATCGTTTCAGCGCCCGGCGGCGCGGTGGCCAATTACGCGGCTCATAAAGTCGGATTTGCCGAAAACGTGAATAATGTTCCGGCCTTGGATTTTGCCATGCCTGGTGGCGCTGAACTGAGCAGTCATATTTTAGGATTGTGTTATTACGGACCCAACGGGGAGAGCGTGCTTTTTGCTCCTTTGAAGGATTCACAGGGGCAAATCCAGCCGCCCAACCAGATTCTTTATGCCGACTCCTTTTTGGGCGCCAGCGCCGACGTAATTTACACCTACACCGACTCTTCCATGGAGCAGGACATCATCATCCGCAAACAACTGCCCTCCCCGGCAAAATTCGGGCTTGATCCTGCTACAGCCCGTTTGGCTGTGCTCACTGAGTTCTTTAACCCGGTTCAGCCCGCGCTTCGACCTGTCTCGCTGGATTTGACGCCCTTTAACCTCGCTTTGGGCATCACGGGCGATGATGCCCTTGCAGACCAACTCATTGTGTTCAATACCATGCGAATTGGCAAGGGCCGGGCTTTTACCTTGGGAGACTCAGGTCAGGACATTCCCGTGGGCAAGAGTTGGCAGAATCTGGGAGGCAGGACTTTCCTGGTGGAATGCGCGCCTTATTCTCTGTTGAAGAAACAACTGGACGCGCTTCCCGTGGGCACAGCGCAGATCACGCCTCGCAAGAAGGAGAGTTTCAGAACTGCGCTGTTGAGCGCACCTTTGCCCTCGCGCAATGCGGTTGCTTCTGGACCAATGCGCTTAGCCGAAGGGATTAAGCAAAGACCAGGTGTTGTTCTGGACTATCTGATCACAAGTGCTCCGATTTTGAATGTCGAGTTTGCTAGCACCGGCAAGACGGGATATGCGGCGGTTGGGCAGACAACCAATGATTATTGGAACAGCTATTCGGCCCCGAACTACTCCAATTTCACAGTCACCAATCTGCTTTGGTCTTCATCCAATGCCTCCGGGGCGAGCATCACGGTCTCCAATGCGCCGGGACAAGGGAGTTTGCCTGTCTCAGATCCGATGTATCGGAACTACATCTTTGCAAGTGGCGGGAGCATTGGCCTCACCATCAGCAACCTGCCGAGCGGAACGTATGACTTTTTCGTTTATGGCCACGGCAACACAAACAACCAAAACGGGATATATCAACTAACCAGTGCAGGTACCAGCCCTGGCGCCAAGGCCACGGCCACCAACTCGTTGGCTTGGACGAATACCAACTGGCAGGAAGGCGAGCAGTTTGTGACCTTCCGCAACGTGTTTGTCACCAATACGCAGCCGGTTTACTTGGTTGCTCAAATAAATGCTGGAGGCTTCGGAATCATAAACGGTCTTCAGATTGTGCCGGACAACCCCCGGACCAACATTACGAGCCTGTTGAATATCGATGTTAATGACGGCACTTTGAGTCCGGAGGTTGGACCCGCAGCGGTCGGCTTGACCACAAACGATTTCTGGAATGCCGGGGGCTTGGGCGGACAAGGGAATGAAGCTCCGATTACCGACACCCATCTCCGCTGGTCTGACGGGTTTGTTTCTCCGGTCAGCTTTACAATCTTTAACGCGCCAGGATGCTGGGGTTTCACAACTCCCGACCTGATGTATTTTGGGTATTCTTATTGTTGGGACGGTCAACCGGTGGTGATGACGATCAGCAATCTGGCCAACGGGAGGTATGATTTTTATGTCTATGGTCATGGATATTACGCCGCCATGAACGGCATTTTTCAACTTTCAACCTGGGGGAGCAGCTACGGAACATTGTCCACAGCTACAACGGGAACAAATTGGCAGGCGAGCACCGGCAACTGGCAGGAGGGCCAGCAGTATGTGGTTTTTCGAGACGTATGGGTGACCAATAATCAACCGGTGATCCTAACCAGTCTGGCGGATTCGCAAGGCGTTGCCCTGGTCAACGGGCTGCAAATTGTCCAACCGATGCCCTCGGACAATACGTACAGCACCAGCAACGGCATACCTGACTGGTGGCTGCTGCAATACGGATTTAATCCTCACGATCCAACCGTGGCTTTTGCCGACCCGGATTACGATGGGCGCAACAATTTGCAGGAATACCTGGACGGAACCATTCCCACCAACTCCGGCAGCGTCAGCAATGTGATGCTGGCCTACTTCCCGTTCGACGCGGCCAATTGGGCGGGAAATCGAGGTCAAGTCCCCATCAGCAGTTCTGGAGTGCAACAGGTGCCAAGTTGGAGCACCAACGCGGCGCTTGTGGACGGTCCCAACCCCGGGGTACTAACCTATCACGATGTGGAGGCCAATGGCGTGGCCAACATCAATTGCCGGAATGGAACTGTAAGTTTCTGGTACAAACCTGATTGGACCAGTTCCAGTCTGGGGGGAACTGGTCCTCAAGATTACGGCTACTTGATTTCCCTGGGGGGGTGGGCTGGCAATGCTCAGTATGGGCTGTGGGATTTGTCTTTCGATCCTGGTGGGAACAATGTCAGGTTTGAGATTCAGGGAAATGGAGTGGGTGTCCAACCGATTGTCCAGCCCATAATTTGGAGCTCCAATGTTTGGCACCAGGTTGTGCTTACTTATTCTCCCACTGCCAGCCAGTTGTACTTGGACGGTCAATTGGCCGCTCCTCCTGGTAGCGGAGCAACTGAGTATCCCGCATTAGCCGTACGAGCTTTGGGCTTCAGCATAGGGAATGCGTCATTCGCCGGCTCCACCAATCTTGCGCTTCCCACTTATGGCGCTTTCGACGAACTGCGGACTTATAATTACGTTCTGTCCGCAGCGAGCGTCAGCGGAAGTTATCAGGCGGCGGTGACGAATTTTCCGCCAGTGATCCTACAGAACCCCTCAAACGCGGCTGTCCTTAGCGGCCAAGCCGCCACATTTACCGTGATTGCAAGCTGCCCGTTCCCGTTGGCCTATCAATGGACGTTTAACGGAACGAACCTTGCCGGAGCCACCAATGCCACCCTCACACTGACCAACGTCCTCGCCAATCAGGAGGGCGATTACGCCGTCGAAGTTTCCAATTTGGCAGGCATGGTCACGAGTGCGCCTGCCACATTGGTCTTGTTAGGCGGTGGCTATGCCAGTCCGACTGGCAGCCTGACCAATTTCACCTTCCGCAGTGATTCCACTTCTTACATCAACTCAAATTTGACTCTGTATGGAATTACTACCATCGAGGGGGGGGCCGTGATCAAATTTGGCACCAATCCGCTGGCCCAGATCATCATCAATGGCACCAACTTGGTCTGCCAGACCGCCCCCTTCCACCCGGCCTTGTTCACCGGCCAGGACGATGACAGTGTCGGCGTCCGCCTTCCGTGGAGCACCGGAAACCCAACGAATTATTATGGAGGAGGGCTCGTCGTGGGATCGGTGGCGCTCAAGAACGTTCGTTTCTCATATGCCGCGACCGCCCTCAGCATCAGTAACAATGCGCTGCTGGACCTGAGTGACGCGCAGTTTGTCAACTGCCAGAATGTTTTCAATGCCGGAGGCGGGTCCACCAGCCATGTCAAAAACGCCCTGCTTTGTTCCATCGGCAATTTAGTGGCCGCCACCAGCAGCTTTAAGTTTAACGGCGAGCAGTTGACCGTTGATCAGTGCAATGCCTTTGTGGCTGCGGGCAACGCCGGGGCCGCGATTACCTTGACCAACACGATCTTGGTCGGGGTGACCACTTGGAATGGGTGCAGCTATGCTCCCAACAGTTGGGTAGTGGCGACCAGTGCCACCAATGTGTTCCAAGTGGTTGGCGCGGGCAGCCATTACCTAGCACCAAACAGCCCTTACCAGGGCGCAGGCACCACGAACATCAGCCCAACCACGCTGGCGGACATCCAGCAAAGGACGACTCAGCCTCCGCTCGTGTTATCCAACACTTTCACGGCCAATATCACGCTGTCGCCCGAGGTCTTTCGCGACATCAATAGCAGTCCTGACTTGGGCTATCATTATGCGCCAATTGATTTCCTAAGCTCGTGGTGCCAGGTCTCGAATGCAACGGTTTTGCTCACCAATGGAGTTGTCTTTGCCTACTATAACTCGGCCAGTCTGTGGCTAGGCAACGGGGCGCAATTGGTGTCCCAGGGCACGCCAAACCAAAACAATGTTTTCGTCTATTATCGTTTGGTTCAGGAACAAGCCACGAACTTGTGGGGTTGGAGCACGAATAATGCGTCCCAGGCGTTGTATAATTCCCAGCCGTTCAATCCCTGGACGACCAATTTCACGAATTTTCCTGGCATTAGCCTCCGGTTTACCACGCTTAACGCCATGAATGGCGAGTGGTGGCTGTTCGGCACGGGTGATACCTACAACGGCGTAACCAATCTCTTTATGAGGGACTGTGAAATTTATGCGGCCGGCGCGTGGCTCGTTATTGATAACACCACCCTGACCCCGGCCACCACCTTCGAAAACAATTTGTTTCATCGCCCCGGTTTGCTGGTGGCGGGAGGCATACGTCCAATAAGCATGATCAATAATTTGTTCGTGGGCGATGGGGGCACGATTACGCCGGTGACGATTTATACCAACAACCCGGCGTTCCCGAATACCAACCTCAACAACGCGTTTGACGGTTGCCAGGTTTATTTGGACAGCTTGCGCAGCAACAATGCCTACCTCAACAGCACGCTATTAATGATGCCTCCGGAAGCCAGTTCGATCACCACGACCATGACCTGGATCGCGGGACCGCTGGGGAATTATTACCAGGCCACCAACAGCCCTTTAATTGACAAAGGCAGCACTACGGCGGATCAACTGGGCTTATATCATTACACCACACAAACCAACCAGGTGCCGGAAACCAATTCGATTGTCGATATCGGCTATCATTACATTGCCCTCGGCGCCAACGGTCTGCCCTTAAGCACCAGCGGCGACGGCATCGGCGATTATATCAAGGATGCCAACGGCAATGGGGGAACCAACCAAATCGGTGATATGGGCAATTGGCGAACCAATACAACGTGTTCTGGCGGAGTCAATGACTACATTAGATACCTCCAGGGCCAGAATCTTAATCTCTGCACCACCAGCAACGACACAAGCGGCGTGCTTGGACTCCAGGTGTACACGCCGCTAAAGTAAAGCCGGTCAACAAATACAGCCAATGAAAACGGAATTGAGAATGCGCGAGTGGTTGGGCAGCCAATGTTTTTTAAACGGAGGGATACAATCCATGACAAACATGATTTTCAATCACAATATGCCGGGAAAAACGGATCGCCCGACCCGCAGACGACATACGGTATGGCGGGCCATCGCCTTTTTGCTGCCGATCTTGTGCGTTCTCAGCGCTTGGGCTCAATGCCCCGATGCCAAAATGGAGGCGTTAAGTTTCACCATAGCGCGCCCAGCGGTCGGATACCCCTGCACCAACAGCACGCCACCCTGCCAGACGTGGTATCTGAAGTCCACGACAGGGATAGTGGGCTGGTCTGAATATTATGTGGATCCCGATTCTCATGGTATCTATTCGGGATACGATGGCGGTTCAATAACTACCTACATTCCCACTATCTTGAGCAGCGGAGTGCTCGACTCGTATACGGTGCCGTCGGCAAGTTACACCTGCTGGGTCACCAATACCATCGGAGCGGGTAGCGCAACATCTTATGTAACTAACCATTTCACCAAGAGCACAAACGACGGCAGTTGGTCTCCGTATTATCCTCCTGAGGTCCAATTGAGTTATTTCCCTCCAGGTTCTACGACGACAGTGAATCCGAATTCGTGTCAGGATACGATGACGACCTACAGCTTCGCGACCAACAATGTGAGTCTCACAAATGATCTTTATTTAACAAATGAAAGCCGGTATGACAGTGCCGACAGCGGCCTGGAAGGCCGGGTTGATGCGCTGTGCGGAGCGGGATTTGCGGCAGCCACCTGGGGACAGGGAACTGCAACAGCGAGCCACATTTTGAGTTCCGATGCGTCAACGGCAACGGCTGCGCGAGCGAAGTTTCGCATTCGGATCGAGGGCACAGATCCCAAAAAGCACTACACGATCACCTGTTATAGTAACGAATTTTATATGCTGGGCACAAGTGTTGTGACTAATACTTCTACCCAAATTATCCTGGCATCTGGTCTTCAAGGACAGACCGGGGTATGGTATTTTACCCCATCCGGTCAAGAAGTGACTCAGCCGCCCTGGCCTCCAGGCTGTCCACTGGGAGGCGAACATGATATCGGCTTTAGCAGCCCATCCATAACCGAGGATCCTCCGGCGGTCGCGCCGGGAACGGGCATCGTTGGACAGAACTCCTCGCCAAATGCTTCTTCTTCGAGCGGCGGTTGTCAAAGCTGCGGCGGCGGAAGCGCAACCGGCAACACCTTGCCGCCGGGCTACGCTTTTTCGATGAGCATGGGGGCGGCCAATAACGGAGGTGCGGCGGGAAGCTTTTACGCGATGGCCCCAGCCCCAAATGATTCGCTGATGACGCCGGCAAGCCTGCAATTCTCGGGAGCGGCGCAGGCAGGCAGCGGGGTTCAGGTGTTCTATAATGGGGGCAGCATCAGCCAGGTGTTGGCGCCCCAGGCTTTTGCGGTGGTGACGGTCAATTCGGCGTATTCATACCGAATTGACGTATATCTAACCAATGCGCTTGGGACCTGGAATGGCACCGGGTATAATGTGATCAATGGGCCGACCAATTTGATCACGACTTGGACGATTGCCAATCCGGACGCCGCTCCGAACTTGAGCCGGTTGCAGGTGTCCGAAGCCCCGGCTGGCAGCAGCACCCCCAATGTCTGGCTGTGCTCATATGGCACGGCCACCGGGATTTGGACGAATTCACTCCCGGGCGGCCAATTGGTGCAGTGGATGAGCCAGGGCTATAACCCAGCTACGCAGACCCGCAGCGAAGTGGTCCAATGGGCGGTTCCGGGCGGGGCGGTGACCTATCAGCGCGTCAAGGTTTACACGAATTACGACTGGGGTGAAGGGCTCATTTCCGACACCATTGGCGTGGGGGCGGACGCGCGGACAACGACGTACACCTATTACAACTCCAGTGATTCGGGATACGCGGCCTCTAGCAGCCAGCCGCCAATCCAGAGCGTAATCCAGCCGGATGGCGGTTGGACATACTACGAGTCCTATGATTCCTTGGGGCGGCCGTTGGGCGCTGTATCGGGAATTGACGGCGCTTACAGCACGGATTACAGCACCGGTCGTTTAGTTCAATATGACTATACACCAATTGATAGTGCGGATGACGGAAGCATCCGCACCAACACTGCCCGCACGGAGACGGTAACTTACAAAGGGACGCCAGTCAGCGTCACTTACCGGATTTACCAACCTGGCGAAGATCGGTTGATCACCTGCCCGGTGTCGTACGCCGGTTATGCCGATGCGGGCAATCTGGTGACAACCACGCGATATTTTACGAGTGGCGGCTTCAACGGGTGTGTTCAAAGTGTAAGCAACGCTGATGGCACGATGACCATTTACAATTATTTCACCAATTCCGCTGGCACGATGCAGACCAATATCACCGCCACCGGCCAGCCGGATAACATGGGGGCAACCATCATCGCGGGGGTATCGAATGTCACGGTTTTGGGGCCGGTGGGCCAGGTTCTTAGCCAAAAACAGGTGGACATTGCCTCGGGGGTCACGCTGGCAAATGACAGCTATACCTATCTGGACAATGCGCAGCGGTCGTACACAGTCACGCACCTGGATTTAACGACCGAGACGGTCAATTACGCTTGTTGCGGCTTGGAAAACACGACGGATCGGGATGGAATCCAAACGGTGTATTTGTATGATGCTGCCAAGCGGCAGTATGGCTACGAGACAATTCTTGGCAGTAGCATTATCACCTATACCAATTTATTGGATGCGGCAGGGAATGTCCTCAAGGCGGTGAGAGTCGGCACGAACAGTTCCGCGATCACCCTACGGCAAGCGCAATATAACACTGCTGGGGAATTAGTAAGCCAAATCAACGCCTTGGGTGGCACAAACACTTACGGCCGGTCAAATGACGGGACCACGGGAGGTCTTATTACCACCACCATAAATCCCGACGGCGGGACGGTGACAAATGATTACTGCCCGGACGGCTCGTTAAGCAAGGTGACGGGCACAGCCGCAAGGCCGACACGGTATGTGTACGGCGCACAATGGGACGGTAGTGACAACCGCGTCTATGTTCAGCAAATAAAACTGGATGCGAGCTACAACGATACATCCGAATGGACCACGAGTTATACGGACGCGGTGGGCAGAAATTGCCGGACGGTTTATGCAGACCGTAACACGACGCCTTACAGCATCACCTATTACAACACTTTGGGTCAGCTCACCAACCAGATGGATCCGGATAGAGATTGGACCTACTACCAATACAACGCCAAGGGACAACAGGAATATACAATCAACGATTATTACCAAGACGGTGGGCTGCACAAGGATGGGATGAACCGTGTGACTCAGGTGGTCTCAGATGCCACCAACGATGCGAGCCTGGGCGTGAATGTGCGCCGGACGCGCACTTTTGTCTGGAGCACGACGGGTTTGGATGCGTCAAATCTGGTGTCCATGACGGAGACTTCAGCGGATGGCTTGCGGAGTTGGAACACGCTTTGGAACGCCGGCAAAGGGTTGACCAATTTCAGCCAAATGGTCTATGCCGGCGGCGGCTACCGCTATCTGACCAACAAAGCGGCGGATGGTTCCTACAGCATCCGCACGTACCTTTATGGCAGGTTGTTGTCCACTTTGCTCCGTGACGCCAATAACATTCAAGTCAGCCTGACCACAAATGGATACGACGCTCATGGCCGGGTAAACGCGGTCTGGGATGCCAGAACCGGCACAACTTCCTATGCTTTCAACAATGCGGACCAGGTCAGCAGCGTCACCACGCCGTCGCCCACGGAAGTCACCACCTATTATTTCGATTACCAGGGCCGGGGCTGGAAAACCACATTACCAGACAATACGAGCACCACCAATTGGTTTTATCCGACGGGCGACCTGGAACAAACGGCAGGATCCCGCACGTATCCCGTCTTTTACACCTATGACGCGCAAGGCAGGATGAACACCATGACGACCTGGACGAATTTTGCCGCCAATGCTGGCGCGGCGGTGACCACTTGGAATTATGATGGTTATCACGGATTTTTGGCGAACAAAACCTATAACAATGGAGTCACGGCTGGCCCCGCTTACACCTACACACCAACCGGTCGCCTTTTGACCCGTGCTTGGGCGAGGGGTATCACCACGACTTACGGTTACGATAACGCCGGCGCTCTCACCAGTGTCGCCTACAGTGATGGCTCGACTCCTGGCATCGCGTATGTCAACGACCGCCGCGGGCGGTCAATTCAAATCACCGTCGGCTCAAGCTTCAACACCTACCTGACCTATAATGACCAGAACCAGGTTTTGACGGAATCAAATTCGAATCCGGGCGGGGCGTTGGACGGCCTGTCGGTCACCAACGGCTATGACAGCCTGCTGCGGCGCACCAATTTGGTCGCGCTTGATCCCGCGGTTCTCGCGACTGCGCTTTATGGCTACGACGCGGCATCCAGACTGTCCACGGTGTCCGATGGCACAAATTCGGCGACGTATTCCTACCTTGCGAATTCGCCTTTAGTGGGCAATATTGTATTCCAGCAAAGCACCACGACGCGCATGACGACGACACGGAATTATGACAATCTGAACCGGCTGACCAGCGTCAGTAATATCAATGCGTCCGTCGTGCTGGACTCCCATGGCTACTCCTATAACAGCGCCAACCAACGCACCAGCGTGGCAAACGCGGACGGCACGTATTGGGCGTATCAATATGACGCGCTGGGGCAGGTCACTTCGGGCATCAAACATTGGAGCGATGGCAGCGTGGTGGCGGGGCAGCAATTTGGTTATGGGTTTGACAACATCGGGAACCGGCAAACCACTACGAGCGGGGGCGATCAATGGGGAGGCAATTTGCGTAATGCCAGTTACCACGCCAACAGCCTGAATGAATACACCAACATGACGGTTCCCGGCGCGGTGGACGTCATGGGCTCGGCGACGAACACGGCCACGGTCACGGTGAACGATCAGGCGACTTACCGGAAGGGCAATTATTTCCGGTCGCAGCTTGCCCTGACCAACAGCACCGGAGCGTTGTGGCAGGCGGCGACGAACCTGGCGGTGTTGAACGTGGGCACGAATTATATTCTGGAGACCAATATCACGGGCAAC
>Ga0182013_10004288_pt1 | contig 17229 bp, 16 predicted proteins | sample 612S2MmetaG_FD_120487 | JGI IMG/M metagenome (GOLD analysis project Ga0182013, IMG submission 120487) | Permafrost microbial communities from Stordalen Mire, Sweden - 612S2M metaG | ecosystem: Environmental > Terrestrial > Soil > Wetlands > Permafrost | place: Sweden: Stordalen | collected...
GGTCACGTCAAAATATTGGCTGCCGCCGGTCGCGGCCCAGCCTGCTTTCGAAGGTACGCCCAAAGGAACAGGATAGTCCGCCGTGGGCTTCAGCGCCGCGTCTTCGACGCTGGTGCTGGAAAGCGCGGCTTTGACAAACCAGTTTGAGCCATGCGTCAGCGCCGCGATGCCGACATGTCGAGCGGCGCCGAAGGTGTCGGACATCAGCGAGCGCTCGACGAAATCGATGTAATTTTTTGATGTCGCCGATCGCTCCATGCCGTGCGGCAGATAGAAGTTGCCGACCTGGATTTCGATCGGATTTTCGAGGAACGGCGGCCTGAAACCGGGATATTTCAACGCGACATAGGCGTCGCGAATGCCACCCACTGCGCCGACCGTGGTGGCGTTGCTGCCGCCCACGAAATCGTACTGGAATTTATATTCCCAGATGCTGCGGAGCCGACCTTCGACCTGGAGACGCGCCTGGGCGAGATTGGCAGTGCTCGACAGCCCCTTTTCGGGCTGGCTCGATGCGCCTCCGTCGACAAATAGACGGCCGCCGACATGGAAGCTGTCGGCGTGATCCAGAGATTCGATGGTCAGGCCGTGGCTGAGATCGACGAAGAACGGCAGCGGCGGATTGCCGGAAGCGGCCGGTCCCTTGACAACTTCTCCGTGCGCCGCAACGCTGTGTTTGCGGGACTCGGTGCGAACCTCTTTCAGCTTGCGGTCCTGCTCGGCGGTTTTGCCCTCGTAACGCCTTAGCTGGGATTTCAGCGACTGGACTTCGCCAATCGTCGCGTCGAGTCGCGCTTTCAGCGCGCGAAGCTCCGCCTCGGTGTCGCTTGCCAGCGCCGGAGCGCCGGAGGCGGAAAAGGCTACAAGCCCCATGACCAAAAGGGATGCTTCCCGTTTCCTGAATTGCCTCTTCATCCGAGCCACCTCTTCTAATTTCCCGCGCTGTGACGGTGAAAACTCCAAACGCCTCGTTTCCTAGCTGAGCGAAGCCGTTATCAACTAGTTAAAGAGGGAGGCTGGCACAGTCCATCAAAATTGCAGACTAACTAGTGTTGGTATGCTGTTTCGCTTTCATCTGTTGCTAAAACGTCACACCAAATTGGCCGCTTCTTTGATTTATTCTTTTATAATCAATACCTTGGTGAATTTAGTGGGCGAAATAGCGCCAATTCCATTCTGCTTGCGCCGATTATCTGTGCGTAAAACGCCAGTCCGGCCGAGCGCTCTTGATCAATATGACCTCCGCAATGGATTGGCGCGTCACCAGTCCCAGCAGGGATCCGTCCTCATCGATGACTCCAACGGCCTCGGCCGAGGCAAGCTTCTCGAGCGCCTTGTCGAGCATGGCGCCCGCATTGATTATAGCCAGATCCTTGCTGGCGAAGGGGGCTATCGGCGCGCCGGCGTCGGCCTCCTTGACCGCGAAGGCAATTTCCTCTCGGGTAAGCAGAGCTTCCGGTCGACCCGCCGCATCCACAACAGGGAATACCTCCTGCGAGGTGGCCAGCAGTAAATCCACAGCCTCGGCGACGGTGGCCCCTCTGCCAATGGTCGCGATCCGCGTTTCCATTCCATCGGCGACGGGGACGTCGCGCGTCGCCCTGGCGACCAATGTCATCTCCGCTTCGCCAGCCGCGGCGAAATAGACGAAGAAGCCGATGAACAGCAGCATCGGATAGCCGAACATTCCGAGAAACCCGAGCGCCAGGGCGAGGCCCTGACCGATCAAAGCAGCAATGCGCGTCGCTTTTTCCTGTCCGATCCATATTGCAAGGGCGGCGCGCAACACGCGGCCTCCATCCATCGGAAACGCCGGAAACAAGTTGAAAACGGCAAGGAACAGATTTGTCGCCGCCAGTCGCTCGACGAGGCCGTGTTTGGGGTCGTCGAGATGACCGAGCGCCGTGGGGTCCATGGCGCCGAGAAACAGCAAAAGGCCGCCGGCGATGACAATATTTACGGCAGGTCCGGCCAGCGCAATCAAAAGCTCCTGGTATGGCTTTTCAGGCATGCGGTCGACGCTGGCGACGCCGCCGATCGGCAGCAATGTTACTTCTGGAGAGGAAATGCCGAACTGACGAGCCGTAAGAATATGGCCGAACTCATGCAGAACCACGCAAGCGAAAATAGCCACGATGAACAGCACGCTTTCCCTCGCGGCGGCGAGTCCCCCATGTTGATAGGCGGAAAAGCCAATCCATGCGAGGAACAGCAGGAAGGTAACGTGAATGCGGACCGCGGTTCCCTTGAAACTTCCCAGCGTGATCGACCATCGCATGTTTGTCGCTCGCTTTAATGACCTGGCCAATTAGAGGGGCGCTGGCTTGCATCCTAAGGAACCGCCATTTCCCCGAACGGCAATATGAATATAGTGGCCATTGTATGAACCAGTGGCGGATCTTGCGCGAGATCGAGGAGGGCAGGCCTGACCTCCGAAACGATAGCCCGTAGGATCACACAATGGCCGCATTGAATAGTCTATGTGTCGTCCGTCGCCTGATTATGTCCCGGGTGTAAAGAAGTGTTTCGAATGAAGGCTGTGATGAATCTAACCCGCAAAATACCTAGCGTAACGCCAGTCGAATATCTCATTATAGGCTGTTTCTTCTATGTTTTTCTAATGATTGGCGCCAAAGTCCTTGGCCCAAGCATCAAGACCGATTTTATTGTCTCCCGCGCGAGCGCCTTTCTGGGGAAAGGCGCGGGGGACAGACTTTAGATCGTTCGCCAACAGCTGGTTCGTCATTGACAAATCTACGTTTTCGTTATGGCGTCACTTCTCGCCACGCGAGCTTCCCTCGTGGGCCGTCTTGCTCTGATCGGCTTTCTGACGGATAGCACCCGCAACTTCCGCCTAGTTCCACGAATGAGAAAGCGTCGCCAGCGAGACGTCGCTTGACGGGATCGGCCACGTCAGAGCAGCTCCGCTCCCAATTTTCATGTCCTGATTTGATATGCCATTTTTTGCTGGATTGGATGCAGGATGAGGAACGGTTGGGGGACGCGCTGATCGACAAATTATCTGAGACGCTCGGCGACTCTTATTGGCGCAACTCTCGCGGGTTTCCACAGGCAGCGCGATTAAATTCCCAGATTGTTTAACTTTTTCATTGACCGACTTGGACCGCGCCGTCATTCAGTTATGCAACAATACCGACTGTCGCCCGCGAGCGGGTCTCCTTTCTGCGTTACAGGCGGGCGCGCGTGCGCGGACCCACGGAAGGCTGGAATAAGCCTTGCTGGCTCAAAGGTTACCAAGGGCGCCGGATATTGGGCAAGGCATTGCGCTCCCCATAAAGGCGGATCAGGGGACGCAGAGAAAAGGAGCAAATACATGCAATATGGCATCACGAAAAAACTTCTTGCGGAATTTCTGGGAACCTTTTGGCTAGTGTTTGGCGGCTGCGGAAGCGCGGTGATTTCCGCTGCGTTTCCTCAACTCGGGATTGGTTTTGCCGGCGTCGCATTCGCCTTCGGTTTGACGGTCCTCACTGGGGCCTACGCCTTCGGGCCGATTTCCGGGGGGCATTTCAACCCCGCTGTTTCCCTTGGGCTGGCGGCGGCCGGCCGGTTCTCCTTCAAGGAGCTTGGTCCTTACGTCATCGTGCAGGTCTTGGGCGCGACGGCCGCTGCGGGAGTTCTTTATCTCATCGCGGTGGGCAATGTGGATTTCTCGCTCGCGGGCGGTTTCGCCGCCAATGGCTATGATGAGCATTCGCCCGCAGGGTATACGCTTCGTTCGGGCTTTATCATCGAGATCGTATTGACCGGATTTTTCCTGCTGGTCATTCTGGGCTCGACAGAGTCCCGCGTGCCGGCCGGTTTCGCGCCTATAGCCATCGGGCTAGCGCTCACGTTGATACACCTGATCTCCATTCCCGTCACAAATACGTCAGTCAATCCTGCCCGTTCCACAGGACAGGCGCTGTTCGTCGGCGGCTGGGCGTTGGAGCAGCTTTGGGTTTTCTGGGTCGCCCCGCTAGTCGGCGGCCTGATTGGCGGTATCCTGCACCGGCTTGCGCTTGCTGAAAAGTAGATCGAATTACGGCGAGGGTCTCGAATTGGCGCTCAGCGTTACACGACTGGCTTGATCAGGCGTGTAACGCTCGACTTTGACAACTTTGACGGGCTGCTTGGGTGTCCCACCGAAGAAGCCTAGGCGCTCTCGGCCAAACTTACGATATGACGCCACATTCAACACGACGGCGAAGCTGGAAAGAGATATATCGGAGTTCGCAAATCCGCTGTCGCATTCCGGCTCCGTGACGGGCGGCAGGCGTTCTTTGACTAGACTAGAGTCGCAACCAATGAGCGAAGAAATCTACGTCCTCGTGTGTGGGATAGACGACATCGCATCCGCGATTGCTAGACGGCTTTTTGGCGAAGAACGGATGGTCGTGATTCATCAGCCGACGCCGCCACGAACCCTTCTCCGCCGTATGGCCTATTCCGACGCCTGGTTTGACGGCTATGCTTCGTTGGACGGGATCGAGGCGCGTCGCGCCGATCTCAGCTCGGAATTTCTGCTTGGCCTCCAAACGCGTCAGTTCATCCCATTATTGACACAGCGGTTCTCGGACGTTGTGGAACGCTGGCCCTGGGACGTGATCGTCTCCTTGCAAACGGAGGGGGGCACTTCTCCGGAGGACATCAGGAGTTGCGCCGATCTAACCATCGGGTTGGGACGGGACTTCATAGCCGGGGTGCATTGCGATGTTGTCATCGAAACCGCGGGGGCTGACCCTGGCGCGATAATTCGCAGTGGCGGCGCTTCGCGGACACAGACTCGGGCAGGGTACGAGGAGGAGCGCCTATGCGACATATTCGCGCCTGCGTCGGGGGTGTTTCAGGCTTCGAAAATCATCGGCGCGGTCGTGGAAGCCGGCGAGGCGCTTGGCTTAATCGGCGAAAGAATGGTTGAAGCCCCTGTCTCGGGCCGAGTCAGGGGGCTCGTGCGCAATGGCCAGGCGGTTGTGGCCGGATCTTTGATCAGTGAGATTGCAACCTCGACGACCGTCACAGTAGCGGGGGTCTCGAAGCGAAATCAATTGATCTCAAGCGGCGTCGCATTTGCCGTCGAGGCCGAAACCTCCGGCTGGGAGCCGATTTCTTTCCAGACATGGCGTTGATTGAAGAGGGGCTGGCCGCGGGGTGGCCCGGTTCTCCGTGTTAACGGCGCCAGACGCTCGCCAGCCAGGGCTGTTGGGCGCGAGGCAGTCCGGCGGGACGAAAGTAGTGATCGATCTCGAAGAATCCGGCTTCGAGACCGAGGCGCCGCCAGTTTTCCGGATCGTGAAAGACGCCGTAGCGGCCATCGCTCCATCCTTCTTCATTATGCCCATGTGGGATGGAACTGAACAATACGCCGTCTGGCTTCAGCGATGCGCGCAGCTCTTCCAACACGCGCGGCGCCTCGCGGCTGGGCACATGGAAAAGCGTGGCGTTGGCGAAAATCCCGTCAAAATAATTTTCCGGCAAATCGAGTTTGAGAAAATCCTGCAACCAGACTTCGCAACCACTGTGCGCGTGGGCCATTTCAACAAACCGCGTCGAGCCGTCCAACCCGATTGCAAGGTGACCGGCGTTGGCGAAGAATTTGAGGTCGCGCCCCGGGCCACAGCCAAAATCCAGCAACGTAAATGGAGGGCCGCCGCGTATGTGTTGCAGCAGGGCCGCGATGTTTTGACTGACGTCATGTTCGCGCGTGCGTTCCCAGAACAAGTCAGCTCGCTGGGTATAGTTTTCCAGGGTACGGTCCGTTATTTCCGTCAACTTTTGCAGTTCCAAGCCCATTTCCGAGAACTCTGTGAATCGTCGGCGCGCGGAAATCCCCTGCCCCGCGCATTTCCACGACCTTGATAGCGCGGGATTGTATCATAAATCGGCTCGATCAATCCGGGCGACGGAACACCCAGATTGCTATCGGAACCAGCCCAAGCTCAATCACGGCATAAAACATCAGCAGCGGTGAGGGGCGCCCGTCCAGAACGAGGCTGACCAGTCGGCCCGCGACAAGGCCGCCGGCAAAAAGCGCTGTCGTCAGAACGGCGGCGTTTCTGAAGCGGGCGTCGAATGCCGCGTATAGCCAGAAACATCCCAGCGCGAGATAGAGCCCTGCGACCGCGCGCAGGATATGAGTCACGTCGCGATCTAAGGTTTGGACATCGAGAAACGTCCTGGAAAACCAGTTCGGAGACACTCCATAAAGGAGGGCGATCACGGAAACCGCGAAAAATGCGAAGATCAAAAAATACTTCTTGAGTTTCATTATGCGCGCCGCCCCTTTTTTCGATTTCCGAAAGAAACGACCGTCCAGCCAGCATTTGGCGGCAATACAGGCGTTCCAACGCCACTCTGACTTGTCAGGGCCTTTGTCGCAATCCACAATGACTAAGCGTCGTTCTAATGAGGATTCGGGTTGCCAAAAGCCGTTACCCAAGCTTATGGGTTGCTTGACTAAGCTGCGTTGGCGGCTGCTCGTTCCGCGGTCGAGAGGGGCGATTGGCGCGAAAGATAATTTCTTTCAACCTGCGGCCGGACATATCTTGAAGCCTTGTCGCCTCTTTTCCTCTGGCCTGGTTGGAAATTAGGGGCGTGCTGGGCAACAAGGCAAGTTTTTGACATGATAGGTTGGGATCTCGGGACAGGCGTGAGCCATTTGCCACGATTAGATCTCATCGGGGATGGCGAGCGAGCTCAGGTCTCGTGCGAAGGAATTGGGAGGGGGCTATATGACTAAATGCGGAAAGTTCAGGATAACGGCCGTCGCCGCCTTGGCGGCGCTCGGTTTGATGGGCGCCAAAGCCGACGCGGCGCAATGCGGGAACGGCCCTGGCGGGTTCGAGGCCTGGAAGACGGCGTTCGCTAGCGAAGCGCGGGCCAGGGGTGTAGGCTCAGCGGGCGTTTCCGCGATCATGGGAACGAATTACAATAGCGCGACCATCTCGGCGGACCGTGGCCAGAAGAGCTTCCATTTGTCCCTCGACCAGTTTCTCGCCAAGCGAGGCGGCTCCGCTATCGTCTCGCGCGGTCGCGCGCTCAAGCAATCGCAGGCGGGGCTTTTTGCGTCCATTGAGCAGCGCTACGGAGTCCCACCGGGACCGCTCCTCGCCATTTGGGGCATGGAGACGGGGTTTGGAGCCGTGCATGGCAATCAGCATGCTCTCTCGGCCGTGGCGACGCTCGCCTATGACTGCCGCCGCACCGCCTATTTCACCGACCAGCTCTATGCGGCGCTCACGCTGATTGATCGTGGAGCGCTCTCGCCAAACGCGCGGGGCTCGATGCATGGCGAAATCGGCCAGACGCAGTTCATGCCCAAGAACATTCTCGAATACGGCGGCGGCGGAAATCTCGACAATGCTTCCGCCGCGCTCAACGCCACCGCGAATTTTCTTAGCGCGCATGGCTGGCGCGCCGGCGCCGGATATCAGCCGGGCGAGCCCAATTTCGCCGCGATCCAGGCTTGGAACGCCGCCCAGGTCTATGAGCGGGCGATCGCGGTCATTGGCCAGCAAATCGACGAAGGCGGTTCTCGGCGCTAAACATACTTTCTCGACGAGAGCTGTAAACTAATCGGCGGGGCAAGTGTTTTCGCCCCGCCGCTATGTAGGGCGCAAGCGATTGTCTCAGCTGCGCAGGCCGGGCGCCTCGAAGCCCGTCCGAGCGACATATTCCGTGTAGCCGCCACCATATTTGTGAACGCCTTCCGGGGTGAGCTCCAGGACCCTGTTTGAAAGCGCGGCCAGGAAGTGGCGGTCATGCGAGACAAACAGCATGGCGCCTTCGTATTGCGAGAGCGCCTTGATGAGCATCTCCTTCGTCGCCAGGTCCAGATGGTTCGTGGGCTCGTCAAGCACAAGGAAGTTGGGCGGGTCGTAGAGCATCTTCGCCATTACCAGCCGGGCCTTCTCGCCTCCCGACAACACGCGGCATTTCTTTTCCACGTCGTCGCCGGAGAAGCCGAAACAGCCGGCCAACGCGCGCAGCGAGCCTTGTCCGGCCTTGGGAAATGAATCCTCCAGCGACTGGAACACCGTGCGTTCGCCGTCCAGCAAATCCATCGCATGCTGCGCGAAATATCCCATCTTGACGGTGCCGCCCAGATCGACCGAGCCCTCATCCGGCTGTGTCGAGCCTGCCACCAGCTTCAGCAGGGTGGACTTTCCGGCGCCGTTGACGCCCATGACGCACCAGCGCTCCCTGCGGCGCACCTGGAAGTCCAGCGCCTCGTAAATGCTCCGGGAGCCATATCGCTTATGCACTTCGGTCAGGGTCACCACATCCTCGCCTGATCGCGGCGCCGGCGGGAACTCGAACAATATTGTCTGGCGCCGCCGGGGCGGCTCCACGCGGTCGATTTTTTCAAGTTTCTTGACCCGGCTCTGGACCTGCGAGGCATGTGAGGCGCGCGCCTTGAAGCGTTCGATGAACTTGATTTCCTTGGCCAGCATAGCCTGTTGACGCTCGAACTGGGCCTGCTGTTGCTTCTCGCTCTGGGCGCGTTGCTGCTCGTAGAACTCGTAATCACCGGAATATGTCGTCAGGCCGCCGCCATCGATTTCAATAATTTTGGAGACGATGCGGTTCATGAACTCGCGATCATGCGAGGTCATCAGCAGCGCGCCCTCGTAGCCCTTCAGGAAGTTTTCGAGCCAGATGAGGCTCTCCAGATCAAGATGGTTGCTCGGCTCGTCCAACAGCATGGCGTCGGGCCGCATGAGAAGGATGCGGGCCAGCGCCACGCGCATCTTCCAACCTCCCGACAGCGCGCCAACGTCGCCATCCATCATGTCCTCGCTGAAGTTCAACCCCGCGAGCACTTCGCGCGCGCGTCCTTCCAGCGCGTAGCCGTCCAGTTCCTCGAAGCGCCCCTGGGCCTCGCCGTAGCGCTCGATGATTTCGTCCATTTCGTCCAGCCGTTCAGGATCAGCCATCTCGGCTTCAAGCGCTTTCAACTCGGCTGCTACGGCGCTCACCGGGCCGGCGCCGTCCATCACCTCGGATACGGCGCTGCGGCCCGCCATTTCGCCGACATCCTGGCTGAAATAGCCGATGGTGACGCCCCGATCGACGGCGACCTGGCCTTCATCTGGTTGCTCTTGTCCCGTGATCATCCGGAAGATCGTCGTTTTTCCGGCCCCGTTCGGACCGACCAAGCCGACTTTCTCGCCTTTGAGCAATGCTGCGGAGGCCTCGATGAAGAGAATCTGATGGCCGTTCTGTTTGCTGACGTTTTCGAGACGAATCATGCGCGCCCGCTGCTTTAGAGAGATGCGCCGCCCTTACGCCATGTGCCGCGCGAGAGGAAGAGCGCTCCATCCCTCGAGAGCCGCCAATTCAGCGTACGCGCTCTCCAAGTTTTGAAGTGAGACGCTTCAGCGCCGGGGAGCAGTCATGGCGATCAAGCATGACTTGAATGATGGACCAGCTGGAATCGTTCGCGTGAGCCTTCTCCAGCGCCGCCGCCATCTCCCGTTCCGTATTGGCCTTGATCCCCAATCCGCTGCCAATCACGCGAGGAAGCTCTGCGTATCGCCAGCGAAGGATATTATTGAACTCGCCGTCCAGCATTGGCCGCTCGGTGCCGTACCCGTCATTGTCCAGAACGATGATGATCGGGTTCATGCCAAATCGTGCGACGGTGGAGATTTCCATTCCCGTCATCTGGAACGCGCCGTCGCCGACCAGAACCAAAGGCCGCAGATTTGGGGCCGCAGCCTTGGCGCCAAGCGCCGCCGGCACGGCGAATCCGAGCGAACAATAATACGCGGGCGCGAGGAAATGCGCGCGATCGCTAATGTAAAGGTCGGAGGCGCCAAACAGCGCATCGCCGGGGTCGGCGATCACGATCATGTCGTCTTCGATAAATTCATTTATCTGGCGGAACAAAGCTTCCACTGTCATCTTCTGGTCTGACGGGGCCTGCGCGGCTGGACGCGGCGGATGCTGATAGGGCTCGATTTTGCGCTTTTCCCAGCGATGAGCGGCTAGGGCGCCGATAAAATCCTCCATGCGCACTTCGTCGTAAGCATGGAAGCCAACGGAGACGCGGTCCTTGGCCGCGTAGATGGCGTCGCGGCGTTCGATATTGGCCGTATAGATGCCGAGGTTGATGTCGGTCATCATTGCGCCGAGCTGTATCAGACAGTCGCTTCGCTCCACATATTCCCGTACTTCTTCAAGGCCGGCGGCGCCCTCATAGACGCCGATATAGGAGGCATGGGATTCGGGGAAAACAGATTTGCCGAGGATCGTTGCGGCGACCGAAATTCCAGAGCGCTCTACAAATTGCATTAATGGGCGCTGCAGGCGAAACCGGTGCAACTCCTCGCCCGCGAGAATGACCGGATGCTTCGATCCCGAAATCCAGTCCACCGCTTCCGCTGCCGCGAAAGCCAGGGTTTCGGGGTCGCTTTCTTCTTTGGGCAGAGCGCGTGAAGTCGCGGGACCAATTTCAGCCAGGGTCATGTCGCGCGGCAGTTCGATATAGACGGGCCGGCTGTGGCGCTTCGCCAGAGCGAACATGAGTTCAATTTGGTTGGCGGCGCTGAGCGGGTCGTCGAGCACGACGGCGCCTACCGTGAGTTCGGAAAAGACACGTAATTGGGTGTCGAAGTTGCGCACCCGGTGATGCAGGAGCGGGTTCCTCTGCTGTTCGGATATGCCCGGAGCGCCGCTGATAATGATCAAGGGCGAGCGCTCCGCATAGGCCTGCGCCACGGCGTTGGCGACTTTGAGTCCTCCGACGCAGTAAGTGATCGCGCATGCTCCAAGACCCTTGATCCGCGCATAGGCGTCGGCGGCAAAACCTGCGCCCTGTTCGTCACAGGTGTTGACGACGCGAATAGGGCTTTTCTCGAGCAGCGAGAAGAGTGTGAGGCAATAGTCGCCCGGAACGCCAAAGATATGGTCGACACCCTCCTCGGCGAGGCGTCTGACGAGATAAGCGCCGATGGTTTCCGCCATGACTGCTCCGTACATTCGCGCGATCACATAGCCTATTGCAGATATCTCTCGCGCCCATTTCCTACGGCAAGCTCCGTGCCAGTTTGGAAGCAAATAGACAGCGCCGCCATCTTGCCGACTTGAAAGCGGCCCGCTCAGCGCTCAGCGCAAAATCGGGAGGAGCCTCCTTCAATTCTGCGTGTAGTGGGACTCATTTCGAGGGAAGTCGGATGTAGCGGTCAATGCTCGCGGAAAGGGGGTATTGTCGCCGACCGCCGACCTCCGTAGCGCTCTCATTTCGTTTGATATATAATTAAGCAAAAGCTCGGGCGTGATCATTGTGCATCCAAGGGGCGTTGGGAAATGAAGAGATTTGAATTCAGATGCGACGGTTGCGATACGGTCGAGCACGTGAACCTGTCGTCCGTTCAAAATATTGATTTCATGCTGGATGGCTGGGTTACGCATCGCATCGTCGCCTTCGAGAACGGCGAGGAAGCCCATGATATTTTGTCCGACCTGTGCCCGATATGTTCCGAAAACCTTCGGCGCGCCCTCAATCCTGCGAATTGGCCGAGGATGAAGGCTACGGCGAGAGATTTGGGTTCTGAAGTCAGCCGCCTGCGCGAGGAGACTCTGGGCCATGCTTCAAAACGAGTGAAGCCGTTCGGTTGATTGTCGCCATTGCAGGGAGGCCGGTCGGCACGTCAAGCTCTGCCCGCATTACGTAAGGATTGCCAGCCTGCCGTCGAGCCAATTGCCGCGACGAGGAATGGCGCAGTATTGATCAATTTCTTTTCTAGGATATAGAAACAATACTCTTGTCGACCCGAGAGATCGTGGAGACGCCGGTCAATGTCATGGCTATCTGCATCTCTTTGGCGAATATGTCGAGCATGTTCTCGACCCCGCTCTGTCCGTCAACGGCCAGGGCAAAGGCGGGAGAGCGACCAAGCATGACGCCCTTGGCGCCCAACGCCAGCATGCGCATAACATCCAGGCCCGAGCGGACGCCGGAATCGGCGAAGACGACGAGATCGCCTCCAACAGCATCGACAATTCCTGGCAGTGCTTTGACTGTCGATGGAACTCCGTCAAGTTGGCGGCCACCATGGTTCGATACGACGATTCCGTCAGCCCCGAACTTCGTTGCGTCACGTGCATCTTCAGGATCCAAAATCCCCTTGACGATCATTGGTCCTTTCCAGAATTCACGGATCCATTCAAGATCAGACCAGCCGATCGAAGGATCGAAGTTGCAGCCAAGCCAGCCAATATAGTCGCTCAGCCCTGTAGCTTTGCCCAGATAGCCCGAGATATTGCCGAGCGTGTGCGGACGCCCCATCAGCCCGACATCGAAAGCCCATGCCGGCTTCATAACGGCCTGCAGCAGGCGCTTCTGATGGGCGAATGGTCCGCTCATCCCAGAGCGCGCGTCGCGATAACGCGATCCCGGCACAGGCATGTCGACCGTAAAGACGAGATTTTGCACGCCTGCCGACTGGGCGCGTTCCAGCACATGCCGCATGAAGCCGCGATCCTTGAGCACATAGAGCTGAAACCAGATTGGTCGCGCGCTTTGCGATGCAACTTCTTCAATCGAACAGATAGAGACGGTCGACAGGATAAAAGGAATGCCCTTTTTCGCCGCAGCCTTGGCGGCTTGAACTTCTCCGCGGCGGCCCAGCATGCCAAGCAGCCCCACCGGCCCCAGTATTATCGGAAATGCGGAGGGCTGGCCGAACCATTCGGTTGCGAGGCTCAATTCGGAAACATTTTTCAGGACGCGTTGCCTCAGAACTATGCTTCTTAGATCAGCCCGATTGGCATTAAGCGTTTCTTCCTCATTGGCGCCGCCGTCGATATAATCGAATAGGAAGCGGGGCAATTTACGTCGCGCGGCTTCGCGATAGTCCGACGCGGACGAGACGATCATTTGACACTCCAAATTGTGCGGCGTGGAAACGACAAACTGGCGCCGGACGCCCGACCCGAGGATTCACCGTAATCGGCGACGTCTGACACGCAAGCCAAAATCAGTCTGGACGAGTTGGCGATGAGGCCACCATTCCCGCTGGAGGGCCAAAAAGGGGAAGCGCCCTGGAAAATCTCGGCCGCCAAGAACCCTCACAGTCCGGCCAAGAGCCATCGGCACGGCGTTTGCGTGCCGGCTTTGCAATCGAATTGCCTCTGGAGCCTGTGATGCTGGATGTCGCGATTGTCGGTGGCGGGATTTGCGGGCTGGCGCTTGGGCGCGAACTCGCGGCGAATGGAACCTCCTTTGCCCTATTCGAGGCGCGCGAGAGGCTTGGCGGACGGGTTCTTTCCGTCCAAAACATGACAAGCGGGCTACGGCTCGATCTCGGTCCGAGCTGGTTCTGGCCGGAAACACAGGCCGCGGTCGTCCAGCTTGCTTCCGAACTCGGCCTCACGAGCTTCGACCAATATGATCCCGGCTCGGCGCTCTTGCTGGCCGATACCGAGGAACCTCCGGAAACGCGGACGACCTCGCGTCTTCATGCCGGAGCTCGGCGGTTCGAAGGCGGTATGGCGTCACTGGTCGAAAGCCTCGCCGCCTCGCTTCCCACCGAAGCCATACACTTGGGTTGCGCTCTGCGCGAGGCGCGGGATTGCGGCGACCATGTCGAATTGATGTTCGACATAGGCGGCGGGCGGTCGGCGGTGAACGCCCGCCGCGTCGTGCTTGCGACTCCTCCGCGTCTGCTTGCAGAAAATATGCGTTTCGAGCCCGCGCTGCCGATGGCGACCAATGCCGTGATGAGCGCCACGCCGACATGGATGGCGGCTCAGGCCAAGGCGGTTATCGGATTTGCGGGCGAACCCGCCTGGCGTGTGGCAGGCCATTCCGGCAACGCCTTCGTCGTTCATGATCAGGCCGTGCTAGGAGAAGTCTTCGACGCATGCGACGCCTCGGGCGCAAAAGCGGCTCTTGGCGGATTCTTCGCCCTTTCCGCGGAACTGCGCGAGGCCTTCCGCGGTGGTCTGCCCATGCTGGTCGCGAGCCAGTTCGTCCAGCTGTTCGGCAAGGAGGTCGAAGCCGGCGAATTGCAGATGCAGGACTGGTCGAAGGAGGAATTCACCTGCGCCAGGGCGGACCTGAAGGCGTCAACCGCCCATCCTGACTATGGCCTTTGGGCGCTCCGCCAGCCGCTCTGGAGGGGCAAGCTGTTTCTTGGAGGAACGGAGACGGCGCGCGAAGGTGGCGGCTATGTCGAAGGAGCTATCAACGCGGCCGCGCGCATAGGGAAACAATTGTGCAAAGAAGAAGGGGATTCCGTGATGACGAAAGCGCCCGATTTGGCTTCGCCCGACCTCGTCAATCAGAGATCTCTCGAATTTTTCGCGGAATGGGTGAAATCGAGACGAGCGCCGACCTTCGCCAGCTATCGCCAGAGGCTCACCTATGCGCTCTCGCACGGCCAGAAGGAGCAAATAACCCAACGCGCGATGCTGGGCGCCATGGAGGCGGTGTTCAAAGACGCGCTGGCGATGATCGGGGAGCTGCCGTTCAACCATGACGGCGTGGCGGTGGAGCGAGGCCGCTCCGATCTGACGCCGAAAATCCAGGCGGGTTTCGAGGGCTTTATTCAGGAGCTTCTGGACTCGGTCGTCGCCTTCAACCAGACCTCATGCGCGCTTTCGAATTTTCCCGAAGAGCATCGTCTGGCGAAGGACTATATTTCGACAACGCTGCGTGACATTGGAGCCGCCTGGCGCGAGTTTTCGCTAGAGGCGAACAGGCTTTTGTTGGAAAAGCGCGCGGCGCCGGCAATGACGGAATCGTGAGAGTATTTAGATCCCCTCGGGCGGACACGCTATTTCCCTGACCACGGCCGCCGCGAAAGCCTTGACGCCCACATTGATGCGCAATGGCTGCAATTTGGCTCCCTTGGTCCAGCATTGATAGGAAACAATGCCCCTATTGATGTGGAGCACCTTGTAATTCTCCCTGCCGCCAGTCGCGTAGCATTTTCCAGCTTGAATTTCGCCTTCCACCATAGGCATGGCAATTTCTCCGTTCCGCATCAGGCTATTCGAGCGCAAGTCTCATGCCGCGCTTTCGCAGGGGCCGAACAACTCACCACAAGCTCCGTGCGATGGTCTTGCGGCGTCTGTCAGGAATCGGACAGACACAATTGGGCCATTGCGCGGCATTGTCGTGCTTGAGACGCCCTGCGATCCCGCGCGCGCGTCGCCTTAGCTTCGCTGGCGGCGGCGATTTGGCCCACAACATGCTTCTATTGTCCAGGATCGGGAGCCGCGCCCTCGCGCAGCCTGCGTCGCCGCCTATGATTCCAGAGGGCGCCATCGGGGGAACTACAATCATGCCAGTAGATTTGACAGGAAGCTGGACCGACGCCGACATCGCCGCGTTGATCGGATCTGTTAACGACGATCGCGATTGGCGCCTGGAAGTCAGCGCAGTGGGCGTCGCCGATCTTTCAGATAAGACCGCGAACCCGACCGACGCTCTTTACGACGAGACTTTGCATTGTTTCCTTGAAACATGGATGGAGGGGACCGATTTCGTGGGCGCTTCCGCAGCGGGCGACAGGGGGCTTGTCGGTAAAATATCAAAGGCGTTGCGTGACAATTATCCGACCCTCAAGGGAAATAGGTTTGTCTACGTCAGTTTATGACGTGCAATGGGGCAGCCCTCTTGCCCGGCGATTTTGCTGGCGATTCCCGTCGTCGCTGCTTGCGGATGTAAGGATTAGAAAGCATGGCTCGCGCGCAAACTGTCTATCTTAACAGCGGCGACATTCCCGCGCGCAAGGCTCTGCAAGCGGCGCTGGATCAGCTTGGATTCAAGCTCGTTCTGGACGATTCAGTTGAGCCCTTGAAGACCAAGGGCTATTTGTCTTGCACCCTGGACGGCGAAGATGCAGGCTTCGACCTGCGCTTTAAGAAGGCTGAAGAGGACCTTTATCCCGGCATCAAATCCGAACTCGGAAGCCGCGACGTGGCGATGAGCTTGCGTTGGGCCGGAGACCCGCGCGAGGAGCTCGCTGCGCTTGCCGTTTGCGCCGCGCTGGTCGGGAAGTTCGGCGCGATCGCCCATGAGCCGGAGCAGGACAAATTGCTGAGTCTTGACCATCTGCTCGCCAGGGCGAGGAAAGCCGCCGCGTCCCTCTGAGCCTCCGGAGCGTGCCGGCGTGTTCGAATGGCGTCATTTTGTGAGAGATGAGCCACGCGGAGGCATCAAAATTGCTTGTTTGTGGTTCGCGAAGACGCAACCAAAGGTGAGTGGCTAGAAAGATGAAAGTGACATTCATCAGAAACACATCCGATGGCCGAAAAATCGAAGTCATCGGTCCCTATATTTGCGTAGCGGGCGAGCCCGTCGCGGACGGTCTCGTTGAGGTCGAAAGCCACCCAAATCGCAAAGCGATCCTGTCCAAGCTGCCTAACGCCACGCATATGGCGGGACCACTGGTCTTCACCTTCGAGGAAGCTTCTTCGGTGCGAGGCGCTTTGGCGGCTTCGATCGAGGCGGTTACCGATCCGGTCGAGATTTCAAAGCGCCTGCGCGACGCCCTGAACATACGCAACCGCAACGCAGGCATAGAATGAATCTTGGCGGACGTGGAAGTGGCAGGAGTTCCGGCACGCGCCCGTGATCCGATAATTCTCGGGAGAGACGGGCCAGAGTGGAGCTTTGTGGTAATAGATAGCCGAAGCTCCTCCTTACTTCGTTCGCGCCACCATGTCCGACGTCCAATTCACCGCCCGTTTCATCCAATCTCTGGATGCTGTCGACGCAGGGTCTTGGGACGCCTGCGCGAATCCAGTCGAGATTGACGATCGCAACGCCATTGGCGAACGCTACAATCCATTCATTTCACACGCATTCCTGCGCGCGCTAGAAACATCGAAATCTGTCGGCGCAGGAACGGGTTGGACTCCGCTTCATGTGTTGATCGAGGATTGCGAAGGGCGGCTTGTCGCGACCGCGCCCGCCTATATCAAAAGTCACAGCCTGGGCGAATATGTATTCGACCAAGGTTGGGCGCAGGCTTACGCCAAGGCGGGAGGCCGATATTACCCGAAGATCCAGATAGCCGCGCCCTTTACGCCGGTGACTGGCCGTCGGTTGCTGGTCGCGCGCGACGCTCCGCATGGCGCGCGTGATGCGCTGATAGAGGCTCTGCGCGCATTGGGCCGCTCCGCCGGGGCCTCGTCCATTCACGTCACCTTCGCGGCGGCCGCGGATGTGAAGGCTCTCGACTCCGCAGGTTTCCTGTCCCGAACCGGCGAACA
>Ga0182013_10004295_pt1 | contig 17220 bp, 15 predicted proteins | sample 612S2MmetaG_FD_120487 | JGI IMG/M metagenome (GOLD analysis project Ga0182013, IMG submission 120487) | Permafrost microbial communities from Stordalen Mire, Sweden - 612S2M metaG | ecosystem: Environmental > Terrestrial > Soil > Wetlands > Permafrost | place: Sweden: Stordalen | collected...
AAATCGTAGACTGCCAATTCATCTGGGTGAATGAAAAGACAGGAAGAACTACATAGTTGTAGGACTCCACATTCCCGGATCCGCTGCCGTTCATCAGGGGCTCGGTTGTGTAGTGAAAAATATTGTTTTCGAACAGGCACTGGCTTTCCTGGAGAGTCTCGATCCCATAAGCCTCCTCACTGCCATGAGTCCCAAAAATATAACTGTCGCGCACAGTATCGTTCAGGGACTGATAAATCCAGATGTGGTTCCTTCCAGCAAACGTTCCATCAGGACTCACAATAGAACGGGCGTTCGCGATCCAGCAGTTGTAGCAGTCGTAGAATAAAAGTCCAGACATGGAATTCGAACTCGCGCTGCTGTGGTCCAGTGTTATATTTTCCACTCCGATTCCGGTGATCTGCCCCGGCCACCATGCTCCAATCTGAGTTCCCGTGAATACTCCGTTCTCCGACCAGTTGCTCATGTAAAGGCCGGGAGGCGCAAAGGTCACAGTGTAAGGCCCGGAACCCGATCCACTCACTCCGGTCACGTAAACGAACTGCTGTTGCGCGTGATTATTTCCGCTTATCGTCCGGCCGTCTTGCGAAGTAGCCCCTTCGTTATTGCAACTGGCAAGGTTGCAAACAAATACACCGCCATTATCCCCCGTGTCCGACGCCTGATCCAGGACGATGAACTGATTGACGGGAGGCTTCGACCCGCAGTCATTTAGCGTAATGGATGTTGCTCCCTGTGTGTATCCCCCAGTCCAGTTGCAGGCATTGGACCCACCCGGCATTACAGCCGGGTTTCCGTTATAGTACCCCAGGGAATCCACGAAGCACATATCGGCTGTTAGTCCACTACACGTGGCGTTGCCCGACGCAAAATACAGGATCGTCGCCAGCGGCCCGGCCCCACGCAGAGTAATGTTCGATACGCCCGTGTCTTGAATGCCGCCCGTGATCGTGAACGTGCCCGCGGGAATGTTAATCACGGAATTGGCTGGCGCCGATGCAATGGCAGCGTTGACGGATGTGGTTGTGACAGTTCCGCTACTCACTGTATTGCAGGCCGAGGTCACGCAGGCGGTCGTACGATTGTTGATCGTCGCTCCGGCATGGCTCCAATCAGTAGCGCGCGATGGATTGATGATTCCCGACCAGTTCTGGGCGTAGGACAGCGTGCAGCCTAAGGCCGAAAATAGGACTAGCAAAAATGCTCGTTTCCGATCCATTTACTTCTTGCCTCCGGGGGAGAACAATTAAGGCTTCTCGTACAATCTATCCCCTGCTGGAGCCAAAGGCTAGACACGAAGGTGCAAGGCTTGACGCGGTATCTCATGCACCTTGTGGACCTTTCGACATATTTCCCTCTGCAAGTCATAGATGTACCGGGACCTAGCCGGTTGACCTTATGGCGGTCACGGGGAAATAGTCCCCTCCTGAACGACCGGGCTAGGTCTGCGCTTTTACGCAATAAGTGGTGATCGTCTCATATTTTCGGATGCCCCCGTTGAGAGACGCCAAAGCGGTAGGTAGGATTCCAGTACGAAGCCATGCTTTCGCGTACGCGGAGAAGGAGCGACTCCGTCGGGCATTTCTGCAACTGCTGCGAACCATGCGCGGGTACACGAGTTTGCCCACAAGTGAGTCAATGACAAAGTTATTTTGACGCAGATATTCGCTGAGCGTGCCCACCGAAAAGTGGTACAGATGAATAGGCAGCATCAGGAAAGACCAGTCCTCCCGGAGAACGGAGGCGCTCTGGGATTCGATGTTAGGCACCGCCACGGCAAGAACTCCGCCCTGCTTCAGGATGCGGGAACACTCCCGAAGATAGGCTTGCGGGGAGTGCGTGTGCTCGAGAACGTGAGCCATCACGATGACATCGAAGAAATTGTCCGGGTAGTTGGCATCGGACAAGGTCCCCTGCTGCACTTTCAGTTCCAGGGACCTTGCGTTTTCGACTGCTCTCGCAGACGTCTCGACCCCGTAGGCCTCGAAACCCCGGGACTGATACCAAAGAACCCTCTCCCCATCGCCGCAACCTACATCCAGAAGTCTCCCGCGCAGAGTGGATGGAATAATGACATCCACCAGTCCGACCAGCGCGAGCTTATTAACAATTCGCAGATCGAGCGACTTACCGTAGCCGCCAAGACCTTCGAGGAACCGATTCCGCAATCGAAGTCGGAGCAGTTTTTGCCTCGCTACCATGTCTCCGTGCGCGTAGTAGGTCGAACTATAAAATTCGCCAATCTTATCCTGTGTCGGGCGCGGATTCAGGTACACGAGCCCGCAACTCTGGCACTTGACCAGGGTGACCGGGCGCTGCGCTTTTGAATGTTTCGCCTCCACCACAATAAACGTGGCATTCTTCGGCGACCCGCAAAGATCGCAGCCAACCGCTTCCCAACCATTAAGATCTTCAGGCATTTGGTTTCAGGATATTAGGAAAAATTCAACGATTCGCTGCCAGGTCATTGTGCATCCAAATCGAGCCAAACTCTTGGGCAACCTTGGCGCTATTCGAGAACACAAAATGGAGCGGGTGGGTCGGAGTCGTCACCGCCGCTGGAGCCATGGTCGGGCTCATCGCCTACTTCACCCGCATTTCCTACACCTGCAGGAAATACTGAGCGCTTCATCCGCAGGAATCTCGCTGACCATCTCACAAGTTACGCCGATCGCCGGAGCCAACTCGGAACGCTTCGACCGTGGCAACATGTCGCGAAGCAATCCTGTCACCAGACGGATAGGCGCCAATCCTCCGTACAAAAGAATGACCGTGCCCAGGTACAGAACCAGAAACACTCCCGATGCTATCACGATGCGCAGGGCGCTTCCGCGCGGCCCCGGGAAAGCCGTCAAGCCGGGAATGCGCGACAATAGGGCGACCGCAGCGCCGCCCGCGAACAGAGACCCTATCAGGAATTTCCAGACTGCGCGCACCACCGGCCCAATTCCCAACCCGATCGGCTGTCCCGCATACCAGAATGCGGGCAAACTCAGAAGCCAGAACGATGCGGTCCAGGCCACTGCGATTCCGACTGGCCCCCAATGGAGCCCTAGCAGGAACAACAAAACGGTCACGGCCAGTTCAATCATCCCCCAACGAAACCAGCGGTCGGCGCGGCCAATCGAAAGGTGGATCCAGCTGTGGGTGCCGTAAAGCAGCATCATGCCGATGCCGGGTCCGAAATACATGAAGATCTTGCCCGAGGGTTCCCACCCTGGGCCGAGCAATATGCGAATCACATCTTTGCCGATCAGAGTGAGATCGGCGCCGATTCCCATGCCCACGAAGGCCATGACGGCCAAAGCGTTGAGAAGATAGCGGCGGTATTGGGCGGAATCGCGTTGCAGTCGGCTGAGCGCCGAAACCGCAACCGAAGTCAGGGGAGCAACCAGCTGGCTTCCCGAAAGCGCAAACAAATCGTAGGCTTTTTTATAGAACCCGAGCGCCTGGGCATTGAAGCGCCACCCTACCAGCAGGTTGTCCATGTTGCGGGCGAAATAATTTACGCTAAAGCGCCCATAGACATGCATCGCGTAGCGCACCATGTCCGCGGTTCCCTTGACCCGCCGCGGCAGGCTCGGTATCCACCGGCAGAGGATCCAGGCCCCGAGAGTGGTGGTGAGCGCCTGCGCGATCGTACCTGCCACCAGGGCCCAATATCCCCAGCCCGCCCAGGCGAGTAGAACCGAAACGCCAACCGCCATCGCTTTCGACAGGACGTCATTCGCCGAAACTACGGAAAAGCGCATGGCCCGCTTGAGTAACGCCAGATGCTGGACCGCCAGACTGGTGATCAGGATCGATGCGGACACGCTCACGGCGACATTGGCCACGCGCGCATCGCGGTAAAAATGCGCGAGCAACGATCCCGCTCCAGCAAATCCGAGGGTGAGAAAAAGACCTGCCCCCAGGTTGATCCAAAAGAGGTTGCTCACCACGTAGCGGTCGAGGGTCTCACACTGCAAAATAGCTTCGGTAAAACCGTTCAGGCCGAAGTTGACCAGCAGCAGACTGAAAGTCGTGACCATGGTGACCAGTCCGAAGTCTCCCGGAGTGAGCAGTCGAGCCAGGATCACGGTCGACGCAATCTGTACGACCAGGCCAAGGCCGCTGGAGAGAATGGTGGCGCCCGCTCCGCGCACCGCGGTCAGGCGGAGATCCTTCGTATTTTCGGCGCGCTGGAACGCCCCGTCCGCGCCAAATGGCCTCAGGCTTCGCATTCTCTTTCTCTAGGCACTGGCGTCGCCGACCGGAAGTTCCGCCAACGGAGCCGGCATCTTGACCGGCACCTTCAGTTTCGAGCCGGTCCGCAGCGCCGCCTCAGGAACAAAGGTGGTCGCCAGCAGGAAGACAATCCAGACCGGATTGGTCATCTTGAAGGCGGCTTCGGTGAAGTTGTAGGCAACGGCCACGATGAAATAGGCCAGTCGAAGGGGGGCCGCGTCGGCGCGTCGCCTCACTGCGGCTACCACTTTACGGTAAGCAGTGATAATCACCAGGGCGAGCAGTATTACTCCGATCCAACCCAGATTCAAATAAATTTCGATGTAGCCGTTATGCGCCTGGTTGGGATGATTCCAGTAAACGCTCCAGATCTTCTGCAGCCTGCCTCCCGTCCAGAAGTTCTCATAGCCGGCGCCGAGCAGGGCACTGGGAGTCATGGGAAGAACGAGATTCCAGATGTCAGTCCTGCCGGTAAGGGTTGAGTCTCGGCCGAGGTTCTGCACTAGGCCCGAGCCGATGCCGAGGAATAGCGCGGAAAAGGCCACCGCGAGCACAGACACCACCAGCAGGTGAATCAACCACGGCTTCCGAGCCACGGAGCGCAGACTGCACGCTACCATAACGCCGCCAGCCAGGGCGAAGCAGGCAAATGGCGTCATCGAATCCGCCGCTCGAATCAGCCACAGCCCGGTCGCTACAATGATTCCATTGGCGACCAGTGTTCCCCAATTGCGGGCCCATCGTTTTACCCGCACAACTTCCAGAATGCGCCATGCCGCGGCCAAGCCGTAGATCAGGCAGATCATCCCCAGCTGATTTTTGTTGGTGGTGACGCCGGTGTAAGTAAGGGTGCCATCCCAGGGGTTATAGACGCGTCCCCAGTCGGAATAAAACCGGATAAGCAGAATGGAGAGCGGAATCACGAGGAAGCCAACCTGCTTGAAAAGTTGTTTGGTGGCGGCCAAGGAATCTTCATCGGTGAGTACTACCATGGCCATGACCAGATCGCCGACGGCTTTGACCCAGCGCTTCAGGGAGAGGTCCGGATGATCGGACCAAAGCGCGCTGAGTGCGCAATAGAAGAAGAAAAGCAGGATGGGAAGATTGGAGCGCAAGATCAACATCGTCTTGCGCCGCCGGGCGAGCACGATCAGCGCCACAACCAGCATAGCGGTCATGATGTTACGGTCTAGCGGGTTGCCATCCAGGTAGCGGTCGCCGAGTTCCTCGCCGACCGCCATCGGCCCGCTGGCAAACCACTCGGCAATGTTCCGGGAGGAGGCGATAAACAGCCACACCGTCGGCAGCCAAAGAGCCCACGACACTTTGGCTTTGCGATCTCGATCAAGCCAAAAGAGTCCAAGAATCAGCAGGGCAAAAACGGCGGTGGCCAGTAGAGAATTCATGAAATTGCGGGGAACTCAGCGCCGGAGGCGTTCTTATCATTCTCCTTACGAAAAAACTACCTTGTAAAGCCAGTTCACCTGCGGGGAATGGGATCGTACCCAATTCACCGCTTCGACGCTGGCCATGGTGAGCGCGAAAGCTAGAATAAAAGATACCGCCGTCACTTCTCTCTGAACCTGTAGGGGACGCAAGCCGCGATGAAGCAGTTGCAGGATCGCGACTTGAACGATATATCCGAACAGAGAATACTTGCCCAAGAGAATTGTGTGGCGCTGCAGCCATCCCGGTTCCGGGCTGATCGAACCGAGGATATAGAGAAGCATCAGGGTCAGGCCAACGCCCACAATTTGCAACGGGTAGATTACATCCCAAAAAGTAATTGCTCCGAGGTAGAACAGATAGGCGACGAACACCCATACCAGATGTTTCACCACCCGGCTGATCTGGGCCAGCGGAATATAACCGGCAATCGCCCCGAGCAATCCGATGGCAACCAGTTCTAGATTTGTGCTTTCAACACCCATCCAGCCGAGCGCGGCAACTGCGCAGAGAGAAAGCGCCGCCGCAGCATGGAATGCGTATTGATAGAATCCGGTCACGACCAAAACCCCGGCGGCCAGCAGGAGCAGGTAACTGATGGGCACGAGCACGTAAAACGCTGCCGCTTTTCCGCCGGCCACGGTGGTATTGCCGGAAACAAAGATGGCAAACAAGTTTTCCCGCGAGAACAGGTGCGACCCGACCGTGCCGTCATAGGAGTTCTTGAGCAGCAAGCTGATGAGCACGTTCAATAAAACAAACAAGCCCAAGATTTTCAGGCCTCGCGTCATGAGCCGCCACGAGATCCGCCAGCCTTGGATTTTGTACTTCGAAAAATAAACACTCGAAATCAGAAATCCGGTAATGAAAATAAAGGAAGGGGTCAGGAACCTCAGGTAGCGGTAAAAACCACCCTGCGACGCCACAAAATAGTTCAGCCAGTGGTAGAGCACCATAAACAAGACCAACGCGCCTTTGGTAAAGTCGAGCGCGTCAATGCGGGCAGCTCCACTTTTCGCTGACCGGATCGATTCCCGTCCCTGGGCTACGGCAGAGCTAGACACTTCGACAGAAGCCCTGCCGGAAGGCACATTCGAGATGTGTGGAGGACTAGTCATTGTGCGAGTCACGTGCAAACGAGGTGCGAACTGGCCCGATCAGTTGGAATCGACAAAGATCCGGTGCACAAGTTCCAGGGTAAGCAGCTTATGAATTTCGCTGGTGTAATTCTTCCCGCCGCCGAGGTGCCCATTCACGATCGTCTCCACCGTCCGCCGGTTGACGTAGGGACGGGACAAGGAACGCGAATCGAGCAACATCTCCCGAACATAATCCGCAAGATAGTCCCGATACCAGACCCGGTAGTGGCAAAATTTGTGTCGCCCGAGGAAGAGTCTTTCAAGGTGAAGCGGAGAGAGAATGTGATCGACTCTAGCCACCGGCTGCGGCATGCCATAGTCATAGGCGTACTCCGCCTTGAAGGTAAATTCCAGGTAATTGCGAAGGATGGCACTCGCAACTGGTCCCCGGCTACCCGCTAGGCCGCGGTCAGTGCGTAGATTGCTCAAGGCTGCACTGCCGTCTGCAATCAGGTGCAAGCATACCTTGTTGTCCAGGGCGGAAGCGGGGGCGCGGTACACAGTCTTGATGAACTCGTTGTCGAGGTAGGGGGATCGCAGCGAGAGCTGCGTTTCCTCGAGCGCCAGCAATCCGTAATGATGCCACGGTGCTTGTCGGAAGATCGCAAACGACAGAGGATGACAATCGAGCAGTCTTCGGTAGGTATTCGCCGCCTGCAGGAGGTAGGGTGCCAATTCCTCGCTCAGCAGATTCGGAAGCGGCTCGCCCGGTTTGAATGCCACGATCCGCCGGAGAACCTCACCACCATAGTTGCCAGTCATTCGAACCGGCGCAATTTCCCGCGCCCGCTCGTTCACGTACAAGTCCGCGGCACGGTTGACTTCCGCGCATCCGTCAGTGAGGTATACAGTTCGTTCGGCGTAGTCGGCAAATTTACTCAGAAATTTCTTGTCTACGGGAATAACTTCATGAGTCTGTCCACAGAGCCCCGCTACCTTGCGGGCCATCCTGACATCCTGGCAGTCGCGATACATTCCGCCAAAGGAATAGCAAGGAAGCGATCCCAAGGCAAACCGGCGCCAGGCCATGATCATGCGCGTGTCCAGCCCGCCGGTCAGGGACATGCCGATTTTTTCGTGGCCATTGAAATAATGCGGCAGGGTCTGTGAAAACACGTCGCGCAATTGCTGGTAATAATCCTCTTGCCCTAAGACTTCCTGGTTCTCCCATGAAGCCGCCTCGAAATAGTTTGCCTTTTGCTGGAGGGCCCCATGGCCAAGAACCCAGCAGGAGGCGGGTGGCAACGCGTAAATTTTCTGAAAAAGCGTGCGGTTCTCTAACACGCAGCCACAGGCAATGAACTCGCCGAGGCCACGCTGATCGATGACCCTAAGTTCTGGCCGGACGGCGAGAATTGTTTTCGCTTCGACCGCGAAATAGAAGGCGTCATTCGACTCGTGGAAGTAAACCCGGTGCATGCCATAGCGATCGTTAAAAAGTTTCGCCGTGCCCCGTGCGCGATCGACGAGCAGTCCTTGAAATCGTCCATTGAGATTGGCTGGGAAGGAAGCATCTTCCTCATACAGTTGCAGTAAGTACTCAGACGCCCTCCGCGTGCCGATTTCCAATTCTTCTTTCAAACAATACCTCGACCGGTCGCGATATTCTTCACCGGAAAAAATAAGAGTGACGTTCCGCGACCCGTCTCTGAGCGGCATTCCCTCCGAAAATGAGTTCCTGCGATAAGACCATCCCACATACATTCCCTGGCCTTCATCGATCCATGTGCCAGTTCCATACGATGGGTCGCGGCTCAGCGCCGCTACCATTGCGCTCAATTCGCACTCCGCCCTTTCGCGCGGCATTTTAGTGACAAGACCAACGATCCCAGGCAAGTGACCTCCTAATAGGCTTGTGACGTCGAGCGCAGTTTGCGGTTATTCCAGGCCTTCCGCAAATCACGTAGCCTGGCTGTGACCGACTCCGGAAAGCGGTCTGCGAGCTTATGGTGCAGGCCCAGACGCACACCAATCCGGCCCAGACCCGTCAGCGGCACATAGTAGCGCGGGACATCGATACGCGCGAATCCATTGTTTTCCTTGAAGTCGCTGAGGCTGTCGCGCTGTTTTTTGCCATAAGCGAAGCTTTGATATACGAGGTAGGAAATCCCGCGATCGGCGCACGCACGGACCGCATGTGCGATAAGCGCGTTCGTAGGAGCCTTGTCGCGATGTTTCACCATAGCAACGATATTCATCAAGTTCGCCTGCACTCGGCGCTGGTCCCAGGTCAATTTGACGAAACCGATCATCTGGCTGGCGAGGAACGCCCCGATAAAGACGCTGGTATCCAAGAACGTCGCTGCCTCCCTGCGAACGGTTTCGATATCCTTTCCAAAGTGCACGTTGCGCTTACCCTGGCGAACTTCGGTTTCGTTATAAATATCCCATGCGCCTTGCACCAGAACGTTATCAAACGGCACTTCGCGCAATACCACGCCTCGTTTTTCCGCCTGCCGCGCCCGGTTGCGGGGAAAGGAGCGGATCTGGTGATTCCACCAGTGGTCGAAAGTAGAAACCGGCAAGGCAGCCACATTGTCCCACTCCATGGGATAGGAATACTTGGGCTCTGTGTCCGGCAGAATCTGCATGAAGGTAAACACGTCACTTCTGGTTCCGCACGTGCGCAGGTTTTGCATAACAACTTCTGGATCTTCGAGGGACTCGTATCCGTCGGCGGCAACATTAGCGATACGCAACAACCGGCCGCGGATGTAAATATCGTTACCGCACACTTGCATCCATCCTCTCCTTTTCTCTCCCTCCGCGCTCGGGACGGTGAGTAGTTGACCGAAATTCACTAGCTGCCGCGAGAAGCGTCGGACGCTCAATCGCTACCGGGATCTGTGCGCCGTTGGCCTCCGAATCCTTATCGGACACTGAGCCCAGTCCCCCTCTCGTCAGCGTTTTACCAGAACCTTCCGATCCCATGTTGGAACCTTTAGGAGTTTTGAAGCGCCCCTTGACCCGCCGATAATTGCTTCTCAGCGCGTCTGCGGATTCGACAAACAAACTGCTCAAGCCGCCGTCGTTCGCATCAAACCTTCCCAGGTAATGAACATCTCTGCCATTTCCGCCCGCCAATTCGTTCTTGAATTTGTAACCGCCCGGATTCACCACGGGATTGATGCCGTTCAAGTTATAGAGCCTGAAATTTCCCTGCTTGAGTTTCTCGACCAACCTCCAGCGTAACAGGTAGGAACCTTTCGTTGTGGTGCCGGCGTCGCCGGTCGCGGCAAAGAGTTCAATACCCATGTTGCCCATCGCGCTCCAGATCAATCCCGCGCTGATTTCACCGTCCGACTTGCACAGCATGATTTGCATCTTTTGCTCTTCTGGCAGTTGCTCCTGAATATGTCTGAACTGGTGAATGTCGTTTGGTTCCACGAAGTTCTTGCGCGAGACCATCTGCTTGTAAACGCCGATGAAGGCTTCGAACATCTCCACGCTCGAGCCTTCGATAACTTCGAGATTGTTCTGCTCGGCCGCTTTCAGGTTCCGCTTCCAGTTCCGCGCCATGCCATCGCGCAGCGTTAACAGCGGTACAGTCATATCTATTACGATCGTTCTTCCTGGCGTTTCGTTTGACGTCGGAGAGAATCCCTCTTCGCGCAGAATTGCCGCACAGCGGGTGTCATCCTCGAAGGCGAAAGGGAAAAGTCGTAGGACCAGACCTCGTCTGCAAACATATTCATTGCGCAAAGCGCGAATTGCCTGCCGAAAGCTTTCGCCATCAGAATCCCCCATCGGGTTTTGCCAAAGTGGACCCCAGCGAATGTATGCTACGCCGAAATTGACTAGCGGTAATTTTGCGATCCGCGCTTGCGCCACAGCTGCAATTTTACCTTCTCGGCGGAGGACCAAATGGCTCACTCTTTGCCGGCCCGAGATAACCGCGGCGTGCGCCCAGGTCTGATAGAGATTGGCATCGGAAAATTCTCGCATTATCTCACCCCAAGACCGCTCATCAGCCACGTCGACTTCCACTGTGTATCCAGACTGCAGATCGCGCTTTTTCAAAATGCCCTCTTCTTCGTTTCTCAAGTGAGACTATTCTGTAACGTATTGGTCTTTCACAGGATTAATTCCGACCAGGGCCAGAAGTTTACCGAAGTGATCAAACAGACTTACTAACAGCGACATAAATTTGTGTTGTCCGAGCATCAACGCGAACGGCAGAGCGAGAAGATACACTGGAACAGCAACGAGTGACCGGACCACATCGGGAAAACCAAAAGACGGGGTTTGCGGCTCCATCGCGCCGCGCAGCAAAGCCCGTCTGAGCATGAAACCGCGTTTCCAGCGGAGGGGAGGAACCACTTCGTAAGCTACAGCTTCATTGCACCAGATGAAAACATGGCCTGCAGTGATCATCCGATTGAAAAACTCCTGGTCCTCTCCTTGCCGAAACTCGGGGTTAAAAGGTCGGCACTCTGCCGCGAATAGTTCTTTGTTGAGCAGTACGTTGCCCGTCCGCCCCTTCCGCCAATCGATCGCCAATCCTGTCGGATACGTCGGGCGTTCGTAGAATTTGCCTTTCAGAATCCAATTCGGTGGGGTCTGGTCGAAATAGCGTTTGACGGGACCGAGTACACCGTCGCAACGATACTCGTTGTAGGTCATCAGGAGGGTATGCAACCACCGTCGAATGGGAAATTCATCATCGTCAATAAAGGCGACAAAATCTCCGTCGGCGTTTTCGACCGCCCTATTTCGCGCCATAGCGATGTTTTGCTGCGGCTCCACGAAATAATGCACCGGAACGACCGCGGAGGCGGCGAAATCGGAAACAACTGTCTGTGCTGATTGCAATTGATCATTGTCCACTACGACGATGGAGTAAGTGAAATCGCCATCAGTTTCCTGCGCCACGAGCTCGTCGAGCAACCGTTTGAGAAGCTCAGGCCGTTTGTAGGTACAGATGCAAACGGAGACATGCTTCGATCCCGCTGCGGGCGCATTAGGGTAGCCCTTTTCGGAAGTCATGTGCTACCGCCAGCGGGCATAACTGTAGCTGCCAACGAACGCCCGCCATGGCTCGCTACGAGTACGCCTTCCGTTTGACAGAGGATGGCGGTCCCGGTCAGGAACTGATATTCCTCAAGAACCTCTGGGTGTGTTTCCAGTTCCACAACAAAATCTCGCGACAAGCTGAATATTCGTTGCAAGCGCCCTAACGGCTCCAGCGGTGGCAGCGAAAAGAGAAGGTTCACCAATCGATGTCGGCGAGCCAGTCGCCGATCTACGAGTTTACGATAAACGCGGTTCAACAGGTTCTTTTCCCTGGGTCTAAATGAAAAATTCGGTCGGACCCATATTCCGGCCGGCAACAGGCGCGCTCGTTGCACATTGGCACAGAGGTGCAGATGGTGGTGTCCATCAATGCGGTCCGGCTCGACCCCGTATAGGCGGCGGAATTCATCGAGCTGTGTGGCCACAACGTATTCGAAGGAACGCGCAAGATCGGGGTAATAAAACAGTCGGCTCAAAGCATGCCGACGCAGACGAAACGCGATTTTTTCGTGATGCTCTCGCAGCGAAGTCGGGCATGTGGATGAAGTAAACGGCGCCGAAAGATTGAGGTGCAAGCCTGTGTCCACTCCCATCTCTAAGCTCTTTTCCGCTGAGCGTGTGGAATCGTCCATGAAGACCATGGCACTGACCGCAGAGACAGTGCCGCGACGGATGCAATCCAGGGTGCGATTTGTAGTTTCTTTGTTGACTCCCCAATCGTCCGCGTTAATGATCAGATAACCTTGGCGCGGTTCCGTGCCTCGGCTACTAGGATATTCTCGCGAAAGATGCCTGGATGAGGCGAGCTCCGCGGGATTCAGCGCTGGCGTTTCGCTCGGAGAAGAATTGGATTTGTGATCTTGCATCGAGTCGTGTCGGTATCGCGAGCGTCGGATCAAGAAGGGAGCGTTAGTTCAATCGTTTGACTTGTGGCAGCCACGAGCTTGGGATACGCACTTTCAAACGTCGTTATCGCTATTTCTTTTTCCTTCAAGAATTCGAGAAAGGCATCGATTGTCTGCGGATCTGCCAGATCCTTGGAATGGCCAATCGCCACGATGGGTCGATAGAGTTCCGGCTGTTTGTAATCGTCACAGAGAATGTTCTCCATCATCGCGGTCGCCTCGGCGAGGGTCATTCGGCAGAAGTCCAATTTGAGCGGGTAGCGTAAACGCAGCAGATCGCGCAAGCGATTCAGTCTTCGAAACCCATTCTGACCCGCGACAGGGGGGGCGCCGCGGAATTTTATGCGCTTCGCCGTGGCCATACGCCAGGCGGGCACCATTTCAGTATAGATGGGCACTTCGATCCACGGACCAGCCAGGTCAGGCTCATTAACATCCCTCTTGAACGACCAGTGGTATCCGTTTCTCAGAGCTCTTCGGTAATCTAGATGATAGGCGTGTTGCACGCCACCTTTAAAAACCGAAGAGTCAATTCTTATGCCATGCTCGGCCAGAACACACGCGACCGTTTCGGTCGGCTGAAAAAGCCAATTGCCAGCGCGAAACGATATTGGAGTAAAGTCCTTGTTGCCGACTAAACGGCGCAAGAAGTCGAGTGAACTGTGAACAATCTCCACAATTCTCGGTCGGTCCAGCGTGCTAAGATTATATTCACTTGCGTCGAGCCACCATCTTCCGTTTTCGTATCGCGCGTTGCACCACTGCGGATGAAGATGCAAACCGATTTCAAAGCCACTCTGATGCAATTCGCGGATCTGCCGCGTCACTAGTCCAATCGCCTCGTCGCTAGCGTATTCTTCAATTTTTTGAAATTCTGCGACTTCCACAAAATTGACGAACCGTGCGTTCCACTTCAAGAAGATCTCCCGCAGCCTCTCCGCCGGCTCGTAAACCAGTTCTTGCAGCGAGCCTGTGCCATTCCCGTAAATTTCATAGTCCAAGGTAAAAATGCATTCAATCATGGTAGGCTTGTTAGAAGACTTCTAGGTTCGTGTGTCTGAAAGAACTTCCGGAGCGTTACACATTGTTTCTCACAACGTTCTTAACATCATTCAGCCGACGCTGAATATAACGCGGCAACTTCTTATACGCAGATCTCAGGCCACTACGAATCTTGCGCAATATTCTCCCCCGATAATAAGACCTAGCCCGAATTGCCTTGAGCCAGGAACTGAAGTCTGTGCGCGGAGATCCGTTGCGATATTCGATTCCGGTAACGAGGTTGCGTGCGGTGAAGCTGCCTTCCTTTAGACACTGCACGATAGCATCGGCGCTAATCGCGCCCGGCTTATCCATGACAATCACGTTTGCCACGGCTAATTTAGCACTATGCAGGTCACATCCGAAGAAATATCTATACTGATTTCGCCATTCCGTCGTATGTACCAACTCCAGAAATTGGAAAGGCGGAATATAGCTGCTGTCGGCCTGCTGGTTCCACAGCTCGATCGCATCAATCCGGAATGTCTCCAGGTGCCGGACAATCTTGTCGAACGGATACTTTGATGGATGGGCCACCACCTTAAAAACTGACGTCGCAGTATCGCTTCCGCCGTCAGCGAGGTAGCGAATTGGTTCGTACTCCTGAACGGGAAACATAATCGTGTCCACTCCGGCCAGGTGTACTTCGATTCCTGGAATAAAAATGAACCTTGTGTCGCAGCTGGCCTCTTTCGTCTCTTGCACGTAGCGGGCAAACTTCGGTTCATCTAAATCTTCGAAATGTTCCGTCATCACGCAAAACGAATAGCCGGCCCTTTGCAGTGAGGCAGCAATCTCGGCAAGGCTATTCCGACCATCGTGCGAATATGTGGAATGAAAATGAAATGTTCCTTGAATGGTGTCTGACATAGGAAGATTACCGCGTGTCGAAGCTCCTCAGGAATGAGGCTGCAGCAGCCGACCGACAAACGGAAACGGGTCGTCGGCCGTAAAAATCAACTCGTGCGTTTGGCGGTCAAAAAAAGAGCCGAAGTAGGCCTTGCTGGCCTTCCAGCGCGAAGGCATTATCCCTGGCCAGCCCTTCGGCTTGCCTTTCAACGAAAGCAGCAAATTCTTCGTGTCACCGACGACCGAGCGGCCCCTCATCCCCAAGTGGTAAGTTGTTTCCGCGGGCAAAATTGCGAGTCCATTCACAAGTTTCCAGTACAGAAAAGGTAGATCGAGACCGGCAGCTGAGGCCAACAGAATTGATCCCCAGAAGCGCCCGTTAATTTCCATCAAATAAGGACGGCCACTGAAACGGTCAATACGGTATTCGACCATAGCCGGCCCGGTAAAACGAATGGCATTCAACAGCGCCACAGTCGATTCCAACAGATTCGGTTCGAGCGCGATCGCTTCCGCCAGAGCGCTGGGGCCGCCCGCCGGATCACTCTCCCGTATCCGCCGATGCCCGATAAGTGCAACCGGCCGCCCGTTTGCAAACAATCCCGAAATGCCAACGCCATGGCCGTCGATGAACTCCTGCGCTAGGACCGACTGCCCGTTTGCGAAACGGCTGTTGCACTCTTGTTCGAGTTCTCGAGTGTTCGACACATAGGCGGTCTTCTTGCTCGATTCGGTTTTTTTCGCCCCCACTCTTTCACTACTTTCGGACTTTATGACAACCGGAAAACTCAGACCGAGATCATCGAACGCGCGCGAGTTGTTGCCATCCAGCACAACCGTTTTCGGCACGACGATTCCGATCGACTGCGCAATTCTCAGAGTATTGACCTTGTTGAAGACAACCTCGATTTCGCGTCCACTCGGGATCAGCGGAGTCGCAAGCAGATCTTTGCGGTGTTTGTCGCAAGCCATGATGGCTGCCTCCGAAGTGGGGAAAATGCAATCCGCGGAAAACTCGGCGCTGTAATGATTGATGTCTTCTATAAACTTCGGCAGATTTTGCCGCGGGCTGGCATAGATGAAACGCTCTCTAGCGTGACGGGAGAACAGACTCATGTCCCAACGCGACTCTCCGCCAACCGCGAAGGCTACGCCTTGATTTCCCCAAGAGCGAACGCAAGCGAGCGTGCGTGTCGAATATCCGTCCAGCAACAGAACTTTGGAAAACTTACGCGCAAATGGTAAATAAGAGCCCCCCGGAGAAGAGCTCCAGCTGACCGCTTCCGACATGCGTGAAATAGCGGGCATCGAATATCCGTCAGTTAAACACGGGGATCTGGGCGCTCGTCTAACCGCGAAACAAACGGCAAAACGCGTCCCAGAATACTCTTCAATCTATTCATTTGATCTCGCCGGCGAATTGAAATGAGTGAGGCCGGCATCGTGCGTTCCACCCGGCGAATCCATTGCCAGAGGTAGCCGAATAGAATGAGAACGCCGCCGAGCACCACCGGCGCGTTTCTCATTTGATATAGGCTGCGAAACACTTCCCAGAGCGGATGGCTTCCCAACAGATAATCCATGCGTCCCCGGTGCCATCTTTCTGCAAAACCGGTGAGTTGCGCGCTTCCCATTTTTCGGTGGTGCTGACAGATTTTTTCGGGAAACGTCCGCGTCTCCCAGCCTGCCTTCCGGGCACTAAACACCGAAATTAGATCAATTCCTCCCGATTCAATAGAAGGATACCCGCCAATAGCCTCGAAACACTCCCGCCGGAACATTTGGCATGCGCCTGAGACATGCTCCAGGTCGAGCCGCGCTCGGTTCTTGCCATCTTCCTCATAAGGCGTGCCAGCAACACCCAATTTTGGATTCGCCGCGAATTTGTCCAGCAGAAAGGTAAAGTAGTCTCGTTCGAACGTGATATCGGCATCTAGATTGCCGATGACCTGGTAGTCCAAGCCCGCTAAACGGGTACGTCCTGCATTGAAGGCTGCAGCTTTCCCCGCGAAGTTCCGATCGATGCGTTCGGGCTGTCGCAACAGTTCAATCCACCCATACTCGCTCGCATACTTCCTGACGATTTCATCCGTACCATCCGTGGACCCGTCGCTGACGATCACCCACTTGAGTGGTTTGATTGTCTGGGCCACAACCGCCTGAATCGTCAATTCAATGAACTGCGCCTCGTTTCGCGCGGGTGTGATTAAAACGTAGGTAGGAAGGGTCACGAAGTCCTCACCGATCCGACGATATCTCCGGTTCGCACATCCTCTTTCGACTTCGACGCCGCCAGGAGGGATGAGAGCGCCAGGAACATCCACGCCTGCGACCATCTCATGTACGACGTTCGAACCTTTCCCAGACGGAGCACGCGATAGTAAAAGAAGCCATGATCGTCCCACATATGCTTCATCGCCCATCGGAATACCGACCACGCCAATCGGACGCTGTCCCGATCAAAATCTCTGAAAGCGAGCAGGGTAATGATGCTTTGCGCCACGCAATGAATGTCCAGTGGATAGGTGCGATCGTGAAAGTATCTGGGGGCGCCGTCCAATCGGAAGAAGTGGGCCTTATAGAACTCAAACCCGCGCCGC
>Ga0182013_10004296_pt1 | contig 17219 bp, 12 predicted proteins | sample 612S2MmetaG_FD_120487 | JGI IMG/M metagenome (GOLD analysis project Ga0182013, IMG submission 120487) | Permafrost microbial communities from Stordalen Mire, Sweden - 612S2M metaG | ecosystem: Environmental > Terrestrial > Soil > Wetlands > Permafrost | place: Sweden: Stordalen | collected...
AGGGGCGCGACGCAGACGATGAGCAAGATGACCAGGTACCACGCGGCGCGGTGGATGCGGCGCGTCTCGGCAAGCCGGAACCAGGAACCCCAGAAGACCACCCAGAGGCCGAAGATCAGCGGAGTGAGAAGGACCTCTGTGAGGAATTGTTCAAGCGGCATTGACAGCCAGGTGATGTAATAACCGGCGAGCGAAATGGAGAGGCTGAGGATGTAAGCGGAACAGGCCAGGCCGAGCCAGAGGTAGGCCGGCTCGCGGCGGTCAAGCCAGAAGAGCGTGAAGCCGAGTAGTGCGGCCAGAACGAGGATGGGGAGGCGGATGATGTTCATGGCCTCCGACGCATTGACCTCGTACCAGGAGATGCGGAGCATGGCGTCGATGGCGGGGGATTGGCCGAGGAGCGGCACTTGATGGAGTCCGCCGGCGTCCTGGCTGACCAGGGGCGTTCCGTCGTCCATCCACATTCGGACGGCGACGGTAACGGGGCCGGAGCGGAGATTGGCCGGAAGGTCGAATGCGCGGGGTTGGGAGTTGATGAAAGTGACGCCGTTCTTGTGGAAGCGGCCGAACTCACCCAGGTACTGGCCGTTGGCGAAGACCTGGTAAGCATCGTCGACGGATTCGGGCATGAGGATGGACAGCGTGGGCGGTTCGCCGCCGCTGGGGGCAACGTTCTCGACGTTGACGCGGAGGCGGTACCATGCGAAGCGAGTGAGTTTGGGGTAGCCCTGGGCGGTCCAGCCGGGGATATAGCTACTGACGCCGCTGACGGGGTCGTAGGAACCGGCTGGCGAAGTGAGGTCCTGGGTGGGCCACTGGGAGTCGTCGAGGTCCGGTTGCGCCCACAGCATCGGAGACAGGTCTTCCGGTTGAGCGCCGGCGTAGAGCGGCGAATCGCCGGGATGGAAGCGCCATTGGCCCGCGAGTGGAACGGCGGCACTGCCAATGCGTAGCTGCAGGGCGGGGGTTGGCCCGGTGGAAGAGGGCTGCGCCGAGGCGCTCGATAGAATGACGAATCCGAAAAGCGCGATGACAGAGAAGATGAGCGCCCGAGCCTGATTGAAGCGGCAAAACTTGCCTTGCATGCGTTTCTCCCACGGCAAAAACGGATTGATTGTGAAGACGGATAAGAATACTACCGCGCGGGAGTGGAGGATAGCTTAAAGGTGTCAGTTCTGTGAGAGATGTGGCGCAGTTCACACTCGGGAATTGAGACACGGCGGTCCTGGAGCATGCGAAGTGTTGAGATGATTGAGAGCGCGAGGAGCGACACCCTGAGTTTGACAGTTCGCCAAATCAGTTCAGCGAGCCTCGTGCTGGATTCGTGGCGTTCGGGCATCGTTGTCGGATCGCGGGTAAGGCCGGCGCGCTCGCGATGTCAACGGGTCATACGGTCCAGCGCGCCTGCAGGGGTCCACGTTGCCCCGTGTTATTTGCGCGGATATCAAGAAAAAGGGACAACCGCAGGCTCTTCGACTCGCTGCGCTCGCTCAGAATGACTGCCATGTTTTTAGCGATCAAGAGGCCAGTGCTCCTTTCTGCTTGGTAGTTGTGATTGCATGGCGTGATTGCTCAGGATTTGTGCTTCGAAATTGGCTGGTTTGCAACGAGAAATACGCTAATCTAGGTCAATGACAGTTGAGGCAAAGAGCGTGGAAAGAGGGGGTTTGGCCGGGCGCGCGGCTGCGGCGGGAGGCGGAGGGAGGCCGTCGCTGCGGATTCGCGGGCTGCGCAAGGCTTTTGTGGATGTGCAAGCGGTGGATGGACTGGATCTCGAAGTGGCGCGGGGGGAGTGTTTCGGGCTGCTGGGGCCGAATGGCGCGGGGAAGACGACGACCATCGAGATCTGCGAGGGACTTACGGAGCCGGACGAGGGCGAGGTTGAGCTGCTGGGGTTGAACTGGAAGACGGGAGCGAAGGAGTTGCGGCAGCGGATCGGGATTCAGCTCCAGGAGACGCAGTTTCCTGAAAAGCTGACGGTGGAAGAGGCTCTGCGGCTGTTCCGGAGCTTTTACCGGCGCGGGATACCGGTGGAGGAGTCGATCAAGACGGCGCAGCTTGAGGAGAAGCGGCGGTCGCGGATCGGCGGACTTTCAGGAGGCCAAAAGCAGCGGCTGGCGATGGCCACGGCGCTGGTGGGCGATCCCGAGTTGCTGTTTCTGGATGAGCCGACGACGGGGCTCGATCCGCAGGCGCGGCGGCATTTGTGGGACTTGGTGGACGAGCTGAAGCAGGCTGGGCGCACGATTATTTTGACTACGCATTACATGGACGAGGCGGAGCGGCTGTGCGACCGGGTGGCGATTATGGATCACGGCAAGGTGATCGCGCTGGGTACGCCGCAGCAGTTGATCGCGAGCATTGGCGGGGAGGACATTGTGGAGTTTGCGGTAGGCGTTTCCCAGGTCCCGGATTCGGGACCTCCGCCCCATGGACAAAGACCTGTCCTTGGGGACCCCGGACCTGGGGCACCCAGAGCTTTGGTGGATCCGGCGGTGTTCACGGCGATACCGGGGGTGCGGTCGCACCGGGTGGACGCGGGGCTGCACCAGCTCTCGGTGAGCGAGCTGCATACTTCGGTGCCGCGCATCTTTGCGGCGCTGGACGCGCAGGGGCTGCATTTGAGCGAATTCCGCACGCACTCGGCCACGCTGGAAGACGTATTTGTGCGGCTGACGGGGAGGAATCTGCGCGATGAGTAAGCTGGAACTGAGCAGCCTTTATCAATTGACGATGGTGCGGTTCCGGTTGTTCCTGCGCGAACCGGAGGCGATTTTCTGGATTTTTATTTTTCCGATACTTCTCGCAATGGGATTGGGGATTGCGTTCCGGAACCGGCCGGCGGATGTGCTGCCGGTTGCCACCACCGATCCGCAATGCACGCAGATGCTGGCCGCAGACGCGGGGTTGCGCGCGTCAACAATGGATGAAGCCGCGGGCGCACACGCGCTCGCGACTGGCTCCATTGTGCTGCTTGCGGTCCCAATGACCGAAAACGGGGTCGTCTACCGCTACGATGACACAAACCCAGATGCCCGCGTCGCCCGCCTGCTGGTCGACCGCGACCTGCAGGCTGCGGGGGGGCGGCACGAGGCGGTTCACGCTGAGAATGACCTGGTGCACGAGACCGGGTCGCGCTACATCGATTTCGTGGTTCCGGGACTGCTGGGGATGAACCTGATGGGTTCGGCGATGTGGGGGCTGGGTTTTTCGATTGTGGATGCGCGGCAGAAAAAACTGCTCAAAAGGCTGGTTGCTTCGCCGATGCCGAAGTGGCAATACCTTTCGGCGTTCCTGCTCTCCCGCATGGCGCTGCTGGTAATTGAGGTGGTGATATTCCTGGGCTTTGCGCGCATTGCGTTCGGTGTGCCGTTTCGCGGGCCGCTGGTTGAGCTTGGGATTCTGTGCCTGCTGACTTCGCTGGCGTTTTCAGGACTGGGGCTGCTGGTGGCCTCGCGGGCCAAGACCATGGAAGGGGTTTCAGGGCTGATGAACCTGGTGATGCTGCCCATGTGGGTGTTGTCGGGGGTATTCTTTTCGGCTTCGCGATTCCCGGCGGTGGTTCAGCCATTGGTGCGGGCGCTGCCGCTGACGGCGGCCATCGATGCGATGCGCGGGAACATGCTGCAGGGTTTGAACCTGGGGCAGGAGATGGCTCCAGTGGCGATTATGCTGGCATGGTTCGTCGTGCCGTTTGCGATTTCGCTGCGAATTTTCCGATGGAGATGAGGGCAGGGGGTTACGGTGAAGGTTCGCTGTGAGCGGGCGGGGCTATTCAGCGGCTATCGCGATTCTGTATCATAGAAGTGACAGCCCACTTGTTATTCAACCCCCAACCCCAAGGAGGATATTCATATGGCAGAGATTGTCAAGAAGACAAGCGCAAAACCGAAGGCAGCGGCGAAACCCCGCAAGACCGCGGCCAAGAGCAACGGTGTTCCCTCGAATGTAACTGAAATGAAACCACCTATTGACCAGGTTGCGAAGCTCGCGCATCGCTTCTGGGCAGAGCGCGGCCACAAACACGGACACCATGAAGAGGATTGGTACCGGGCGGAGCAGGAACTGCGCGGAATGGCTTCCTGAGCAAGCGTTCAGCCTGCCGCTAACAGACGATTCAATCTGTTTCGAACGAGCTTCCGGCAACCCGGGCGGGAATCTGCGCGCGGTTTTTGGCCATCGCGCCGGCTTGAAATGGCTTTGCCTGCGGGTTTCGTGGGAAGGCTTGACGTGCGTCCGCGAATCGGCGGCGCTTTTTGCGCCGGCGGTGCAGGATTCCTTGCGCTGCTTACGAGTGCCACGAACGCCGGAATAGAAGCTGTGGCCGTGTTGCCGGCAATCCGGACATAACACCCGTTTTGGGGATAACTTCCGGATGGCCGGGCATAGGCTCGCGCATCGGCTCGCGACTGTATCGAGAACCTCGTTCTCGGATCAACGCGAAGCCGCTCTGTTGTCAGACGCCCTGGCATCGTTGCAATGGCGCGGCCGGCCTGTCCATGCTTGCGACACACACTTGAATTGGGCCCGCGCACAGCGTTTCGCCGAGCACGCTGTGTAGAATGGACAGCCATGATCTTCTCCGGACAACAAACCACCACCCGCCGCCAATTCGTGTCTCGATCCGCGCTTTTGACCGGAGGCATCTCCCTCGGGCTGAATTCCGCAGCCGGCAACCTGGCCGCCGAAACGGAAACCGCCTTCTCCGCGTACCAGCAGCGCCGGCGCGCCGATCTCTGGGACCTGCTTGGCGATCTGCCCTGGCAGCATCAACCCGCGCCGCCCAAGCTGGTCCGAACGGAAGAACACGACAATTACACTCTCCAGCGGCTTGTCCTCGACCTGAATGGGATCGAACCGGTTCCCGCTCTCCTGACGATTCCCAAGGGGCTTACGCGCCCCGCGCCCGGACTTCTCTTTATTCACTGGCACGCAGGAATGTACGGTCTGGGCAAGGAACAACTGCTCAAAGGAACCAGCGTTCAACCCGCCTATGCCCCCGTTTTCGCAGAAATGGGGTTCGTCACGCTGGCCATCGACAGTTGGTGTTTTGGCGAGCGCCAGCACGACCCCGACGGCCACCGCGGAGAGGAAGACGCCTTCAAGCTCATGCTCTGGCGCGGCCAGGTGCTCTGGGGCATGATGATGTTCGACGAATTCCGGGCCCTCTCTTACCTCGCAAGCCGCCCGGAAGTGGATCCGCAAAGGCTCGGTGCGACCGGTATGTCGATGGGATCCACCAAGACATGGTGGCTCGCGGCGCTCGATCCCCGGGTCCGATTGGCCATCGACATTTGCTGCCTCACCGATTTCGATTCGCTTATCGCCGCGCACGGCCTCAGCGGTCACAGCATTTTCTATTTTGTTCCATCGTTGCTGAAGGAATTCTCGACCACCGGGATCAACGAGTTGATCGTCCCGCGGCCTCATCTCAGCGTCAACGGGCGCAAGGATCCGCTTACGCCGGCCGCCGGGGTCGAGAAGATTCGCGACAATCTATTGCCGCTTTATCGGCAACACGGCCGCCAGGAAGATTGCCGCATCGAGCTCTTCGATTGCGCCCACGAGGAAACCCCGGAAATGCGCAGTCTGGTCATCGACTGGCTGCGGAGATATCTGGCCACAGGCTAATGCGATCTTCCCCTCAGGGACACTGTCGTTTCGGCAAAAGTGGATTCAGTGGAGCGTTTCGCAAACCTGACGTTGAAGCCCGCGCGCTTCAAACAGAAGCCTGCACGATTCAAACTTGCCCGCGGCCTGGAATCGATCGATGCCGGGACAAACATGGTCCTGATCCCGGTAAAATCGTATGTATATGGATTCAACCAACGACTGTCCGTCCGGCGCGGCGGCTCCGGAGACCATTTTGGGCGGGAGCCGGTTTATCCGCGCGTGCCTGCGCCGGCCTGTGGACCGCACCCCGGTCTGGTTTCTCCGCCAGGCAGGGCGCTACATGCAGGAGTACCGCGACGTCCGCAAGCATCACACGCTGGTGGAGATCTGCAAGCAGCCGGAACTGGCCTCGGAGGTGACGATTACCGCCGCCGAGAAGCTGGGGGTCGATGCGGCCATCATTTTTGCCGACCTTTTGCTGCCGCTGGAGCCGATGGGATTGCCGTTCGAGTTCCAGGCCGGCGAGGGGCCGGTGGTGCATCACCCGGTGCGCACCGCGGAGGACGTTTTGGCGCTGCGGACGGACCGGGCCGGGGATCTGGATTATGTGGCTCGCGCGATCCAGAAGGTTGCCGCGCATTTTCGCGACCGGTTGGGGATCATCGGTTTTTGCGGGGCGCCTTACACGCTGGCCAGCTACATGATCGAGGGCGGCGGGTCGCGCAATTACATTCACACCAAGCAGATGATGTACCGCGATCCGCTGGCGTGGCGCAACCTGCTGGACAAGATTGTGAAGGTTCTCGAGGAATATTGCCGGCTGCAGGTACAGGCGGGGGCCGATGTGATCCAGATTTTCGATAGCTGGGTGGGCTCGCTGGGCGTGGCCGACTATCTCGAATATGCGTTTGAGGCTACACAGCGGCTGGTGCGCAGCGTGCAGCAGATGGGCGTACCGGTAATTTACTTCGGCGTGGAGACGGCGGCCTTGCTGGGTGCGATGGCCAAGACTGGAGCCGATGTGATCGGGCTCGACTGGCGCCAGCCGCTCGATGAAGGCTGGCGGGCGGTGGGCCACGGTCATGCGGTGCAGGGCAACCTGGATCCGATTACGCTGTTTGCGCCGGTTGAGGTTCTGGAGAAGCGGGTGAAGGAGATTCTGCGCGCCGCCAATGGCCGGCCGGGCCACATCTTCAACCTGGGTCACGGGATTGTGCCGACGACGCCGGTGGAGAATGTGCAGGCGGTGGTGAGGATGGTCAAGGAGTTCCGGCTGGAGACGGCGCATGGCTAAACGGGCGGTTTTGCTGCTGGCTCACGGGACTCCGGAGACGATCGAGCAGATTCCCGAATATCTGCGCAACGTGGTGAGCGGACGCCCCATACCGCAAGCGGTGGTGGAGGAGATTCAGCATCGCTACGCCACGATTGGGCGCAGCCCGCTTACGGAGATCACGCTAGAGCAGGCCCGCCTGGTTGAATCCGAGCTGGCCGGGAGCGGATTGCAGGTTCCGGTCTACGTGGGGATGCGGAACTGGCGGCCGTACATTCCCGAGGTGGTGAAGCAAATGCGCGCGGACGGAGTGGAAGCGGCCGCGGTGATCTGCATGGCTCCGCAGAACTCCCGCACCAGCGTGGGTTTGTACCGGCGAGCCGTGGAGGCTGAGGCGTCGGGCATGCGCATCGACTTTACCGAGGGGTGGGCGCAGCATCCGCTGCTGGCCGACGCCTTTGCGGAGCGTCTTGGTCCGGCCTGGGACAAACTGAGCGCAGAGGTGGGTTACCCGGTTCCGGTGCTGTTTACCGCGCACAGCGTACCCACCCGGACGGTTGAGCCGCCTTCAGAAAGCGATGCGGGAACGGGGCGGCGACTCTGGCCGGGGCAGGGAGCCGACCCGTACGCCCAGGAAGCGCGCCATACGGCTGAGCTGGTGGCGGCCCGGGTTCCCGGGATTCCGCAATGGTGGTTTGCCTTCCAGAGCCAGGGCGCGAGCGGAGGATTGTGGATTGGGCCGAGCGTGGAGCAGACCCTCGATTCTCTTGCCGCATCCGGAGTCAAGTCGCTTATTCTCCAACCGATAGGATTTCTGTGCGATCATGTGGAGATTCTTTATGACGTAGATAACCTGTTTCGCGGATATGCCGTCAAACTGGGTATGCGCCTGGAACGCCCCGAGTCTTTGAATGCCTCGCAAACGCTGGCGAAGGCAGTGGCGGATCTTGCACAAATGGGTTTAGCGCGGATCAGGAGTTGAACTACGAGGCTTGCAGCGTTAGAATTATCGTTTTCCGCAAGATTTGTGTGTTTCAGCGCTTCAGATTCGTACCAAAACGAAGCAAGTGCTTTCTTTTTGCGAAGTTTATCCGATACAATTCAACGTAAGGTATTTTCCTGGGCCGCGTTTCGAGATCCTCTGTGGAGAGGGTGGTTACAGTCGGCACTGTTCGTGCCAACTTGCCAAGTAGAGTAAGCGAAAGACCATCATTAAGTTCCGAGGAGACGGAAGTGGCCTACGGAAGCGAGTCGCATGCTGCTGAGGGGTTTAAAGACCGCGCCAGCGCAAAGACCAAGGTACGTTGTCCCAAATGCGGCAGTGACACTGCTCGCCGGGTTGAGCGAAAGGGATTCCTGCAAAGGAGAATTCTTCCCTTGTTCGGGTACTTTCCCTGGACATGCTCAACATGTAAGGAGAGCTTCACGATGCGCAAGCGTTACCGCAAGAAATCCAGGCGGAAAGAGTACGTGGAGTAGATTCCGGGTTTTTGCGGGTGCGCAAGGATCAGGAGCGGAAGAAATTCCGGGCCAGGAAAACCACATTGGCGGGCCGCTCGGCCAGCCTTCTCATAAAGTACGGATACCACTCGCTCCCGAAGGGAACATAGACTCTCACCCTGTATCCTTCCTTGATCAACTGCCGTTGCAGGTCGCGGCGAACTCCGTAGAGCATTTGAAACTCGAAATTGCGGGGATCGATGCTGTGCCGGCTCGCAAAGGCCTTGGCGGCGGCGATCATGAGGGGGTCGTGAGTTGCGATGCCATGGTAGACGGGGCTGTCAAGCAGCATCTTGCTTAAGGTGATGAAATTGGCATCCACATCGTTTTTGCGCGGAAATGCAACTTCCGCAGGCTCTTTATAGGCCCCCTTGCAGAGGCGCACTCTGATTCCATCGGCCAGCAACTGCTCCACGTCGGCCTGGGAGCGGTAGAGGTAGGCCTGGATGACGACGCCGATGCTTCCGCGGGTTTCAGCGCGCGAGTTGAGGCGGCGCACGATGTCCAGCGTGACCTGGGTAAGGGTCGAATCCTCCATATCGATGCGGACGAAGTTGCCGGTAGCGTGGGCGTGACGGGCCAGGCTGGCGGCAATGGATTCAGCCAGGCCGGGCGACTGCTCGAGCCCCATCTGGGTGAGTTTGACGCTGATGTTGGCGTCGAGATTCCGCGCCCGGATCAGGTCGAGCAACTCGTGGTAGACCTCGGCTGCGCGGTGCGCTTCGGCTTCTGAAGTCACGCTCTCGCCCAGCGAGTCCAGGGTCACCGCCATTCCCTGGCGGTTGACGGCTTCAGCGACGCGCAGAGCGTCGGAGATCTCCATGCCGGCGATGAAGCGCGAGCTCAAACGGGCGCCTATTCTTGAATGTTCGCAGAAACGGCGCAACGGACGATTGTGAGAGAGAGCAATAAAGGCAGAACGCAAAAGAGGCATGGGATGATCCCTCCGGAGAGCGCCACAGCGGCCGACGATCTCGCGGACTATCCAGTTTCGCACAAGTGATCGGGATGGGGAATCATTCGGCGCTTATCGCACCTCAAACAGGGCGCTGCCGTGCGGCGGCAGGGTTACGCCGATTTCCTTCGAGTCTTTGGTGGTTGTATCGCTCCAGACATTCTGGGCGGAATGTTTTTGGCCGTCCAGGCCCAGTTGTTTCCATGTAGTGCGCAGGGTAACGGGCTTGTCGTCGAGGTTGAAGAAGCCGAAGTACTCCGCGTAGCCTCTGGCGCCGGGCTCATCGATCGACGCTCTCCATACGCGGGCGTTTTCAAAGCCGGCTCCGAGGGCAGCCGAGTCCACGGGCCGGCTGTAGGTGACGTTCTGGTTCATGAAGAGGACGGTCTGGTTGGTGATGAGCGAGCGGGTGAAATCGTCGAGACGCGTGAGGTTTGCGCCCAGAATCAGCGGAGACCGGGTGATGGCCCACAGAGTCAACTCGGTACGCTCCTCATCGGGCGTTTCGCGCGACTGGCGCGCCTGGCCCATGCCGGGATTTGGTCCCAGCCAGCCGATGGGCAGCATGTCCTCATCGGGCCAGCTACCGGGGCCGGTGTACACAAACCACTTTGCCAGGCGGTCGAAGGCATCGCGGATGCCGAAAGGATACTCTCCATCGCCCGGCTTGTGGGTGAAGGTCCAGCCGTCCCAGTGGTCGTCGGCGATGCGCCACATCTGCGCGTATTTTGCCACTTCGGCGGCGTGCTCCAGGCCTGTTGGCCCCGGAGAGAGGCTGAGCACGATGGGGCGTCCGGTCTTGCGGATAGCCTCGGCAATCTGGCGGATCTCGGTGGGGCGGTAGGGCCGGTCGGCGATGCAGTCCACCTTGATGAAGTCGATGCCCCAGCCGGCGTAGAGCTTGAGCATGGAGTCGTAATAGGCCTGGCCGGCCGGGTTGTCCTTGACGCCCCAGTTGCCCTGGTCCCAGGGGCAGGGGCTGGTGAGATCGGCGGCGTCGGAGGCGGTGAATCTGCCGCCTGCGATGGGCAGATTGGCCTTGACCACCTGGCGTGGGATGCCGCGCACAATATGAATGCCGAATTTCAGCCCCTGGGCGTGAACCCAGTCGGCCAGGGGCCTGAATCCCGCGCCGTCCGCCGAGGAGGGAAACCGGCTTGAGACCGGAATCAGGATCCCGTTCTGGTTCCACAAGTACTGCCTGTCCTCGACGGTCTGGCCGGAGGGTTTGGCCATGTACCATCCCTCGTCGATGACGGCATACTTCCAGCCAAACTGCTGGATTCCGGCGAGCACGGCGGCGTTGGCCTTGAACTGATCCTCATCGATGGTGAGGCCATAGGCATCCCAACTGTTCCACCCCATGGGCGGGGTGGGGGCGAGGGACTGCGCATGGGTGAGGGCTGCGGCGGAAACGGCAATGGCGAGAACAGCAGAGAAAAAAGACCGGCGAGGAATCATGTGGAAACGTATACCACATTCAAGGGGTTCCGAGGAGGTCAGCGTGGATTGGCGCTGGGCGCTGGTTCATCCCGCGATAAATGCAGGGCGGGAGGGGGTCGGTTTATCCTACTCACTGCCGGAAGAATCAATTGCGATGCGAATGCGGGGAGCTGACATGAATTGGAATGGGAGCGACAAGGTTTTGCGAAGCTTTGCAGGAACATGCATTCTGATTTTTCTGGTTTCGCACTGCCTGGCGCAATCGGCGCCGGCGGGCAACGCGGTCGTGCCTGTACTCATGGTGAGCGACATCCACTTTGAGCCATTCTGGGATCCGGCCAAGGCGGCGCAACTGGCAGCAGCGCCGGCCAGCGGATGGGATGCGATTTTTGCCGGTCCGGCATCGGCGGATCGCGAGCAGCGCTTCGCGTCGCTCCAGCAGACTTGCCACGCGCGCGGCACGGACACGTCTTACCCGCTGCTTACATCGAGTCTCGGAGCGATGCGGAGCGATGCATCAGGCGCAAAATTCATCACCGTCAGCGGCGACTTGATCGCGCATTCATTCGCTTGCAAATACCGCACGCTCCTTCCGCAATCGACACCGGACGACTACACGGCATTTGTTGAAAAGACGCTGGAGTATGTGGCCGATTCGCTGCGGGGCGCGTTTCCCGGCGTGCCGGTGTATGCGGCGCTGGGCAACAACGACACCGATTGCGGCGATTATCAGCTGGACGCGAACAGCAAATTCCTGGCGGAGGCCGGCAGGATCATGGCCGCGGATTTCAAGGCCGGAGAGCGGCGGGAAGCGCAGAAGACGTTCGCGGCCGGCGGCTATTTCAGCGCCTCGCTGCCGGCGCCCATGCGGCATACGCGGCTTTTGGTGCTGGACGATCTTTTCATGGGAAGCAAGTATTCGACGTGTTCAGGCAAGCCCGATCCCGCGGCGGCCGCGGCGCAGATTGCATGGCTCGAAAAACAACTGGACAGCGCGCGCCGGAACAAGGAGAAAGTCTGGGTAATGGCGCACATTCCTCCGGGGGTCAATCCTTACTCAACGGCCGCGAAAGGGACGAACATCTGCGCCGGCAAGGATCCGCAGATGTTCCTTTCGGCGGAGGATTTGCCCGACGCGCTGGCCGAATTCGGCGACGTGATTCAACTGGGCATTTTTGCGCATACGCACATGGACGAGTTGCGGCTGCTGGAGCCGAGCAGGTCGGGCGAGAGGCACGGAGCGGTTCCCGTGAAGATGGTGGCCTCGATTTCGCCCATAGACGGGAACAATCCATCGTTCACGGTTGCGCGGGTCGATCCGGACACGGCAATCATGACCGACTATCGCGTATACGCAGCGAGCAACAAGACCGGCGTGGATACCACGTGGGCTGAGGAGTACGACTATGCGGAGGCCTATCGCGAGCCGTCGTTTTCAGGCGCTTCAGTAGAGAAGCTGGTAGCCGCGTTCAAGGCCGACGCTCGAGCGCAGTCGAGCGAAAGCCGGAGCTACATCCAAAATTATTTTATTGGCGACCGTTCGCGGGAGCTCACGCCGTTCTGGCCGATGTACGTTTGCGCGCTCTCGAACCATACCGCCGATTCGTACCGGGCTTGCGTGTGTGCGGCGGGGCCCTGATTTTCGGACACGGTTTTTGGCGCACGCGATGCGCGCACAATTACAATGGCCGGCATGACAGCGCTCTCACTCACTCGACGGGAATTTCTGCAAACCACGGCCGCGGCCGGTTCCGGCGCAGCCATTGCACACGCTACGCCGGCCAGGCTGTGGGAACAGGCCGGCGCAGGCGCGATGGCTGAAATTCCCGATTGGGCCTCAAAGCCGATGCGGTGGTTTCAACTCACGCTGGTTGAAGACGATCCGGCCCACTACGATCCCGCATTCTGGCTTGACTACTTCAAGCGCACGCGCTCTGAGGGCGTGTGCCTGAGCGGGGGCGGATGCGTTGCTTACTACCCGACCGAGATTCCGTTTCACCATCGCAGCGCGTGGCTGGACGGCCGCGACGTGCTGGGAGAGCTGATTGCCGGGAGCCGCAAGCTGGGGATGTCGGTGCTGGTCCGAACCGATCCGCACGCAACGTACGACGATGCGAAGCAGGCTCATCCGGACTGGATCGCGGTTGACGCCGAGGGCAATCCGCGGCGGCACTGGTCTTCGCCGGAGATGTGGCTGACCTGCGCTTACGGCCCGTACAACTTCGAATTCATGACCGCGGTGCACAAGGAGATCATGACGCGATACCGTCCCGACGGGCTGTTTCACAACCGCTGGGACGGGAACGGCATCTGCTATTGCGTTCACTGCACGGAGAATTTTCGCGCGGCAACGGGACTCGAACTGCCGCGGACCACGAACGCGCAGGATGCGGCTTACAAGGCGTGGCAACTGTGGCGGCGGCAGCGGCTGATGAGCCTGATCGATCTGTGGAACCAGACGATTCGCGCGGTGAATCCGGAATCGGCGGTGATTCCGAACAATGGCAGCGGGGCTCTGAACTCGATCGATTCCGTCGATGCGAGCCAACGCGCGCCGATGCTGGTGGCAGACCGGCAGGGGCGCAGCGGGCTGGCCGCGCCGTGGCTGATTGGAAAGACGGCCAAGGAGTATCGCGCGACGATGGGCGCCAAGCCGATCATTGGGCTCTTCGGCGTTGGCCTGGAAGAGCGCTACCGGTGGAAGGACAGCGTGACCAGCAGCGCCGAGATCCGCATCTGGACGCTGGACGCAATTGCGAATGGAATGCGGCCGTGGTGCAGCAAGTTCTCAGCAACGCTGCACGACGAGCGCTGGCTGGGCGAAGTGGAAGATATTTTTGTGTGGACGGAAAAGAATCGCAGATACCTGGCGCAGCAGCAGCCGATTGCGCGGGTGGGACTGGTTTATTCGCAGCAGACGGCGTGGAATTATGGCGGCGAGCAGGTTCAAGTCAAGGTGGAGAACCATGCGCTGGGTTGGTACCAGGCGCTGATTGAGTCGCGGATTCAATTTGAGATGGTGCACGACCGGCTGCTCGACGCGGCGCACCTGGCGGCGTACAAGACGCTCATCCTGCCCAATATTGCGGCGCTCAGCGATGCGCAGTGCGATCAACTGCGGGCCTTTGTGGCCAGCGGCGGCAGCCTGATCGCGACTCATGAGACGAGCCTTTACGACGCAACCGGCGCACGCAGGAAGAACTTTGCGCTCGCCGACTTGTTCGGCGTTGATTGGACGGGCAAATCGGAAGGCCCGATGCTGAATTCCTACATCCGGCTGGAGCACGAAGCGCTTCCGCGCAGCAATTTCTTCGCCGGTCTTGAAGATGCCAAGCGAGTGATCAACGGGGCAAACCGGCTTGAGGTGACGCCGCGGGAGCGGTTTGCCGAGACTCCGTTTACGCTGATTCCGAGCTATCCCGACCTGCCGATGGAGAAGGTGTATCCGCGCGTGGCGAAGACTGACATTTCCTGCCTCTACCTGCGCCAGGCTGGCGGCCGCGTGGCTTATTTTCCCTTTGACATCGACCGCACTTTCTGGGAAGTTCTCTCGGCCGATCATCTTCACATGCTGCGCAACACGGTTCTGTGGGCTACCAACGAGACTCCCGCGGTGGAAGTGGAGGGAGCCGGGCTGCTGGATGTGACGGCGTGGCGCAATCCCGGATCGATCACGGTCCACCTGGTCAATCTCACCAATCCGATGACGATGAAGGGGCCTTACCGCGGATTCTTTCCGGTCGGTCCGCAGACGGTTCGATTGAATTTGCCCGAGGGGGTGAGCGTGCGGCAGGCGCAGTTGCTGGTGGCCGGGAAAGTGGTTTCTGTGGAGCGCTCCGGCTCTGCGCACACGATTACGGTGCCCTCGGTGGTGGATCACGAGGTGGTGACGATCGAGGTGTGATTTTGCGTTCTTTCGCGGCCGGGGGGGATTGATTTCGAGCCCGCATTGATTCGCTTGCGATAAGCTGTTGCGGGGGGATCTTCGATGCGATTTGGCGACCGTGGCCGTTTAGCCGTTGGCGCGCTGCTGCTGGCTTTTGGCCTGGCTGGCGTTCCAGGCACGCTGGCGGGGCAGGGAACGGGCTTCAATCCGGCTCTTCCGCTTACGCATGTCGATCACGGACCCAACTCGGCGTGGGCCGAGCAGCAGCATTACGTGGTGCTGGTTTCGCTGGATGGATTTCGCTGGGACTACGCAAAGCGCGACCACGCCGCTCACCTGCTGGCGCTGGGCAAACAGGGCGTGTGGGCGCCGGATGGGATGTTGCCCAGCTATCCATCGCTGACGTTTCCCAACCACTTCACGATCGTAACCGGGCTCTATCCGGAGCATCATGGGCTGGTGGCCAACGGCTTTTACGATCCGGCGCGGCAGGCACGGTATGCGATTTACGATTCGAAGGCGGTGACCGACGGCACATGGTACAGCGGAGTTCCATTATGGAGCCTGGCGGAAGGCCACGGCATGCGTACGGCATGCCTTTTATGGCCGGGGTCAGAGGCGGAGATCGCAGGCTTCAGGCCGACGTGGTATGCGCACTTCGACTCGAAGACCGAAGCCGGCGCGGAGGCCGAGCAGGCGCGCATCGACGATGTTGCGGCGCTGCTTCACCTGGCGGCAGCGGAACGGCCTCACTTCATCACCATTTACTACTCCGAACCGGATCACGAGGGCCACGAATTTGGCCCTGACGCCCAGGAGACGCGAACCGCCGAGCTCAAGGTGGACGGACTGGTGGGCAAGCTGAAGGCGGCGCTGGACGCGACCGGCCTGCCCATCGACCTGGTGGTGGTGAGCGATCACGGCATGGTGAAATCCAAAGGGGGATGGATCACGCTCGATCAATTTGCGGATCTGAAAGGAATCGAGACTGCGGGTCCGCTGCTCTATCCCGCCACTGAAGAGGACCGCGTGCGGGTCTACAACCAGCTCAAGGAAGCCTCGCCGCAGTTTTTTGTGTACCGGCTGAAGAATGTTCCAGCGGACCTCGAGTACGACCAGAACGCGCGCGAGGGCGACCCGGTGGTGGTTGCCACAGGCCCTTATGCGATTCGCGCCCACGCGCCGGAGGCGGGCAAGACGGATCAGCCTCCCACCATCGGGATGCACGGATTCGATCCACGCAAGATACCGGATATGAAGGCGAGTTTTTTTGCCGCCGGACCGGATATAGTCGTAGGGAAAACCGTTGCGCCGTTTGAAAATGTGAATCTGTATCCCTGGCTTGCTCATATGCTGGGCCTCAGCCCGTCAAAGACCGATGGAAGCCTGAATATTTTGTCCGGAACCCTGCGCGACGGCGGGACCGAGCTCGAAAAGTAAGAGGAGCTGAACGAGATGAGCGTAGTGCTGGGAATTGACGGCGGAGGCACGCGGACGCGCGCCTCGATCGTCGATGGCGGGCGGGTATTGGCGTTTGCTGAAAATGGATCGATCAAGCGCCTGCGGGTGGGCGAGGAGGCTGCGGAGGAACATCTGCGCTCTATCCTCAAGCAGGTCTATGCGCAGGCGGGAGTCACGGGTGTTTGCGCGGCATCGTGCGGCGTGGCAAGCGCCAGCATGCCCGGAATTCACGAGTGGATCACGGCGGTATTCGATGAGTTCGGGGTGGGGCGAAGCGAGGTTGTGGGCGACGAGGTGATCGCCCTGGATGCCGCTTTTCAGGGAGGGCCGGGGATTTTGCAGATCGCCGGGACCGGCTCGAACACGATTGGGCGCGCGCCGGATGGAAGCCGGGAATGTGCGGGCGGATGGAGTTCTCACCTGGGCGATGAGGGATCGGGCTACTGGATCGGTTTGCACGCCGTGCGGCGGGCTTTGAATGCATACGATCGCGAAGAGCCTACGCAGATTCTCAAGAAAGTGGGCGAGATTTGGGGCACGCCTACGGTGGAGGACCTGGTGAACCTGGGCGACAGCACGCCGGGGCCGGATTTTGCGGCGCTGACGCCGGCAATCAGCGACCTGGGTGACGCGGGCGACCCGGTGGCGATCAACGTGCTGAAGCAGGCAGCGGCGGACCTGGTGGGTTTTGTGCTGCTGGTGCGCTCGAAGCTGCGGCGCAAACATTCGCTCACCGTGGAGGTTCCGGTGGCGTGGACGGGCGGCGCGATTGAGAAGACGCCGCTGGTGCGCGCGGCGTTTTTTGCGGGGCTCAAGGCTGCCGCTCCTCAGATGCCGGTTGCGAAAGAGGCGGTGGTTTCACTGGATGGTGCGCTGTGGCGGGCCAACCGGCTGGCGGAACAAAAATAGCGGCTAAACAGGCTGGGGAAAAAGGGCATGAGCCAGCTACTTCGGTAAGGAGTGAGCGGCAGGGGCTAAAGCTCGACGTTGACTCGATTGCAATTGCGGCCCGACTGAAGTCGTGCCCTGATACAAAGGACAGCCAAGAACCGCCTCAGATCCAGCGGCATCCAGAACGCGCGGAAATC
>Ga0182013_10004297_pt1 | contig 17215 bp, 10 predicted proteins | sample 612S2MmetaG_FD_120487 | JGI IMG/M metagenome (GOLD analysis project Ga0182013, IMG submission 120487) | Permafrost microbial communities from Stordalen Mire, Sweden - 612S2M metaG | ecosystem: Environmental > Terrestrial > Soil > Wetlands > Permafrost | place: Sweden: Stordalen | collected...
GCGCTCCCGCACAAACTGAGAATTATTCTCCGCCGCTACACGGAGGCCAACAACGCCTCGCAATCCAACAATTGCGGCGCGGAGATCGCCGCATGAGACAGAGAGAACTTAGCACTGACCAGTTGCTTATATCAGGATATGTTGCCGGACTTTACGTGGCCTCCGTAGCTATGGTGCTCTCCTTCGCTTTTTTCATTTCAGCCGCGTGGCTCCTCATCACCGGCATTCAAGAGAATCAGGTTTAGACAACTGTCAACGACCCCAAGATTATGCCCTGAGAAACACTTGAGTTTGGGAGGCCGCTCAACCTATGAGTCGCCACAGCTAAACGGCGGATGAGGCAAGATTTCTGGGATGATTTGTCGAATTCGGGTCAGGCCAATCGTCGTTATAGTGAAGGCAGGCGATACCGGCCCGTCCGAAGACCGTTACAGGATCAAGGGGAAGCCTGCGACGCAGTATCTGGTTGCTATTCACCACCCCGACAATTTCGACCCGTCTATCGAGGACGAAGCGATGGAGCGCGATATTGATTCACTCAACGAGGAGATGGAAGCTGCTGGTGCCAGGCTCTTCGCTGGCGGCCTGGATCACCCGGGCAAGGCGAAATTGCTGCGAGCGCAGCCCAATGGCGAGGTGCTCATCGCGGACGGGCCGTATCTGGAAGCCAAGGAGCACGTGGGTGGTTTTTGGGTACTGGAAGCCGCTGACCTGGACGAGGCGCTGGCATGGGGGCGCAAGGCCGCCGTCGCCTGTCAGGCGCCGGTTGAGGTACGCCAGTTTAACTGACGGAGGACCCCACAGAAGCAGCTGGGCGGTAGTGGCAACGCTGCCGGCCTCCCAAAAAGGTCGGCTTCTCGGAAACTGGACGGATTAGTACCGATAAGCGCGGATCCGGCCAGAAATCGGGCGCGGGTAACAGATCGATGAAAAGGATCTGGTGATCGTACAGATTCTGCGATGGCTCCAATGCCTCAAATGCTCAACCAAGCTCGGTACGGGTCGGCTTTGGGTTTTTCTCTTGGGCTGGTCGCCAAGCCTTCTTCAAAATCCATAAACCGCGGGCTCATCACCGCGCCCGCGGCCAACATCTGCGGCTCCCTTCTCCTTAGAAACATGCCAGTCTTTTCCACGAGCGTTGCCCCGGAAAGGGCCGTCGGACGCTCCCCAGAAACTCATGGGACAAGTTTCTTGTCCCAGCGATGCCATAGAACATGCCGTCAAAGCTTACCCACAAATCGAAAACGCCCCGTACCAGCTCCTTGCCGCCCTCGCGCATTGTGCGCGAGTCCTTTCCGATCTTGGCTAACAGTTACTCGACCGGAACTCCGAATGTTAAGTGCTTCTCCGGCGGCAGCGCTGGATGAGCGCATTTTGCACTTCCGGAACAGGCCTGCGTCGAGGCGAACGAACAAGCGTGCTTAGGTAGACCTTGCGCTCTCAGGTAAGTACTTCCTGCTATCAACCGGCATTTCGGTTCTGGTGCTCCACCGTGCCGGCAGTGACGCGATTTCTACCCTCGGCCTTCGATCGATAAAGTGCGTTGTCCGCAGCTCGTATCAGGACTTCTGCGGTTATGCCGGCTTCTACGCGCTCACTCGCGATTCCTATGCTCATTGTGAGGTATGGCGCCACCTCAGAGGACGGGTGGACGATACCAGCCTCGTCCATTGCGCGCTGCAATCGTTCGGCCAGGGCCATTGCAAGATCCGATCCGCAGTTCGGGAGAATCACGGCGAATTCCTCGCCGCCGTATCGGGCCGGAACTTCGCCAGGACGCCGGAACGTTGCCTTCAATACCTGCGCCACTCGCTGCAAACACTCGTCGCCTTGCTGGTGTCCGAGGGCGTCGTTATAGAGTTTGAATAAGTCCACGTCGGCAATCAGAAGCGACAGCTCTCCATTGTTGCGACGGGCACGGCGAATCTCGCGATCCAGCGTCGCAGCAAACTGCCGGCGATTCGCCAGCCCGGTCAAAGAGTCTTCTAGTGCTTGTTGGTGCAAGACCGCATTTAGACGCTCGAGCTCCGTTGCATGCTCCGCGAGGCGAAGCTTGAGTTCTGCCTGCTCCAATTCCGCATGCTTGCGGCCGGTGATATCACGAACGATGACCACCATGCCGGTGGGTGATCCCTGAGCATCCCGGATGAACTCACTGTTGACCTCAATGTCGAAGGTGCTTCCATCAGCACGGCGCCCGCGGTATTCAGTCGGACCCGTTATAGTGCCTTCACGCCTTAGCTCCATTTGGGACAATGCGCGCGCCCGATCCTCGGAGACGATGAAATCGAGGACCGAATATCCCAAGAATTCTTCTTCCCCGGAAGCGCCGAACATCGACAAGGCAACGGGCGACACCAGGAGGATTCGGCCCTCGGAATCCGTGATCGTGATGTTGTCGGGAGAAGCGTGGACGATCGATCGATACAACTCCTCACTTCTCCTCAGCGCCTCCCCGAGAAGCTTGTGATGTGCAATCTGCCGCCCAAGTTCTTCATTCAACTTTTCCAAATTGTCATTGGCTGACGAGAGCTCGTTTGTCCGCTCATCGACAAGTCTCTCCAGGGACTCATTGCGCTCGGTCAACTCTTTCAGCGGGTAGATTTCACCCGCGCTCACCAGGTTGTAGGGAATCGAAATACTGCTATGGCAGATCTTCCAACCGGCAGCTTCCTTGCGGAATATGAGCACCAGGCGGGCCGTCTGGTTTGAAAGGAGGTGGTCTTTGATTGGCAGGTGAATGATAAAGAAGCCGGTCGCGATGGCGATTGTGCCTGCCAGTGGCTGGATGGCAAGGTCCTTGAGTTCGATACGGATCGGTTCCTTGACCTGGGCGAAATCCTGGCGCGTGATCGCGACCCATTCTTCCTTGTCTTTGACGAGGAAGTTTCCGCCGCCGGTAAACCCGGAGAAGTCCTCGCTGAATTCTCCGGTGAGCAGGTCATCGCGGGATGAATACATTCGCACGTAGTCTTCAAAGAGTTGCAGAATTGTCTGTTCGTCAGGCAAACTCTCCGCGCTGCTCACGTCCCGGAGCAATTCGGCGTTTTGGAATTCTAGCTCGACCTTTTGCCCTTTTAGGTCATGTAGCATCTGCCGGAGCTCTACCGGTGGCAGATCCTCCAGGGACTCAGTCGAATGGTGGGCTTTCCCCTCGGCGATCCCTTCGGTTTTCAGGCGCACGACCGGCCCATCGGTTATCGAATGGTCGGCGATTTGCCTTTCATCGGCATTCCGGTCCTTCACGGTCGTTTGCTCCGCACCATGAAGAGGAATTTAAGAGTCGCTGTTTGATTCATTTGGGGTCTCTGCGTCCTCACATTGCCGAAAAGCGAATAAAGAGGATAGTAAACATCAGCCCAAGGGCTCTGTGCATGAGCCTACCACAGGCTTGGTTCGATGAGATTAGATTCGGCCGGGCGGTCGCGCGGGCGCCGCGACGTCCATCAACCAAATCAGAATTGAACCTGCCTCTCGACAAGGAAGAGCACGTTGCGGGCGGCCCTTCACGCGCAGGCCACGCGAGGCCCGGGGCGGAGGTCCGCATTCTGTTGCCTGAGAGGGTGGCCAAGTTACTCGTTCAGGCCCGATGCGACTCAGAGTCTCAAGCTCCGAGTGGCAGCGAACGCGCTCGGTGTAAGTGTTGCCGCCGTCAACCCGGATGGAAAGGCTCCGGTCACGATTATTGTGCTTGATCTCTTGAATTCGAGTTTTGAGGACTTTGCCTACATACGCGAGGAAGTACGAAGGTTTCTTGACACTCGGCCGGCGCAATTGACGGCACCTGCGTAATTGATGGTTGCCGGCAATGAATCGCTGGAGATGCTGCAAGGCTGACCGTGTGGTCGGCTACGCAGTATCCAGCTCGACGGACGGAATCGGTCACGCGTTTGCCGCTCACAGTTCGGATTCCTCGCAAGACCAAAAGCATGCGCGTGCTAATGGAAACCGAGCAGGCAGGACGGATAGGCGCGGCCGATCTGGAGCGCAAAACAATCAACTCCGCGCATGGGGGGCCGACGCCTGCGCTGCAACTTGCTCCGCAACGGCAAGATTACCTGCGTCCTGGGACTCCATAGGCGCGGCTGGAAGTTGCCCAGTGGATGGCAGACATGCCAATTTCAGAATGCCCCGACAGAGGGGCTTCCTCAGTGAACCTGATGCAATAAGACAATGGAGATCCACGAGAATCGTGGCACCAAAATTCGAGCACGGAGCGTGTTTGGTCATCCAGTCTGACAGAATTTGACATTGGCTCGGTGCAAGGCGCTCCGGCCGGTGAGATGGTCCCTGCAATTCCGTGACTCAGTTGGGGATTACTCGGAGAGCGACCAAGGTCGAAGTGCCGGGCACGGAGTTCTCCACGGTGGTTTCGAACAAGGCCTGAAAGTAGTGCGGGACAGTCTTGTGGTCGGGCGCTACGGCGAGCAGCGCCTTGTGGAGCTCGCGCATCTGCTCGGGGTTAGTGAGATACTCGATCGCTGCCTGGGAGCCCTGGGTGTAAATGCCGTAGATGAGCAGGACGCGATTTTCTTTCTTCTCGTTGGGAAGCATGAGGACGAGGGCGTAGTCACGGGTGAGCTGGTTGGTGACCGGGTCGAATTCAGGCCGGTAGATGGGTTTCTCGCCGGGCTGGGGATTGCGGTTGAGAATAACGCCGCTTTGCAGTTGAAAGCCCTCGGTATTGAGGAAGACGCGACCGCTCCAGGCTTGGCTGCCGCCGAGCAGGATGGCGTTTTCGCCCTTGATTTCATCGAAGTTCACCAGCCGCGACTGCTGCACGTTGCACTTCTGGCCGATGCCCGCGAACATGTTGCAGAGGCGAACCACGCCCAGAGTCTCTCCCACGGAGGTGAAATCGGTGAGCGAGGGGACGAAGAGGAAGCGCTTCAGTTCGCGGTAGTGGATGGTGTCGCGAAACTCAGGCAGGCTCGCCTTGGGGATTTCATGGCCGCTGGCCAGCGTGGCCGGGCTGTCGCCGTCGTGGGCCGCGCGCAGCAGGGGATGGTTGGGAATGACGATGACAGGGTCACTGCCCGGGGAGAGAAACGGGCTCCAGAACCATGCGAGGTCATCGGACTGAGCGGCCGGGGCGGGCTGGGCCGGGGCGGAGGTGCGATCGTGCCGGAGGCTGCCGGCAAGCAGAAGGGCGAGCACAACGCAGGCGGTGGCCAAGGCCAGGGTGAGCGCAAGGTGAAGCCTTGGCCGCCACGCGCTTAGGGGTTGCACAAGCTCCGGTGGGGCCTCCGACTCTGGGGCTTTAGCGGCAGCCCCGTCGGCCAGGCTTCTGGAGAACGAGGGAACATAATGACCGGCCGGCAGGTCGATGCGGATGTGGTGGTCTTTGCCCTCTTCCTCGTAAAACTGTTTGAGGAGTTTGCGGATTTCGTGCGCCTGGACGCGCACGATGGGGTCCTCCTGGGCGTTGAAATTGGAACCTCGCCCGTAGACTTCAACGCCGATGAGGTATTCGTTCAGGCTGTCGCCGTTGCCTATAAAGGCCTGTTCCGAGACGAAATCGAGGAAGCTGGTCTTCTTAGGGGAGCGGGCAAAGCTCTTACTTTCAAGCACCCTTCGCAGTGCTTCGCGCTTCTCAAAGAGCGAGATTGGGGGAGGCGTGGCACTGTGCTGAGACGTCACCGGAGTTTCCAATCGTTGGCGGGACTTGCAGGTGGCCTGCGCGCGAGTTGCAGGCCTACATTTTCCCGGCCAAACGGTAACACTCGCCGCAACCCGGAGTCAAGGCGCTGGGTCACAGCCGGCGATTCGCTGAACTAACGGTTATCGCGCCCGTTAATAGCAGTTATTTGTACCTAGCAAAGCCCTGAATAACAATCGCTAACAGGGTAGAGAAACGAGCAATTTCCTTCCGCTCCCACCGATGGCGGCGGCGCAGAGCCGTTTTCCTCGCCTCTGTGTGGGCAAGGAAGAGCCATTTCCCCGCGCTGGCTCGTGCTGGAACTGGAAAGCAGGGAAATTCTGTGCCCGGGCCGTATAAAAGGGCGGCTTAACCCTTTTCATAACCTAAATTACCTTTCCGGCTGTGAATCGGCGCGCGTACAACGGGGCAGCATCAGTTTGCGCGGCGGAATGAAGCCGCATGGATGGCCAGTAACTGGGGGATGGAAGATGAAGCCGTTGCGGAGTGCACTGTTGAGCCTTGCGATTCTGCCACTCTGCTCGGCGGCGGGCGCCGCGGGTCAACCGGGTTCCCCGGGCCTGGAACTGGTGGTGACCCGGCAACTCGACAGCCCGGTGCTGACCACCCGCTCGGCGGGCGCCGAAGGCAACAAGTACGGGTTTGAAGGCGGCCGGGTGGTGAAGACCGACGGCGCCTATCATCTATTTACTTCGGAGATGGTTGGAGACCCGCATTGGGTCAAGATGAAGCTGGCTCACTGGGTAAGCCAGGACCGGATGCATTGGCAGAGGGTGGGCACGCTGCTGGAGTCGAGCGGAGATTTCACAGGAAAGGACCAGCGCGCGGCGCTCTGGTCGCCGATGCCGGTTTACGACGCGCAGGAGGGTCGCTGGAGCCTGTTTTACGTGGCCTACCAGGCTGCTCCCGACACCGCGCGCGAATGGCTCACCAATTATGAAGGGCGGATCTGGCGGGCGGTTTCCGCGACTGCGGGGCCGGGCGGGATCGGCGGTCCTTACCGGGACGCGGGCGTGATCCTGGAGCGGGGAAAGAACTCCGACCCGTGGGAAGGGCTGCAGGGGACCGACTCGTTTTTCCCTTACCGCATCGGCGACACCTGGCTGGCCTTCTACGGCAGCGCGCACACCGAGAGCCTTCCCATTTCGCTGTGGCAGGTGGGGCTGGCCTCCGCGTCAAAGCTCGCCGGGCCTTGGACGCGGTCGACGGAACTGAACCCACTGAAGGTGGAGCCAAGGTTCATCGAGAACCCGATTGTGACGCGGCTGGCCGATGGGACCTTCGCGGCCGTATACGACACCAAGGAACCGGAATCAATTGGCTACGCGTTTTCAAGCGACGGAGTGCACTGGGGGGCCGGTCAGCACCTGGTGGTGCAAAAGGGAGATGGCGTCTGGTCGAATGACGTGCGGACGCCGCTGGGATTGGTCGAGGAAGGGAAGGACACCTTCACTCTGTTCTACACGGCCAACGAGAAGGTGGATGGAACGCGGGCCAACGGATATGGGATCACGCTGACGCCGGCGGCGGTGGGAATGGTTGAGGTTGCATTGAAGCACAGGGGCGCAGCGGACTCCGCGGCGAAATGAGTGTCGGCAGTTGAGGGGGCCGGCCAGCGGTTCCAGACTGGGCGGGAGCCGCGCTTGACTTGGATGTTGGAAGTGCCTATTGTTTGGGCGGCCAGGAAAACGTTTGCTAAGCGACATAGGCTTTGGGAGGCACCATGAATCGAACAATGAAGACAAGATTGACGTGTTTCCTGCTTCTTGCAGTTCTGATTGCGTTCTTTGGTCAGACTGCCTGGGCGCAGGCCAATCGCGCAACAATCACCGGAACGGTGACCGACTCGACCGGCGCGGTGATTGCGGGCGTAGAGGTGACTGCCACCAATACCGGCACCAATGTGCCAGAAAAGACAGCTTCGAATCAGTTCGGAATCTATGTGGTTCCAAACCTCTTTCCTGGCGTGTACTCGCTCGCGTTTGAGAAGAGCGGCTTCGAGACCCTGCTGCGCCCCGCTGTTTCGCTGAACTCTACCGAGGTGGCGCGCATTGATGCTGCGCTGCAGGTCGGCGCTACCAGCGCGACGATCACCGTGAACACCGACGCGCCGGTACTCGATATGGACAACGCTTCCATGGGAACCAACATGAAGGCCGAGGTGGTCAACGACCTGCCACTGAGCATCTACGGCGGCGGTCGCTTTCTTGAGGACTTCGCGGTGGCCATCACGCCCGGCTATTCGCCCATAAGCAACCCATACACCGCAGTGGTCAACGGAGGCCAGTATTGGACCAAGGACTATACCATCGACGGGACCTCCGGCACAGCGAACATCCGCGGCGACTCGATGGACGGAGGGCCCAGCATGGAGGCGGTAGAAGAGCTACAGGCGCAGACCAGCGGCCTCGATGCCCAGAGCAGCATCACCGGCGGCAGCGTCATGTCCTTCAACCTCAAGTCGGGAAGCAACAAACTGCATGGGTCGGGCTTCCTCTATGGACATAACGAACTGCTGGACGCCAACACCTGGACCAACGACTTCAACGGCGACCGCAAACCCAAGGAGCGCGCCTGGGACTACGGCTTCAGCCTGGGTGGGCCCATCCACAAGAACAAAACCTTCTTCTTTGGCACCTTCGAGAGATTCGTCTCGCAGGACTGGCGCCTGAACAGCGGCGGGGCCACCGTTCCCACCGCTGCGTTTCTCCAGGGCGATTTCAGCGGGTTGATGGGGCCCACTCTCTGCACCAACAACGGCACCACCGACACCTGTGCCGATATTGCGAGCCAGGGGCAGACCGGCACACCTCTGATGGTCCAGAACGACGCCGGCCAGAACGTGCAGGCGCAGGAAAACATGATCTACGATCCGGCCACGGGAAACCAGTTCATCGGCAACGTGATTCCATCGACCAGCATCAGCCCCATCGCCACCAAGGTCAACGCGCTTTACTCCAAGTACTATGCGCCGGAGTTGAACGGCATCGATAACAACGAGCGCACGCTCGTCGCCAACACACCCAGCCAAACACCGAACCAGTATGTAGTGAAGCTGGATCACGTGCTGCGTTCGCAGGACCATCTGTCGGGCTCCTGGATCTATAACCACAGGGTGCGCCTGCTCGACGACGGTGGCGGCGTGTGGTCGGGCGAAAGCCACAACGGCGGTCCCATGACCAACGCGCGCAACCAGAAATACACCGACCAGCAGTGGCGCGTGAGCGAGTCGCATACCTTCACGGCGAACATGCTCAACGTGCTGAACTTCACCTATAACTTCGATTACAATGCCAGCGTTCCGTCTGTTCCCTCAGACTGGAACGCAGACATCGGATTTACCAGCACTGGAGCCACCAACTTTCCCGAGATATCCTTTACCGACAGCTCTACCTACGGGCACTCCGAGACCTATGTGGGGAGCACCTGGCAGGGCAACACGACAGGCGCAAACGTGACCGTCGGAGACACGCTCACCTGGACCAAAGGACGGCACAGCCTGAGCTTCGGCGGAGACATTACCGCGCACCAGGTCAATAGCCATTCCGGTTCGGGAGCCTACTCGTTCAATTTCAACAGCTACTACACTGGTTGCGGTAGCCAGTGGGCATGCTCGGGCGCCGGCTACGACGGGTTCGCCTTCGCCAGCTATATGCTCGGCCAGGTGAGCAAAGCGACCTCGTCGGTCCCCTACAACCTCTACGGACGTCAGAAAGGCATTGCGCTGTATGCCCAGGACAGCTACAAGATCACCCCGAAACTGACGGTGAATCTGGGACTGCGCTGGAACTACAACACGCGCTTCCATGAGAAGTACGGCCGCTGGGCCAACTTCGACCCGACGGTGACCAATTCGCAACTCCCTTACGGCATTCCCGGTTCGCTGGTTTTTGCCTCGGGAGGCGATGACAGCTTTGAGAAGAACGAGTACGCGGCCAACTTCGGGCCCTCTATTGGGATCGCGTACCAGGTGCTCCCTGAGGTGGTCTTCCGCGCCTCGTATGGGCTAATCTACAACCCGGTCGGCGTGGCCTTTGACTTTGGCGTTCCCGACGAGTTCGTGCCCCAACTGGGCACCAGCGCGGCAAACAACTTCTCCTGGAACGGCGGTAACTATCCGGGCGTGGTCACCAAGGCCACTCTGGCGACGGATCCTGCTTATATGACCCCGTTCCCGGTTCAGATGGATCCGCGCGCCCTGCGTCTGGGTTACAGCGAGGCCTTCAACGTAGGCATCCAGCAGCAACTGACGCCGAACACGAAACTGGAGCTGGCGTATGTGGGCAACCGCGGCCATCGGCTCACCGACGCCGCTTTGGCCTGGAACGAAGGAAAAACGACGGACTTCCTGAAGCTGGTGCGCAATAATCCTGGGCTGAACGGATACAACGACTGGGTCTGTAGCGCGGCGGATGCGGCCAGCTATGGCGTTCCTTATCCATACCCGAATTTCTGCGCGCCGGCGCTTGCAGCTATTGCGCCGCTTCCGCAGATGGCGGCAGCCGAGAGCACTTACTGGTACTACGCCAATCTCTACTACGCGGGCATTCCGCTTGGCCAGAGCTACTACGACTCCATGGTGGTGGATGTGGTGAAGCGCTCGGGAGCCGGTCTCACCATGGACCTGAGTTACGACTGGTCGCGCCAGGAGGGCAACTCCTACTCGGCGCAGCAGGACTACAACGGCCTCTACACCGGCGTGCAGGACTTCAGCAATATGCGCCAGGCCGCCCACGCCCTCACCGGCTACGACCTGGCTCACGTCGTCAAAGGCTTCGCCAGCTACCAGCTCCCGTTTGGCAAGGGCAAGCGCTGGCTGGGCGCGCAGTCCCGTACAGTCAACGCCGTTGTTGGGGGTTGGACAGTGGCGGGCGTGGTGAATTACTACACCGGCCAGCCCTTCCGTGTGGGCGTGTCCAACCCCTACTGGCCGCTCTGGGGCAATATTTATCCGGCCTTCAACCTCAGCGGATTTAAAGGGCACAACAACCCGAAAAACTATGTGCCCATCGGCTCCAGCGGAAGCATTCCCACATCGAACTTCTTCCTGCCCACCTCGGTCGCCAGTAACCCTGCTGCGGGAGTTTTGCCGCCTTCGCCCTACACCTCGCGTCTGCGCTGCCCTGGAAGCGCCAACGAAAACACTACATTCCTGAAGAACGCGGCCGTGGGACCGGACGGAAAGTACAGGGTCTCATTCCGCGCGGATTTCTACAACCTGTTCAACCGTCACTTCTACAACATCGACGGCTGCGGAGGAAGCAGCGCCACCATCGGGGAATTCAGCGACGGCCTGGGCGAGGTCACCGGCGTCTCGGACAATCCGAGACAAGGACAATTTGCAATTCGCCTGGACTTCTGAGATTGCGTTTCTGAATTCATGATCTGCGGTGTGCCAGCGGGGCAGGAGCCATGACTTCTGCCCCGGACATATGATGATGAGTTCAAATACAACTCTCGGAAAGAGGGATGAATTGGAAAGGCTACTGCCCATTTCCATAGCTGGCCATGAGCCAATCGCACAGACTTTGGCGCGGGCTTTGACTCCCTTCCGCATGGCTGGCGGACGCTGTGCCGTTTTTGCGTTGGCTGCGGCTTTGCTTTTCGCGGTCCGTCTGGCCGCCGGGCAGACAACCGGCGTTCACTGGTTTGTCGATTGCTCGCGGGCCGCCGCCGGAGACGGCTCCAACTCCGCGCCGTGGAACAGCCTTGCCGCAGCGCAAGCTCATCCCTTTGCTGCCGGTGATCGTATTGCTCTTGCCCGCGGTACAGTCTGTCACGGCAGCTTTTCTCCGCAAGGTTCAGGAACTGAGGGAAACGCCATTCGACTGACTGCGTATGGCCAGGGCCCCCGCCCGCGCATCGTTGCCACGGCCAAGGATCGCCAGGTGCTGCTGCTCTTCAATCAAGAATACTGGCTGATCGACTCGCTCGACCTCTCCGGCGCCAACAAATACGGCATATTCGTCACCGGAGACAAGGGAACAATACACAACATTGCTCTCAAGAATCTCCTTGTCCACGATGTGCGGGGTGGCGTAATGAAGAGCAAGGACAACGGCCTGGTGGTGGTTGGCCCAAGCAGCCGCGACGCGGTCTTCGCCGATGTTCTGGTGGATGGAGTCGTGGCCGCGCACACCAATCAGTGGGCAGGCATTCTCATCGGCGGCGGCAATTTTGCCTTTGCGCCGGATGCACCGCTCAACAATCACATCACGGTGCGTAACTCAAGCGTGCAGGATGTTTACGGCGACGGAATTATTCTCTTCCGCGACTCGGATGGTCTCATCGAGACCAGCACCGCCTGGCAGACTGGAATGCAGCCCACGCAGGACATCGGCACGCCCAATGCTATATGGACCTGGACCTGCACCGATTGCACAGTACGGGATAACGAGGCCTTTCTCACCGACAGCCCGGGTGTGGACGGCGGCGCCTACGACATCGACTGGGACGACACGCGCAACACCGTCGAGCGCAACTATGCGCATGACACCCAGGGCTATTGCATTGCGGTCTTTGCCGCCGGCTATGTGACCGGCGAGAGCCTGGTGCGCGACAACCTGTGCATCGACAATGGCCTGAGTCCACGTCTTGCGGTGCTGCAAGGCGCGGTATACCTGCACACCTGGGATAATGGCGCGATCCACGGACTGCGCATGGAACACAACACCGTCTTCTGGAATCCGCCGGCGTCAACGGCCGCGGCTATTGTCGACGACGCAGACACAGGCGGAGAGCCGGTCACATTCACCGGAAATCGGATCGAGTCGGCAGCGCAGCTCTTCTATCGCACCAATGCGCAGTTTGCTCCCGCGGCAAACAGCTACCACTTCTCCAGCCTCAGCGGCGCACTCTTCACGCTCGGCGATCGGCACGAAGTAGCGCTCGCTGCTCTTCATTCCGCCGGCATCGAAAAGGGTACAACTCTGGAACATGCAGCAGGGCCGGCACAAGCCGCGACCTCAATACGCCTCGATGCATCGCTCGATTTTACGCTGGAGACCGACGGACTGCTCGCACCCGGACCACGCGCCCAGTTGATGGTATTGCGCAGCCTGGCCGCGCAATACGGCCACACCGCCCTCGCCGTGACTGTCCATCTTCAGAGCGCTGCAAATTCTTCCGGGGAAGAAACGATGGCACAAGCCAACGCTCTGCTCGACCTGGATGCAGGAACGATTCATTTCGATCGCGATGCACATCCAGCGGGTGTGCTTCGCCTGCTCTCAGCGGATGGACGCATCCTCGAAGCGTGGAAGGGCTTCCAGAACGCGGCGACTCTGGGTGGAGCTGTGCGAGCCCGGCTCGGCGCTCCGAACTTCGCAGCCATGCAATCCGCTTCATCCACGGAGGAGAAGTAATGATCCGCGAGTCGATTGATTCACGCTGCCTGCGGCTCGTCGCGCTGTTGGCTGCCGGTGCTGCCATCGGCTTTGCAACGTGCGGCGGAGCCGCAATGCAGACGCAACAGTTCGCCCTGAAGGACGGCGATACCGTCGTGTTTTACGGCGACAGCATCACGGCGCAGCGGCTCTACACCAAGTATGTTGAGGAGTTTCTTCTTACTCGCTACCCCACACTGCAATTCCACTTTGTGAACGCGGGGGTTCCTGGGGATTCAGTGAACGGCGGCTACGCGGGCACAATGGTGGAGCGTGTGCAGCGCGATGTTGCGCCGTTTCATCCCGCGATGATTACCGTGATGCTGGGTATGAACGATGGAGGTTGGGGATTCGGGCCTCCTGAGAATGAAGCAAATTTCAAGAAGGGCTATCGCGCAGTGCTGGATGCGCTTCATAAAGCCGCTCCCGAGGCAGCCATTACTCTCATCTGCCCCACCCCCTACGACGAAATAACGCATGGCACAGAGTTTCCCGGTTACTCCAGTGTGATCGACAAGTTCGCCGAGGATGTATCCGAGATAGCCGTGCAGTTAAATGCCTCCGGAAGGAAATACATCTTCGTCGCCGATTTCAATCATCCCTTGAACGAAGCACTCAAGCGTGCCAAACAACAGTTTTCTGAACTCGCGCCCCTGATTGTTCCCGACCGTATTCATCCTTCCGAGACAGGTCACTGGATCATGGCCGCAGCGCTCATGTCCGCATGGCATATGAACCCCATCGTCAGCAGCGTTACGCTGAATGTGGCAAACGCAACGGTCGTCAGCAGCGATCGGACAACCGCGACAAATCTTGAGCGATCGTCAGATAGCCTCAAGTGGACGCAGCTCGATGAAGCTCTTCCTCTTCCTCTGGACTTCAACAATGCCATGGTTCCGATGCTGTTGAAGATTTCAGGTGTAGCACAACTTGACCAAATGATGCTACGCATCGAATCTCTCAAAGCGGGGGATTACGAGCTCCTGATCGACGATAAGGGAATCGCCACCTTTTCAAGCGATGAATTGCAGCACGGAATCAATCTGGCTCTCTACAAGACGCCGATGAATGAACAGGCCCGTGGAATCGATGGGAATGAGGATCGCCGCTCCACGCTCGATCTGGCGCGCTTCGTCTTGAGCGCCGAGATAAAACAGACTGCAACCTCGGCAGTCGCAGAGACCAAGCTTCAGGATGCGCAGGATGAACTTGCGGCGGCGACTCGCAAAGATCTGATTCTCAAGTCGCATCGCTTTGAACTGCGGCTGAAATAGGCGCATACGCCCACGTTGATCGATTCACGTGGACTGCCCTCATCGTGCCCCTGGGAAATTGACTTGGGACTAGGTGTTTCAATGTTAGAGGGAAGAATAATGAGTTGTCTTCGCGGCCTGATCGCAACCTCCGTTCTCGCGTGGGGTGTCTCTGTTGGCGCTCAAAACAACAACCAAGAAGCACAAGCACAATTATCAGCTGCTGGTCTGGACTTCCCCACAGTGCTCTATGGCGCCGCCTACTACAGCGAATACATGCCCTATGAAAGATTGGACCAGGACGTGGCCCTCATGAAGTCCGCCGGCCTCAATGTCGTGCGCATGGGCGAGTCCACGTGGAGCTTGTGGGAGCCCGAAGACGGACATTTCGAATATGCATGGATGGACCGCGTGGTCGATGCGATGGGCAAGGCCGGCATCAAGGTGATACTTGGCACGCCCACCTATTCCATTCCCGCCTGGATGGCTCATCAGCATCCTGAGATCATGACTCACCGCCTCAACACCGGCGCGTTTGGCGGGCCGGCTTTCGTGAGCACCTACGGCATGCGCCAGAACATGGATACCGACGCGCCGGCCTTCCGCTTTTATGCAGAGCGTCTCATCCGCCACATCGTTGCTCACTACAAGGACAACCCAACCGTAATTGGCTGGCAACTCGACAACGAGACTGGCAGCAATGACTCCGTTGATCCGGATGTGTTCATTGGCTTCCAGCATTACCTTGAGAAGAAGTTCGTGACTCCCGAAGCGCTGAGCAAAGCTTGGTTCCTCAACTACTGGGGCGAGAATCTGCACACCTGGGAAGACCTGCCTACTCGCGACGGAGCCCAGAGCACCGGTTACAAACTTGAATGGACCCGCTGGAGCCAATTGCGTGTGACCGATTACCTCCATTGGCAGGCAGCGCTCGTGCGCCAGGCCGCGTCACCCCGCCAATTCGTCACGACCGACTACAGCGGCATGATGCAGCGCGATGTGAATGAGGAGTCCGTTGCTGAGGCGCTCGATATCCCCGCGCTCAATAACTATCACGGGACGCAAGATCATTTTGACGGCTCATCGCAATCCATTCAAGGAGACTTCACCCGCTCTCTCAAGCACTCCAATTACCTCGTCACCGAGACCAATGCGCAAACCACCGACTGGACTTCTGCCTTCCAATATCCGCCCTATGACGGCCAGTTGCGTGAAGATGTTTACACCCATCTCTCCAACGGCGCAAACATGGTCGAGTATTGGCACTGGGCGTCGATTGCTGCGAATCAGGAAACGTACTGGAAAGGCGTGCTCTCTCACGATCTCGAACCCAATCGTGCCTACGCCGAAGTAAGCCGTACGGCTCATGAGTTACAAAAGATCGGACCCCACCTTGTCGATCTCCAGATTCACAATCAGGTTGCCATTCTTTGGAGCCGCGATTCCCTCAATGCCATCGGCTTCATGCCCTTTACGTCATCTGGACCACAATGGAGCTTTGCCTCGCCCACTGCCGACTATGCGTCCCTTGTCCAGCAGATTCACCATGCACTCTACGATCTGAATGTGGGATGCGACTTCGTATTCTCCGACACCAAGGATCTCTCCGGGTACAAACTGCTGATCGTTCCCGCGCTTTATATCGCGGATGACGCGCTACTCCAGCACATCTCCGATTACGTGAAGAACGGCGGTCATGTAGTGATGACATTCAAGAGCGGATTCGCAAATGAGAACTCAGCCGTGCGATGGGCTCGCGCTCCCGGCCCATTGCGCGAGGTTGCAGGCTTCAGCTATCAAGAATTCTCAAGCCTCGAACATCCTCTGGCGCTGAAGGGCGACCCATTCAACGCAGGTTCTGAAAATCAAGTCAAGTATTGGGCCGAGTTCCTTGTGGCCGAACATGCGAAGGCGATCGCTTATTACGATCACCCCTTCTTCGGTCGCTGGCCGGCCATCACGGAGAATAAGTACGGCTCTGGGACCCTGCTCTATGAGGGGACATATCTCTCTGACAAACTTCAAACAGCTGTATTGCGCGCAAGCCTGGACAAGGCCGGCTTGACTGGGCCAGACCAGCAACTCCCCACCGCGGTCCACGTGCAGCATGGCGTTAACCGCCTGGGCAAGCGCCTGCACTACTACTTCAACTACTCGAACTCCGAGGTGAAATTGAGCTATGCTCACGGGGCGGGAATTACGCTGCTCGATGGAAAACCGGTGGCCAACGGCGATCAGTTGACGCTGGCGCCGTGGGATCTGGCCATAGTTGAGGAAAGCGCCGCGGGCGCGTCGGCCCTTTCCAAGGAGAACTAGGAAAAGGTCAAGTTCACGAGGCGTAGCGGAGAGCTGCAAGAGATGAATTGCTTATCCTCACCCGCTGAGGAAGCGCGATGTGAAGGGCGGTTGAAAACGATGTGTTCTTGGACACGCATTCCTCTTTCACTCCTGTTGGGGGCCGCAAGTTTACCACTCTACGGAGCCGTTCGCCTGCCCGAGCTCTTTGCAGATCACATGGTCGTCCAGAGAGATGAGCCGGTGCATGTGTGGGGCGATGCAGCTGCCGGCGAGACCGTGACAGTCGCTTTTCGAGGAGTGCAGGGGATAACGACCGCGGATTCACTGGGCCGGTGGACGGTGCATCTTCCGCCTGGAGTATCCGGCGGACCTTTTGTTCTCTCCGTTCGCGGAACCAACGTAATTGAATTGACGGATGTGCTGGTTGGAGATGTGTGGATTGCATCGGGCCAGTCGAACATGTGCTTATCGCTGCGAGAAGCACAGAATGCGAAACAGGAGATAGCTGGAGCAAGTCTTCCGCAAGTACGGCTTCTGAATGTCAAGCAGCGCTATGCCGGCTATCCGCAAGAGAACCTGGACGTGACAACGCCGTGGAGTGTTTGCACCCCTGAGTCAGC
>Ga0182013_10004298_pt1 | contig 17215 bp, 8 predicted proteins | sample 612S2MmetaG_FD_120487 | JGI IMG/M metagenome (GOLD analysis project Ga0182013, IMG submission 120487) | Permafrost microbial communities from Stordalen Mire, Sweden - 612S2M metaG | ecosystem: Environmental > Terrestrial > Soil > Wetlands > Permafrost | place: Sweden: Stordalen | collected...
CGAACTTCTGGCGGTGACGGCGATCGCCTATCTGCAACCGGCGACTCGCGCCGAACTGTCGCGCCTCGCCGGCAAGGAAATCAGCCGCGACGTCGTCGGCCGCCTGAAGCGTCTCGATCTCATCGACGGCGCCTTGCGCGCGCCCGAACCCGGCGCGCCATTCGCCTATGTGACGACGAAGAAATTCCTCGAAGTCTTTGGGCTCGCGACACTGCGCGACCTTCCCGATATCGAGCAGTTCGAAGAGGAAGGTCTATTGCAGCGGCCTCATTCGGAAATCGGCCTCGACGCCGCCTTGGGGCTCGTCGAAGCCGACGGCCAAGTTTTCGAAAGGGAAATGAAGTTCGATGACGCCGATCTCGAAGACACGACGGATGATGTATAGAAACTCCAGTCGCCACGCATCCGGAGTTCCCGACGGGCGCCGAACCTGCGCGGCAGACAGATAGGTCGGCAGGCGCGCGAGCTTCCATCGCCGGATAGAGGGCACGCAACTGGCCAGAGGGAGTGGGTTCAACCCTGTCTTATGGAGGTATCGGAGAAATGCGCGCAACGACCAGCACATCGCTTTCCCAGACGCCGCGCTCCAATCTCGGGCGTGGCACTCCACGTAGCTGGTGACGTCCTCCTGTCTGATCTTGTCGAGGTCGCCAGCGCCGGCGGGGCGCACCTCGCACAGGAATCGGCGGATGACCGGCGAGTGGCGGACGATGGACTTCGGTGCCAGCCCGCGTTCCCTTCGCAGATGATCGTCGAACTCCTGGAATATCTGTTCCTGCGGGGTGACGGGCGGCAGTGCCGCCGGCGCGATCATGCCCGCGTTCCGCAGCACCAGCAGCAACCGCTTAAACGCCGTTCGATCACCCGGCTGGATTGACTGCTTCCTCGCTCGGCATTCGAGCGTGCCGCTCGACCATGCGTTCATCGAGCTCGCTCAGATTCGAGTGGCTCTTTCCGATCCAGCTTAGGAGAGCGCCGACCAAGCTGAGACACCGCCAAGCGCCCTGGCGAGCGAACCCGTCTTTGACGAGTCCCGCCGCGTAGAGTTCGACGAGTTGTCCGAGGGGTCCGTTCTTCAGGTGCCGGAATGGCCGGCTCCTGCCCAAATACGCTTCTGCAACCATCATCCCGTCCTCCGCTGTTGAGAGCGGTGGCACGGGACAAACCATTCCGAGCCAATTACATGCCGGTCACACCAAATCCTAGGAAAAGAGAAACCGTTCGGCATAGTTCGGCGGTCGGCATAAATTCCCAAGCGTCATGGCTCTGACTAAGGCATTGATTTTCCGGGAAGCGCATTCTCACGCAAAATGGCTCCTGAGATTGTGACTTGACGATTCCGGAGTAGGGCGGAAATATGACGAGCAAGCTTTCGCTGGCGGGGGATTCCAATGGCCCGAGCAAATCATAAAGCAACGACAGGCCGCTCATCGGAATCGAACAGCAGGACATCCGCTAGGAGTACCGACATTCCCGATCCAGCGGACTTAATCAGCCAAATCATTGCCGCAGCCGCACATGCGCCTCAAGGCCGGGCCGTCGCACGTTTGGAAGTCAAATTCGATCTTGCGACACAGGGATTGTGCTCCCTGCTGGTTGAACTCGAAAAGTCGGTTGGACCCGAGCTTTTTGAGGCCCTTGACCGGGATACGTGTCAGGCGATTGTCTTTGGAGAGACGAGCGTTCTCGAATTGACGGGAACCACAACGGCGGCGAATTTGGCTGATGCGCGTAAATTTATTGCAGGCGTCGCCTATAAACGAAATGGCGATGGCGTCGCCACTCCTCTTTACCCATCCGAAGCTCAATTGAAAATTCCCTTTGTAAAAAGAGCATGGGACGCATGCGGAAAGGCAGCCGATGACGCGGTCAATTATGACGTCAAAACCTGCAAGAATTTTGTGATTTGGTACTCGGATGATCAAGGCAAAACACCGTCAAGAAAGCCAAAAGAAATTAAAGACAATACGTGGCCGTACGACGAAACAAGCAAAATAACGGGTAACTGGGGCCCATTCAAATCTAACGAGCTGGCCGCAAGCAATATATACGTGATAAAATATTGTGGAGTTGCCTGACGCAAAGATTGTGCGCCGCCATCATCCTCTCGTATCGTGGCTCTTTAACGGTGTGCTGAAGCCCTGCGTGTCAAAGCGACCAACAATGGATGGAAATCATGCCTAAGTTTACGATCACAATCGCAGGAGGAGCCGACGCTGAAGGTGGCGTATCTACGGTGACTCTCGATAGGTCAAACGACACATGGACTGCAACCAACGACAGCGAACCGAAGCTGCTTAAGCACCTTAGTGGCACTTTCAAATCAGGCGTTAACCTCTACCCTGGCTTTGCAACTAAAGGTACGGCTCTCATCATCGCGGGTATGAGCCCGATCGATAGAGATTCTGTGGAAGCTTTCCTTTATGACTACATCCCCGATGAGTCGGTTCAAACAGGAAAAGCTCAAATGCTTCAGACGGCCTCCGTCGGCAACTGGAAGAGGAAGGACTGATACTGCTCAGTTCAACTTTCGTTGAACTCTTTACATGGACTTTCCTTGTTGTATCGAATATTCGATTATCGAGCTGGGCGCGCTGATATAGCTTGTCCGACTCTCTCAAGTTGAAGAGTTAGGTGGATTACAAAGGAGTCTAATTCGCTTCCTTTTGATCGCTTGCGGAATACAGAATAACTCGGAACAGACGGAGCTGAGCGGCGTTGGCTGATATCAATAAGGCGTAAGAGGATAAATCTGAACTTTCAATTCCGGACTGTGCAAGGAGCATCAACGAGGGAATGGTCCGATATGGAAAAAGATCAATTAAATGGGCCCCCGCCTCCGTCAAATCGGCCGCATAAGACCACCGAGGATCAGCGGATTCCCTTCGCTGAGATGACCGCTAAATCCCCGGTCGACGAGGCGTTTCGGTCTGCTTTCCTGCAAAGCAAGCTGAGGATAGCTCAAACACATCCGACAGCCGACATCGTGGCGCGAGATCGAACCGTACAAAGCCTTATCGAGAGCATTGGACCCATGGCACCGGAGATGCTCACTCAGCCGATTCCCGGGGGCGTTGGATATGGCTTTTTCTATGATGCCGCCTTCAAGACGCTTTGGGGGCACGGCACGTCGTGGAGCTGTGACTTTGTGTGCCCATCTCCCCCAAACGGCAACGTCAACACCTGGCTTTATCTCACGGGGACGAACCGAGCAGGGCTCGGCGTAGAGGCCTTCGTCGCTTATAACGGGCAGGGAATCCCGCATTTTCGGGTGTTTGACTGGGCCCGAGGTGACCATTGGCAAACCGATATACCGTTCACATCGCTGACGAATTACCTTACCACCATATCAGCCCACGGCAGTCTGTTCCCGGTGCTTCCGGTGTGGAACAGCACTTGGCTGATCGGTGAAAACAACTACAGGAACCAGGCGCTACTTTACAATCATGTGCGCGGCGGCTGGGACTTGATTTATCAGTATGACTACCCAGGCACCGACGCCCAGCAGAAGAGTGGTTGGGTGGGTTCCTGGGCCGCAATTGTAGAGACATTTCAGCCGCTCTATGTCCATACCAACCAGATGGGCGCCTTGGGCACACAATTGGTCAGTGCAGATAACAGCGGGAAATGGGGTAGCTGGGCGCAGCTTGCTGCCTCGAACTCGTCTGTGCGGACTGACAACGTTGGCTTCCATGTGGCATTAATAGATCCCGACTACACCTTCACGGTCGACAGTTGACTCGCCGCGTTCGGGTCAGGAACAGAGCGGAACATGCCGATTCCTCCCCCAGACCCACTCGAACTCGCTGCGATGACCGAGTGTGTCGCAAAGCCGCCAAGTTCGCCGATTGCTGACATGCGCGGTGCCTTCGCGCGCAAGACGCCGCAGGCGAGTGAAGACCGTGCGCAAGTGCAGGCCTTTATCGATGGCAAGATCGAAATGGTACGCCGCGACCCCAACATGACGGATGAGCAGAAGGCTAAGGCGATCGCTGACCTCGAAGCTCGGCGCTGACATGCGATTCAAAGCGCATGAATCTTTTTCCCACTGTTCCCTGCCCTTATCAAGCTCAGGAGGCTTAAATGAACGAGTGCTGCCTTCCCATCCTACGGTTAACATTCGCGACGGTTCTCATGGGCATGTCAACGCTCCCAATCGCAATGGCGTATGCAGACGAGCCGCCGTGTGCCGGCACAGACCTTTCGGTCGCACAAGCAAGTATGGTGGACGCGAAGAAAGCTATCGACGCCTCGATCGCTGCCATCGACAACCCAAGCCAATCTGATCTGTCTAATTTAGCAACCTGGCTCGGCGTTCATTCCTCTTCAGATTCTGCAATTGTCCGCGATAAGCTTGTTGCAACTCGGACATATACCGACGGAGCGGTCTTCCTTTGCGCGAATAGCACGGATATCGGCCTGGGTGACATCTATGCTTACGTCAGGCCTGACAATTCGTTTGTAATTGTTTTGGGTATTTTCTTCACCCAGGCTCCGCCAACGGGCTTCAACTCAAAGCTTGGAACGCTTGTCCATGAGATGAGCCATTTCGTGCTTGCAGGTGCAACGAAAGATATAGTGTATGGAATTGATGGAGCAAAGAACCTTGCGGCAACAAATCCCTCTGCGGCTCGCCAAAATGCTGATAATTACGAGTATTTTGTCGAAGCCACTGTGTTCGGATTAAAGTAAGATTTACTGCTACGATTATGAGTAAGTATCCCCCGGCAAAGCCGGGGGATCGCCAATTTTAGTTTAGTATTTTGCGTAGACACTTGGACAATGTTTCAATCGGACTAGCGCAGCCGAGACTATGCGCGACGTCACGACAGTCTCTTGATCGCTCTCTATAGGGACGCTGTCGTTCCAACTCAGTGGCTCCTCAAACCCATCCGCGGATCGGATCGTCCCAAAAGTCTTGAGCGGATTATCCGCCGCCAGATGCTCATGCTCGGTGACGAGAATTGAAACCTGAGCGGGGTCCCAGCCATGCGGGAGAACCAACTCACGCAATTGCGGATCGTTCGACGCCGACCCGTCGGCAAACCGGCCCACCACCCACTCGGAGATTCCGTCACTAACGCGTGGCTTCAGCATCTTGATGTGTGGGGTTCCGTCAGGCGCCACATCCCGTTCGAGGACAAGTGGCGCACCGCTTGTGCCTTCATCCGAGGAGTGCATCACGGAGACTTCCAGAGTTGATGTCTCAAGCGGCGTGACACCACCGACGTGCCTGACAGCTTTGGGAACATAGGTGCCGTGATAACCTACGCCGCTGTAACGCAGCGACACGCGTCCAGAATTGCTAACCTCCACCTCAAGCTGCCGATCAGCAGGGATTCGTACCATGCAGGAGATCGGTAGGGAACATTCGAGCCCCGTGAGGCTGTGTTCTTGATAGCGCACCAATCCGATTCGGACCCATGGCTCGTAAGTCATATTTTGGTTGATCTCGATATCGACGTAGAAACGTCCGGTATCCGGATCCAGTATGGGATCATAAAGCGCAAGACTGACTTCGAGAGTCGCATTTGCCGGCGGCTTTTCTGCTTCTTGCCTTTTTGCAGCCGGGAGCGGCATAACGGTCCGCGCCGACTTTGCCGCGCTGCGGAACGTCGATGCGGGAATCAGAGCTGGCAGATCGCCACCATCGTGAATGGGGTCGCGCCCCCAACGCGTGATAAAGTCTGCCGCCCCTTCAGGGGGCTTTGCGCCGCCGCTGGTGTCGATAGAATTGACGATGCGGGTATCGATTTCATCAACCCCGATATTCCTTACCAAGGGAATCTCGGGAGCGTCGAAAAGATCAGGCGGCCAGCAGACGACGCCGACCCGCTCCTCAACGCCCCTTTCATAAAAACGATCACCAAGGTCGAAGCGCATCATGACCGTGCGGCTATGGCGGAGACCGGCTGCTGCTGGTGTAGAGTTGTCCGCAGACTTGTATACCTCAAGTGTATAATGCAGGCTCGGGGCACAAAACGGTGCCTTAAGCGGCTTGGGGCGCTCGGTAGAGAGCACGACGACTTCCTTGTCGCCACCCGCCGTGTTGTTGGAAGCGATGGTGAACTGCGGATCCTCCGGCTCGGGCTGCGACTTGAAATTTCCTCTGTAGCGGCTGACTGCGCGGGCATTGACAATTAGCCGACGTGCCCGGGTGTCGCGGAACGTGTGGCTGAGATAGGTGGGTTTTTGTATCCGGTCGAGGGAAAGACCGATCGCATCAGGCGTTGCACCTTCGATCCTATATTCGATGCCGTGCACAGTGTCTAGGTTCTCAGCATGTGGCTCGGGCCGATAGCAAAACTTTCCGCTCTTCGGATTCTTCCAGGGCGCGATATCGTCGCGCCAGTCTTCCCATGAGGCTATGAGGTCGATGCGGTCAGTCGACTTGCGGTGGAAAGTCAATTTTCCTCCGAAAAACACTCGGTTTGAACCCGGGCTGAAGGTTGTCTGGCCAACGGCGAAAGAGGCAGCACCTTCAGGGCTTGGGCGTTCGTTCTCGTCGAGTTTGAAGCTCGCAAGTTTTTCCGCCCAGGCCCGCCGTAAGCGAACTTCATAATTTTCGGAACCGTCCGAGATTGAGGGGTTATGCATGATCCAGAAGTTGTTGAGCGCCGGAGTGAGAAGCGGTTTCTCGACGGCGTGCACAAGGCGCAATGCTTGGTGGCTGCTGAGTGCTGGAATTGGAAGCATCCTAAGTGCACGAATGATAATGTCTTGGGGCGCGTTAGAAACCTCGGCGTCTATGCTCCTCTCTGGGGTGGAGATCTCGTCGAACTCTTGAAATCCAGAAGCTAATGAAGGAGTTTTCTCAGATAGGGTCTCCAAACCCAAGTTCCGAATTGAACTGAAGGAGGCCAAGTGCATCGCACCGACGAAAGGAGCTAGCTGTCGAAGGTCGCCAAGAGTCGGCAACGGCCAGATCGTCAGGTTGATCTGCTCCGCTGGCAGCAAGCGCACCTTTAGGTGCGCTAACCCACTGCTATCTCGGCGAGTCTCTCGGGGCTCAAAATCACCACTGATTTCACCATCTAGAGGCAACTGATGTGTGCCGTTTGCCTCTAGCTCTATCGAAAGCGCAGCTGCGTCGGGCCAATGATGAGAATGGCCACGTTGATCGGAACCATAGAGATCGATGATCACCGGTGGTGCGAATCCGAGCGTTTCGGCCGGAAGCCCGTTCTCGGTAAAAGCCACGGAAAGGAAACGAACCGCCGGGTCTGGATAGCTTGGCAGACTACTGTGCTCTTCGGCCGCGGTCACCGAGCTTGGATCAGCAGGTGCTGCGCCGAGCTTGGGAGTTAGCGCGAGCTTGGTGAATGGCCTTGCTGGCAGGGTGACGAATGAATCAAGTGCGCCATGCAACTCTGCTGTATCAAAGGAGGTTTCGCCCGGCAGCACTATGCGGGACGCGAACGGCGTCTTCAACCTTCCTTTGCCGTCGCTGCGAACGACGATTTCCAGGGACGGCTGGTCGATGTCTTGCCCTTTTGGTTTAGGTGCCCACGGTAGGAATATGCGAGGTGTCGCCAACGGCTCGTGGCGCAGCACGGGATAGCCTGTGTGCATTCTCGCGGGCGGAATGCCATTGCCGTCAAAGAGCACGTAAGGCGCGTTGCCGCGGCCGTAGTGCATAGCAGCGTCATCGAGCGACACACTCGAACCATTGATCAGCGTGCAACGCGCCCCGAACTTGACGCTTGAGCCGAAGCGAAGGACCGGCAAGGAGCCTGGCCGGGGCGCAATCGTACGCTCCAGTTGGATTTCCCCAGTGCCAAGTTGTGAGTGGCCGCCCATGGACGGCACAGCAAGGCTCCAATTGCGCCATGTCGCGAGGGTCTCGAAAACCACTGCCTGATCCTCACCGTCGTTCGATTGCACGTCACGGTGTATCGATCGCACCATCCCTCCCAGGCGGTCGACACCCCACTCCGGTTGTCTGGATAGACATTTGACGTCGAGCCCGGCCTTTTGAAGTGCTTCATTCAGTTTGGGGAACTCCACTTCGCGGTCCATCAGGCTCAGCCAAGGGTGGTGGGTCCCCGACCATCTGTCAGTCATTACGTCGATGCGATAGCCGACGATGAGATCTTCTAGAAAAAGGATGCGGGGATTATCCGGTGGAAGCCTACCTGTGGGCATAGAGCTGTCCAACTCGTCGGCTGCTCCCTCCTTCCTCCACCGGTCCACGATGGCAAGGCCCACGCTGCGCTGCGCGGGTTGTGCAGATGAGAGCTCGGCGTTGCTCGCGCCATCGAGCTTGGCTTGGTAATCGTTGCGGGCTGCACTAAGCCCGCCCTCAATTGCCGCGTTAACGTCAAGGCTGACGATCGTGAACCGATCATTCTCGGCGAGATGCAACAGCCCGCTGCTTGTTTGCGCAGCGGGGCTTGCGGGGTTCCGGGCGCGGACTTTCAATCGGCCAGAATCCTTCGCAACCGCAGTCCAAACCTTACTATTGAAAGGTGCCGCCGCGCTTTCAGCATAAAGCTCGGCGCGCATGTATTGGGGATTATCCGGTAAGTCGGAACTTTCGATTGCGACATCCACAATGAGGCCGAAGAATGCAGCTAACGAGGGATAGGCATACATTCCGGCTACTGTTCGGAGTGCTGCTTCGGCCTCATCTGTCCCGTCTGACCCCACCTTTTCCGACCGCTCTTTCACCATGTGCTCGTCGTCGGGTTGCAAGCTGAGCAAATAGTCGGCGTAATCTTGCCCAGAATCAATGTCATCCAGAGTTCTTAGCAAGTGTGGCTCTTTAATGCTTCCTCGGATTTCCGCGATTGTCTTGCCTAAATAAGCACCCGCCGCAGCAACGTAATAACTTTCATCGTTTAATCTTTTACTCCTATTGCTGCGGAAGGGGTTGCGCTTGTTGATGGGCAGCACCGCGCTTTTCGCCATACTCCGTTGCAGTTTTTGGCGCATTCTCGGCGAGATTCGCCCATAGCTGAGTGGAGTGCTGACCATTCTATCGTATAGAGTCTCATCCGCGTCTGACTTCATCACTATGAATGGGTCAATCCGCGGCTTTGGGCGTGGATTGACGAGCGCATAATTTTCCATCCGTCTTATAGTCTTCTCCGTTACCTCACTGGCATTGAAGTAATCCCTTTCATCAATTATCCCGAATGACTTTTCAGCGGGCGTGTTTGGCCGCGCACCTTCAAACAGTTTAAACAGCGCCTGGCTTTGCTGGCCGGTTTTCGCCAAAGGATTGGTGGGGCTGGACAGTAAAGCTGCCAAACCGGACCGGTGTGCCGCAAGCTGGGCATAGACCGAAACGGAAGCCATCGCATGGGCGGCTAATGCAAGTTTGTCGACCGGCGAAGCGTGTATACGCAGTTTGTCGGGGGTCTTGCCACCAACGAACAGAGGCTCCGAGTGAGTTTTGAATGCCTTGAGCGCCTGCGGTCCGATAGCCTCGTTCCAGAGGTCATCGCGCACTTTGAGTTCGTTCGGCGATATCGCGAGTGGAACCCATTCGAGACGTCGTGCCGGGATGCTGCGTTCTTGACCGTCATCGCAGTAAAAGCAGATTCGAACTGAACCATGTGTGAGGCGCGATGCGATCTCGCTCGGCCACTTTGAGAAGTCTACATCCTCTCCACCAAACTTCACCCGATCCGAACTATCATCAGGTTGTATTACAAGTGATATAACGAGACCACCGTCTTTTCTCACCTTCGCGGGTTCTGGGACCGCCCGCACCAATACGCCAACATTCTTGTCCATCACAAAACCCCTCCGTTATGATGCCAACGCCGCGAAATAACTGCGATATTTCGTCCAATTTTCTTGTCGATTAGCAACGTCAACATGGAGAGTTTTGGTGCGGGCAAGAAGGTTTGTTTTACCTTCCGACTTTCCTGAAAAGCTGTATTGTGCCGTATAACTATAGCCAAGTGTGAGGAATCCTACTTTAAAGCTGACGCTAACCGTAAGCTGACCTGTGACGTTGCTACCGTCCTGGTGGATGCGGACCTCAAAGAACACGGAGATAGAGAAGCACGCGATACTGCCCTCGCCGATCGCTCTGACGAAGCCTTCAAGGATTAGAGCCTGACCCTTCTGCTTTTCGATATAGATGCCAGCGCTGACGAAGCCGGAGGCGTGCAGCGGCCCGAAGCTGATAGCCACCGCCCCGCCGAACTCCAGCTGCATTTCGAAGCCAACGATGTCAGACGCCACGGTTCGCAGGGCAAGGTATCCGGCACCACCATAAGGTGTGCAGATGATGGTCAACGGCTTATCGCGTTCGGCCAATGCGAAGCAGAAGGAAACCGGAGTGTTGTCGAAAGATAGCCGTACCGACAGGTCGATCGCGAAGTTGAGCAGCGAGAGTGTGCCGAGCGGTATTTTGGCCTGTGCGTAGCGATAACCGAGAATGATCCCTAGTGGACCGAATGCGGGACGAAGGTAGAGTCCGTTGTCGCCGCCAAATATTGACGCCAATTGCTCGATGTATCCGACCATCGGGCCGAACTTGACTGGGTCTTCCGCTAGCCGGACATGAAAGTCCGAACCCGTCTCGTCGAGCGTGAAACGGATCTGCTCGAAATTGACTGTCACAACGTCGAAACTGGGCCCGAACAGATTGATGGCGCAAAAGCGAATATCCGCCTCAGTCTGAAGAATCGGTCTAGGTTTAGTGGGGGAACGAAGATCGAGCCCGGCTCGCACATAGATTGCAAGGTCATCAGTGGGCTTGCGGACCTTATCCTTGAAGGGCGCCGATACGTCGAAGGGCTTGCCGGGGGGCGGTCCCTCTTCCTTCGCCTCCTGGTTGATCCAGAACAACTTGCTTGTTTCCGAGGGAAAGGGCTTTAGCGGCACTCCCCAGTCATAGTCAAAGCTAACCTGAGCCGGTATGAAAGACAGGAGCGCGTCCTCAAGGGCCGCCTCTAAGTTGTTGAGGTTGACGAGGTCCGCCAGCTTGCCTTTCAATAGGAGATCAGCGATTTGCTGGATTGGCTGCAGTACCAGCGCGGGTCCTGGCGGTTTGTCAGCGGACCAAGCGTTGACCGTTGCGATCAGATTGTTGACAGCTTTATGATCAAGGCCGCTAAAATTGGTGCCGTTGGAAATCGAGGTCTGAACTGCCTCGACTTGTCCTCGCTCTTTTTCCAGCGTGACTGCGACGGCCCCCTGATCGGATAGCCCTTGCAGCGCCGCCAGCATGTTCTTGTTTAGGAAGAGCTTAAGGATCGCCGCCGTGTCAGGATCGAGCCAACTCTTTGTGGGGTCGAGCGCCTGCCGCACGGTTTCCGCGATCTGGTAGATACCAGGCGGACTAGACTTTGAGTTCAGTAAAGCAAGCGCCTTGACCATCGCAGGCTGAACCTTAGCGAAGGCCCGCGCGTCCATGTCGCTGAGCGCCTTTTCACCCAGCATTAGACCCCGCGTCGCCAAGCCGGAGAGCGCTCGTTGGTCGGTGCCGAAGCGGGTGGCTAACCTTCCGGCATCTAGAAGGAATTTGCGACCGTTGACTGCAAGCGACGTCACGTCTGCCGGGTTATTTAAACTGGGTGCCTTTGCTGCACTCGCCGCGTCGCGCAGCCCCTTTGCGTCGGCAACAACGAGGTTTGCAGCGTCAATGATCTCGTTGGCTATCTCGTTGGCTGTGCAGTAGGCGTCGAAGACGGCCCGAAGGCCTGGCGGCATTTGCGGAAATGGTGGGATGTTGATGACCAAATCGCCGATTATACTAATAGAAGCCTGTTCGACCTCGGCCAGCGCTAACAGCGCCAGCCATTGTGCATCGGAAGCACCCGCGGCGTTCACGACATCGATCGCGTCGAGCGAGGCTACAATGGTATCATTTAGAGCGGTGAGCACTTCCGCCTGGGACGCGAACAGCTTGCCAAGCGCGCCCGCCACCGCTGGGCGTATCTTATCGAAGTCGCCGCTCGCGACGACGACGCTGGGTGGCGGCGCGAATTCTTTTCGCAAGCCCTCATAGTCGTTCAGAGCGGTGTTGAGACGTAGTCTTAGCTTGGCAAGTTTGATCCGTCCTTGACTGACGGCGGACTTTGCGCCGGGCGGCATATCGGGGTCAGCGACGATAACGTCGATTTTTTCGAGGACGTTCGCCATATCACCGTCGATTGCTGCCGCCTTGCTGGCCGCAGAGGGTAGTGCGACCAGCGGGTCGACATAGGTTACTAGCGCCTCGCTTAGCCGCGTCTTAATCTGATTTTCCTTCAGAAAGGCTTGAGCGAGCCCGAAGAGCCGCTCAAGTCCGAGTGCGCCTTCCAACCAAGAAAGTATGACGAGCGTCAGTTGTTTGGGAAGATCGTGCAACTGCTTATCGAAAGCGCCGGAACCTGAAATAAAATTGGCAGCTAGCTGATTTACGAGGATATATCCGTCAATGAGCGGTTTCGACACCGAACTATAGAGTAGCGCCTGGCTTAGAAGTTGGTCTGCCGCCGTCGCAGCAGCTTGCTGAGGGCCTTGCGCGACGAGTGCAGCGTAATTTTTGACGTCAAAAGTTAGTTTAAGTTCGAGGTGCGGGATGGACACTCCGCGCTGCTGCTCCTGGACTAATGCCCAGCTATCCGGCCTGCCGGTCAGCGCCACCACCAAAAATTGATAAATCGGCTCCGCCTCGAAATCGGCGACGATAGTCGCGGTGTCGCCGACGACCATCGTAATCGGGGTTCCCGGTGTGCCATCGCGCTGCGGCGGGGGCCGCTTGAACGTTACGGTGAAGTTGAGTGCGTCAGTGAGCTCGTCGACGATACTCTTGATCTCCGACTGTGCCGCAGTTCGCAGCCCGTCGCCGACACTCTTCAAGGCATCATTAATCTGTATTACGAGCTTGTCGATGTTGGGTGCCGGATGGCTTGCAACCGCCTTGGTTTCGGCGAGCGTCGCTTTGATCGCGGCAGCCGTGTCACCTAAGGCGGCGAACGACTCGTTGGGGTTGGTCGGGTCAAAGTCGGCGGCGGCATTTTCTAGCCGACTAAGGGCGACACTGAGCTGCCTGAAGACGCCCGCGAGGCGCGGATAAAGGTCACCCAAGCGTATCGGCTGAGCAAGGCCTAATTTTGTTGAGAACTCTGCAAGGTTCTGATTGACTTCGCTCGTCGCGTTGTCAATGGCCTTTCTGATTTGCCCCGCAACCCTACCGGCCTCTGTGGCAAATTCCTCGATATTTTCGGTGATCTTGTACGTCGTTGACTCAATGGCTTCCGGAGCACCGTCAATGAAGCTCAGAATTGGGATCAGCGACTGCAACGGGATTATACCGAAAAGCTTAGGGAGATTCAAAGCCCCGGCCAGCGCCTCCATCGGATCGAACTGGCCCCGCTGAGCCACGCTGAGATTGGGGTCACCATCCGGCGAGGCTGTTCCCGTCACCCGGATGGTAAGCGGTTTCTTTAGGGTCGGGGCCAAGTCCGTAGGCGGTTTAGTTCCCCCGACCGGCCCCTTCTCGCGGCTGATGGCGACCGCTTTCATATTTGGCGTGGCTAGGCCGCCTGAGGCTGCCGTGTTGTTGTCGAGGCTGAGGTCGGTGCGCGTGCTGCCGTGTCGATCGAGCAGCGCGAGGAAAATGCCGGAAGGATTTTTGGCCGGCGAGAAGCCGTTCCGAAGATAGTTCAGGTCATAGCCCGCTAGCACATAGCCCTGCGACGTGCCGTTCATATAATTTAGCGACTGTACTTCGATATTCGCCTCGGCGCAGACAGGATAGAAGGGTGGCTGATCGGCGCCTTCCATTACGGCGTCCATTGTATATTCGAATAAGGCCGGCGCGTTGGTGCCTACATCGCGCCCGATGGCGCCGAGGCGCACGTCGCGCGTTACGAACTCGGTGCTGCCCGACGAATTTTCCTCGGCATAACGAAGCCGTTGCCCCGCAGCGTCGGCCAAGCTACCGGATCGCATCTCCTCGAATTGTTCTTGATCCAATGCGTTGTAGTAAGCAACGAGCTGACCGATGCCCTCGGGGTCATGAACGAGCGTATTGTCGACTATCAGCAGCGGTCCCTTGAGCTTCCGTACTGTACCGTCGGCATACTCGATCTGGTATTCGAACTTTACTGCGCCCTCCAAGCGGTTTCCGACTTGTGTTTTGGGAAAGAAGGCCACGCCGCCCGATTTACCAAATGGTGAACCATCGTCTTTGGTCACGAGGTTTTCGATTTCGAACGGCGGTACGATATCCGGCGACTTAGTTGTTAGCATGTTGATCGCGGCCGCGTGCAGCGCGCGTCCACCGAAAGGCTGCCCCACAGCCGGGAAGGGCTTCCGCGGCTCGCCAACGACCACGAAATAGCGCTGGATCAAATAAGCCACCGGGGCCTTCCCGCTTCTGTCGTTTGGATCCGCCAGAAACTTGCGCTCGCTTGACTTGATAATCGCGCAGCGATGGCCGAGCGGGAAGATAAATCCTTTGTAAACGACCTCCACAAAGACATCGCGACCGAGAAATGCTTTGTGATGCCATCGTTCGATCGTCAAGGCTGGCCAAAGCGGCTTGTCCTGACCATCCATTGTAAACCCAGAAGGCGGCTCCCACTGACCTTGCAAGTCGACCGTGGCGCCCAAACTCGACAGAGCAATCTCTGCGCGGGCAAGCGGCTGCGGCGCGAATATCCCTTCCTTTCCGAGCAACTGATTTGCTGCCTGGGGAAAGCCCATTGGTAACGGGAAAACCGTCGACTCGGCGCGTTGGTCCGCGCCATCGCCGCCCTGCTTCAGCACATTGGGATCGGGGACTGGTAGCAACGACGGGAGGCCGTAAACCGAAGTCAACAGAACGAGTTCGTGACGGTCGCGGGCGTCGGTGGACATCCGCATTTGCCCTTTGGTGCGCAAAAACAGATCGCGGATCGACTGCGTCAAGTTCTTCGGATTTCGCCGCCACGGCAGATCGTTGGAATGTGGAGGCTGTATTCCATCGCGGAAGAAGCCCGTGCGCGCCGCATCGAAATCGGGCGACCACAGCGCTCTGACGCTCTTTCCACCAAATCCTGGGTCTAGCTGCGCCGTCCATAGCGTCACTCCCGCCCGGATTCGTTCGTCCGTTAGTTCTGGGGGCGTCAGCCACCGTGCGTCATTTGCCGGGGAGAGTTGCAGCCGATAGGGGAATTCGATCGCCGTGCTCTCGGGATCCGGCGGTGTGAGCGTCCTATCTATGGCATAGGTTTTATCGACGGTGGGCGTCGTTTCGTCGATGCCAGAGATCCGGAGTTGGTCAACCAGCGACGCATTTCGCAAAAGTGCGCGCGCGGCGACCTTCGCGGTGAGCCCATACCAGTTAGTTAGTGCGCTGCTTGAGTAAGGACGAGGCAGCAGTGGCTTTCCGGCGTCGCTGCGGATAGCAGCCAATGGATCGAAAGCGAACACCAATCGCGTCGGACCAGCCATCCGCGCTTCCGCGATGTGATCAAGCGCGTCGAGCAGCTGCTTGGAGTCGGTGTTGTCTCCAACGTCGGAATCCCGGTCTCTTCGTGCAAAGTCTATATTTGAGTTTATTAACGCCTGTGGGTTCGGGCCGCCAAGGTTTTTAACGACGGTGACGAGTTCCCCGTTGCCATTTGTGCCGGGTGTCTCGTAGAGCCTCTGTGTCTGTAAAGGAACCTTCTGAACACGCGTCTTGGCGATACTGTCCTCGCCAACCCTCAGGAATGCCTTTTCTACGATATGTTGCGGCGGGAACCGCACTATCATCAGTGGTGAACGGCCCGGCGCGAGTTTGAAGCCCGGTAGGCAGCTCTCGCAGCTGTCAAGGACGACTTCGCCGGGTTTTGCGTGGAGAAAAATATCGCGGAATGAATATTTGAGAGCGAGTAGATCGACTGAACGCGTCACGCGGACGATCGCCCGCTCGCCAAGTACGGCCGAAAACACGGGCGGAAAGGCCAGCATGTAGCCCGCTGCCACCGGCGAGGCCACTTTGTGCGGCGTCAGTTCCTCAAGCGCGTAGCGAAGGTCGGTTCCTTCGAAGTCGATGCGGCTGTAATCCGCCTCCAGCATTGGTACAAAGGCGTGGTTGAGTTCGGCCGTAGCGGTAAATCCCGTGAGCGTCTCATTTGCGCATTCGAGGGCGAGGTCGTCAACGTTCCTCCCGGTGATTGCTACCGGAACATGGCCAGTAGCGGAGTAGGTCGCCTTCGAGCGAAATCCGCCAGTGAGCCACGCACGGGAATCGCGGCCCCACACAATTTGAGTCAGCCGCGCTCCGACGACTCTGAAGTCCGGCCAGGACCTGATGTGTTGCCGCGCCTCCGTCGTCCGTCCCGAATAGACAACGCGGCAATCGAATGTAAACGATTTAGCGACCACGCACTTTGCGGAGACAGGTGAAAGATCGCTAAGGACGAGTGAAATCGCAGGCGTCGACGGCGTTCGATCTCCCGGCATCGCCTTGAAGGCGATATCCAAGACTTCAGCCGCTACGTTCTTCGTATGAGCAAACTCACCTCCGGAGCCGCTGTTGCCCGTTGGATTGGCCCAAATCAGCGTGACATGGCCGCTCGGCTGGAAACCCGTAATGCGCTTCTGCTGAGCCGAGATTACGTTCAGCGCATCAAAGCCCTGGGGTATGATGCCGTCGCCGACCGCGATGTGGAGCTGGTCCACCGCAAATGCGACGCCGTTGGCATTGACAAGGATCGGCCCATCGACTCCGATCAGCGCAAAAGCGCCATCCGCGAAAAATTTAAGGGTGGCGCGAGCTTGCAGTGAAAACGTGCTAGAATTAAGTGCCTTGAGGATTTCAGCAGCTTGCTTAGCGCTCAATCTGCCGGTGAACGGCGCTTCCCCCGCAAGCCAGTCGACTAGGCCGATCTCGTGTTCGACTCGCAAGCTCGGGATCGCAAAAGTTATTGTCGGTCGACCGTCAACAAACCGAAAACGCATCCGGAGATCGAATCTGAGCACACTGCCAGGGAAACGAACGCCGCGAATATTAATATCGACCGACCCATCACTCGGCGCGATATCGGTGTTAGATTTCAAATCGTGAGTGGCCGTCGCTCCAAACCACCGTCGCTTGCAGATCCATCTGGCTGCGCCATAAATGACGCTAAAGTCGGGACCAGAAACCGACAGATGGATAGAGTTATCGCCCGCTGCCAACGCTGTCATTACTGGCGATGCAGCGAGCGCCGATCCCCCGCCCAGCAGCCCGCGGCGGGTAATTTTTGCTTGTCCGAAAGTCCCGACTTCACTGTCGGCGACCGCTTCCGGCGCGAGC
>Ga0182013_10004299_pt1 | contig 17211 bp, 19 predicted proteins | sample 612S2MmetaG_FD_120487 | JGI IMG/M metagenome (GOLD analysis project Ga0182013, IMG submission 120487) | Permafrost microbial communities from Stordalen Mire, Sweden - 612S2M metaG | ecosystem: Environmental > Terrestrial > Soil > Wetlands > Permafrost | place: Sweden: Stordalen | collected...
CGTGGTGGAGGTGTTTATCCCAAAGACGGTCGCGTGAGGATGATCGACCGGTGTCGCCGCTTGAACGCATGCCTGGCAAAGCTGCCACGCACCAGCTCCTATCCGGACAGTTGGCACGCAGGCCAACGCCCAAGTTGTCATACTTGTGTGACTGCGGCGACCGGGGGTTCCGCCCCTTCTAACCGTTTCCGCGTTCAACCTAATCTCATGTCCTGGTTCAACGACCGTCATAATATTAACTAAATGATGCGCTATCGTGCGCCGCCCAGCCTCAAATGATTTTGCATCCGCCATTTACAACGGTCCGTCCGGCGCGCATGATGCGGTTTCCTGCGGAGAAACTTAAATTCCGCCGGCGAGTCAACCTGCGGTACAAATAAAATTATGGGCGACAAATCCCCGAAAGCCAACCAGAAGAAGTCCGGCCAGAAACAATCCAAAACCAGCAGCGCCAGCGCCAAGAAAAGCGCGGCCGTGGCGGCCAAATCCGCCGTCAAGAAAAAGTAACCGTTCGTTGCTTGCTGTTTCTCCTGATGCAAAAATCAGGAGGGACAGATTTCTTCCCGAAAATCTCCGCGCGTCATCCGCAAATAATTCCACCATGAAGCTGTGCCAAGACCAGCTCTGGAAACAGGGCAAGGAATACATCCGCATCGTGCGGCTCGAACGGCTGGAGGTGGAATATAAATCCCTGACAAGCCTTGCCAGCAAGGAAGGCGCAAAACACGTCACCAGCAAAAAGGATTTTTGCCGCCTGCTCAAGGGCGCGCACCAGCTTCAACCGGCGCAGAAAACCTGACCGCTTCACGTCGTGACTTCAATGGCCGGACGCCGGCCTGGCAGCCTGTTCAATCGTCCACCGGGTCACTGCCGCATCCAATAAATTTGCCGAATGTTCCAACGCGTCGGCCTGCTGCGAATTTCCGCGCCGCCGTTCAATGACCGACCGCGCCGCCAGCGAAGCCGCTTCGGATTTTCCGTCGAGCTTGTCGAGTTGACCCAGCGTCGCTGCGGCATCATCAAGCCGCCCGAGGCGGATCTGGATGAAGGCGGAGTTGAGAAACGCGTTTTTGCTCGGAAGAGCGCATTCGGTCGCGTGTTGAAACGCCGCGAGCGCTTCATCCGTCCGGCCAAGTTCGTCAAGCGTGGTGCCCAGGTTGTTCCACACACCCGCATTGCCGGGGATGAATTTCAAAACCTGCTCGTAGGCTGCTTGCGCGTCTTCGAGGCGGTTGAGCGCGAATAGCACATTGCCGCGCTGGTAAAGAGACGCGGAATCGAGCGGGTCGAGCGCGACGCTGCGGTCAATGTCGGCAAGGGCCTGCTGGAAATTACCCTTGTCGTAGCCGGCCATGGAGCGGAACTGGTAATCGTGCGCAAAATTCGGCAGCGTCACGCCGAACCAGTTGTGCAACGAAAGCGCGGCCATCAAAACCATGCCCGCCAGGATGCATAGTGTCCGGCGCGGCTTGTGTCGGCGGACGGTTTCAATCAACGCAAGCAAACCGCCGCCAGCAAGCACGGCCATGGCCGGCCAGACCGGATAGCGGTAGCGGTCGCAGATGAAGAAGGCGATGCTGCCCGCCGAGTAAAGTCCTGCATAGGCCAGCACGATGAGCAGCGCGTCGCGGTTGCCGAATCTGGCCGCCGCCCAGATTCCCGCCGGTGCGAGCATCAGCAGCACGACCCAGCGCACCGGCAGCACGCGCAGCCAGAAAAATTCCGTCTGGAAGAATGCGAAGGATTTGTTGTTAGGCACCTCGGTGTTCCAGAGCATGAGCCAGGATTTTTTAGCCATCAACCGCAGCCAGGCAGCAGGATCGGCGCGGATTTCATCCACGGTCCGCCGCGTCCAGTATTTTGAAATCGCCATGGGGTCCGTTTGCGGTTCGCTGCCCTGCGCGCGCATGTCGGCGGCATATTCCGCGCGCGCCCAGACTTCCACCGCGTCCTGATATCGCGAACCGAAGGCGATGCGATCCTGTGCCCGCGGGGCCTTGTCCGCCGTGCGCAAATTTAGTTCGGACAGTTTCACAACCACGTCTTCCCCGGTGAACATGCCGTTTGCGCCGCGCTCGTTGCCGAGAAACAAATTCACGCCGCCCTGGTTCGGCATCAGGGTGAAATGGTCGGACTGCTTCATGTTGATGACACCCCACAGCATCATCATCACAAATGCGCCTGCCAGTCCGAGCATCGGCAGCAAGGCGGTGGTGGTTCGTTCATGCCGCCAGCGCCACGCGGCGAACAGGGGATAGACCGCGAGAAAAACGAGAATGTTCGCACGCGCCTGCGAGGCGAGGATCGTCAAGGCTCCGCAAACCAGCCAAAGCAGCGCGCTTCGCCGGCTGGTGGAATCGGCGGCGCGCAAGATCAACAGCAAGTTGAGGCAGATTAAAAATATATAGCTGGATTCAATCAGCAGTTCGCCCTCGAAAAAAAGAGGGACGGGCGCGAGCAGATATAAAGCTCCCGCTGCCACTCCGCAGAGCCTGTGCCGGAACAATCGCGCCGCGAGCAACACCACGATCAATCCGGTCGCCACGCCGAGGAGATGTTGCGCGAACAAGGCGAGATCAACACCCCACGCGCCGCCGAGCTTGTAAAAAACCGCGAGGAACATCGGATAGAGCAGGGGCCTGAACCCGTGTAGCTCGTGAAGGTCGTCGCCGGCCAGAAGCATCTTGGCCACCGTGTCGTAATACTTTTCATCCAGGACCGGCGCGCCAAAGAAGGGGCTGTGCGCGTGCTCGACGAAGAATCCAATCCGCACAATCAGTCCCAGCACCAAAAGATAAACCAGCGCGTCCTTGAACTTCGCCGGGGAAATGTCCCTGCCAAAAACAGAACCGGCGTCAGCCAGGCCTGCCGCGTTTGTTGGTTCCAGTTTCACTGGCGGCAAAGTCTAGGGGTATTTTCCGCGCGTGGCCATCTTTGATGCACCTGCCTGATAAAGTCGTTCGATGCCGCCGCAAATCAGAATGATACTGGGCGCGATCACAGGCAATGCGTAACGCGCGCGGGCGAATGGAATCCACGCAGTCACCGCCACGATTGAGATCAACCACCACAACGCGATGACAGGAAACGGATTTCCAGATTTGCAGGCGGCGAATATTTGAAAAAAGAACGCGCCTGCAACCAGAAGGAAAATGACCGGATTAAAGGCCGTCAAATCGGTGACGGCCTGCAACCGCTCTTTCAATGAGCGCAACGGCTGGCGTATGGCCGGGATGTTTTTTTGAACCTCCAGGCTTCGTTGCTGGTCGGCATACAGCGCGTGAATTCCCTTTAGGGGATTTGGAAAGTTTCCCGGGTTTGATCCGACGAATATCACAAGCGAAATGACAATCAGCGCAATCATCGACTTGAGAGAATTGTTTGCATCCTCGGATTTGTGCCGGAGAAAAGACGCAATGAACTGCAAACAAATCGTTGCTCCAAGAAACCCCACGGTGACTGCATTTATTTTGGAGCCGACCGCCAAGGCAAGGCTTAATCCGCCGCCGATGCATATTAAACCCCGACACAATCGAGGGTGCGAATTCATTCGCCACGCATGGCGTTCGGTCAGCACAAAACAAATGACCGCCAACAATGAAAAGGCTATCGCAAGAATATCCACGCCCACCTGCGTGTAAGCCGAAACAACCGCCGGATGAAGCGAAAAAAGAAGCGCCGCTAAAAATGCAGACGTCAGATTCATGTAAAGCGACGCCAGTCCAAACAAACTCACGATTGAAATCGCCCCGAACACAAGCATGATTGCCCGCGCTGTTGTTGCATATCCGACAGGGTATTCGAAGCGGTTCTGTTTCACGGCCTGTTCACGAGTCGAAGCATCCATTCGATCAACCACCGCCTGTCTTTCCTGCCTGGCAATTCCTTCGCCCCATGCATTGGGACGATCCCTGGCGATGACGTAGAAAACTCCAAGCCAGTCGGGTGTGGTGACGCTCAAGCCGTCGAGCCTGAGACCCAGACCAATGACATATTTGCCAAGCGCGGGGTTTTCACGGGCTGGAAGCAATTGCCAGTCAGGATGCGACCAATCCCTTTCTTCAAACGCCAGATGAAAATAATATGCCTGTCCAATCCAATAAATCTCATCTTCGCCGAGGGGGCGGTCACGGAGGTTGTAGCTGCGAAAAAAAGGAATGCAGCACAGAATAACAACGGCGGCGGCCACCATCCATTTATGGACATTCGCCCCGTGAATGTGATTTGTAAGTTCCATCAAACCTGAAAATGTTATCTGTCTTTTTTTGCAGGTGTGCAAGACAATAAGGCGCACCGCGATTGCGACGCCGTTGCCGTTGCGTTAAAATCGCCGCATGGAAAAGAACCGGGTCGAGGCCTTCAGCGACGGAGTCATCGCCATCATCATCACCATCATGGTGCTGGAGCTGAAAGTCCCGCCGCACGCCGACGGTTTTGCCGATTTGAAGCCGTTGGTCCCCGTGTTGCTAAGCTACGTCTTAAGTTTCATCTACGTCGGCATCTATTGGAACAATCATCATCACATGTTCCATTCCACGAAAAAAGTCACGGGCGGCATCCTGTGGGCGAACCTGCATCTGCTGTTCTGGCTGTCGCTGTTTCCGTTCACGACCGCCTGGGTGGGAGCAAATCATCTCGCTCCGACGCCCGTAGCGGTTTACGGCTTCGTGCTGCTGATGGCGGCCGTCGCGTATTATGTTTTGCAGCATTCCATCATCAAACAACAGGGCCGCGACTCGCTCCTCGCGGCGGCCATCGGAAAGGATTGGAAGGGAAAAGTCTCGCCGCTGTGCTATCTCGCGGCCATTCCGCTCGCGTTTGCCAGCGTCTGGATTTCCAACGGCCTGTTCATCTTCGTTGCGCTCATGTGGCTGGTCCCGGACCGCCGTATCGAGCGCGCGTTGCTGGAGCGCGAAAATGAATAACAGGGTTGATGCGGCCACAGTTGTAACTTCAAAAGCCGGCCCGCGTCTTTATTGCATAACATTATGCTTTTCCAAAACATTCTTCGAATCACAACCAGTCTCTTTGCCGTTGTTGCGTTCGTCGGTCATGCGTTTCAGGTGAGCGCAGCGGACGCCGACAAACCGCAGTATTACGAAGTGCGGATTTACATCACCCAATCCGCCGCACAGCAGCAACGCATCAACGATTACTGGCAGAACGCCGCCATTCCCGCCTACAACCGCCAGGGAATCCAGCCGGTCGGCATCTTCACGGAGCAGCAGGATTCCGCAACCAACAAGATTTACGTTCTCATCCCGTGCGACTCGTTGGAAATCTTTGCCGCCATTCCCGCCAGGCTCGCCGCCGACGCGGATTATCAAAAGGCCGCCGCTGAATTTCTCAACGCACCGAAATCGGATCCGGCATACGAACGTTTTGAAAGCTCGTTGCTTGTCGCTTTCGACGGGATGAAACATATGGCGGTGCCGCCGGCGGACAAAAAGCCGGACGTTTTTGAACTGCGCACTTATCTCAGTTCCAGCGAAGGCAAGGGCCTGAACAAAATCCAGATGTTCGAGAGCGGCGAGATTCCATTGATGAAGGACGTCGGGCTGGCCCCGGTCTTTTACGGACGCACCATCGCCGGACTGAACATGCCGTGCCTGGTTTACATGACTTCCGGCGAAAGCCTGGACGCGCACAAGCAGCACTGGAAGGCATTCTCCAGTTCACCCGTCTGGAACAAGTTGAAAAGCGACCCGCAATACAAGGACAACGTCATCAAGGTCATCAGCATCCTCCTCAAGCGCACTTCCGCATCGCAGATTTGAACTGCAAACGGAATTCCCAAGTGTGCGGTTGAGTTCCGGCTTAGAATGCGGCTATGCTTGGCCTTTATGACCAAACCCGCCTGCCCGATGTGCGAGATGAACGAAGTCCTGGATTTCCCCGACAAATGGGAATGCGTCACGTGCGGTCATGAATGGCCCCGTGAAGCCGCGCCGGACGCTGCCGCCGGACCTCGCATCGTCAAGGACGCCCACGGCAACGTGCTCACCGACGGCGACTGTGTCATCTTGATCAAGGACTTGAAGCTCGGGGGCACCCAGGTGCTTAAGGGCGGTTCGAAATCCAAATCCATACGGCTCGGCGATGGCGATCACGAAATTTCCTGCAAGGTGGACGGCATTTCCGTCGGCCTGAAAGCCTGCTTTGTAAAGAAGGCGTGAACGCGCACCGGTGAGACCGGCGGGGATTTCATGGTTCAATTGCGCAGACCATGGCCGATATAGATGTAGTAGGTTCGTTGGTTTAGAGTCAACTCGCCGGCCGCCTCGTAAGTGTTGAACCGCGCGGCGAATTCCTTGATGTCGTTCTGATCATCGTCCACCACGATGCAGTCGCCACCGATCCATTTATCTTTCGTTGTCCAGTAGGGATAGCCAAGGCCCTCGCTGCCCAAAATCCATCCGCTCGTCGTGAAATCGCTCGCGCGCACATCGCCTTCCATCGGAGTGCGGTAAAATGCCAGCACGCTTGCAATCCGGTATTTGTCCGTGCCAATGATCAACGGCTCGCGGCCCGTCTCCTTTTTCAGCCGCTCATCCACAAGTTGAACCGCCGCCGCCAGTTCACGCCACGGACGCAAAGTCGGAATCCAGCCCATGCGCGGCTGCAACACCAGCAAATAGGCCATCGCCAGAACGTTCAACATCAGGCAGCCCGCAATCGTGACCAGCCCGACACGTTGCCATGAAAATCCGCCCGACTTTTTCTTCGACCAACGACGCCACAGCATCAGCGTCAGTTGCGCCACAGCCGGCATCACGCTCAAATAGGCCGGCAATGTCCAGTTCAGGTGAACGTCGTCCTTCAGCGACTTGTAGCTCATCACCATCAACAGCGGCAGGCTGAAGCACAACGCCAGCCACCAGCGCGGCATCAGCAGTCTTCTCAAGTTCAGCAACGTCCTCGCACAAACCCACACCAGCCCGATGAGCACGAGCGGCGTCGCAATCGCGAGCTGCCACAGGGCGAACGACGCCACCGTTCCGATTCCGATGGTTTCATCCGCAAACCGGTTCACGAATTGAAATTTAAAGCTCGCCCATTCATGCTCATGATTCCAGACGAGCACCGGGCTGAACATCACGAACGCCAGCACCGTGGCCGCATACGGATGCACGCTGCGCAAATGCCGCCGCCACGGCGCATGTCCCAGCACCGACAGCAGCGCGCCTAGTCCCAGAAAGATTCCCGTGTATTTGCTCAACAACGCCCCGCCCAGTCCGAACCCCGCCAGATACCAGCCCCACGCGCGGCCTTGCTTCAACGCCACGCTCGTTCCCAGCAGGCACACCAGCCAGAAGAACAGCAGCGCCGAATCCATCGTCGCGATCAATCCCGTTCCGAAATACACCGGCAGGATGATCAGCAGCGCCGCCGCCGACAACGCTGCCTCCCGCCCGAACCACATCCTGCCGAACACATACATCACGACGCTCGATGCCAGCATCATCAGCGCGATTCCCGCGCGCACCCCGAACTCCGTGTCGCCGAACAACTGCGTTCCGAACCAGATCAGCCACGCCACCATCGGCGGATGATCGAAATAACTCAGGCTCGGATGCTGCGAATACATCCAGTAATACGCCTCCTCCGGCAGCAGCGGCATCCCCGCCATCGCCACCACGCGCAAAACCAGCGCCAGCGCCAGCAGCACGAGCAACGTCACGCTCCAGCCCGGTGAAATCCCGCGCACCACCAGAAGCTGCTTCAATTCCTCACGGTCCGGCGGTTCCCAGACTGAATCCTCGCCGGTCGGGTGTTTCTTGAATGTCCATTTGTGGTTTAGGATGTAATTCAGCACTGTCGCAGCCGCGATGCCGATGAGATTGGAGATGCGGTAATCAACACCGAAGAACCGCGTCAGGAAAATGAGCAGGGTCCAGTTCACGCAGAACGACGTGAAGCCCGCTACCAGATGATATTTCAAAAGCCGGTGTCCCAACGTTCCCGTCCGGCGGTCGGACCACGTCCACGCATTGTTCAGCGCGAAATTGCCCAGGATGGAAAGCTCGATGGCGAACAGGCTGGAGACCGAGAGCAGGACGCCCAGCTTCGTCAGGAGGATCAGAATCCCCTCATTGACCACCACGCCGCTGGCTCCCACCGCTAGGAACCGGGCTAATCGGGTGAGCTGGGGTGTCATGGTTTGGCAACTCTGTTCAAATTCAACGCGTGTGATGATCTTCTGCGAACCGGATGAATTTCTTTTAACCGAAATCTTCCCCGCGCTCAATCAAAACCCGCGCCGGACAAAATCAACCAGCCTGTCCCGCGTCCCGTCAGCTCATTTCTTCCCGGTCCACTTCGCCGCGCAGGGCAGGGGGCAGGGAATGAACGCGGCCGATGATGATAACTGAATCGCCGGTCTGAAGATTCTCCTCCAGGAATCCGGAGCGCAGGATGTTGCCGTTGGCGCGTTGCAGGGCGATGACAATCAGGTGGCCTTCGGACAGATTCTGCAGTTCGAGAATGGTCTTGCCCACGAGATGCGTATGCTTGTGCAGGCGGAGTTCGTCAATTTCCACTCCGAGCTTCTTCAGCTCTTCATTCATCAACGCCGAGTTGTCGCCGAGATATTCCATCGTCGCCGGGCGGATGATGCTGTGCGCGATGCGCGTGCCGCCGATGCTCGCGGGCAGCACCACTTCATCCGCGCCCGCCTGCCGGAGCTTCTTCTCGGTCGGCGGATGTTCGCCACGGGCGATGATGCGCAGCTGCTTGTTCAAATTGCGCGCGGTGAGCGTGATGAAAACATTCAGCGTGTCCTGCGGCAGCACGGTTGCCAGCACCACGGCCCGCTCGACGTGCGCGCGCTGGAGCGTCTCCTCCTCGGTGGCGCTGCCCTTCACGAACAGGTAGCCGCTCTCCTCCGCCAGCGCCAGCCGGGCGTCGTCGAGGTCCACCACGACGAAGGGAAACTTCGCCGCCGCCAGTTCGTGCGCGAGGATCTGGCCGATGCGTCCGTAGCCGCAGATGATGGCGTGCGCGCTGATGACTTCCACCTGCTTGCTCTTTTTGAGTTCTCCAATCGCTTTCATAATTTCTCCTTCGGTTATAAATCGGATGACTTCGCCGATGACGAAGACGACGGCGCTGGTGCCGGCGACGATGACGAACATGGTGAAAATCTTCCCGTCCGCGTCCAGCGGATGCACCTCGCCGTAACCCACGCCGAACATCGTGATGACCACCATGTAGACCGAGTCAACGAGGTTCCAGCCGTAGACGTGGTAGCCGCCCACGCAGACGGCAAACACCACCGCCAGATAAAGCAGGCTGCGCCGGAACTTCCGGAAAATGCTCTTTGATGGAGCAGACATGAACGGATAAAAAACCTCCCTGAACGCGATAATAGTGAGCCACGAATTCTTTGCGAGGAAAAAAGCGGGGAAAGAACGGCATCGCCGCCGGCCTGAAATCCAGTTCCTTGAAAAGTTGGAAAGCCCCTGCGGCTACAACCGGATCAGGCAAAAACCAAAATCAATCACCGCGCCCGTCTCCGTTTTCACCACCGGCACCGACGGTGCCAGCGAATACAGCATCCGCCGTCCGTCCGTCTGATCGGGTTTCATCACCAACAGCCCCGCCTTGCGCATCGCAGTCAGGTGCTTGAACGTCGCGTCCAGCCGCAGACGGGTGCAGCCTTTGAGCGACGTCGCGGGTTGGGCATTTCCCGAGGCCAGAGCTGCCAGGATCCGTCGGCGGGCGGGTTCGACGAGCATTAAAAAGATCTTATCCGCGTCCCACGGGGAAACATTGGGGACCGGCACAGGAGGAGGTGCGGTATCGGGCATCCCTGCATCTTTCAAAAATGTCCGCCACCACGCAAGCAACATTTCATACGAATAAATAAATCCCCACCACGTGACAATGCAATCCTCCCTGTTCCTGAAAATAGGACCCGACGACGTAGTGCAATCTTCCCGGTTCCTAGAAATAGGTCTCGACGACGTTGAACAATCTTCCCCGTTCCTGGAAATAGGGATCGACGTTGTGGTGCAATCCTCCCGGTTCCTGGAAATAGGGATCGACGTTGTGGTGCAATCCTCCCGGTTCCTGGAAATAGGGCTCGACGTCGTGGTGCTATCTTCCCGGCTCCTGAAAATAGGTCTCGACGTCGTGATACAATCTTCCCCGTTCCTGGAAACAGGACTCGACGACGTGGTGCAATCCTTCCGGTTCCTGAAAATAGGTCTCGACGACATGATACTACCCTCCAAGCTCCGCGAACAGGCTGGTTTTCACTGGAAACGGAGGTTTTTCACCCATTTTTACCCGCATTTTGACATCGCCGCCTATTCCGGCTTGATGAAATGCTTGAACGTCCGGCAACTCCCAAAACAATCCGGCGTTTTACATTGCTATGTGACCGGCCTGCGCTGAAGCTGAAGCACCAGCAATAGCCTGCAACAACACGGATTCCGTGAAATCAACAAACAACTCCGCTTCCTCATGATCGCCAGCGGACTGGACACCATCAAGATCCTGGTCACGCGCCAGTCTGGAAAATTCAAGTTCAACTTCACCGGTTCGCCCGAACAAGTCGTGAAAGCGGAAGCGATTCTTGCGGCTTGGGGATGATCTTTTCCGTCCTCGCCACAGAAAAAAACCTGTAGCGTCCGGTCTATGACCGGCGACGGCGCTGACACAGCGCCGCTATAAAAAGCTAATCCAGACCTTTATGGCGGTTCAGGTTTTTCTCAAACCGGGCTTTCAATGCTTTGAGAAGTTCTTCGCGTTGTTTTGGGGGACATCTCCTTTTTAATGCTAGTGCTGTTCTTCATTTTTTACTTTAAGCGCATCTAACAAAAGCATTCACTTGTTTCTTGGCGTCGTTTATTCTTCTTCAACCACTACTTCGGCTTCAGCTTCAGTCACAACATCAATTGGTGCTAGATTCAACATTTTCGCCGCCCGTGTCCGATGGTTGCCGGCGCTTGCAACAAGTTTCACGGTCACAGGATATGCCTCGTTATCCTGCCAAGAATCAGGTTTTAGCCTTATTTCATTCATCCAATAAGCCGTCCGCCTGGCATGATACATCCTCCATACTTGGCAGTATGCGTCTTTATCCTGACCGTTATTACTGGCTTTCATTGCATCAAAATGAATGGCTTGTTGAACATCTAGATCATCCATTACGCGTCCGTCAAAGTCACCTTTCTCGTATGCCGCTTGAATCTGCTCCTCGGTTGGGTCGTGCGGGCCTAAATTATTCCCGTAAGGCCAGTCCATCAAGGACTGGGGACTTACCTTGAGTTTTATTTTCATGCTTTGATTTTCGCTTATCGATTGAAAAATGCGTTGTCCAAATGCTTAATCAAGCTCAACTGTGTTCGATGTTGAAACACTAAACTGAAGAGCAGAGCAAAACTGAAATCGTCTCGAAGCACTGATGGGACACGCTCTTGGTCGTCTTGCGTAACAAAGGCTTGAAGCTCCTTCCAACTTTGCGGGCGTGCAAAGGATTGAGAATATTCCTTACCTTTTTCGCAACGCCACAGCAGGCTGTCCTCGGGAGCATCCGGCCTAAACCAAGCAAGAGCTACATCAGTAATTTGACGCCAAATCTCTTCGAGTGGGGCGCGGAGGTCTCTCCGAACTGCTAGAATCACCATCGGGAATAGACTATACGACTCGACTGCAATTCTTCGTGGCGAGGCTGGTTCTTGTGGACCTCCAAACAGCTTTTCCAGAAATTCATCGGGTAACGTGTAGGGGGTTTCCAAAGGGTTTTGGCTATCTCGGGTGTTCTTTTCAGAGACCGCTTTTATAAGTGCCATCAGCAGGCTGTTGGCTGGAACTTGATTTCCTCCGCCCTCAAGCATCCAAAAGAACATCAGGAACTGAGAAAGTGCGCCTTCACCCCAAAACAGCAGCCTACCTTTCTGCAAATAGTTCTGCACTAATGCGAGCGTGGCTTGAAAATCTGAACTGGAGATATTTGTGCGACTGTTGATTAGTTGCCAACAACACGCAGCCGCGAGAGCGCAAGTGTTTCGAGTCCTCGTATATTCATCAAGCTCCCGGTCTCGCACGTCAAATGCCCTTTCCTGCAAAACTTCAGCCCCAATTTCCCGAAGAGCCGCAAGGGCCGCATCCTTCGCAATTTTGGATGATTCTAGCCAATGCTTTTCTGGATGTTTGCCGGAAAGACCTGCCCATGCAATTTGCGCAGCGCAGATTGTCCAGCCTTGGATGATGCTCCAATGATCTGAGTGTTTGTAAAAATCACCGAGTAAGTAGCTGCAAAACAAATTTGCAGCTGCAGCTCGACGCTCCAAATCCAAGCCTGACTTTACATCACGGAACAGCTCACAAAGAAATTTGGAAAATTGATTGATATCGAAATCTCCGCGACCATCCACCAAATAAAGCTCCCGGAATCGCCGAACCTCTGGTGCTTCTACCGGCCAGAAATCTGAGGAAAGCTTGATGAAATCGGCCAGTAGTTGTCGACCTCCGATTAGAGTCAATTTCGGAAGCTTGCGGTGCTGCCAACCCTCATTTAGTTCGCGGATAAGTGATACAGCTGGATCTTTGAACTCACCAGTCGTTACGAAGAAAACGCGATACTCAAACGAGGCCGGCAATCCAGGATATATCGGGCGGGTTTCAACAAGCATCGTGAGTTGCGCGTGATGCTTTCCCACGTCAGCTTGGCTAAAGTCGCCGCTCTTAAGTTGGTAGGCACAAACCGCGCCGTCCGGTGAAATCGCTAAAACATCCTTGCCGTGTTCGGTCGGGCTGTGCCCGCAACGGAGAATTTGATACCCCTGCGACAAGAGAATCTGGCAGAACGACGACTCGTAGCCGCGCTCATTGATTCTAGTCAACCAGTCTTCGATGAGCCTGTCTTTCATCGAACTCCTTTCTCTTTCGGGCGACCAAGTCTCCCCATTTCATTCTGCACTCCGGATCGCTGTGCCACAGCTTAAGTTTTTCCATCAACTCTGAACGCGCTTCTGGCTGAAGCACAATACTTGGCCACTGTGGCATTCCATCACTTCCGAAATTCACTTCCATCTTTTCCCAAATTGCCAACACTTGGTCGAATTGCAGTTCGCCAATTTTCCACTCAAGCGGCATTCCGTGCGGCGATGGGGTTTTGAGGACGTTGTAAACTAACTTCGCCTGCTCGCCGGCCATTTGCGTTCCAAGTCTGAAAGGTGCGCCAAGGAACTCTTCCTCTGTCATTCCCTGAGCATCTCTTGCGGGAAACGAGAAATTGACTGAGCAAAGTTTGTAATCCATCTCACCGCCGCCTATATGTGCGGTGCTACCTTCTTTTTGAACCCGAACCGGTATCTGGGAAACGAAGGCATCTGCCCCATTCATTCCCGAAAAGAACGCGGCATTCCAAAGGTCGAGCATCTTGCGTCGAGCTTTTGGAAATTCGGGTAGCATTCTTCGTCCCTCACGCCTTCGCGTAAACCTCCGCGCCCTTTTCCACGAACTTCTTAGACTTGGTTTTGATGGCTTTCATTTGCCGGATGGGTGGGCCGAAGTTGGCCGGGCGGTGCGACGCGGAAAAGTTTTTGCCAGCCGGATGAGTTGTCCGACTTTCCGGATTTTTTCCGCGAACGGTTCGCGCGCGAGTTTTTGCCGCATCTCCAGTTTCATAACGTTGGCAGCTTCAGCTTATGCCGTTGCAGGATTTTTTCCAACTGCGATTTATCCAGCCCGGTTCGCCATAGCAAATGGAATTGCCCGTGCTTCAAGCCAGCATCTTGGCCAGATGTTGCGCGAGCTGCGTGCCGAGCTTTTTCACCTTGGCGGCCTGCTTCTCGTCCGACAGCGTGCCGTCCGGCTTGAACGCCTCGTGCGCCTTGCTCACCGCCACCTGGTCGGGCAGCACCGTGACGCCGAGGTTGCCGAGGATGGAGCGCACTGTCACCAGCCCGCGCAATCCGCCCAGCGCGCCCGGCGAGGCCGCGCAGAGGACGGCCGCCTTGCCGGTGAACGCCACCAGTGTCGGCTCGTCATCGGTCTCCGCCCGCGAGACCCAGTCAAGGGCGTTCTTCAGCGCGCCGCTGATGCTGCTGTTGTATTCCGGCGACGCGATGAGCAGTCCGTGATGTTCGCGGAAAAGCTGTTTCAATTTCTTGGCCGCGTCCGGCAGGCCGTCCGCATCTTCAGAATCTTGGTCGAAGACGGGCAGGGGATAATCGCGCAGGGCGATGAGCGTCACTTCTGCGCCCGCCGTGCGCGCGCCTGCCGCAGCGACGGCGGCGAGTTTCTGGTTGAAGGAATCGCTGCGGAGGCTGCCGCCGAATGCGAGGATGCGTGGTGTGGTCATGGTTTAATTTTCCATGAACATTCGCGCAATTCCAGGAAAACTCAAGCCTTCAGTCAAACCACCGCCACGATGGGCGGTGGTTTGACTTTCGGGCAGCCTTTGAAGCCATCATTTACAGAAGATGTTGAGACCCTTGCCGGTTTCCAGGAAAGTTTTCAGGCTGGAGAGGACGCGCGGCCAGCCCCCGGAAACTTTCTTAACCATCGTCGAGCCGTCCTTGAAGTTGCCGTGCGTGACCGTCAGGCAAGTCATGTCTTCCATCGCCACGATTTCAAAAGTGACGCGGGATTTGTCTTTGAGGTCGTCCGGGTCGGCCCAGGACAGCACGAGGCGTTTGGGCGGCGTGGATTCCAAAACTTTGCCGGTGATCCAGACTTCGCCTTCTGGATTGTGATGTTCCCATTTTGAACCTTTTTTCCAATCGCCAACATTGGTCATATCACCCCAATACTGGCGGGTGAATTCTGGTTTGGTGATGGCCGCCCAAATTTCTTTCGGGGTTGAGCGGATGTAGGTGGTGTAAACTAACTTTGGTTTTTGCATGACTTATCCTTTCTTGTTCGGTTTGTTGTTTTTGTTTTCTTCGAGACCCTTTTTGAGATCGCCCAGCGCCTGAAGGCGATGGCGTTCGTATTTGTCAATCCAGCGCTCGGAGATCTCGTAGATCGGCACCGGATTGAGATAATGCAGCTTCTCGCGCCCGCGCCAGACGACGGCGACTAGGTTCGCGTCCTCCAGCAGCAGCAGGTGCTTGGTGACCGCCTGCCGCGTCATGTCGAGGTGCGCGCACAATTCGCCGAGCGTCTGGCCGTTGCTCTTGTGCAACTGATCCAGCAGCTTTCGCCGGCTCTCGTCCGCCAGGGCTTTGAATACTGCATCCATCACGCGAGACATTATGCAACCATTTGGTTGCATGTCAAGCGGGAAAGTTTTATGGCGATGAGTTTTTGATTCAGGCTTTTGGCGGCCATTCCACGCCGCCAACTCCACTCGTAAGTGCGCGCAGCGGCGAAAGGTTGTGAGCTTTTCTCATTACCGGCTTGCGTTCGCACCCGGCCCCGACTTAACTCTCAGGTCGCTGCGAGCGGCAACCGCTGCCGCAGCCAAGGAGAAACTTTAACCCTTTTGATTGGAAATTTTATGCAAACATGGAAAGCCCTTTCCGCCACAGTGCAAGTCGGCACGCTCACCGAAGGCTGGACCCTCGCCACGCCCGCGACCGAAACTCACGATCAAATCCGCGTCCTGCGCTTTGCGGTCTTTTTCAGCGCGCCGTTCGACGCGCCGCCCGTCGTCCAACTCGGCCTGACCGGCTTCGACCTCGACCAGCGCGACGCCAGCCGCCTAACGCTCACCGCCACGGAAATCACCGGCACCGGCTTCATCGCCGAGATTGCCACATGGCGGGAGACGCGCGTTTACTCCGTCGCCTTCAGTTGGCTGGCGCTCGGTGCGTAACCTTCACTCCTTTGCGTAAACCTCCGCGCCTTTTTCCACGAACTCCTTCAACTTTTCTTCCAAGCCTTTCTTCAGAGCTTCTTCCTCGGCGATGCCCTGTTCGGCGGCGTATTTGGCTTCAGTGGATTTTATTTGGCGTGGCGCAGTTTCTCCAATTCCGCCTTTAACGGCAACCAGTATTGCCGGTCCTGTTCGCGTTCGGCGGATTCTTCGGCCAGCAATCCTTGCTCCAGCTTTTTCGTTTCGCCGGTCACGGCATAAGCCAGCAGCGGTCGCACCAAGACCAGATGCCGGCTGATCGGGGCGTAGCGTCTGACGAGTTCAAAAAGGATTTCCGGCGTGCGGAGTTCTTGCAGCCAGAAACGGATCTGGGCGGGGTTAGGTCTGGCGCGGTTCTGAAAATAATGCGCCTCGACCAAGCGCCGGATCATCGGCCAGTCCTTGTCGCGCTGGGTTTTCTTGGCCTGCACCAAGTCGGGCAGCGAGAGCAAATCGCACTTCGTTCCATCGGGCAGCGCAATGGTTGTCCGGCGATGCCAAAGTTTCGCGAATGAATCCACGCCGCGCATTTTGGACATCACGTCCACGCGCATACGCAGCGCTTCGGGATGTTGACAGCGGAAATGGATGGCGTGGCCGCGCCGGAGAAATTTCACGGCGAACGACGGGACGGCGATGGGGACGGCTTGAAGTTCGCCAAGCGCCTTCCGCAGCCGCGCGAGGTTGACGGCGTCGGCGACGATGGCGAGGTCGGTGTCGCGGCTAAACTCGGCCGCGCCGTAGAACACGCACGCCTGCCCGCCCATGAGCAGGGCGCGGACGCGGTGCGCGCGCATCGAAGAAAGGACTTTGCGTATCGGGTTCGGGATCAAGTGAGCCTCCGAGCGCGAGATAGGTTTGCCAGAGTTTCTCGCTTTCCAGCCAGCGTTGGACGGGCGTGAGCCGATACCATTCGGCCCATTCGCCTGCAACCAATTGTTCCGGCTGAATCATGTAATACGGATAACAGATTTAAGCCTTCGCGTAAAGCTCGCTGCCTTTTTCGACGAACTCCTTCGACTTTTCTTCCAAGCCTTTCTTCAGAGCTTCTTCCTCGGCGATGCCTTGTTCGGCGGCGTATTTGCGGACGTCCTCGGTGATCTTCATCGAGCAGAAGTGCGGGCCGCACATGGAGCAGAAATGCGCGGTCTTGGCGCCGTCCTGCGGCAGGGTTTCGTCGTGGAATTCGCGCGCGGTCACGGGGTCGAGGGCGAGGTTGAATTGATCTTCCCAACGGAATTCAAAGCGCGCCTTGGAAATGGCGTTGTCGCGGTATTGCGCGCCGGGATGACCTTTGGCCAGGTCCGCCGCGTGCGCCGCGATCTTGTAGGTGATGACGCCGTCTTTCACGTCCTTCTTGTTCGGCAGGCCGAGGTGTTCCTTGGGCGTGACGTAGCAGA
>Ga0182013_10004301_pt1 | contig 17209 bp, 18 predicted proteins | sample 612S2MmetaG_FD_120487 | JGI IMG/M metagenome (GOLD analysis project Ga0182013, IMG submission 120487) | Permafrost microbial communities from Stordalen Mire, Sweden - 612S2M metaG | ecosystem: Environmental > Terrestrial > Soil > Wetlands > Permafrost | place: Sweden: Stordalen | collected...
AGCGGCTTGGCTGCCGGGTGAAGCGAACCGATCTGTGCGTGATACAGAGCAAAACCGAAGGTCTGCTGCACCTGATCCGGCATCGCCATCAAGTCCTTCTTCGCCGACCCAATCCAGCGCAACGGCTTCGGCACTCGCTTCACCTTTTGATTATGCCCACATAGGTATAATAAGTCCAGTAAGTTCTTGCCTCGTTCCCCCTCTCTCGCGCGCCTTGCGTCGAGGAGGGCAGATCGCCCAATCTGCGATCACTTCAAGGTCGCCTGGCACAAAAAGCGATCAGCGCAGCTGCATCATCGACCGGCTTCTTCGGCAAGCTGACCGTACTCGCTTTCCAATCGGTCGAAAACCGGGCCCGGATCAAGCCCGTCCGACTCGTCATCCGCTGCGGTCATCGAGAGGATTACGCGATAAAGTCATCCGCCGAATGCCTCAGGCCTCGCTTTTGAGACTTGGGAATGACGCCAGCTCAAGGATTGCCCTATGCGCAATCGAGCGCCGCCCGGTCCCACTGGGCGCAGTTCGCGGCTGCCTCATAGGTGCTCTGCAGAAATTCAAGCAGGGCAGCATCGGGATCTGCCGAAAGCCGCATCGCCTCATAGGGCAGCACGAATTCTCCAAAGTTCTTGTCGAAGCCGGCCTGGGCGGGCGCGATGGAATACTCCCTGTAGCCGGGCGGCTCGGGATAGGCGTAGCTATAGAAGAACGGTTCGATGCCGGGCGCGCCCGGCCAGAATCCGCAACTGCACACCTCGTGCGAATAGGCATCGTGCGTCACGCGATCGGCGAGCCCCGGCATGCTCGGGTGCTCAGGCGCGGTGCGGCCTGAAAAGCGTGTGCAAGCCAGGTCGAGTGCGCCCCAGAAAAGGTGGACCGGGCTCACCTTGCCCTGGAAGCGAGCGCGAAAGATGGTGATGACGCGAGCGGATTCGAGCAAAATGCGCCAGAAACGCTGCACGTACTCGGCATCGTAGTCCTTGTGCACGTCATCCTGCTCAAATGGGATCGGCGCGGCTATCTCGACCGGCACCGGCCAGATGCGCACCGGCGCGCCAAGGCTCTTGAGCGCGTCCATGAACTGCCGGTAAAACGCGGCCACCGTCATTGGTTTGAGAGGAATGATCTCGCGATCGCCCCCGGAAGTTTCAACCAGAAGCACGTGGTCCACGAAATCGAAGTTGATCTGCAGAGTACGATTGCCATACGGCATCGGTGAAGTAGTCACGCCGCGAACCGTGGGATAAAGCGTCACGCCCCAGCAATGATTGATGGGCGGCATCAGCGCCAGCCGCACCTTGCCCACAATCTGCATCCAGAGCTGCAGGGTTGCGCAGGTCGCGCTCCACTCGCCCTGAGGCAGAGCAGGCCACGCCGCAGAAGAAGCGAAGGACGGGTCGAATTGTGCCGGCAAAACTGCACCTCGCAGCGATCATCATAATTGCAATCGAGAACGGGGAACGCTCGCGACGTATTCCGCGATTTCTTCAAAGGCCGCCGGGCTATTCCTTGTCCACGATAGGCACGGCGCGCAGCCGACTGCCTCGGTCGTCGATGGTGACGATCATCCCGCTCTCCGCCCGTGCTGTAATCGCGTTGTACGCCGCAATCACTTGTTGTCCGGGGCCTTGTGGGTTTCGCTCAGTCGTTCGCAGGTAAATCACGCTGGGACGGCTCAACCGGCGCAACGCAAGCATCTGCGAGAAATCACCGTCGCCTGTGAGAATGGCCGCATCGCGCTCCTCGGCCCACTCCAGCAACTCCGCATCTGGCGCATCGCCGCTGCCCGCGCTCCACCAATGTACGGCTTCAATGCCCGCGGATTGAAGAAACTCAACCCAAAACGGTGTGAGATTGGCATCGACCAGGATCGTCATGGAGTGGGACGCTTATGCACTCAGTTCCACTTCTTCTTCCTGCGCGCGCCATGCGGCATATTGCAGAGCCGCAAGCACATCCTCCCGTTGTACATATGGGAAATCCTGGAGAACCTCTTCGATGGTGTGGCCCACGGCAAGCTGCCCAAGGATCGCCCCCACAGTCACACGCGTACCCTTGATGCGCGGCTTCCCGCTCACCACCCCTGGAGTACAAACGATACGGTCCAGCGTGTACATGGCGCCTCCTGTCTGCAAAGCCGCGTCCCTTATCCCATATTGTGCCACAAATTGGATGCCTGCCAGCGGAGGCGCACGATTGCCCCGATGCCTTGGCAACGTCCTCGTACTTGCTTTCCAGCCGGTCGAACACCGCGTCTGGATCAAGCCCGTCCGACTCGTCGGCCACGGCTTCATTCCACAGTTTGCAAAGGCTTGGCAGGTCTTGTCCGCCCGAATTGAACTGTGGCCCGCTCTTTCCCGAGTCGCCCGGGTTTGAGATGCTCATTTTGTTCACGGAATCCGCTCATACGGCCGGTACACCGGCTCCCACACGTAGGCGCGGAGTTGCTCTTTCACCGGCACTTCGCCAGCTGCGTCTGCGACTCCATCGGCGACGGCTTGCAATGCAACCGCCTCACCAACCACCAGGCCCACCTGGCGCGAATCGGCGATGGGAGGCAACAGCGGTGCGTTCTTGTCTTCGCGCGCCGGAGACAGCGAGGCCAGCGTTTTGGCGGCGGCCATAATCATCCCGTCCGTCACGCGCCGCGCCCGCGAGACCAGAATGCCGAGCGCGAGGCCGGGAAAAATATACGAGTTGTTGATCTGCGCGATGCGGATTTGCCGGCCGCCGATCTCGACCGGCGCGAAGGGACTGCCCGTTCCCACCAGCGCGCGGCCATCGGTCCAGCGCAGCAGGTCGGCGGGCGTGGCTTCAGACCGCGAAGTGGGGTTCGAGAGTGGAAAGATAACCGGGCGCGGCGTGTGGCTGGCCATCTCGCGGACAATCTCCTCAGTAAACGCGCCGGCCTGCGCTGAGACGCCGGCCAGCACCGTGACCTTCGCATTGCGCACCACGTCGAGCAGAGAAATGGCGCCGCTGCCCGCCAGCTTCCATCCGGCCACGTCTTCGCGCTTGCGCACCAGCGGCAGTTGGCCGTCGCGAATGCCCTCGCTGCCCTCCACCAGCAATCCGTAGCGGTTGAAGGCGTAGATGCGCTTGCGCGCCTGCTCTTCGCTCAGGCCTTCTTCCTTCATTGCCTTCACCAGCAAATCGACGATGCCTATGCCCGCCGATCCCGAGCCGAACATGGCAATGGTCTGCTCCTTGAGCGGAATGCCGGTGGCGTAGACGGCGGCCAGCAGCGTGGCCGTGGTCACGGCCGCGGTCCCCTGTATGTCGTCGTTGAAGGTGCACAGCCGGCTGCGGTAGCGCTCCAGCAGGCGCGCCGCATTCACGCCGGCGAAATCCTCCCATTGCAGAAGAATGTGCGGCCAGCGGCGCTCGACCGCGGTCACGAACGTCTCGACAAAATCGTCGTACTCCTGGCCGCGAACCCGCTTGTGCTGCCAGCCGATATAAATCGGTTCCCTGAGCAGAGCCTCATTGTCGGTGCCCACGTCGAGCAGCACAGGCAGGCAATGTTCCGGCGGAATGCCCGCCAGCGCCGTGTAGAGCGCCATTTTGCCGATGGGAATGCCCATGCCGCCCGCGCCCTGGTCGCCGAGGCCGAGAATGCGCTCTCCGTCGCTCACCACAATGCAGCGCACATGGTCATAGCGGGAATGGGAAAGGATCTGCTCGATGCGGTCCTTGTTGGGATAACTGAGAAAGAGGCCGCGCGGCTTGCGCCAGATCTCCGAGAAGCGCTGGCAGCCCTCGCCCACCGTGGGCGTGTACACAATGGGCACCAACTCCTCGACGTTATGTGCGATGAGCGAATAAAACAGGGTTTCGGTGGTGTCCTGCAGTTCGCGCATGAAGGCGTACTTGGCAAAGGCCGTGGGCAAGCTGTCGAAGGCCCTTTTGCGGCGCTCGCGCTGGTCTTCAAGGGTTCCAATGTGCGGCGGCAGCAATCCGTGGAGCGCGAACAGGTCGCGTTCCGCCTCGGTGAACGCGGTGCCCTTGTTCAATCCCGGATGCATTAACAGATCGAACCCGCTCAGGCTGGTTCGAATCACGGCGTTTTCAGCATGGCTGGATTTTGGGGATTCTGCGCTCAATGCGTTTTGCTCCGTGGGGCCGACGACTTGTCATCGGCGCCCAGCTCGAACCGCATCAATCATATCCAATTTCAGCCGCGCTATGTGCGCCCGGTGGCTCGGACTGCAGCGTACGGCAACTGCCCGCAAAGGCCGGTCAAGCTTCCCATGGATTCACAACCGCAACGCCGGTCGGCTTGAAGTCAGCTTTATTCCGAGTCACAAGTGTCATTCCGTGCACCAGGGCAGTCGCGGCGATCAGAGAATCGCGGTAGGAACGAGGATTCGGTACGTGCAGGGCTGCGCATCTCAGTGCAACCGGGGTATCGATCGGCAGAATGCGTCCAGCGTATTCCGGCAGAACCAGATTCTCCATCCAATTACGAAGCATTGCTCCCTGCCGGGCATCCCGGCGTTCCATCAGCAAGACTCCCATTTCCAGTTCCAGGACCGTGACGACCGAAAGAAACGTGGATCCAGCATCCAAACCCTTCGACCAGATTTTTACCTGGGGGTGCGCCGTCCCTGCATCTGACTTGCGCAACTCTGACACAACATTGGTATCGAGCAGGTACATCATGAGAAGTCGGCCGGCACTGGGAATTCGTCGCCAAGGCGGGGCGGCTCGAATTCGACCTGATCGGCATCCGGCATCATGAGAGCCTCCGCGAGACTTTTCCGCTTGCCTGTGATCCTCTGGTACTCCTCAATGGTCAGCAGCACATGGGACGGCCGTCCGCGATCCGTCACAAAAACCGGGCCGTTCCTCGCGGCTCGCTTCGCACGGCTTGCATCCTGATTGAATTCCCGGCTCGACAGGGTTGAGATGGCCATGATTTTTGCCCCTTGTAGCAACGTACCTACATCATAGCACGGCTTGAGCTACTCAAATTCCAGCACCACAATCTCCGGCTGCGCGCCCACACGCATTGGAGGGCCCCACGTTCCGGCTCCCGTCGATGTATAAACCTGAAGCGCTCCAAAGCGATGCAGTCCAGAGGTGAAGGGCCCGAAGATGCGCCGCGTAACCCACGTATATGGGATGATTTGCCCGCCGTGGGTATGACCGGAGACCTGGAGGCTGATGCCGGCCTGCTCGACTATGGGCAGTCGAATGGGCGCGTGGTTGATCAGGATACTGGCCTCGCCCGCGCCGGGACTCAGCTTATCGAGCGTGGCTTTGACGCGGATCGGATAGGACAAGTCGCTATCGGGAATGCCCAGGATGTGCAATCCGTCCACGGTCACGCGCTCGTTGGCCAGCACCCGGATTCCGATGCGGGAGATGGCCTGGACGTAGCTCGCCGGGTCGTGAAACTCCTCGTGGTTGCCGGTCGAGAAGTAAATTCCGAAAGGCGCGGCGAGTTCTTTCAGCGGCGCTATCAGCTTGTCCAGGTTGGCGATTGTGCCGTCGAAAAGATCGCCGGGAATGAAAACGATGTCGGGATTGAGCCCCGCGGCCAGCAGCGTCATGCGCCGGCAGAAGTGGACGCCGTTCACGTTGCCCAGGTGCAAATCGCTCATCAGCACCGCTCTGCGTCCGCGCCAGGACTCGGGCAGGTTGGGCAGGCGGACGGGGACGCGGCGAACGCGAATGATTCGTGCATTGAGCAGGCCGTAAATCCCGGTCATCACGGCGAGAACCAGGAAGCCGTCGGCAATGCCGGAAAGCAGTTCGTGCCGGTTCGGCGCCCCAAAGGCCCGGATCACAAACCAGGCCAGCCAGGTCAGCCACGCGCCGTAGAAGATGAAGTTGAGAAAGCCCAGCCAGATGGCTGCAATCTTGTAGAAAAAGGTGACCGCGAAGTTGGAAAAGCGGAAGCTCAGCAGGGCGGAAACCACAAAGCTGAAAGACAGAACCAGCAGCGCAACCTGCAGATTGAACTGGACCGTGGCGCCAAGGCCGGGCCAGAAGGCGGTCCAGGAGCGAAAAAGGAACCAATGAGCAAGAAAAAGAAGGACTTGGATCAGGAAAATGCCCAGAACAGGCCAAGCTTTCAAACCGGATCTCCTTCCTTCAGTGATAGCACCCGTAACCTTCTAGTTTACGGCTGCGCAGAGAATGGTTCGCCCGTGAAACAATCTTTTCATGATCGGGAATCGGGACACGGCGCTTGGCCTTTATATTTCGATCCCGTTTTGCCGCTCCAAGTGCACGTATTGCAACTTTGCTTCCGGGGTGTATCCGGCCAGCCAGCACCAGCGCTACGTGGATCGAGTGGTGGAGGATCTGCGCGCCGCCGATGCATGGGCCGCACAGATGGGTGTCGAGCTTCCCCGCCGCGTTGACACGGTGTATATGGGCGGAGGAACGCCCAGCCTGCTGGCTCCGGAGTTGATGCGAAAGTTATTCGACGCGATGCGGGCGGAGTTCGATCTCGAGCCGGACGCCGAAATCACCGTGGAATGCGCGCCGGGGCAGTTGAGCGCCGAGACGCTGGAGGCGATGGTCGCGGCGGGCGTGAATCGCGTAAGCCTGGGCGTGCAGTCATTCATCGACCGGGAGGCGCAGGCAAGCGGCCGGCTGCACAACCGCGCCATGGTCGAGGAAGATCTGCGCCGCCTGCGCCAGGCCGGCATCTCCAACCTGAACCTGGACCTGATTGCGGGCCTTGCCGGCCAGACAGCCGCTACATGGGAGCAGTCTCTTGACGCGTTGACGGCCTGTGGCGCGCCGCACGCCAGCGTGTACATGCTCGAAGTGGATGAGGACTCGCGCCTGGGCCGCGAAATGCTGGCTGGGGGAACGCGCTACCATGCCCAGAAAGTGCCGGAAGACGACACCATTGCGAGCATGTACGAGCGGGCCATCGAGCGCTTGCAAGACGCTGGGCTGAGGCAGTACGAAATCTCAAATTTCAGCCGCACCGGCCTTGAGTCTCGCCATAATCTTCGCTATTGGCAGAGGCGGCCCTATCTGGGCGTGGGCCTGGACGCATCGTCGATGCTGCGCGAAGTGCGGCCTGAGGGGCTCCCCAATGCCCTGCGAACCAAGACCACCGACGACCTGGCGGAGTATTCTGCCGGGCCGTCGAGCGTGGAGACGGCATGGCTTTCGCCGGCGCAGCAGCACGAAGAGGCCTGGTTCGTGGGCTTGCGGCTGAACGAGGGTGTTCAGGTCGCCACGCTGGAGCGGGAGTTTGGCCGCGAGTCCGTGGCCAGGGCCATGGGAGTAGTGGCGAAGCTGGAGGAAGATGGCCTTCTGAGCTTCGACGGCCAATCGGTTCGCCTCACCGCGCAAGGCCGCCTGCTCTCGAACGATGTGTTCCAGGAGTTTCTGGGACTCGATGCGGAACTTGTCTCCTGAGGGCCGGCTCACTCCTCGCGCAGCAGGATCAGCGGATTGACCGACAGCGCTCGTTGCGCCGGAATCCAGGTAGCCGGCAATCCCAGCAACGACATCGCCAGAACCACGCCGCCGAGAACCAGCGGATCGCGCGGAGTTGCCTGATACACGATGAAAGTATGTGGGTCAATGGGCGGCGGCAGCAATGAAAGGGCGCTGCCTTCAGAGGATCGTAGCCGGGGGAACTGACATCGCTGCCGCCGCTTTTGGTGGAGGCGCCTGAGGGAATCAGGCAAGCCCAATAAGTTGAAATCTGTGCAGTATTGCACGCTGCTGGGATTCAATTTCGCTTGAATAAACCACGTACTTCACTCGAGAATTCTTGAAGAAACTTCAAATGTGAGCAATATGCGACAGTATCGAAGGCCCGCGAACCCATAATCTGCATTCAAAGAGGTATCTCCGACCACCCCCTCGCGGTAACCATTCAACAGTATCTGCCTCGTGCAGCGCGCAATTCCGGCGCACCAACAAACCAATCCTTCCATAATGCCTCTGGAGCGGGTTCGCTGGAAAGCGAACCCACAGCTCTCCCTTGCGGTCCCAGTTGGTCCCGAGCATTTCACAACCACATTTGAAAACCAGGCCACGGCTCTACCACGCCAGAAGTTCATCCCCGGAGGTTGGAGAGAAGAACAGGACGGGCGCGGGAGCCGGGCGCTGATTTTCACCGAAGCACTGGATGGATTCCGGGCCCGCTTCCTTGGCCCAGCCCAGCGCCTGCTCGGCTTCGCGCAGCACAACCACCGGGGATCGGCCCTGGCTTTCCGCGACCCCGAAACATGCCGAGAGGCGGATGGATTCGCCGGCAACGTGGAACGGGATGCTGAAGACGCCCAGGCGCACCCGTTCTGCCAGCATGGCGGCGTTGAGCTTGCCGCAGCCCGGCAGCGCGACCAGGAACTCATCCATCCCAGGGCGCCCCAGCAGGTCGTAGCTGCGCAACAGGCGCGTGGTTCTTGCCACGATCCGGCAAAGCAGTTCGTCGCAGGCATCCATGCCGAGCCGCGAATTCCAATGGCCGAAGTCGTCGATATCGAAAAGCAGCAAACACATCGAGCTCTTCAGACGCTGCACGCGGTCCGTCTCCCGAAACAACATCGCCAGCAACGCCTCGCGGTTGTAAACGCCGGTCAGGGGGTCCAGTTGCGCGTTGATCGCCGCGGATTCGCGAAGAACATCGAGTTCGTGCGTCACGCGATACGCGCGCCACACCAGGTCGAGCCGCAGTTGCCAGTAAGAGGGTTCGGCGGAACAGAGAATCAGGTCGTCAATCACACCTTCTGAGAGCCGCTCAATCCATTCCCCGGTGACAGTGTCCGAAATCAGGACAATCGGGAACCGCTTGCCGTTTTCGTGGGAGCGTACCCCGGCCAGCAACTGTCCCATCTCCATGCCGGGCAGGTTTGCGTCGAGCAGGGCCAGGCCGGGTGGCGCGGTTGCGGTCATCGAGGCCAGGGCGGCCTGCGCGGAAAGAACCACCTCCACCCGCGATCCTGCTGCCAGCAGCACAGGCTCGATGGCAGCCAGGAGAGCGGGTTCGGGAGATGCGAGCAGAAAGGTCGGACATTTGCGATCGAGCATCCTATGGATTCTCCCTACAGGATGCATCGGCGAAGATTAGAAAAAATTCATGGAATCAAGAAAGAATTCTTGGCTTTTTTCAATGACTCTGGCACGAAATCAGGGTTCCGAAGGTACTGTGAGCGGCCCTCATTATCCGCCGCGAACCCCTTCGCCAGCCGCCCGATCCGCAGGCCTGCCCGCCATCCGCCGCCCTTCCGCCGCAATTCAGTCGACGAAATCCACCTGCGGCGCAATGGGAATGATGCCGCGCTCGAAGCCCATGTCCAGCAGCTTGCGGATCGCCTCACGCCCGTCCGCCCCGTAGTCGAGGGTCCGGTCGTTCACATACATGCTCACAAACCGGCTGGCCAGCCTGGCATCCAGGTCGCGGGCAAACTGCATGGCGTATTCGAGAGCCTGTTCGCGGTGGTCGAGCGCGTGGTTGATTGAGTCCCGCAGGGCCTTCGAAATAATGCGGTGCGACTCAGCGCCCAGCGAGCGCCGGATCGCATTGCCGCCCAACGGCAGAACCAGGCCCGTGGTCTCTCGCCACCAGACGCCCAGATCGAACACCTTGTAGAGGCCGCTCGAGGAATAGGTGAGCTGTCCCTCATGAATAATCAGGCCGGCGTCATAGGTCCCAGCCAGAACGGCCGGAATGATCTGGTCGAAGGGTACCGTCTCAGTCTTGATTTCGGGGTTGAAGATCTTGAGCGCCAAAAAAGCCGTGGTCAGGGTTCCCGGAACGGCGACCTTGATGTGGCCCAGGTCGGCGGCGGCGAGCGGCCGCAGCGAGACGACCATGGGCCCGTAGCCTTCGCCCACGCTTCCGCCGCAGCCCATCAGCGTGTAGTTCTGCTGCAAGTATGGGTAGGCGTGGAAGCTGATCGCGGTCACATCGTAAAAAGCTTCGTCCTGGGCGCGCCGATTCAGCGTCTCAATATCTGCCAGGGTGTGCGAGAAACGGTAGCCGGGGACGCGGATTTTGTTGGTCGCCAGCCCATAAAACATGAAGGCGTCATCGGAATCCGGGCTATGCGCGATGGAAATATCCTTCACGTCATCGGCGACTTGTGCTGCAGAATGCAAAGTACTCACTGGGCAACAATCCTTTCAACGATCACAGGGGGGCTATATATTGGATGCGCCGATCAGGCCGAGCGGCGGCGCAGGCGCTGAAACCCCGCAGCCAGTCCGGCGGCTGCGGCAATCTTCAGCGCGTCACCCGGCAAAAAGGGAAGCACGGCGAGAGCGGCTGACTGCAAGACAGCGGCATGGGTCAGCAGGGCCAGCCACAGGGCGCCGCCGAAAAGGATAGCCAGGTCGCCGGCTGCCGCGCTCCAGACAGCCGCTGCAAACCCCTTGCTGGACCGCCGCCAAAGGTATGAAATCAGTGCGGCAGCCAGAGGATAAGCCAGCAAATAGCCGCCCGTGGGCCCGAAAAGGTGAGCCAGCCCCGGAATGGCCGGCGTAGGGGCAAATACCGGCAAACCAGCCGCGCCTTCAAGCAGATAGGCGCCGAACGTGGCCGCGGCCATTCGCGGCGTAAACAGCAGGCCAAGCAGCAGCACGGCAAACGGCTGCAGGCTGAGCGGCACGGGCGTGAAGAACAGCGGCACCGCAACGTGGGCGCAAATGGCCGCCAGCGCGCTGCCTCCCAGCACCATGGCCGCCGGGCGCAAAACCTGCGGTGTGGCATCGGCCAGCGAGGTGCGAATTTCAGAGAATGTCTGGCTCACGTTGGTCCTTTACGGTTCCCGTTCCAGGTCGGTTTCCTGGGCGGGGTCAAGCGGCGTTGTTTCCTGGCGAAGTCTTGCGCGATGCAGCCGGATGTGACGCGCCACGCCCGCGGCCGCAACCAGCAGCGCTCCAACCGAGACAAGTAGCCCAATCATTAACCAGCGCATGGCAGCGAACCACCCAAGAATACCAGAGTGACCGCATCCCGCCGGCTGAAATCACGGCCTCAGCAGGCTGGCTTGCAACCAATCGAGATAGGGGTGGCTTCCCGAATCGACGTTCAGCACCAGGAACTCCGGAGTCTTGTAGCTGTGCAGCTCATGCAGGCGGATTTCCAACTCGGCCAGTTGATCCGAACCGGTCTTGATCAGCACCAGGGTCTCGGTAGTCGTTTCGGTCTGCCCGCCCCAGTGATAGATCGAGTGGACGCCCGGAATGAGCGTTGCGCATGCGGCCAGCCGTTCGTCGACCAGCGTGCGGGCCAGCAGGGCTGCTTCTTCCGGATCGGCTGCGGTTGTCAGCACGATTCGAGCTTGCGGAGCGGGATCGGACATGGTGCACTTCCACGCTCAGTGTACGTCAGCCGGCGCGGAAACAGAGTCTTGTAACAAGGGCACGGCTTTAGCCGGGCCGCAAGCCAACGGAGGGAGCAGGGGCCTTCAGGCCCCTGAAACCGGACATGCAACCAAAGAGGCTTTAGCCGCGGGCCCTGCGGCCATCCCGCGCTCCATGCCAACCATGCACGAGGACGGGTGCCCGAATCTCGATTCTGAGATGTGGGAAAGCAAGCCTTCATCCTGAGCGCCAAAAAACTTGATTGTCATCCTGAGCGAAGCGCTTTTCAGCGGAGTCGAAGGACCCGCGGTTGCCTTTCGCTGCCTGGAAATGGCGCCACTTTAGAGCCTGTCCATCGCGGCCGCAACCGGCCGTCTTCGATTTGACCGGCAACCGCAATTCCTCCCGGAGGGAGCAGGCGAGAATAGCCCAGGGGAAGCGTAGCGCACCCCTGGGAAATCGTTTCAATTCAAATTGGAGCCCCGTCGGGGCGCCACGAGCCCGGAATCCTGTTCATGCAATTGCCCTGCCTGGCCACACGGCCCAAGTGACCGTTATCGAAATCTGAGAACCCAACTTCGCATCAAGTACGCGAACACTACCTTCACTTCAACGACTCCAGAGCGTCCGCTTCGAGTTCCTCGAGGAACCTAATATGAAGATCTGTCGGTAGCGGCGCTTCTGAGAAAAATCTATTTTCCCCGAATGGCACATCGATCCGGTGTTCGATTGTGATACCAGCAATTGCGTTTTTCCGAGCAGTAGGATCATGGCCCACGATGACCTTTGAGGCCTCGTATGGCAGAGCCTCTCCAAAGAAGCCAGACACAGCCTCTCCAGCTTTCCTAGCAAGATTTTGCAGCGGTTTACTCAGAGACGAAAGTAACGGAAAATCCGAATTGAACGATATTTGGCTGATGTAGCCCCAGTGTCGAATCATGCCGGGCCTATATGTTAAGCCTAGCTTTTCAGCGCCCCACTTCAATACATCTTCGAGAACGTGACGTGAGTCGGCTGTAGAGCTCAGAGTTTCGAGCGAAATAATGCCAGTGTAGAGAGCGAGCAAATCAATGACTTTATCGCCGCTCTTTCCCGACCCGAACTTGATCCCCTTTTCCGGATCGAATTCCTCAGGCTTTGTTGGGTAAGTCAAGAATCCATACTTTTCGACGAGTGGAGAAACAATATCAGGGAAGCGCAATCTTCCAGAAAGGTTAAGCTCGTCGATGTATATCAGAGCGACGGCGCGGGCCTTTAGAATCGCTGTTACTTGCATAGTGCCTCTTGTGCATCAGGTTGTTGTGGACTATGGTCTTCGATCTGTGATGATAATTCTGACCTCTTGCGCCCACGTTGCTTCTCGGCTCTCCAATCTCCGATGTCGGTGACAGGCGGTTTGCCTTGAATCAGCCCAGGATCTTCATCACGGCTTACTCTTTCTAGCGTCTTGCGTTCAAACCAAATCACCTCGCCTGGAAGAGTCCCGAATGGCTCAAAGGAAACCCTTAGGCGCACGTCGAATGCCCGGGCCATTTTGATTAGGCTCCTGATATTCCATGAGGAATAATCGACATTCTCATAGCGTGACACGCCTGCCTGAGTAGTCCCGATCATGGACCCAAGGCTGGCTTGCGTCATTTGACGCTGTTCGCGAAGCACCTTAATTTGGGTAGCAATATATGCATTCAGGAAAGATTCGGCATAGCCTTCCGCATACTCTTTGTCGCAAAGGTTTATCCTAAGCGAGTTCTCGATTTCACCAAGCATGGGATATTCGCCTTTCATGATCCGCCAAGAGAATGTTGCGATTCTCCATCGCCCGTTGGGGGCTTGGAAGGAGCTTCCCCTGAACTTCCACCGCTCCCGCCAGCAGAGTAAACTCAGCGTCCATATCGAACGGCCCCCGGCAAAGCATCGGCCTGAGCATTACATCGGCATTGATCCGCAATTTGTAAATGTGGCCGGTCTTGTTAATTGGGCCAACGAGCAACTTGGGGGGTAAGCTCATTCCACTGATCGCCAACATGTTGAGTTTGCTGTCGAGTATGCCCTGGCTTCGCTTGGACAGGCCCCGTCGCCACACTGCTATGACACTCTTCCCATCCACGCTAACGAAATCATACAGGGAAAAGGCCACTTTCATCACCCTTTTGTGATATTTTACTAATCCACGGTCACATCACAGTTTTGTGATATAGCGAGAGAAGGCGACTAGCGACCGCCGGGGAAGGGACTTAACCCCTTGAATCGTTAGCGCGGTTGGAGCTCAATTCTCCCGCTCTCCGCTGGTATTGTATCGCCAAGTCTTCTCGTGCGACTCTTTATTTCGCGAAGAAGGGGGTGAGAAAGGTGCAACGATGTTCAACCCGAAAACAAACCGGATCGCCTCTTTAGCGGCGAGGTTCCCTGAGATGAGCCAGTACCTAGACCGGACCCACACACAATAGGCACCGCCGACCTGGCCAGATACAGATTCTGTTTCGATCGGCCCCGAAAGCCCCCGGCTCCCACAATCCCTCGCCTTCCCGCCCCCAAGAAGAAAAGCCGTTTCTCCGGCGCAGCCACTTCCGCCCCGATCTCAGCCAAAGCCGCGTCCTGTTATAACCCCACAAATCGGGCCCTTATTGCGCCCCAAAAAGGCCTTATTTTGGCTTAAAAACACCCCAAAAACACCTTAGAACACACGATTGCGCGCCTGTTTTCACACCTTTCGTCCTGCTATAAGCCGACGCTTCCTCAATTTCTGTCGGCTTATAAGCGCACATTTTCGAGCAAAACAACTACCTCCTCCGAAAACGCCGGCTTTTAACCCGACAGATTCATTGGAAATGTGGGCTTATAACAGTACATTCTCGAGCGAAAAACTTGCTCGACCGAAAACGTCGGCTTAGAACAGGACAAATTGATCGGAAATGTCGTCTTATAAAAGTTTCTGAGCGGCAGCTTCCGGCACGGATTCACGGGTCTCGATAAAATGGTTTAGGAGTTCAAGGTAAGGGCATGGAATTCAAGGTTGTTGAGCTGGAGCGGGAACCGATCGAGTTCGATCTGAAAGTCCCGCCGGAAGCCGTCCTATTCGGTGACGAAGCCACGCAGATTGGGGATCTGGCCACTTCCGGCCTGGTCGAGGTGATTCACGAGCACCGCGGCCCGAAGGATATCGTGGCCGATATCCGGCTGCGGGGACGGTTTGCGGGCACGTTCGAGGTGCCTTGCGCGCGCTGCGTGGAGCCGGTGGAAATCCCACTGGAGGCGGAGTTCGATCTTATATTCCGCCCCGCCGACGCCGATTCCGAGCCTCCGGAACGCTCCATTACTGCGCCCGAAACCGAAATCGGTTATTATCAAAAGGACAGTCTTGCGCTTGAAGATGTGCTGCGCGAGCAGGTGCTTTTGTCCCTGCCGGTCAGAACGCTTTGCAAGCCGGATTGCAAGGGACTTTGCCCGCGCTGCGGCGCCAACCGCAATACCCAGCCCTGCTCCTGCGATGAGGGTCCGAGCGACCCCCGCTGGGAGGCGCTTGGTGGGCTTCGCGGCCGGATCAAGTCCTGAAGAATCAACCCTCTGACCATCGAGGGCGCTCCATCGCTGCCGAAAGCGGACGTCGGCGCGGCGCAGTCAATGCCGTGCTGTCTGGGGTTCCAGGGGCAGGCGAGCGAGGCGAAATACGAAAGGAATTGCACCATGCCGAATCCGAAAAGGCGCCACTCCACGCGCCGCACCGCCAACCGCCGCGCCCACGACTTCCTCACCCCAACCGGGACCTCCGAGTGTCCCAGTTGCCACGAGAAGAAGCTGCCCCATCGCGTTTGCCCCAAGTGCGGAATGTATAAAGGCCGCCAGGTGCTGGACATCAAGGAAGCAGCCAAGTAACATCTCCTTCCATGCTCATCGACATAGCGCTTGACGCCGTCGGTTCCGACAAGGCTCCCGAGCCTGAGATTCGTGGGGCGATTCTCGCCTGCCGCGCGTTCCCGGTGCGTGTGCACCTGATCGGGCCGGAGCCGGAGCTGCGCGACGTACTCGACGAACACCTTGATAATGAAGACCTTCCCATCGTGATTCACCACGCTTCAGAGCGCATCGGGATGGAAGAGAAGGCGGCGCATGCGGTGCGCTCCAAGCGCGACAGTTCGATGCGCGTGGGCCTCAAGCTGGTGCGCGAGGGCGCGGCGGCGGGATTTGTGACCGCCGGAAACACCGGCGCGGCCATGGCCACCGCCAAGATGGTGCTGGGCGCGCTGCCCGGCGTTGACCGGCCGGCCCTGGCCACTCCCATGCCCAGCTCCACCGGCAATCCATGCGTGCTGCTCGACGTGGGCGCCAACGTGGACTGCAAAGCGCACAATCTGGAGCAGTTTGCGGTGATGGGCGAAATCTACGCCCGCACCGTGCTCAAGATCAGCGAGCCGCGCGTCGGCCTGCTCTCGATCGGCGAAGAAGAGACCAAGGGCAACGACCTGACCCGCGAGGCCTTTCCGCTGCTCAAGGCGCTGCCCATCCGCTTCATCGGCAACGTGGAGGGCCGCGACATCTTCTCGGGCCTGGCCGACGTGATTGTCTGCGACGGATTTGTGGGCAACGTGGCGCTGAAGACCAGCGAGGGAGTGGGCCGCTTTGTGCGCGACGTGCTGCGCGAGTCGCTCACCCGCACGGTGACCGCGCAGGTGGGCGCGCTGCTCTCGCGCCGCGCTTTCAATGACTTCCGCCGCCGCCTCGACTACCGTGAATATGGCGGCGCGCCGCTGCTCGGGGTGCGCGGGGTGTGCATCATCGGCCACGGCTCCTCCAACGACCGCGCCATCTTCAACGGCATTCGCGTAGCCTACGAGTTTGCCAAGGGCGGCACCACCGGCCGCATCGAGCAGGAGTTTGCAAAGCGCCCGAAACGCCGGGAAGAGGCGCCCGACGCCGGCGCAAGCGCTCAAATACAGTGATCAGTGATCAGTGATCAGTGGTCAGACGACAGTGGTCAGTGATCAGTGGTCAGTGATCAGGGGTCAGGGATCAGACCGGCCGCGCAAACAGGGATTTGAAAGGGTACGACTTTACAGCCTGCGCAAAAACGATGCTTTGTAAAAGGGCACGACTTTAGTCGGGCCGCAAATGGCCCAAAAAGAAAGGGCGGGCTTCAGCCCCTGCGGGGTTTGAACCCGACACCCGCAATGCCTTTGGATCCTGCACTGCAATTTCGATGGGGAGAGGCTGCCCGGGAGCTGCTGGCCTGCCCGGCTTGCTTTGGGAGCCTGCGTCTGGATGGGGCGCATCTCAAGTGCGCGGCCTGTCGGCGCGCCTACCCCATCGTGGACGGCATCCCTGTGCTGATCGCGGAACGCGCGGAGACTTCAGAGCCAGCCCCGGAGTGATTAACCGGCTCCAGGCCGGGTAGATTTCACGCGGCGCACGGCTGTTTCGAATCCCGCGCGCTGCATCCCCGCTGCTTTTATAAGCCGACATTTTCGATGAATTTGTCCTGTTATAAGCCGACGTTTTCGCGCGAGCAAGTTTCGCGCCCGAAAATGTACTCTTATAAGCCTGCATTTCCGATGAATCTGTCGGGTTAAAAGCCGGCGTTTTCGGAGAATGTGGTTGGCTGCTCGGAGAACGTGCGCTTATAAGCCGACAGAAAATGAGGAAGTGTCGGCTTATAGCAGGACAAAGGGTGTGAAAACAGGCCCGCAATCGTGTGTTTTAAGGTGTTTTTGGCCCGCTTTTGTGTCAAAACAAGGCCTTTTTGGGGCGCAATAAGGGCCTGATTTGTGAGGTTATAACAGGACGCGGGTTTGGCCGAGTTCGGGAACGAGGCACTGCAGAGTGGAGGCGATTTCCGTTCTGAAGAGCAAGGAGGCCGGGAGATTTCAGGGGCCGAGTGCGTTCTTCGGGGTCGATCCCGACGCCGGAGTTCGTTAATAGGCGCATTGGC
>Ga0182013_10004303_pt1 | contig 17196 bp, 12 predicted proteins | sample 612S2MmetaG_FD_120487 | JGI IMG/M metagenome (GOLD analysis project Ga0182013, IMG submission 120487) | Permafrost microbial communities from Stordalen Mire, Sweden - 612S2M metaG | ecosystem: Environmental > Terrestrial > Soil > Wetlands > Permafrost | place: Sweden: Stordalen | collected...
AGGCCACACAGCAGATCCGCAATCCAAATTCCGCAGTCCTCAATCACGACGTTCCCATCGTCGCCATAACCGCCAACGCCCTCGAAAGCGAAAAGGAGAGTTGTCTCGCCGCCGGCATGAGCGGCTTTGTGCCCAAACCGGTATCCACGGCAGCTTTGCGGGAGGCACTCGAAAAATGGCTACGCATCGGAGATATCGACAACTCCCTGAAGGCCGGGCATCTCGTCCCGGCTCCGCCTGCTGAAAGCAAGACGATGGTCTTCGACTTGGATGGCGTGCTGGCGCGCCTGGAAGGTGACAACACGCTGGCGCAGGTGGTCTTTGCATCGTTCCTTGAGGATGTCCCGCGCAAAATCCAGGCTCTCAAAGATCTTGTAAAAAGTGGGGATCATGCCGGCTCCGCGCGGCTGGCTCACTCGATCTGCGGCGCTTCGGCAAGTGTTGGTGGCGACTCTCTCCGCAGTCTGGCGGCGGCAATGGAAAAGGCCGCCGACGCAGGCGATCTGAACTTTCTCGCTGCCGGCATGAACAAACTGGAAATTCAGTTCCGCCTCCTCAAGAACGCGATCGAAGAAAATGACTCAGCCCACACAAAGTGATGAAGAATCCAGAAATCGACAAAGCCCTTGCCGTTGCGGACGCATTGTTCCGTTGAAGGGTCCGAGCGCGCCACCTGGGATTGCCGCTATCCCTGAGGCAAATTCGGACGATGAACTATCTGTACTGCCGGTTTACGCGGCGAACACAGAATCGGGCCTGCTTTTCGGCGGCTTTCAGGAAATGATCCGTGTATCGGAAAAGCCCTGATTGGATTTCTATCTAGCCATTCTGCCTGCCCTGCCTCTACTGTCATAGGAGATAAATCGGTGATCGTCTTGTCGCTGACCAGAGAAGTTGAAGCGATTTCCCGAGCGTCAACTGGCTTGAAGGGAAAGAAGGAGCCGAGATCGTGCTAGATCGCGAGTTACGGCTGCGCCGTATCCGGAGACGGCTGCTCATTCAAACGGGGGTTGCAGTTCTTTGCAGCGTTGCGCTCGGTGTGGCCTTACTCCAGATCAAAGTCCCAGCCTCGATTCCCGATTGGGTGCGGATCGCGGCAGAACTGGCGGCCATTGTCCTTGCGCCCCTTCTGATTACTCAATGGATGAACTGGGTCGGAGCCCGCAACGCCGTTGCCGACATGTGGGCCTTTGGCCAGCTCAATTTTGAGGAGGTGTCCCGTGAACTTGCCACCCGCAAGGCGATCGAAGCGGACATCAAGGACTGCAAGCCCTACATCGACGTAGTGCATGGCCAGATCGGAGATTCCCTGGCTGAGTCCGAGCGCGAGGTGGTTGAGGTGATCGAGCAGATCGGCTTCCTCAATGCAAAAGCAGGCCAGCAGATTGAGCATATTGCACGGTCCGTCAAGAGCGCCGGCGAACTGACTAAAAACACTCAGATCCGCATCGAGAACAACAAAGGGATTCTCGGTGCGATCGAGATGCAGCTGATGGCTCAGACCGAAGAGTTCAAGCGCAACTTCGCGCGCATTCATGGCCTGGCCGGCGATGTCTCTGCCCTGACGCCTCTCATTAAGGTCATTACCTCCATCGCACAACAGACCAACCTGCTCGCACTGAATGCAGAGATCGAGGCAGCGCGGGCAGGAAGCGCCGGCCGCGGCTTTTCCGTGGTTGCATTTGAAGTTAGAAAGCTCGCCGTGCTCTCCACCCAGGCTGCCGCCGACATCGCCGGAAGAATCAACGCAACCTGTAAGAGGGTGGACGAGGAGATGGAAATGGCGCATCGGTCGCTCAAACAGCACCAGGCAAACAGCGCCATGAGTCATCTGGTGACCGACCTCGGCGACATGCAAGCCGAGTTCAGCAAGAACGGCCAATTGCTCCTCGATGTGATTAGCGAGGTGGATGCGAACTACGCAGACAGCGTGGTGCGCCTCTCCGAAGCGCTTGGGCACATCCAGTTCCAGGACGTCATGCGCCAGAGAATGGAGCATGTGCAGGAGGCGCTCGTTGAGATGCGCGATCACTTGTTGCGATTGGCCGAAAGGCCGGATCGTCCCGGATGGGATGGCCTTTTCGATACCACTTTCAAAGCATTGCTTGAGTCGCATCTCAGCAAGTACAAGATGGCTAGCCAGACCGAAACCCACCTTGCCCTGATCGGAGTTACTTCGAGCGCGGACCACAGTCGGCCAGACATTGAACTGTTCTAACCATGAATAGAGTTCGGTTTGCCGCCGTCGCTGCCGGAGATCGACGTGTCCCTAACGCGAAAAGGCTTGCCGTTCAGCCAGCCTCCGCTCATGAGAGACGAGACCCTGCAGACCATGCACGCATATTGTGCAACACGTTGTTTCAAAGTTGAGCTAAACAGGGCAGACAAGGGCTCTGACCCGAGGCGAGGATTGAGGAGGCTCAACCTTGGTTGGTCTCAAAAGCATAGGAATGTCGTAAAAGCCGCTGATGCAATAGGAATCCACTCGGAGCGTCGCTGCTGGTCAGCTTTCCAATGTCCACATCGAAAATCCGAGCAGCTTTGAAGGAGGTCGAATGTCGATAGTCGAAAAGAGTAACCCTCCATTTGACGCTGCTGCTTTTCTTGCGCATGCCGGCCTCGGCCGAAAGATCGTGGAATTGAAGCCGAACGAGGCATTCTTCTCCCAGGGAGATTCGGCAGACTCCGTCTACTATCTCCAAAAGGGCCGCGCAAAGCTCACGGTTGTTTCTTCGAGCGGCAAAGAGGCCACGATAACGTTAATCGCCGGTAACGATTTTGTTGGAGAAGGAGCTCTTGCAGCGGTCCCTGGTTTGCGCCTCGCTACCGCAACAGCCATCAATAAATGCACCGCTCTTAGAATCGGGAGAAGCGAGATGATTCGCGTCATGCATGATGAACCCGCATTTGCGGACATCTTCATGAAGTTTCTTCTCGGCCGCAGCATGCGTGCCCAGGCCGATCTCGTCGATCAGCTCTTCAACTCGAGCGAAAAACGGTTGGCGCGCATCCTTCTTTTGATGGCCCAGTTCGGCGAGCCCGGCGATCCGGAAACATTGATTCCGCCCATCTCGCAGGAGACCTTGGCGGAGATGATTGGCACCACAAGGTCGCGGGTCAGTTTCTTCATGAATCGCTTTCGCAAGCTTGGCTTCATCGACTACAACGGCCGCATCCACGTGCATAAGTCGCTGCTCAATGTTGTCCTGCTCGATCAGTTGCCCGAGAAGAACGCCGAGCAACCGCGTATCGAGGCCGTCAGGTGACTATATACGCTGGCTGTGATTGATTTGTGAAGAAGGCCAGAAAGAACTGTCAGGCGCAAATTTCTTTTAATGGGTCGAAGATTGGATCTTCGGAGGAACCGGATAACTCCATGCTCGATCTCTCCTTCGTCGATGCGACCAGCCGGTAGCCTGCCCGCAATACGAAGCACCCCACGCCTGACGCACATAAATCCAACATGAGCGGGCCGAATTTGAGAGCAGTGCTTTCAACCCGATCCATCGCCTGACTGTACTCCAGCAGTTTTGCCAAGAATGTGCATTGCTGCACAGGTCAGAGGCTCACCTCGATCAGTGAAGGGACGAAATTGGGCGGCGGCAGCGAAGAAGGGGTGCCTCCTTCAGAGGAACGTAGCCGCGTGAACGGGCATCGCTACCGCCGCTTTTGGTGAAAGCACCTTCAACCATTGTGCGCTCGCGACGCGGAGAATACTGTACAATTTTGCTCAGTTGGTCGTCAAAATACGCACAATTCCATTGAATCTGATTTTCTTCCCACGGCTGCCGCAAGCCGGACCTGACACCAAAACCGTGTGATTGGATAATTCATTCTCAAACCGTGGGTGCCCCAGGTCTCGCGTCTGAAATCTGGGAGACTGCCAATCCAGACGGTCATGGTACTAGTGAGAAAGCCGGTCCACTTCAGACCCAGCCATCAGAAACGCTCCCGTGCCGAACACATAGCTTGCAGTTGCCGTGTAATCCCCGGGAGCCGCCCCAATCGGCTGAATGCACCCGATCCGGCCATCTTCATAGATATGGGAAACAAGCCCAGCCCATGCCTTCTCGATAACAGGGAGATATTGGGCCCGCTCCAGAAGCCCATGGTTGACGCCATACGCGAGCGCATAAACATAAAATGCGGAGCCGGAGTTTTCGGGCAGTGGGTAGGCCGCCGGGTTGAGCAGCCCTGGCCGCCACAAACCGTCGCTACCTTGGATGGAAGCTATCTCGGCGGCCATCTGCTGGAACTGGGTAATATATTTTGGCCGCGAGGGATAATCGCCTGGCATCTCTGCCAGCACGCGAACCAGCGCTGCCATCACCCAGCCATTGCCGCGCGACCAGAAGAGCCCGCTTCCGTTGGCCTCGTGCTTGCCGAGAAAGCTTGCATCGCGAAAGAACAGATGCGTCTTGGGGTCGTAAAGAAGATTCGATGTGATCCACCATTCGCGATCCATGAAGTCGAGGTACTTCCGGTCGCCGGTGATCGTATAGAGCTTCGCCAGCACCGGCGGCGCCATGAACAACGCGTCGCACCACCACCAGAGGGGCTTGTCCTTGTCGTCAGGCAATTGCATCACTGCATCCATGCGTCCGCGAATGGTCGCCAGCATAGCCGGATCGTGGATGCGTTGATAGAGGTCGAGGTATGTTTGTCCGATGGCCTGATCGTCCGCATGGGCCAGTCGCGGCCCCGGCTCCCAATTGAACTTTTTGCCCATCCGCTGCATTGCTTCGCGAAAGTGCTCGCCACCCGCCTCATCCGGCACTGCCATAAAACCCGCATAGAGCGCGGCATAGGTCCAATCCTGATCGAAGTCGGCTTCAGCGCGATTCAGTTGCCAGTCTGCCACTTTACGAATGGCCCTGTGCACATCGCGGTGAGTCAGCTTTCCTGACAGGTCGTGGGCCAACGGAAGCGCAACTGCGGGCGCATCGCCAACGTTTTGTTGCCGGCCGGCTGGGTTGGCCTGTGCGCACAGGTGAGAAGGTGCAGCGAGGGCCGCAGCAATGACGCATGCGCAAAATAGCACGCAGGGCGAACTGCCTCGGCGTGAGAATGTAGGGCAAAGATTCGTGAAGAATTCCCGCAAAAAGAGAGCCTCATTAATATCGATTTTGATTCCAAAGCCTGCGAACTCTGGCAGTTGGGTTCGGTTTAAAAGCTAATGATTCAAAGCTTCGCTGTCAATTGAATCGGCCGTTGAGCGCGAAACCCTTTTGTGCTCCATTCATGGCAAGTGATCTGGCGCACAGACTGGGACACCGCTTACCCTCAAATATTGATCCGCTGAGTATCCCGGGATTTCCTTGAGCTGTTCTTGAGAGAGCCTCCCCGGCATTCAGCGCAGTACGAGGGAGACGGCGATGCTCTCGAACCGGAAATCGGGCACACTGACACGTCGGCAGTTTGTGGCGGCTGGCGCGCTGGGCAGTGCGGCTCTGGCCATCGGCTGCAAAGCACGCAACCGGGGAACCTGGGAGTATCTCACCGAGGAGCAGGCCAGGACGCTGGCGTCGATCTGTGACCAGATTGTGCCTGCGGATGAGTTTCCCAGCGCCTCTCAGGCAGGCGTACTCGACTATATTGACCGTCAGTTGATGCGCCACTACCGGAAGCATCGCCACGCATACCGGCATGGCCTGGAAGATGTCGAGACGGCGAGCCGGAAGCGATTCGGCGCAGAGCTGGCTTCGCTCTCTCAGCTGCAGCAATTCGAAATCGTCAGCGACCTCGAGCGGCAAAATCCCAGCTTTTTCAACTTGGTACGAAGCCACACGCTTGAGGGCTATTATGGCTCTCCACGCCACGGTGGCAATCGCGATGCGGTGAGTTGGCGAATGCTGGGGTTGGCCGAGCCGCCGATACGGGGCCGCGCGCAATACGACCTGACCAAGGGAGCCTCCTCATGAAGCGCGTGAACGCGGTCGTGATCGGAGCCGGGGCCGCGGGCGGCATTGTGGCCAAGGAACTCGCGGTTGCCGGCCTCAGCGTCGTACTGTTGGAGCGGGGCAAGTGGTACACCGCCAACGACTGCCGCAAAGACGATCTGCGCAATCAACGCACCACCACTCTCGGCAATGCATTCGGTCCAGAAGATGATGGAAATCCCCGTGTGTGGGTGGATGGGAAGGGCGTGCCGCACACCGCACTTGCCAGCGAGGGCGGCTACCAGAACAACGCCGCATGCGTAGGTGGCGGAACGCTGAGTTACGGCGCGCAGGCCTGGCGCTATATGCCCCAGGATTTCCGCATGAAGTCGACATACGGCGCGCCGCAGGGAAGCTCGCTCGAAGACTGGCCCATCTGCTACGACGACCTGGAGCCGTTCTACGAGAAGGCTGAATACGAAATCGGAATCTCGGGCGATTATTCAGGAACCCCATTTCACGGTCCGCGCCGGCGTCCTCTGCCCATGCCACCAGTACCGCCTGGCCATGAATTCGGAATCCTGGAGCCGGCAGCAAAGCGGTTGGGCTTGCATCCGTTTCACATCCCCATGGCTCGCAACAGCGTGCCCTACAATGGGCGCGGCCCCTGCATGCGCTGCCGCTGGTGCTGCGGATTCGCTTGCGAAGTGGATGCGAAAAACGGCTCGCAGAACACGGTGATCCCCGTAGCGCTTGGAACCGGCAACTGCGACCTGCGCGCCGAGTGCATGGTCAAGGAAATCCTCACCGACGATCATGGACATGCGCGCGGTGTCGCCTATTTTGACAGCGACGGCCACTTGCAGGAGCAACTCTCCGATCTAGTCGTGGTTTCCGGTTGTGCAGTTGAATCGGCGCGCCTGCTGCTGAATTCGAAGAGCCGCCTCTTTCCGGATGGCCTCGGCAATCGCTATGACCAGGTGGGCCGCAACCTTCAGGGCCATCACTACACCGGGGCAATCGGCTATTTCGACTTCGAGACCTACGACGACGTTGGCCCCGGCGCCAGCATCGCCATCAGCGATTACAATCACGGAACTCCGCGACTCGTTGGCGGAGGCATGCTGGCCAACGAATTCATTCGCCTCCCCATTCACACCATCGATCGTTTGCCGCCAAACACACCGCGTTGGGGCCTGGCACACAAGCAGGCCATGCGCGAATGGCACAAGCGCAGCATAGTTATTATGGGACCAACGCAGCAGATTCCCTCGGCCGATGCGCGCGTCACCCTTGATCCGGCCGTGAACGACAAGTGGGGTCTGCCTGTAGCACGATTCTCCGGCAACGTGCACCCGCACACATTTGAAATCGGCGAGGTGCAGGCCAAGCGTGCTGAAGCATGGCTCAAAGAGGCCGGCGCCATTCACACCTCCATCATGGCCGGCAAGCCGGACTCGGTTTCAGCCGGGCAGCATCAGGCCGGTACCTGCCGCATGGGCAACGATCCCAAAGCTTCCGTCGTCAATCGCAACTGCCAGATTCACGATGTCGACAATGTGTTCGTGATCGACTCAAGCGTGCACGTCACCAACGGAGGCTTCAACCCCGCACTGACCATCATGGCCATCGCCTACATGGCGTCTGAGGCGCTGGTTCACAACTGGAAGGGCACGGGATTCCGGTCATGAAGCAAGTGCTGAAGATCGCCGGGTTGGGCGTCGGGCTCATCATTCTGCTGGCGGTAAGCGGTACCTATGGCGCGTCGTATTACTACTCTTCGGAACACGGCCAGGGCTGTGCAAGCTGCCACGAGATGGCCGCCTACGTGAGCGAGGTCCACGGCGCTCCACATCGCAGCGCAACGTGCATGGATTGCCATGTAGCCAGCCTATCGACAAAGCTCCGTCATATCCGCGTCCATCTTATGCGTACTTGGCCGGAGGCGATTCGGCTGCGCGACGTCGACGTGGTTGAGATGGTACCCAACTGCCAGAAGTGCCACCAGCAGGAATACGCGACCTGGCACGCAGGGCCCCACAGCGCCAGCTATACCGAGATATTTACCAATTCAACGCAAAACTCCCATCAGCATCTCATGGAAGATTGCTTCCGCTGCCACGGCATGCACTTCAACGGATCTGTTCGCGATCTAGTTCAGCCGCAAAACGCGCAAGGGCCTTGGCATTTAGTGCGCAACGACCTTGCTGCCCAGCCCACCATACCCTGCCAGGCATGCCACCAGGTACATCGCGAAGGACCAATCGAAACCAAACCACAAAAGCGCATGTCGGTTGCAGGGAATCCACTGCACGAATCCCTTGCATTCTTCGACCGTCGCGAGCAGATTCACTTCGCCGCAGCATCCCTCACGATTCCCGAATTGCACGATGGCGCGCGATTGGTCACAGTAAGCCCTGATCCTCGTGCCGCCATCTGCTACCAGTGCCATGCTCCGCGCAGGCCCGAACCAGGCACGGTCGCAGAGGCGAATGGCTGGGGACCTCAATTTGGTTCAGGAGACGATCGCACCCCGGTTGGTGTGCACGAAGGCCTGAGTTGCATCGCCTGTCATACCGGCCACAATCAGAATGCGCGCGCATCGTGCAAAACCTGCCATCCACAAATGTCGAACTGCGGCCTCGATGTCGAGAAGATGGATACGACTTATTTCAGCGCGCCCAGCCCGCACAACATCCACTGGGTAAAGTGCGCAGATTGCCACCAGCATGGCATTCCGGCCAGGAGATCCGGCACGAAAGCTGGCCCCGTTGCCGACCCGGAGCGCCACGTAGCTTCTATCGATCAATCCCTCCGCTAACTTGCTGACTTGCTAATTCCCGCGTCAGCGGGAGCTAACTCGCTGAATTGCTCCCAAACAACCTCCACTTATCACCGATCCGCGAGTACCGACTCGTAATACCGCACATATTGCGGCACCACGAGGGTCGCGCAAAACCGCTTCTGCGCCGTCTTGCGGCCTGCGTCGCGCATCTCCTCGAGACGCGCCCGATCCCTCAACAATCCGAGCGCTCCCTGTGCCATTCCGTCCACATCGCCCACCTGATATAGCAACCCGGTAACCCCATCGTCAATGAGTTCCGAAACGCCGCCCACCCAGGTTGCAATCGACGGAACCTTGCAAGCCATCGCCTCCAGTGCCGCCAGCCCAAACGACTCCATTTCGCTCGGCATCAGCAGCAAGTCGGCTAGCGGCAGCAGTTCGTTTACGTGCTCCTGCTTGCCGAGAAAGTGGATCTTGTCTTGAATATGAAGATCTCTCGCCAGCCACTCAGCCGCCGACCGCTCCGGCCCGTCGCCAACCAGAACCAGTTGCGCCGGCATCTCCCGCACAACCTGCGCAAACACTTTCACCACATCCACCACACGCTTCACCGGTCTGAAATTGGAGAGATGCATCAGGATCGCTTCATCCGGCCGCGCCAGCCGCCTGCGATCTTCCGCGCGTTTGGCTTCATCGGTAATGGGAGTATACACATCGCAGTTCACAAAGTTCGGAACAACCTCAATGCCTCGCGTAACGCCAAAATCCTGGACAGTTTTGTCCTTGAGATAACTGGAAATGCTCGTTACGCCATCGCTCTCTTGAATGGCGTATCGTGTGATCGGCAGATAGCTGCGGTCCAGTCCCACGAGCGTAATGTCCGTGCCATGCAGCGTCGTTACAAACGGCAGCCGCTGCCCGCGGGCGGCAAGCATCTGCCGCGCCAGCAGCGCGCTTACCGAGTGTGGAATTGCGTAGTGAACATGGAGCAGGTCCAGGCCCTGATACTCCGCCACCTCAGCCATGCGCGAAGCAAGCGCCAGGTCGTAAGGAGGGAACTCGAAGAGCGGATAATTTGAGACCGGTACCTCATGATAAAAGATGCCCTCGTCGCGCCCCGTCAACCTGAAAGGCTGCGAATAGGAAATGAAGTGCACCTCGTGGCCCAGCGCCGCCAGCTCAATGCCGAGTTCGGTAGCCACCACGCCCGAGCCGCCATACGTGGGATAACAGGTAATGCCAATCCGCATGCAAAGCCCCTCTAGTCTTTAAGACACTTTCTCATTTCACCGTCACTGCATGATCGCAGATGAGTTTTTATATTGTAAATAGTTACCCTGGGCCGTACTGAACCTCGCGTTAACAGTCTCGAATGTTTGTATTTAGCAAGCATTAGGGAGAAATACTCGACAAGCAGCAAGTGAACTCTTTTCCTTCTGGCCGCCCGGTGGAGCAGTCGCCAGATTGCGCATCAGCTCCGATGAGGCATTTGCGATTATCCAAGACGGATTGCAACTAACCGCTCAGGACTCTCGGTCCTATTGACAATCGATAGGAATGAGTCCATTCTCATATAGAAATACGATAGGAGCGTCGATGAACCCAGCCAGGGCCAATCTCTTGCAAGGTACGCTCGACCTGCTGATTCTCAAGGCGCTTGGCCCTGGAGAACTTCACGGATTGGGAATCTCGCGGCGCATCGAGCAAATTACAAAAGGAACGTTTCTCGTCAAGCCAGGTTCCTTGTTTCCGGCCCTGCACCGTATGGAGGAAGCCGGTTGGCTCAGCTCGTTTTGGGGAGAGTCAGTAAACAACCGGCGGGCTAAGTTCTATAGGCTCACGAAGGCGGGAACGAAGCAGATAGAAACTGAAACGAAACAATGGGCCCGAGTCGCCGTGGCGATGGCAAATGCTTTGAAGGCAACTTAGGAACAGAACAATGAAACTCTGGTCTCGCCTCACGGTCGCTCTTCGCAACCTTCTCCGGAGGGCGCAGTTCGAAAGTCAATTGGACGATGAGGTGCGCGCCTACGTCGATATGGTGGCTGATGAGAGAATCGCCGCCGGCATGTCGCCCTCCGAGGCCCGCCGCACGGCGATGGCGGAGTTCGGCGGGATCGAGCAGGTGAAGCAGGCGGTGCGCGACAACCGCGCCGGAACATTCATAGAGATTTGCTGGCAGGATGTACGCTTCGCCCTCCGCCAGATGCGCCGCAATCGCGGGTTCACGCTGACCGCAGTGATCACGCTTGGACTGGGAATTGGAGCCACCTCGGCCATCTTCTCTGCCGTATACTCTCTCCTGCTGAAACCGCTGCCGTATCACGACCCGAACCAACTCGTGAGCATATCGGACACGCATTCAGCCCCGATCGTCGATCCGGATTTTGTCGCGGCACGGTCCGGGTCCAGGTCGTTCGAGCAACTGGCAGGATTCCACACATTCCTCAGAGACAACCTGACCGGCGTCGGAGAACCCATGCGGGTGACGCGGGCTGCTGTAACCGCGAACTTCTTCCCGACACTCGGAGTGGTTCCGCAACTCGGACGTAATTTCTCTCCGAGCGAAGACTGGAGCGGCGCTCCCAACATCGTGATGCTCAGCGATCATTTGTGGAGGAACAAGTTCAACGCGAATGGAACAATTGTAGGTAAGGCGATCACGTTAAATGGAGCGAGCTATACGGTCATTGGTGTTCTGCCGCGTACCTTCAGCTTTCCCAGCCCTTACCTTGAACCCGATTTGTATGGTTCCGCGGTTTTGGAGCGAGACACCACCTTCACCATCACGGAGCAAATTTGGGGAATTCAAACCATCGCCCGGCTGCGACCTGCGGTAACCGTCGAACAGGCCCAGACCGAGATGCAAGCTTTTTTCCAAGCGCGCGCACAGGGCTATCCTGCTGTACTGGCGGATTGGGCGAAGAACCGCCGAGCCGAAGTCGAAACGCTCCAGCGCCATCTCACCGGAGACGACCGAAAACCGCTGTACATCCTGCTGATTTCCGTAGCAACGGTGTTGCTGATTTCCTGCGTGAATGTCGCGAATCTGCAACTGGCACGAGCCGTTTCGAGGCGGCATGAGACGGCTCTGCGCGGCGCTCTGGGGGCTTCGCGGATACGGCTCATCCGGCAATTCCTGGTCGAGAGCCTGCTTCTATCGTCGTTCGCCGCGGTGTTGGGCCTGGCAATCGCATTCTTCACCACATCTCTCGTTCGGCACGCGAGTTCGATCGACGCGTCGCAAGCGCCCTCGCGTGTCACGCAGGTTCTGCGCCTTCCCTTTGGCAAGTTGAGCGCGGCAATCCATGTCGATGGCTGGGTACTTGCCTTCACCGTTGGGCTGGCTTTGGCAACAACCCTGCTCTTTGGATTGGTTCCGGCTATCAGCGGATCGCGCACGGACCTGAGGAACGCCCTGCAGTCAGCCGGCATGCGCATCAGCTCCGGTCGCGAGCAACGACTGCTGCGGCACACTCTGCTCGTGATCGAAGTTGGATTGGCGGTGACCCTGCTGGCCGTCGCCTGCCTGCTGGTGCGCAGCTTTGTCCATGTTATGAGCTACGACTCTGGCTTCGATGCCAGTAATACCCTAACCGGCGTCACCGCTTTGAAAAGCGGAGTCACCTCGCTGAGCGGCGCTAGCGACCTGTGGCCAAGAGAGCGGTACTTCAATTTCTACGATCAGCTGCTGCCTCGACTCAAAGCGCTTCCGGGCGTGAAGTTTGCGGCTCTCACCAGCACGCTCCCGCTCGATTCTCTCCAGGACGACAAAATATTCGCGTACGAGGGAGTGCCCGTCCCTCCGATTGGCCAGCTTCAACGAGTCCCCGTCACCGAGATCACGCCCGATTACTTCCGCGCCGTTGGCACGCCGATCCTCGCTGGCCGTCCTTTCAGTTCCGCGGATAACGAGACTTCGCCTTTTGCCGTCATTGTGAATGTGTCCTTTGCCAAACGCTTTTTCGGAGGAGACGCCCTGGGAAAGCGGTTCAAAACAGACGCCGTGCAGGCGGGCGACTCATTTAAAAAGAAGCAGCTCAGCTTGGTCACCATCGTAGGCGTTGTCGACGATGCGATGCACGGCGCTCCGGAGCACGATGTGCAACCGGAGGCATTTCAACCGCTAGTCCAAGGCGCGCCCGTAGGGAACATAAAGCTGGTACTGCGCACTTGGGACAATCCGGCCTTGTTGGCTAACTCCATGCGCGCGGCAGTGACTTCGGTTGACGCACAACATCCGCTCTTCGACATTCAGACCCTGGAGCAAGGCGTCGCTGACCTGGTGGCGCAACGCCGGCTCATTATGCTCTTGATCGCTTCTTTCGCCATGCTTGCGGTCGTTCTCTCCGCCGTCGGCGTCTATGGAGTCTTCGCTTACTCCGTCAATCAGCGCCGGCAGGAAATGGGCATCCGCCTCGCTCTCGGCTCCACGCGGGGCGGCGTGCTTCGCCTCGTGGTCATGCAGGCAGCCAGTCTTGTCGGCCTGGGTGGCATTCTGGGCTTAAGCACTGCTTTGGCTCTGAGCAGGCTCCTGGCCAGCCTGCTCGTAGGCGTCACGCCGCATGATCCGGTGGCTTTCGCGCTTGCCTGGGCTCTCATGACCGTCGTAGCGCTGTTAGCGAGCACCATACCCGCAGCGCAGGCTGCGCGTACAGATTTGCTTTCCGTTCTTCATTCCGAGTAACCAAGACAAGAATTCGAAATCGAATCTGGGTATACGGCCACCCCCCCGATGGCCGGGAAAGATAACGGACAGTGAATCAGTTCATCGGCATGCTCATGCTCTTCTTGTTCATCTGTGCGGGTTTCGTTGCATCGGGTGCGGAGCTTGCGCCATCTGTGCCGGCAGCCGCCGTCTTCCATGCATCTAAGACCTGAGCTGGCAGTTTGTCCATGTGGCTCAGGAATGTGGTTGCCTGCCACGTCTGCTGTTCGCTGAGCGTCTCCTTCCAGGCGGGCATTCCGCTGAGGCGAATACCGTGCTGGACGATGTAGAAGTTCTGATTTTCCGGCATATCGGGCGCGTCTTCGGCGAACTGCGGTGCGCGTGGATAGAAAGCGTCGCCCAAAGCCGTGTGAGCGTGTTGAATATCTCCGTGGCAATTGGCGCAATTTGTTTGATAGATCTTCATTCCGGCAATCAGGTTGGCATCGGTGGGCTGGAGCGGGTTGTGTGCATCCGGTGCGCGCCGATCGACGGCGGCATCGAGAGCAGGCATCGCGATCTTGCTTTCGAGCCAATCGACGGGCAGGTCCGCGCGTGGGTCAACGAAGCCAAAGCGCACAAAGCAGAAGCCGGCCGTCCCAACAACAACAACGGCTACTGCGAATCCGAAAAGAAACTTAAGCATGATAATTCTCCTTCGAGTTATTTTGAACAGAATCAAATTGAGTGCGAACCAAGTGTCAATACCAGATTCGAAGGCCGAACACGAATTGGGAACTATGGGTTATTTCTCCAGCCTGCCTTGAATTGCCGGCGGTATTGCCGTATTTGCCGTTGTAGGCAAAGCCGATGTAGGGAGCAAATTTGCGGCTGACCTCATAACGCAGGCGCAAGCCCGCATCCAAATCCGATAGACCCGAGCCAATCTGGCGCTCAGGGTCGTCTTTGCTATAGAAGTTCAGCTCTGCCTCTGGTTGCGCGATCCATCGCTGCGTGAGCAGCAGATCGTAGGAAGCGGCAACGCGGCCTGCTACATTGCCTCCGTCCCGGATGTAGAGCGTCGGCGCAATCTCGAAGTAGCCAGGTGCCAGCCCCTCGATCCCGAATGCGGCCCACGCACGCCGTGGACCTGAGTCCAGATCGGCCCGCACGCCGGCTTGCGCATCGAAATAGCGCATGTGAGGAATCGGGCGGTCAAAGAGTGCTTCATGATCGCCGTCGCTGATTGGCCCGTTGCCGCTGAAGCCTTCCGATTTGACCCATAGCTTATTCATGTCGGACCCAATCCAGCCTTCGCCATCCCAACGGAATTCACTCGCTGAACCAATGGTGCGGCCCTCAAACTGATCGAGCCTTGCGTGGGTAAGCACAGGGTCTTCCATCATGGATTCCTTCATGCCGGGAGACGGCATCGGCATTTGCGCACTAACCTGCTGTATGGAGTTCACTGAGAGCACCACCACAACAGCCGTACGCCAGAGCGGGGATGCGAAAACAACATGAAGCTTTCCGCGGTCAGGTCTTAGCGCACTCATGGCTTCACCACCACAGTGAGGAACATGCCGGCGTCCATGTGAAACGCGAAGTGGCAGTGATAGGCCCATTGGCCGGGCGTATCCGCAGTTACCAGGTAGGTCAGGCGCTCAGCGGGCTTCACAATGACCGTGTGCTTGTATGGGTTGAATTCTCCGTGACCGTTTTCCAACTCGCTCCACAGTCCGTGCAGATGAATCGGGTGATCCATCATCGTGTCGTTGATCAGCGCGAAGCGCACCCGCTCCCCGAGTTTCAGTTCGATGGGTTCTGCGTCGGAGAACTTCTTCCCATTAAAACCCCAGATGTAACGCTCCATATTTCCAGAGAGGTGCAGTTCGATCTCGCGCGTCGGCGGCCTTCCATCCGCGCCGCGATAACGGGCGCGAAGGTCGGCATAGGTCAGAACACGCCTGCCATTTCCGGTCAGTCCGTCTCCTGCGTCGTGCAACCGCTCGCCGGATTCCATCGCCACGTTGTCCACTTGGGGGCCAACGTGCAGATGAACAGCATGCGATGGTGTCAATCGAGCCTCGGTGTCAGACTTGCCGCTCATCGGCATGATTGGCGTGGTCTCCGGACCTGGCTGCGCCAGAGGTGTTGTTGCAATGTTGCTACCCATCTCCATTCCTGCCATGTCGGAATGATCCATATTCATCCCGGCCATGTTCTGGTTGGCTGCTGCAGGTATGCTCGATTCAGGCATGTCCTTCTTGTGCATTCCAGCCATGCCCGGCATATCCATCCCGGCCATGCCGGACATGTCCATGCCTTTCATATCTCCCATCTTCATTCCCTTCATATTCGCCATGCCCATGTCCGCCATCGTGCGCATGGGGACCGGGTCCATCGGGGGAACAGCCGCTGTCATGCCCATCCTTGGGGCAAGCGTTCCGCGCGCAAAGCCGCTGCAGTCTTCCGACTGCGCAAAAATGGTGTAGGCCGTATCGCTCGTCGGCTGCACGATCACGTCATAGGTCTCCGCGATTCCGATGCGGAATTCGTCTACCTTAACTGGCTCCACATCGTTGCCGTCCGCCTGCACAACGCTCATCTTCAGCCCGGGAATGCGAACATCGAAAAATGTCATCGAAGAACCGTTAATAAAGCGAAGGCGAATTCGTTCACCAGCATGAAATAGCCCGGTCCAGTTAGCCTTGGGAGAATTTCCGTTCAGCAAATAGGTATACGCAGCACCCGTAACATCGGATATATCGGTAGGGCTCATATTCATTCGAGCCCACGCAAGTCGTTGCGAGACGGTCTGACCAAAGCCATCCTTTGCAGTGGCGGAAATGAAGTTGGGCAGTGTGAGGCGATGGTAGTTGTAGTAGTCGCTTTGTGCTTTCAGGTTGCTGAAGATGGTTGCAGGATTCGCGTCCGTCCAGTCCGAAAGCAGCACTACGTACTCTCTGTCGAACTCAATCGGATCGTGATCGCGCGGATCGATAATGACCGCCCCAATCAATCCTGTCTGCTCCTGAAATCCACTGTGACTGTGATACCAGTAGGTGCCGCTCTGTCTGACCGGGAAGCGATATTCAAAGGTCTCGCCCGGAGCAACGCCGGCGAAGCTGAGCCCTGGAACACCGTCCATCTCGGCGGGTACGCGGATCCCGTGCCAATGGATGGACGTCGCGTGTTTCAGCCGGTTGGTTAAGGAAATCGTGACCGCATCGCCTTCGCGCCATCTGAGGATCGGGCCAGGCGTAGATCCATTTACGGCGGTTGCGCGCGCGACGCGTCCGGTAATGTTCACGGGGATAGTGTCGATTGCGAGGTCAAACCGCGTCCCGGTGAGCATCGCTGGATTGGGTGGTGCGATTTCGCCGAAAGCTGGCCGGTCTTTCCACCCGCACGCTGCAAGTGCGGTTCCCGCCAATATTCCCTGGACAATTCGCCGACGAGTGATAACGCGGGCCTGCTTGCTATCTGTCTCATTTCTGCGCATGGTTCCTCCTGAATGGAATTTGAAAGAAGGATTGACGTCGAAACGAATGGACGCCGGGACGGGGCAAAGATCGAGAAACCCGGCAGACTCGCTCAAACGTGCATGGGCCCACGACAACCCTGTCCTGGCGTTGATTGCGGCGGGAAGACGCTAAATGCGGAGACTGGAAATCAGCGGGTCAAACGGCGGGATGTATCTGGTACTTCGCGCACCGTCGAAGCGCGCTCGCGGCATGACGTCAAGAATTCGAGGAACGAGAACATCGAGCGATCCAGCTTCTGCCAAAGGTCTAATTTCGTAATTGGAGCGGTACACCGCCAACCCCAAAACACCATTGCAAATTTGCCCGGAACATGTTTCGAACGTCGATAAAGTATTG
>Ga0182013_10004307_pt1 | contig 17180 bp, 11 predicted proteins | sample 612S2MmetaG_FD_120487 | JGI IMG/M metagenome (GOLD analysis project Ga0182013, IMG submission 120487) | Permafrost microbial communities from Stordalen Mire, Sweden - 612S2M metaG | ecosystem: Environmental > Terrestrial > Soil > Wetlands > Permafrost | place: Sweden: Stordalen | collected...
CCCGAGGACCGCCGGGCGTTCATCGAAGAAGCCGCGGGCGTGCTCAAGCATCGCAAGCGGAGGGAAAAGGCCCTCCGCAAACTCGACGCGATGTCAGCCAATCTGGCCCGGCTCACCGATCTGACCACCGCACTGGGCCGTCAGCTCAAACCCCTGGGCCGGCAAGCCGAGGTGGCCCGTCGCGCTCAGACCATCCAGGCCGATCTGCGCGACGCCCGATTGCGGCTGGCCGCCGACGACCTAATGAACCGGCAGGTGGAGCGGGACGCGATCTTCGAGGCCGAGGCCACCATGCGCCGGGAGCACGACGAGGCCGCCAGGCGGCTGGCGGTCGCATCTGAAGAGCTGACTGCGCACGAGACCGCACTGGCCGAGCTCTCGGTCCGGGCCGAGTCGGTCCAGAACACCTGGTTCGGGCTGTCCGCCCTTGCCGAACGAGTCGCCGCCACGGTGCGCATTGCCAACGAACGCGCTCAGCATCTCGACCTCGAGCCGGCGCCGACCGGCGACGCCGACCCCAGAAAACCCGAGGAGCTGGAAGCCGAGGCCGAACAGGTCGCCGTCGCTGAGCGGGAGCTGCTGGCTGTGCTGGCCGAGACGCGCATTCGGCTCGACGCCGCCCGTGCGGAGTTGGCTGACCGTGAGCGCGAGGCGGCCGAGGCCGACCGGGCCCATCTGGCCGCTGTCCAAGCCGAGGCCGACCGGCGCGAGGGTCTGGCGCGGCTCACCGGTCAGGTGGAGACCATGCGGGCGCGCGTCGAATCGATCGACGACAGTGTTGCCCGGTTATCCGAGCGCATCGAGGTTGCCTCGGCGCGCGCGCAACAGACCCGGGCGGAGTTCGAAATCGTGCAGGCCCGCGTCGGTGAGCTCAACCAGGGCGAGGTTGGCCTCGACGAGCAACACGAACGGACGGTGGCTGCGCTGCGGTCGGCCGAGGAACGCGTCGCCGAACTGCAGGCGGCCGAGCGTGGCGCCGAACGCCAGGTGGCCTCGCTACGCGCCCGCATCGATGCGCTATCGGTCGGGCTGCAGCGCAAGGACGGCACCGCTTGGCTTGCGCAGAATCACACGGGCACAGGACTTCTCGGTCCGATCGCCAAGTTGGTCAAGGTCCGGCCTGGCTATGAGGCGGCGCTGGCGGCGGTGCTTGGTTCGGCGGCCGATGCGCTGGCCGCCGAAAGCTTCGGCGCGGCACGGTCCGCGGTGGCCGCGCTCAAGGAAGCCGACGGAGGCCGCGCGGCGCTGGTCCTGGGTGATTGGCCTGCCCCCACCGATGCCGCCCCGGCTGGCGTACTGCCCGCTGGGGCCCTGTGGGCGCTCGATCTGGTCGAGGCGCCCCCGCGGCTGCGCGGCGCGCTGATCGCCATGCTTTCGGGCGCGGCCGTGGTCAACGACTTGGCCGCGGCGCTGGATCTGGTGGCCGTGCGCCCGCAGTTGCGCGCCGTCTCCATCGACGGTGATCTGGTGGGCGCCGGCCGGGTGAGCGGCGGCTCGGATCGCAAGCTCAGCACCCTGGAGGTCACCTCCGAGATCGACAAGGCCGGCCACGAACTGGCCGCCGCGGAGACGCAGGTGGCCCAGCTGAGCGCCGCGCTGTCCGGTGCGGTGACCGAGCAGACCGCCCGTCAGGACTCCGCCGAACAGGCTTTGGCCGCGCTCAATGAATCCGACACCGAAATCTCGGCGATGTATGAGCAGCTGGGCCGGCTGGGTCAGGACGCGCGCACTGCCGCAGAAGAGTGGAACACGTTGCGTCGGCAGCGCGAGGAGCTGGAAGCCGGTCGCGCCACCACCCTCGACGAGGTCACCGAACTCGAAAGCCGGCTGCACAACGCCCAAGAGACCCAGCAGGTGGGTGCGGCGGAGCCTAGTCCCGCACTCGCCCGGCAGCAGATCGCCACAGCCGCCGAAACCGCCCGCGGCGTCGAAGTGGAAGCCCGACTGGCGGTGCGCACCGCCGAGGAGCGCGCCAACGCGGTGCGCGGGCGCGCGGATTCGTTGCGCCGTGCGGCCGCCGCCGAACGCGAAGCACGGGTGCGCGCCGAACAAGCGCGGGCCGCACGACTGCGGGCTGCCGGGGTAGCCGCCGCGGTGGCCGACTCCGGGCGGCTGCTGGCAGAGCGGTTGACCCAGGTGGTTCAAGCGGCGTCGGGAATTCGCGACGCACTGGTGACCGAGCGCCAGCGGCGATCGGTGGCAATGGCCGCGGTGCGTGACGAGGTGAACACGCTGGGCGTTCGGGTTGCCACGCTCACCGACTCGCTACACCGCGACGAGGTGGCCAACGCCCAGGCGGCGATGCGTATCGAGCAGCTCGAGGAGATGGTGCTGGAGCAGTTCGGCATGGCGCCGGCCGATTTGGTAGCCGAGTACGGCCCGGATGCCGCGCTGCCTCCGACCGAACTCGAGATGGCCGAGTTCGAGCAGGCCCGGGAGCGGGGTGAGCAGGTGGTCGCGCCCGCTCCGATGCCGTACGACCGGGCCACCCAGGAGCGCCGGGCGAAACGGGCCGAGCGTGAGCTGGCCGAGCTGGGCAGGGTGAACCCGCTGGCGCTGGAGGAGTTCGCTGCGCTGGAGGAGCGCTATAACTTCCTGGCCACCCAGCTCGAGGACGTCAAGGCGGCCCGCAAGGATCTGCTCGGCGTCGTCGACGATGTGGATGCCCGCATCTTGCAGGTGTTCAGCGACGCATTTGACGACGTGGAGCGGGAATTCCGCGGCGTGTTCAGCTCGCTGTTCCCCGGTGGTGAGGGCAGGCTACGGCTCACCGATCCGGACAACATGCTCACCACCGGGATCGAGGTGGAGGCTCGGCCGCCCGGCAAGAAGGTATCCCGGCTTTCGTTGCTGTCCGGTGGTGAGAAGGCGCTGACGGCGGTCGCGATGTTGGTGGCTATCTTCAAGGCCCGCCCGTCGCCGTTCTACATCATGGACGAAGTGGAGGCCGCGCTCGACGACACCAACCTGCGCCGCCTTATCGGCCTGTTCGAACAGCTACGGGCCCAGTCGCAACTCATCATCATCACGCACCAGAAGCCGACCATGGAGGTCGCTGACGCGCTTTACGGTGTGACCATGCAGGGCGACGGCATCACCGCGGTGATCTCGCAGCGGATGCGGGGTCAGCAGGTGGAGCAGCTGGTTACGAATTCCTCCTAGATTTACCCAGGTCCGCTGGGCTGCCGCCCCGGGCGGCGCGGGAACGGGGTTAAGGGGCACATCGGATTCGCATAGCGTCCCTGGAAGGATGTCAGCGTGACGCAAGGTCTTTGGATTGCCATCGCGGTTATCGGTGTCCTGGTTCTGATTGCCGCGCTGGTGCTGGGCCTGGTGCGCTACCGTCGGCGGCGGATCAGGCTCTCGCCGTCATCCCAGCAGCCCGAGCCGGGCGTACTCGACCGTTCGGGCGGCTACACCGCGTCCTCCGGCATCACATTCAGCCAGACCTCGACGCTCGAGCCGACAGCTCCGCCCGTCGAGCGGATCGACACCAGCGGCCTGCCCGCCGTGGGCGACGACGCGACCATCCCGCGCGACGCGCCGAGACGCACGATCTCCGACGTAGCACTTCCCGAACCTGAGCTGCCCGAAGCCGAGCCAGAGCTCGACGCCATCGCGCCGCCCGACGGCCGATTGGAGCGACTGCGCGGGCGACTCGCCAGATCACAGAATGCGTTCGGGCGCAGCATGTTGGGCCTGATCGGCGGCGGCGATCTGGACGAGGACTCGTGGCAGGACGTGGAGGACACCCTGCTGATCGCCGACCTGGGACCGGTGGTCACCGAGTCGGTGGTCACTCAACTGCGGAGCGCGCTTGCCGGCGGCAACGTGCGCACCGAGGCCGACGCACGGGCCGTGCTGCGCGAAGTGTTGATCAAAGAACTGCAACCCGACATGGACCGCTCTATTCGCGCCCTGCCGCACGCCGACGCTCCCGCGGTGTTGCTGATCGTGGGCGTCAACGGCACCGGAAAGACCACCACGGTGGGCAAGTTGGCCCGGGTGTTGGTTGCCGACGGGCGGCGTGTGGTGCTGGGGGCGGCCGACACCTTCCGGGCGGCCGCGGCTGTCCAACTGCAGACTTGGGCGGCCAAGGTAGGCGCCGACGTTGTTTGCGGGGAGGAGGGCGCCGACCCGGCGTCGGTGGCGTTCGACGCGGTGGACAAAGGCATTGCGGTGGGAGCCGATGTCGTGGTCATCGATACCGCCGGGCGGCTGCACACGAAGGTCGGGCTGATGGATGAACTCGACAAGGTCAAGCGCGTGGTGACCCGGCGCGCAGCTGTCGACGAGGTTCTGCTGGTGCTCGACGCCACGATCGGCCAGAACGGACTCGCCCAAGCGCGGGTATTCTCCGACGTCGTCGACATCACCGGCGCCGTGTTGACCAAGCTGGACGGAACGGCCAAGGGCGGCATTGTGTTCCGCGTCCAGCAAGAGCTTGGGGTCCCCGTCAAGTTGGTCGGTCTCGGTGAAGGTCCCGATGATCTGGCGCCGTTCGAACCCGCCGCCTTCGTCGACGCCCTGCTTGGCTGAGAGCCCTTCACACGCCGAGCGCGACGTTAATCCTGACGAAACATGCTCGCTCTATTGCCGAAACAACTATTGCGCATGGTTCTGGATCAGGCCACAGGCAATACGTCTGACGGCCATTCATGCTCAACCGGAGGTGATAGCGAGTGGCATTCCCGATAATGGGCCAACCGGATACCGGCGATACCGCCTGGATGTTGGCGAGTTCCGCACTGGTGCTGTTGATGACGCCAGGTCTGGCGTTTTTCTATGGCGGCATGGTGCGTACCAGAAGCGTGCTCAACATGATCATGATGAGCGTCAGCGCTATGGGCGTGGTAACCGTGCTGTGGGTGCTTTACGGCTACTCGATGTCATTTGGTGACGACAAATGGGGCGTCGTAGGCAACCCGACCGATTACTGGGGCCTGAAAGGCCTGATTGGCGGCAACGCCGTGAAAGCGGCCGGCAGCACTCCGGCGACCGATATCCCGCTGGCCGGCACCATGCCCGCCACCGTGTTCGTTGCCTTCCAGCTTATGTTCGCGATCATCACCGTCGCGTTGATCTCGGGCGCCGTGGCCGACCGGTTGAAGTTCTCCGCCTGGCTGGTGTTCTCCGGGCTGTGGGCGACGCTGGTCTACTTCCCGGTTGCACACTGGGTGTTCGCGGCTGACGGTTTTGCCTCCGAGCACGGTGGTTGGATCAACAACAAGCTGCACGCGATCGACTTCGCCGGTGGTACCGCGGTCCATATCAACTCTGGTGTGGCAGGCCTGGTGCTGGCGATCGTGCTGGGCAAGCGCAAAGGCTGGCCTACCACGCTGTTCCGCCCGCACAATGTGCCGTTCGTGATGCTCGGCGCAGGCCTGCTGTGGTTCGGCTGGTTCGGGTTCAACGCCGGATCGGCGGTTACCTCCAACGGCTCCGCCGGGTCGACCTTCATGACCACCACGATCGCAACCTCGACGGCCATGCTCGCCTGGCTGCTGGTCGAGCGCATCCGCGATGGCCATGCAACGACCCTGGGCGGGGCGTCGGGCATTGTCGCCGGGCTGGTGGCCATCACGCCGTCCTGTTCGTCGGTCAACGTGCTGGGCGCCCTGGTTATCGGGGCGGTCGGCGGGGCGCTGTGCGCGATGGCGGTCGGGCTGAAATTCAAGCTCGGCTTCGACGACTCGCTCGACGTGGTCGGGGTGCACATGATCGGTGGTTTGACCGGCACCCTGCTGGTGGGGCTTGTCGCTGCCCCGGAATCCACTGCCATCAACGGCGTGGTCGGCGTATCAAAGGGGTTGTTCTACGGCGGCGGTTGGGACCAGTTGGAACGTCAGGCGGCCGGTGCGTTCGCCGTTCTCTTCTACTCAGCCTTTGTCACGCTGGTCCTGGCATTGATCCTGAAGTACACGATCGGGATACGTCTTGGTGCCGAGCAAGAAGCCTCAGGTATCGATGAGGCTGAGCACGCGGAGAGCGCGTACGATTTCGGATTGTCTCCGACCGGCTTTTCTCATGCCAGCCTGTCGGACAGTTCTAATGGCTTGGTGGACGAGAAAGTAGAGGCAGAGCCCAAATGAAGCTTGTCACCGCGATCGTGAAGCCGTTCACCCTCGACGATGTCAAGACCGCCCTTGAGGAGGCGGGCGTCCTGGGGATGACGGTCAGCGAGATCCAGGGGTATGGACGGCAGAAGGGTCACACCGAGGTTTACCGAGGTGCCGAATACTCGGTGGATTTTGTGCCGAAGGTTCGGATCGAGGTCGTCGTCGACGATTCGATCGTTGACAAAGTGGTGGACGCCGTTGTCCGGTCGGCGCGCACCGGCAAGATCGGTGACGGCAAAGTCTGGGTCAGTCCCGTGGAAACCATCATTCGAGTGCGCACCGGTGAACGCGGAACCGATGCTCTTTGATCTGAGCGCTAAATTGCTGATCCAGCCCGGATGGGCCGGGAAGGTATGGAGCAGAACCTGACCGACTTGTCCGGGGTACCCGGACCAGATCTGACAGAAGCAGAAGGCGCCTGCGGGGCAGTTGATTTAGCTGCCTCACGGCGCCAACTGCTGTCTGACGGCGCTGCACTGGATGCGGCCCGGTTGCGGCAGGCGTGGCTGGAGCTGCACGAAGCCTGGCTGGTCGCCAAAGCGGTCGAGATCGGCATCACGGATACCAGTGGCTTCGCCATCGTCGGAGTCGGCGGCCTGGGGCGCCGCGAGCTGTTGCCGTACTCCGACCTCGACCTAATACTGGTGCACGACAACAAATCTGACGATGAGCTGGGACAGGTCGCCGATCGGTTGTGGTACCCGCTGTGGGATGCCAACGTTCGGCTGGACCACAGCGTGCGGACCGTCTCCGGGGCGATGGATGTCGCCAATTCCGACATGACAGCTGCGCTGAGCATGCTGGAAGCGCGCCACATCACGGGCGACGCGGGGCTTTCGGCCGAGCTGATCGCCGGGGTGCGACGGCAGTGGCGCACCGCGATTCGTTCCCGGATGGACGAGCTCGTCGAAATGACGAATGCGCGATGGCTGCGTAATGGCCGAATCTCCCAACGGGCCGAGCCCGACCTGAAACACGGTCGCGGCGGTCTTCGCGACGTGCAGTTGTTGAACGCGCTGGCCCTCGCCCAGCTCATCGACCGCCACGGCATGGCCAACCGGGACTTGCCGGCGGGCTCGCTGGACGACGCCCACATCACATTGCTCGATGTGCGCACCGAACTGCACCGGGTTTCCGGGCGCGGACGGGATCAGCTGCTGGCCCAGTTCGCCGACGAGATCAGCGCAGCCCTGCACGTTGGCGACCGATTCGATCTGGCGCGCATGCTATCCGGCGCGGGCCGTACCATCGCTTACCACTCGGAAACCGGGCTGAGGACCGCGCAAAACGCACTGCCCCGGCGCGGCATCTCGGCTTTGGTGGGGCGCCCGAAGCGGCGACCGCTGGACGAGGGCGTGGTTGAGTACGACGGCGAGATCGGGCTCGCCCGTGAGGCCAAACCCGAAACCGATGCCGGTCTGGTGCTGCGAGTGGCTGCCGCGTCGGCGGACACCAACCTGCCGATCGGCGCCGGCACGCTGAAGCGGCTGGCGGATAGCGCCCCGGACTTGCCAACGCCCTGGCCCAGGGAAGCGTTGGACGACCTGCTGGTCGTGCTCTTGGCCGGCCCTCCGTTGCTGAACACCATCGAGGCGCTCGACCGCACCGGGCTGTGGAGCCGGCTCCTGCCGGAATGGAACGCAGTCCGCGACCTGCCGCCGCGCGATGTCTCGCACAAATGGACCGTGGACCGGCACATCGTCGAAACCACCATCAACGCGGCCCCGCTGACCACCCGCGTTGCTCGATCGGACCTGCTTGCGCTTGGTGCGCTGCTGCACGACATCGGCAAGGGTCGGGGCGTAGACCACTGCGTGCTCGGGGCCGACTTGGTGATCCCGATCGCGCAGAGGCTCGGACTGCCGCCTCAGGACGTCGACACGATCTCCAACATGGTGCGCCACCACCTCTTGCTGCCCATAACGGCGAGCCGAAGCGACCTCAACGATCCCAAAACCATCGAGGGCGTGTCCGAGGCGCTGGGCGGCGATCCGCAACTGCTCGAACTGCTGCACGCGCTCGCGGAAGCGGACTCGAAGGCCACCGGGCCGGGTGTGTGGAGCGATTGGAAAGCCTCGCTCATGGCCGACCTGGTGCGTCGCTGCCGGATGATGATGGCCGGTGAGCCGCTGCCGCGTGCTGAACCGGCTGCGCCCCATTACCTTTCGTTGGCGGCAGACCACGGGGTGCACGTGGAGGTTACGCCGGGCGACAGCGAGCGCCTGCACACGGTGATGGTGGCGCCGGAAGAGCGGGGACTGGTATCGAAGGCCGCCGCCGTGCTGGCGCTGAACTCGCTGCGAGTCCACTCGGCGTCGGTCAACATTCACGAGGGTGTGGCGATCGCCGAGTTCGTGGTTTCACCGCTGTTCGGTTCCCCGCCCGCGGCCGACCTGCTCCGTCAGCACTTCATCGCCGCCCTCAAGGGCGACGACGTCCTCGGCACGCTGGAGAAGCGTGACAGCGAGGCCGCCAGCTCCGCGATGGCTCGGGCCGGTGAGATTCAAGTGGGGGCGCCGCTGACGCGCTCTACTGCGCCGCCGCGAATCCTGTGGCTCGAAACCGATGCTCCGGGCCAACTCGTCGTCGAAGTCCGTGCGATGGACCGCATCGGTCTGCTGGCGTTACTGACGCGGGCGCTGGAGGATGCCGGAGCTGAGATCGCCTGGGCGAAGGTCAATACGTTCGGGTCGACAGCGACCGATGTGTTCTGCGTGACAGTGCCTGTCGAGTCCGTGGATGGGACGCAGGACTGCAACAAAGCCGCCCGAACCGCGGTGGAGGAGCACCTGCTGGCCGTGTTGGGCGCCTCGGCGCGGGCGCTGGTCGACGAGCCCGTCGGCGACTAGGTCCGCTTCACGACTGCTCGGCATTGAGCTTCCGCAAGGCCTCGATACGTTCTTGCAGCTGGTCGCTTGACGCAGCGGCAATCGGCGGCCCTCCGCAGCGACGGCGAAGTTCGTTGTGGATCCAGCCGTGCGGTTTGCCGGTCCGGTGATGTGTTGCCGAGACGAGGGTGTTGAGTTCGCGCCGCAGTTCGCGCAGCTGGCCGTGCTTGGAACCCGACGTCATCGACGTCGCGGGCGCGTGTCCTGCCAGAGCTCGCTTCTGCAGTTGCTCGTCTTGCCGCCGGTGCAGCAGAGCGCGCATCTGGTCGGCGTCCAACAACCCGGGGATGCCGAGATAGTCGGCCTCCTCCTCGCTTCCGGCGGGGGTGGCGGTGCCGAACGAGGATCCGTCGAAGATGACCTGATCCAATTCGGCATCGGCTCCCAACGCGGTAAAGCCCTTGTCCTCATCGCCGTGTTCGGTTTGGGTCCGCACCGCGGGATCGCCATCGAGCGGATCTTCGCCCGATTCGCGGTGCGGTTGGCCCAGCACGTGATTGCGCTGGGCTTCCAACTCGCTGGCCAGCTGCAGCAGGTTAGGCACCGACGGCAAGAAAATGCTGGCGGTCTCGCCCGGGCGGCGAGATCGCACGAACCGGCCGACGGCCTGCGCGAAGTAGAGCGGGGTCGAAGCACTGGTGGCGTAGATCCCGACCGACAGCCGGGGTATGTCGACGCCTTCGGATACCATCCGCACCGCCACCAGCCACCGGCTGGTGCTCGCCGCGAATTCACTGATGCGCCCCGACGAGCCGGGATCGTCCGACAGCACGACCGTCGGCGCTTCCGAGGTCAACTTCTTCAACAGGGCGGCGTATGCGCGGGCCGCGGTCCGGTCGGAGGCGATGATCATGCCCCCGGCGTCGGGAACGTGGGTACGCAATTGGCGGAGGCGCTGATCGGCAGCGGCGATGACAGCGGGCATCCACTCGCCGGACGGGTCCAACGCGGTGCGCCACGCACGTGCCGTCTGCTCGACGGACAGCGGTTCGCCTAAGCGTGCCGCGTGCTCTTCGCCGGCGCTGTCGCGCCAGCGTGCCTCCCCGGAATACGCGAGGAACACCACCGGCCGGACCACACCGTCGGCCAGCGCTTCCGCGTAGCCGTAGGTGTGGTCGGCTTGCGAACGCAGCACGCTGTCGGCGCCGCCCGTGTAGTTCACGAAGGGGATGGGACTGTCGTCGCTACGAAACGGTGTGCCAGTCAGCGAGAGTCGCCGGGCGGCGTCGCTGAATGCTTCCCGGATTGCGTCGCCCCAGGTCTTGGCGTCACCGCCGTGGTGGATTTCATCAAAGATGACCAGGGTTTTGCGCTGCTCGGTACGCACTCGATGCAGGGTCGGGTGCGCGGCGACCTGGGCGTAGGTGACCATCACGCCGTGGTACTCGGGCGAGGTCTGGGGGTTGGTGTTCGAGAATTTCGGGTCCAAGGCCAGACCCAGTTTTCCCGCGGCCTGCGCCCACTGGACCTTGAGGTGCTCGGTGGGCACGACGACGGTGATCTGATCGACGGCGCGATGGGCGAGTAGCTCGGCCGCGATCCGCAGCGCGAAGGTTGTCTTTCCGGACCCGGGCGTGGCCACGGCCAGGAAATCCCGCGGCTCGCCGGCTAGGTATTTCACCAGCGCGCGGCGCTGCCAGCCACGCAGCGGCGGGCTGCCGGAATGGCCGCTCGCGACCGCTTCAGAGACCGTGTCGGTGCCCGATTGCATCGACACGCTCCCCTCGTAGATGTGGCCCGGCCGCGCTGCCCACAACGCAGGGGAACTAGACGGCGGGTGTGAAATCTAGCATGGCAACGCATTTCGGCGCGGTAGCGACTTGGCCCGGGTTGCGAATCGCCGGGATTAGGCGGCCAGGTTCCGCGTTTCAAGCCAGGCGTGGATTCGTCCCGCGACGTCGGCCCACCCGGGTTCGAGCATCATGTTGTGCCGTTGCGAGTGAGTGATCTTTAGTGGTCACGCGTCTCGCACCCCATCTCGGGGTTGTTCGCCGGCTGGGTGGCCGGTTCCCTTCCGCGCTTCACGGCCACCAGCCCGGCCAGGCCGGGTCTTACGGTCGGCTCCACGCTTGACGGCGGCCCCAACTGGGCCGACGACGCTAACGGGTTCCTCGTAGCGTGCGAGGTTAATCGCGGCATTGTCGTCACGCTCGTTGCGCTCAGCCCACGCCGCCAGAATCATACTTCTGTTCCTACAGCACACCACCGACATTTAGGTTTTGTGTTGTGCCCGTGGACTGCCGAACCACCGACTGGAACACCGCGGTGGTTCCTGGTTTTTGAGTGGTCGCCCACCGGCACGGTCTGAGCCGTGCCCGGGCAGGCTCACCGCGACGCTGCGGTAGCCCGCACCGGCGAAGTAGTCCAGGAAATGGTCGTCCCAGCTCCACGCCCCATGCCAGCCGCCGTGCAGGAACAGCAGCGGGACCGGATGGGTCTGGCTGCTTGATCCCTTGTCGATGACTTCGAGCATGAGCCTGACTTTTGTTTGCGCTGGCTCCGCCGTCAAGATCCGGCCCCGGCTTCGTCCGGATATGCCATATCTGAAGCCGGGCCGACCTCCACTAGGCTGACAGGGTGTTTGAATCGCTGTCTGACCGGTTGACCGGTGCCCTGCAAGGGCTGCGCGGAAAGGGTCGGCTGACCGACGCCGATATCGATGCCACCACCCGCGAAATCCGGTTGGCGCTACTGGAAGCCGACGTTTCGCTGCCCGTCGTGCGGGACTTCGTCGGCCGGATCAAAGAACGCGCCAAGGGCGTGGAGGTGTCCGGTGCGCTGACCCCGGCGCAGCAGGTCGTCAAGATCGTCAACGAAGAACTCGTCGGCATCCTCGGCGGCCAAACCCGCCAGCTGGCATTCGCCAAGACGCCGCCGACCGTGGTGATGCTCGCCGGCCTGCAAGGTTCGGGTAAGACGACATTGGCCGGAAAATTGGCCGCCTGGCTGCGCAGCCAAGGACATACGCCGCTTCTGGTGGCCTGCGACCTGCAACGGCCGGCTGCGGTCAACCAGTTGCAAGTGGTCGGTCAGCGCGCCGGGGTGCCGGTGTTCGCGCCGCATCCCGGGGAGTCGCCGGAGTCCGGCCCCGGTGACCCGGTTGCGGTCGCGGCGGCGGGGCTAGCCGAGGCGCGGGCCAAACACTTCGACATCGTCATCGTCGACACCGCCGGGCGGCTGGGCATCGACGACGAGCTGATGGGCCAGGCGGCGGCCATCCGGGAAGCCGTCAACCCCGACGAGGTGCTGTTCGTCCTGGACGCGATGATCGGCCAGGATGCCGTGACCACCGCGGAGGCGTTCCGCGAGGGCGTCGGCTTCACCGGTGTGGTGTTGACCAAGCTCGACGGTGACGCCCGCGGTGGGGCCGCGTTGTCGGTCCGCGAGGTGACCGGCGTCCCAATCCTTTTCGCCTCCACCGGCGAGAAGCTGGAGGACTTCGAGGTCTTCCACCCGGACCGGATGGCCGGCCGCATCCTGGGCATGGGCGATGTGCTGAGCCTGATCGAGCAGGCCGAGCAGGTGTTCGACGCCGAGCAGGCCGAGGCCGCCGCCGCCAAGATGGGGTCTGGGGAGCTGACCCTCGAGGATTTCCTGGAACAGATGCTCGCCATCCGCAAGATGGGTCCGATCGGCAACCTGTTGGGCATGCTGCCCGGCGCGGGTCAGATGAAGGATGCGCTGGCCGAAGTCGACGACAAACAGCTCGACCGGCTGCAAGCCATCATCCGCGGGATGACGCCGCAGGAGCGGGCCGACCCGAAGATCATCAACGCGTCGCGGCGGTTGCGTATCGCCAATGGCTCGGGCGTGGCGGTGTCCGAGGTCAACCACCTGGTCGACCGCTTCTTCGAAGCCCGCAAGATGATGTCGTCCATGCTCGGCGGCATGGGAATACCGGGCATGGGCCGCAGGTCTGCGACCCGAAAGAGCAAGGGCGCAAAGGGCAAGAAGGGCAAGAAGGGGGCACGGGGGCCAACGCCGCCGAAGGTCCGGGGCCCGTTCGGAGCGGGCATGCCCGGCATGGCAGGGATGCCACCGGGGTTCCCGGATCTGTCGCAGATGCCCGAGGGTCTCAACGAGCTGCCGCCCGCGCTGGCCGACTTCGATCTGTCCAAGCTGAAGTTCCCGGGCAACCCCGGAAAAAAGTAGCCGCGCCGTGCGGATGCGCGTGCGAGGCCGGGGATTGCCCGACGAGACAGCGATCGAACTGTGGATCGTGGACGGCCACATCAGCCTGGAGCCGGTTTCCGGGGCTGACACGGTTTTCGACGGCGGCTGGATTCTGCCCGGTCTGGTCGACGCCCACTGTCACGTCGGGCTCGGCGACCATGGCGAGATCGAACTCGATGAGGCGATCACTCAAGCCGAGGCCGAACGCGACGTCGGGGCGCTGCTGCTGCGCGATTGCGGCTCACCGACCGACACCCGCAGCCTCGACGACCACGCGGATCTGCCCCGGATCGTCCGGGCCGGACGCCATTTGGCCAGACCCAAGCGCTATCAGGCCGGCTTTGCGGTCGAGCTCGAAGACGAATCTCAACTGCCCGCCGCGGTGGCCACCGAAGCGCGCCGCGGCGACGGCTGGATCAAGCTGGTCGGTGACTGGATCGACCGCAGCGTCGGCGATCTCGTCCCGCTGTGGTCCGACGACGTGCTCAAGGCCGCGATCGACGCCGCACACGACAACGGCGCCCGTGTCACTGCGCACGTCTTCAGCGAGGACGCGCTACCGGCGCTGATCAACGCCGGCATCGACTGCATCGAGCACGGCACCGGCCTCACCGACGACACGATCGCGCTGATGCTCGAGCATGGCACCGTGTTGGTCCCCACCCTGATCAACATCGAGAACTTCCCCGGCATCGCCGCTGCCGCGGCGCGCTATCCGACCTACGCCGCCCACATGCGCGACCTGTATGCCCGCTGCCAGCACCGGATGGCGGCGGCCCGGGAGGCTGGCGTGCCGTTGTACGCGGGCAGCGACGCCGGCAGCATGGTCCCGCACGGACGCATCGCTGACGAGGTCGAGGCCCTCAAGGGCATCGGAATGAGTCCGACCGAGGCGCTGGGGGCGGCGTGCTGGGACGCCCGTCGCTGGTTGGGCCGGCCCGGGCTGGACCACGGTGCATCGGCTGACCTGTTGTGCTACGTCAGCGACCCGCGGCTGGGGCCCGGCGTGCTGAACCGTCCCGATCTGGTGATCCTGCGCGGCAAGGTGTTTCGCCCTTGAAGCCAGACAGGCGCCGCATCGCGGTCGCGGTTAGGATCGAGTAATGGCGTTGGCCAGCGGCGCGATGTTTGCCGGATACACGGTCGCGCGGAGGCTGGGTTCTGGAGTGACGGGTGAGGTTTACCTTGCCCAGGATCAACGATTGGGACGCTGGGTTGCGCTGAAGATACTTTCGCCGGCGCTCTCGACCGACAGCGATTTCCGCCAACGGTTTCTGTTGGAGACGGCCACCACCGCGAACCTTTATCACCCACACATCGTGGAGGTTCATGCCCGCGGCGAGTTCGACGGCCAGCTGTGGGTGGCGATGGACTACGTAGAGGGCAGCAATGCCGCGCGACTCATGGCCGAGCGATTCCCCGCGGTTTCGCCGGCTACAGAGGTGCTTGCGATCGTTTCGGCTGTCGCCTCGGCTCTCGATCACGCCCATCAGCGCGGCCTGCTGCATCGCGATGTCAAACCGGCCAACATCTTGTTGACCGGTCGGGGAGAGGGCGAACAACGCATTCTGCTCGCCGACTTCGGGGTGGCCCGGCGATTCGGCGAACCGACCGGAGTCGATGCGGCGAACCTCCCGGCCGGGTCGGTGGCCTACTCCGCGCCCGAGCAGTTGATGGGCGCCGACGACATTGATGGGCGCGCCGACCAGTACGCGCTAGCGGCGACTGCGTTTCATTCGCTGACGGGTGCCCCGCCGATCGAGCACACCGATCCGGTTGCCGCCGTCGACCAGTTGCTCAACAGTTCGCCGCCCAGACTCAGCGATCAGCGTCCAGAACTGGCGCGCCTGGACGAGGTGTTCTCCAAAGCGCTGGCCCGCAGACCCGCTGACCGGTTCGAGAGCTGCCTCGAGTTCGCCGACGCGGCAAACGAACAGGCCGGCGTCTCGAAGGGGGACCGCAGTCCCGAAGCCGTCTTGACCGTTGAGGCGGTCGACTACCCGGCCTACGCAGGGCCGCGGGGACGTGGCGCAAACCCGCCGTCGGCTGCTGTCGCGTTGAGTCACCTGGGTGATTTCTCCGCGGCGCCCGAAGCACACTCGACAAACACTCCGGCGCATCGGGCAGTCGCGCCCGGGCTAAGCCGGCCGCGCAAAATCGTGTTGGGCGTCGCAACGGTGCTGCTCACCGCAGGGCTGCTGGCGCTCGGCTTCGTGATCGGGCGCAAGACCGACACGACTGGGGTACAGGCCGGCCATCCGACGACCGGCGCATCGGTTGCGGCGGTCGCCCCGACGGCCGGCGCTCGGGTCGCCGCGCCCGTCCCGCTGGAGGGCACTTACAGCCTTGAGGTCCAACGCACTAAGCAGACCTTCAACTACACACCCGACCCCCAGGAACCTGACGTGTTTACCTGGTGGGCCTTTCGCTCGTCGTGCACGGCGAGCGCCTGCACGGCGACCGGCGTGCTGCTGGACGACAACGACCACACGCAACCGAAGTCGCCCGGGGGCGAGCCCGTCGTCCTGGACTTCCGCGACGGTCGTTGGCTATCCCGGTCGGAAGAGACAACGTTCCCCTGTATCGGGCCAAACAGAGTGGCGGGGATGCACGACACAACGCAGGTGTTGTCCTTGCGACCGCAGCAGGGCGAGTTCGTGGGTGAAATGACAGTCACTGTGCAAAGCAATGAGTGCGGCCAGAAGGGCGGCGTACTCCGGGCGCCCGCACTGGCCACCGTCAGGGGCGAACTGCCGACGGCGGTCACGGTGCCGGATCCCGCGACAATCCCCGACACCTCCACAGCACCGACCAGAACGCATCGCTGATGTGACTGCTGATCTGACCCTGCGCGAGCAGCTGACAGCTGCTCGCGGGATTAAAGCGAGCCGATGCTGGACCCTCGGTTGAGCGAGAAACCCCAGTCGAACAGGCTGCCGGCCTGGTCCCAATAGGTCGGTCCGCCTTCTTTGACCATGCCGTACATCATGGCAATCACCAGCCGGCGGCCACCGCGGGCCGCGGCGCCGACGAAGGTCTTGCGCGCGGCGTTGGTGAACCCGGTCTTGCCGCCGATCGCGCCCGGGTACCGCTGTAACAGTTCGTCCTGGTTGAGGATCGGTTGATCACCGTGATCGCCGGGGAACATCGCCGACGTCTCGGCGGTGATTTGCGCGAACACCGGGTAGGTCATCGCCGCGCGGAAGATGACCGCCAGGTCGTGCGCGGTCGAGGACCCGGAACCGCCGGGGCCGTCCAGACCGGACGGGGTTGCCGGGTGGGTGTTGGTCGCCCCCAGCGAGGCCGCCTTGGCATCCATCATGGCCACCGCCGCGTCCGGGCCGCCCAGCATCTGTGCCAACGTGTTGGCGGCGTCGTTACCCGAGACCAGGAGCAGCGCGTCCAGCAGTTGCCGCGCGGTATAGGTGCGGCCGGGTTTGATGCCGACGCAGTTGCACTCGACCTCGGTGTCGGCGACGTCGGCTACCACGGTGGCGTCCAGGTTCAGCTGATCCAATGCCACCAGCGCCAACAACACCTTGATGGTGCTGGCGGGTGGGTGGGCCACATCCTGATCGCGGCCGGCCAGCACCTCGCCGCTGTCGAGGTCGGCGACGATCCAGGTCTGAGCCGGGCCGTCCGGGATCGGCACCGAGCCGAGGGGCTGCACACTGTCGGCCCAGGAAGTGCCAGCGGTGGCCGCGCTGACGGTGACACCGCAGGTGCCGACCGCCAGCAGAGCGGCGACTGCGGCCACAAATTTCCGCATGGGCGCACAGCTTACGTTCCCGGCTGGCCGGCTGGCTGACCTGGCGCGCCGCCCGGTCGGGCCGCGGTGTTGAATCGATGCATGTTGAGCCTGGCCGAAATTTCGGACCGCCTGGAGATCCAGCAGCTGCTGGTGGACTATTCCACCGCCATCGACCAGCGCCGATTCGACGATCTGGACAACGTCTTCACGCCCGACGCCTACATCGACTACCGGGCGCTGGGCGGCATC
>Ga0182013_10004311_pt1 | contig 17174 bp, 19 predicted proteins | sample 612S2MmetaG_FD_120487 | JGI IMG/M metagenome (GOLD analysis project Ga0182013, IMG submission 120487) | Permafrost microbial communities from Stordalen Mire, Sweden - 612S2M metaG | ecosystem: Environmental > Terrestrial > Soil > Wetlands > Permafrost | place: Sweden: Stordalen | collected...
CATCAATCAACGAACTTCGAAACTCGAATCCCTGCACCTCATTTCTCAGGTTCCCATCTTCCTGCCTGAGGACGCTGTCCGCCTGGGCTGGACCATTGCCTCATCTCCGGGGTTTGAGTTCGCTCTTCACGCGCTTGCCGACACTCTCGACGTCGATACCATTTGTCCCAAGAAACCGACCTAGAAGCGGCGCCTCACGGAAAAGTCGATCCCGCGATCCTCGGCAACCGTCGCCCTCACCGCAAAGTACCCCTTCAGGGGCTCAACCTCCGTACCCGCATGAACAGAGGGTACGCAGGATGCCCGCAGCTTCTCGACGCAGTGCGCCGGATCAAGCCGATGCTTCATGTATTTGGGTACGTCCATGCGGGGTACGGCACCGTCAGCACGCCCGATACGCTCTTTGTGAACGCTGCGCTTCCTGGGGATGGGTACGACCTGGGCAATCGGCCGCATGTGTTCCGTCTGCCCCGGCGCTGAATTTCCACGATCTACTGTGTATGAAGTTGAAGTGCCGGATAAATATTCTTGAAGGAGTTTGAGATGTATTTGTCGCGAGGTGTACTGATGCTCGATGAAGACCTGCTACCCCTGAAAGAGCCACTGGAGCAGAGGAATTTCATCGTTGGTGCGGTACCCTTCAGCACACCGACGAGTCAGATGTCTGCATTGCTGGCGCACAGGGTGTTCATCACCAACAACTCCGAAAATTTCTTGGAGCCAGCGGTGATCCGCGAGTTCTCGCTCATCGACACGAAGGATGCAACCCAGGACCCAGAGAAACTGGCCGATATTATTTCCAAGGAATGGTTGGCAGGATCGCTGAAGATGCGACAGCCCTTTCTGGCCAGGATCAGCGCGAATGGCGCGGTGACGGTCAACGCGATTGAAGGGTAGGAACTATGCGTAGAGAACTGGACGAGAGGCTGATTGATCGGTGGCCGATGTGGTTCAACGTCGAGGACGACCTTCGACCCACAGCGATGCCGTTTGGCTTCGCGCACGGTGACGGCTGGTTTGACCTCGTCTGGCGGCTTTGCGAGCGTCTGGAGCCTGTCGTTGCCGCCGCTGAAATGGAAGCTGGTCGGCCATTCCGAGTGTTGCAGGTGAAGCAAAAGTTTGGCGGTCTCCGGTTTTACACGAGCTTCGGAAACGACGCCGTTTCCGCGCTCGTTGAGGCTGCCGAAGGTGAATCCTTCAAGACATGCGAGGTCTGCGGTAAGCCTGGCGCACATCGAGGCGCGGTCATGATTGCGACCATGTGCAATGAGCATGCTGATCCATCGTAGAGACGTAGAATCTCTCTCCTGAAGGCGATGCACTTGCCGATCGACATGACCGATATCCTGGTAGACAGCCACTACCGTTGCTTCCGGTGCCTGAGTGCCGCCATGGCCCGAGAGACGCCCGATGGGGAGTAGGGGCAAATTGCCCGGCATTGGAGGTGTACCCAGCCCTGGGGTACCGAGGATCGCGAACGTTTTCCGGGGTTGGTATAGAAGCGTCGGGCCTCGTTCTTTCAGAGGTCTAGTGTCGTGTTTTACTCGCTGGGACTTTAGTAGCCAGCTCCATCCACCCAACTTCCATCCAGCCGCTGGACCTGCATTGCTCTGCCTTCGAAGGTTACTCGATACTGACCATTTGGCAAGTCTTCTGGAGCAAAATGAATGTCGCACTTGACGTACTCCCAGGTGCCAAGTTGAGGGAGGGAAACCTTCGTTGCGCTCACGATGCATTCTGCCTCATAGCCCATGCCCGATAACCGTCCCGCCATCATCACTGTTTCACGATCCGAAGTCATCATCCGTCCCGCTTTCTGTTCCGGGTCAGCGTACACTTGTGCCGCATCTTCTCATGATTACCAGTATTCAAAATGGCTGTCTGTCTTGTTCCGCTCAGGGCACCCGAGCTAGTCGAGCTTATTTAGTGTGGCGCGGGCTTGTTGGCCGGCTACGGCCGGAAAGCTCGATGCGATGCCAGGTCTGCAACAGCTCAATGGGACCGGCGATACAGCTCAAGAGACAAGTTCCGCACCCAGCCCAAATGCATGCGCTCGTGACTTCGCCCGCCGATCCTAGGGCTCGTCGATCTTGTTGACTCAAAATCTACACTCTCAGGCTGTTGTTCCTGGTGGCTCGGATAGAATCGTTTAGGCCATGAATACAGCGGCAATTCGCAGTGATTGGGTAGGCCGGGTCATCGACGGAAGGTTTACTCTCCTTCAATGGTTAGGCGGCTCTGAGGGGAGCGGCGTCTTCCTCACGGAACTGCCGGGTGATCGAACGCAGAAAGCCGCCATTAAGCTCATTCCGGCTGCTGCCTTAGACCCGGAAGCCGGCCTGGCTGGCTGGGCGGCGACAACGACCCTGTCTCATCCTCACCTGATGCACCTGTTTCATGCCGGACGTTGTCAGATCGACGATGACCCACTGCTCTACGCCGTGACGGAATATGCGGAAGAAGACCTCTCCCAGATTCTTCCCGAGCGTCCGCTAACGCCCACCGAGACGAGAGAGATGCTCGATCCAGTCCTCGACGCGCTTTCCTATCTTCACGAGAGAGGATTCGTGCATGGTCGCCTCAAGCCATCGAACATCATGGTCGTCGAAAATCAGTTGAAGCTTTCCGTGGACAGCATTGAAGCCGCGGGCAAGTATGGCAAACACCTATCGACGCTCAGTGTCTATGACGCACCGGAACGCGCCACCGAGGTACTTCTCCCAGCCACAGACATCTGGTCGCTCGGCATCACATTGGTCGAAGCACTGACTCAACATCCGCCGGTTTGGGACAGATCAACAAATAGCGAACCGGTTGTACCACAATCCATTCCGCTACCCTTTTCAGAAATTGCGCAGGAATGTCTCCGCTCCGCCCCCCTGCGCCGATGCACCCTCAGCGATGTCAAGGCTCGTCTCGAACCTGCTCGTTTTCTCGCGGTCCCGGCAAGCAAACCTCGTAGAACTGTCCCTGCCAAACTCCTTGTACCCGTGCTCGTCGCCGCTGTACTTGTCGTGTTTGCGGTAATCGCAGCCTTGCAACTGCGAACTCGCCACAATCGGGCATCGCTGCCAGCCGGAGAACAGCAACCTGTATCCGCGATCGCAGCGCTCCCAACTCAGCCTTCAGGTCAAGGGGCTCCAACCTCCAAAGGTGTGGTGATGAAAGGTACGGTCGCTGAGCGAGTTCTGCCCGACGTACTGGCAAGTGCTTATAAGTCCATTCACGGCAAGGTCAATGTGCGGGTACGGGTCACGGTCGATCCAGGCGGTAATGTTTCGAGTGCGACGCTCGACTCGCCGGGACCAAGTAAGTACTTCGCCAAGGTGGCGCTAGAAGCAGGGCAGCACTGGAGGTTCAAGCCTGCGCAAGTGGATGGTCAGGTCGTTTCAAGCGTTTGGATTCTGCAATTCATGTTTACGCAAACCGCAACCGAGGTCAGTCCCGCCGAAGTATATCCATAGGCTCCCGTCGCGAATGCCCTATGACTTGCGAATTCAAGGTCCGACCTCAGACGGAAAGACACCAAACGAAACGAAGTGACACGGAGAGGCAGTGTTCATGCGGGTTTCGCGCACGTTCACTGCCTTTCTTGTGTGCCTGAGCGACACTGCCAGTAATGCCCCGACACGGACAGGGATGGCCGGGTTACGACACAAACAACGACACAAGCCGGGCCACTGGCGCTGACTCGCTGTGACTGTCAATCCAAATCCAGACCCTCCCTTGCCACCTCTTACACTTCCCCACGACACGGGCCGGGGGCTGCGCTGTTCCGCTGTGGGCGGGTCCGCACCTCGCGGCCACCATCTGCGCGGCCCCCGGCAGACGCGTTCTCAAGGGGTGCGGTTCGCAGGGCAGGGGCGGCGGAAGAGTTGGACCATCACACAGCGGAATTTTTTGAGTAGCGCGGGGGCTGACAGACTGTTACATGGATTCATGTAATCCGGGGTACGGCACGGGACTTGTCCGGCCCCACTGGATCGGGCACGCTTGGACGCCTTTTTCTGCCGGGATCGGGCTCAGTGGCGATTTCACTTAAGTCTAGAACCTGTAGGGGTACGGCGGTTGTGCCTAAGAGGACATTGGTAGGAATTCGGCATCGCCTGCGAAGGGCGATATAATCTCTGATCTATGTGCGGACGATACGGCAGACGGGCAGACAAGCAGCGGATCGCAGAGTGGATGCAGGCGCACGATACCCCGGTGAATATACGAAGGCATGGCCTGTCAGTTCACGAGTTGGGAATGTGCGGAAAAACGATCCTGCTTTAATCGAGCCCTTAACCGGCGGCTAGTGAGGCTTGTCACTTCGCTCCGGGCTTGCACACCCCGCAGTGCCCACCTTCTTTCGCACAATGCTTACAGTACTTGCAATTCTTGCAAGCGTTGCAGGGATCACTCCCGGTACAGGTTGCGAAATAGCTGTCTGATCCGATCCCGGCGAGCAGGACGAATGTCAGTGCTATTGGCCAAAGCTTCTTCAGCGACATTTTGCCCCCCTTGGATTCAATTGTTAGAACCGTAAGGCAAGAAGTGATTCCAAGGCAAGGGAATTTCGAGAGGTCACCGGATGATTGCTAAAAGAAACGGGTGGAGTCGCAGAGCGTTTGCTGGCTGCAAACTCATTTTGACCTCATCTGCCCAAATTTCAGCAATGGGTGCCACTGCCTTCCGTTTTCTTCTGGCACCGGTCAAAAGTAAGAGACGGGTCACATCCCCAAACGCCACAGGTGTGGTACGCTCCTTGCGACTTCCTCCTTCCACAGTCTGCAAAAGTGGATCGGCTCCGGGGGTTCTCCCCTTGGGGCCGGTTGTTTTTCATCGGAGGATGGGCCAGTGTGGGAAGGGTGGAAGGACCGGATCGCTTCACGCTTCGACCGCAACTGCAGCGTGGGTCTTGCAATACCTCTCAGGAGCGGCACAGTTCGAGCGAATCGGTATCGTAAGTGGAGATTTTGGTTGAGATTGAGGGAGCGATGAAACGGTTAACTGTGGTCGTTCTGTTGGTTCTCTTGTCATGTGTTTCGGTCTTTGCTGCGCCGGAGAATTCCCGTTACAAGGTCAAGCTCAAGGTCTCGGACCGATCTGTTAAGGCTAAGGTCGGCGATAGCCTTGAACTTACCTTAAAGTCGGATTTGATCACCGTGGTTGACAAGAACTGCGGCGAGGTTCCCGGTATAGGTAGTGGGCAGATGGAATGCTCGCACGGAGACGTGATCGCAGTACAATTCCTGCCATCGGCTATCACCGATGTTGTAGCTGGGCAGGGAGCCAGTTTCGTAAGCATCATCTGGAGTGTCGATGGCATGAAGGCGATGTTGATCGTCGAGCCCAACCAGAAGGATTTTCCTTTGATCGTGGGTCGTCTTGAGGAAATGAGCGGCAAGAAAGCGGTGAATGCCGATACTCAACCCTCTAATCGACCTCGTGTATTCCTGCGTTCAGAGAGCTTTGGCAACCAATGGAATGCAGTCCGCAATCAGTCGATGGAAATGTCCAAGGATTTCGGAAATGCCTGTCCTATCGTCCAGATCACCATCAATGACCAGAAGGCCGACTTTACGCTAGGGCTCAACCATATTGAAAGGGGGTTGGTGATCCGCGACAATCAGATTGAGGTTTACAACAAGGACGGGGACCTCATCAGCGGCAAGGAAGGCGGCAGCATCATGGGCGGGGTCAAGGGTGCATGCGCCTTGATCATTACCTCATGGGTCGCTCAGAGGCAGTGAACAGGTATCCTTTTGACTTTCTGGTTTTGTTGAGGGGGCACTGCAAGATTTGCAGTCGCTGGGTGCGAGTGGCAGCAGAATAAGAAGCGGCTTCGATTTCAAGGAGGAGGGGGTATGGTCCAAGCACTCAGGATTGCGTTTGTCGTTCTCGTGATTGCTGTCGGAACCGCGACGGCCCAATCCATAACGGCGGCAGACGCCAAGAACCATATCGGAGAGCAAGCCACCGTTTGCGGGAAAGTGGCCAGTGAGCATACTGCGACAAGTAGCCGGGGAGAACCGACGTTCATCAACCTTGATGCCGCCTATCCGAATCAGATTTTCACCATCCTTGTTTGGGGAGACGACCGGCAGAAAGTCGGAGAATTGCCACGCGAAGGATCGCGGGTCTGCGCTACCGGAGTGATTCAGGAATACCGGGGTGTGCCTGAGATTGTTGTACGGAGCAGCGGTCAACTGAGCAAATGAGAATGTATTCCAGCAAAAGACAGAGAGCCATCCATGATGCCGGGGGCTGGCAGGCACGTACATGGGTTCGAGTAAACCGCCTGCGCAGATTCATGTAACCGGGGCGCGGCGGGCGGCGGAGTGGATGTTCACTTATTTGAATTATCGGTTGCCAGCTTTGCGGGCCGGTTGGATGCTCTCCGCACGCACAATGCCCGAACTCCGCAATTCTCGCAGTCCAGAATGACGCTATGAATATCCGGGCCATAACGGGATGGCTGGAAGACCCAGGCTTGATCGTAGTCTCTCCCCTTCTTCCCTAGATGAGAACTGCTCCATATCCATCCTACTGAGATGGGAAACATATCGCCTTTCAAATACCCACCATGGACATTGGCTTCACTCGCATTGATGCCTGACAGCTCATCGATCGTTGGCAGTCGCCAGTCATCGTATCCTGCGAGCCGCAAATTCCGGCAATAATACACCGCCTGCTGCCAGCTCACGTTATCGCCACTGCCTTGCTTCGTCCACATCAGCCCCGTTGTCGGGTCGGTCCAGGGCTGGCGTTCGGCCTCCTCTTTCGCCGCACGATCTCGCGCAGCTTTTTCCTGTGCCTCTTGCTCTGACTTTTCTCTCGATTCTCGCTCTGTCTTGGCCTGAGCCCCTTGTGCAGCCTTATCCGCTGCCTCTTGCTCGGCATCCGCTGCCTCCTGCTCGGTGACAAGCCGTGCGTAACGTATGGGCCAGAGTTCGATGCTGACCATGGTCTGTCCGGTCAGTTTGACCGTGCATGGTTGCTTTACCTGATCGACCCCATCCTCGGTGGTGGCCTCCACCATGTGCTGACCAGATTCCACTTTGACCTTCGCACCGCCCCCTGCATTGATATGCCCCTTGACCTCGCCGTCTAGCTTCCAGTTGCACCCCAAGTCGCACATGACCAGCAACGTCGGGAGGGCTGCAGGTTTAGACTTCGCCTTGTCCGGCGGTGTCCCTGCCTGCGCCCAGAGTGACGGGAGCTGACAGAACACGATTGCAGCAAATGCGAAGGCAATCAGCCGACACGTTGAACCAGTCGGCCCCACGCACAAACCGGCCTTCCCCATCGTTGCCCCCTCCAAATGCCCGAAACGCTGATAGGAAACATGGTAATGCCTATCGTCTCTAGCCTCATAGTGTTTATCGCTCGATCATCGGGAGCGTGGACTACGATCCCCGCGCACGGCTCGGCCAAACCGTCAGAAAACGGCGGCGCGCCCTTGGACTTTCGCAGGAAGGGCTTGCGGAAAAGGCCGATCTTCACTGGACCTATATCGGCGGGATTGAGCGCGGGGAGCGAAACGTCAGCCTGCTCAATATCGTGAAGATTGCCCGTGCTCTGGGCGTGACGGCGTCGCGGTTGTTGACCGGCATCCGGTGAAATAGCTTCCGTCCGGCAGACGGCGTGTTATAGCCGATCCTGCCCCCCATAAGCGCGCCCTGAAGGCCCCAGCCTTACCTCGTTACCTATGGAATGATGCGTGAAGAATGACCGGCGGCAGAATGGCGAGCACCGGCGTAAAGTCTTCACAGAGGCTTCGGTACTCTTTCCGTTCCGTGAGGTTGAAGCATGAGAACGCGATTCTTTCGTCTGTGGGCAGTCCTGGCGCTAGTGCTGTGCGTTTCCGCGCCTTGGGCACAATCTGCGTCTGCGGCGACAGCCCGGACCCAAGGCATCGACCCAGCCTTGCTCGCCAAAGCAGAGGCAGGAGGCGCGGAGGCGCAATACCAACTTGGCAATATGTATTACCTCGGCGGTGACGGTGTGCGGCGGGACTATGCTCAAGCGGAGTTCTGGTTCCGCAAGTCTGCGGAGCAAGGCAATCCTGATTCGCAATTCATGCTTGGAGGGCTGTATCACTCTGGTCAGGGTGTTCCACAGGACTCCGCTCAAGCCTTCGCTTGGACTATGAAAGCCGCGAAACAAGGTCATACAGATGCCGAGTTCTTCATTTCCACGTGTTACACCGAGGGCTGGGGCGTTGCAAAGGACGACGCGCAGGGGATGGTCTGGCTTCGGAAGGCAGCAGAGCAGGGACATTTCAATTCGCAATACATGCTCGGTTGGGCCTATGAGGCTGGCGACGTTGGCGTCCCGCAAGACTCTGCAGAAGCCTATTTCTGGCTGGACCTTGCTGCATCGGGAGAGGTCACAGGTAAAGAACGGAAAGAAGCTCTCAAAAGACGAAATGAAGCCGCCTCACATCTGACACCAGCCGATCTCACCCGCGAACAGGCGCGCGTGCGCAAATGGTTCGAGGATCACGCAGCGAAGCAGTAACATGAACCGCACTTCCAGGAGGCTCTGAAGAAAAATTGCGTCCCCCTCAAGCCACAGCACTAGCGCAGCGAAGGGGCAGGCATAGAACGGCCTCGTGCGGCAGCGTCCATGTGCCGGAGAGAACCAAGGAAGAGGTCAACGACGACATGAGAAGATCAGTCGCATTGGTGTTGTTTGCATTCCTCGTGCTTGCTGTGTCCGCAAGCCCGCAAGACAAATCTGACAAATTTGCCGTATTCGTGACAGGGTTAAACGATGCTGCGCCCGTCGTGCAGTCCTTGATTAAGAAACTGAACGCATCAAAACCATTTGAGGCTGTGGGCAAGGACGACACCGCTAAGGTTGTTGTGCTGATTTCCTGTATGTCCCGCAAACAGAATGATCCTTTTGTGTGTATGTACGTTTCACACTATAACGGGGCAACGTTTAAGACATTCTTGGGAGGAGGAATGGATGCCGCTACCAGTGCAGACGCGGTCTCAGATAATTTCCTTGTGTCGATTGCGCAAGACATTGTGGAGCGATTCGACGACACAAGCAAAGACAATCTGAGGGAGGCTCTGCAAGCCTGCCTGCTTATGACAGATTCCAAGTGCAATGTGCCTGACCCGTTACAGAAGGAATTCAACGCAACGCAACTCACTCTTGGGCAGTATCTTTTGAAGAAGAACCAATAGCGCGCACGGCCCGCTCTCGTGCAAGGAGAGCGAAACGTCAGCCTGCTCAATATCGTGAAAATTGCGCGTGCGCTTGGGGTCACGGCGTCAAGGTTGTTGACGGGCATCCGGTGAAACGGCTTGAAGCTAATCAGGGGTCCGGGTTTGGCGTACAATCCCCTGTAAAGTGAAAAGCCCCGCTCGCGGCAGGGCTTTTCGCGCTCGAACAACTAGGCAAGAATTTGCTCGGCGCACCATGCCTAGATAGTGGGCGTTTTTGATCCGAATTCCCGTGACAGGGTTTGCCGATCATAGAGCTTAGTAGTGGACATCACGATTTGATGTAAGAGGTACGCGATGTGCTTGCCTTCTTCCCCTTTGGAGACCGTGCTTTCACGATTGAGAGCCCAAGCGAGAACATCGGCTGCCTGAATGCCGGGAGTGGTTTTCATTTCGCCTTCTCCCACGCCGTCCACCAATTTCCAGATGGGACTGTCTCCGGTTCTTTCTGCTTCTTCCTTTTCAGAGTTGACGAATTTACGAAAGGGATCGAAGAAATCTTCATTCCGATCAAAAGTGAAGTTCAGCAGATCGTCTCTTGCTATCAGGAAAACTTCGGACGGAGCCCGCTCTAAGACCTTTGCCGCGAAAAGAGCAACGATGTATTTCGACACGTAGCGATTGCAGAGTTCGACGGCCGACGGTGACTCACAGCCTGAAGCGGTTAAATCACGCCAAGCATCCATGTCGATTACGCACGAATGCATTGTGATTCGTCCGCGCTCTAACCCACCTAAGAACACAAGCAATTTCCCAACAAGATCCCATACATGCTTTCGTTCCCAGCCCAAGTTGCGATCAAAAGGCGTATTAGGGCGAAGACCGAGTGCCTCGACCATATGCATGTAGGGAACGGGGAGAAACCCAGTTTTCAACGCCTCTCGCCAACCAATTTCAAACTCTGCCCACGCCATATCCGACCCTACGAATGCAGCCAGGGTCACATAGGGACTGGAATTCTGCCCGCTTTTATCCAAATATGCTTTGATTGCCACGAATGTCTCTCTTTCACCTAAAACCGCTCGTGGTGAATATCTTCCAAGAGTGCTCTTTGCTTGACTCAAAACACACAAACCCTACCCTTCTCTCTAGCAAGAGAAGTAGGGCTGAGCCGATGCGTCCCGATCTTTCCGCCATGAAATCAGCGGGACTAACAGGCGCAAATTGAAAAGGCCCTCATCTGCCAGGATGAAGGCCCTCAAAAACCTTGTATCGGACAATCCAAGGATAAGGCAGGTCTTTGTCTGATGCAAGAGACTAGTCGCCTTGACGGGCAATCGGTATCACCGCAACCTGACTTATTATCCCCGCCCACTGTTCGCCTCGAACCTGCAACCGATGCCCACAGGCACACTCTACTTCCCCTATCAGTTCGAATACGTGTCGCCTTACGACTCCTTCTTTACCATTGGCGTCGAACCCGAAATATATGGGCTTCAACTTTTCGCAGTGCTCAACAACACATTCGCCTGCAATATGCCAAAGGCCAGGAACTAGCCGACCTTGGCCCAGTTGTTCAAGTCGATGAGCACGAAAATCTTGCGGAGAGCACGAGAACTGCGCTCCGCATTCAGTACACAGAAAAGTGGCTGTCAGTATGCCCTTGGGCGGACGCAGTTGATCTTGAAATATTCCTGATGGGATTCGACGTGGCAGAACAATGGTATGGCCCTTCGGACATACAATCCGACTGCACACAACCCCGCCGAGTGGCATGGTTGCCCCTTTTGGTTGAGTTAGCTGCCATCATACCCCCGGCAACTCCCCCCACCGTCCACAGGAGATCTACACTCCCCGTTCCATCGCCGAGGGTAGCGACATGACCACTGCCCAGCCCGCCCGCCCCCGCCGCGCCCTGGTCGAATCCGTCTCCATCGTCCTTACCCCCGGCTGCCTGCGCCTGCCTCCGCAGCCCAACCTTGCCGATCCCTCCCTCCCTTGGCGGCTGGCCCGGTGGTCCCTCGGTCAGCTCCGGTTCCAAGTGGTCCTAGCTTCTGACGGCGTGCCTGTCTCTCTCACCATTCCGCGCCAACCCGTCACCCGCGATCCGCCCCACTGGATACGTCAGCAGTCAATCCCCATCGCTCACGACCTCATCCCTCATCCCGCCGGCCTTCGCCGCCGCCCTTGGTTCCGCTGCCCCCGGCGCCAGTGCCGCCGCCGATGCGCCCGCCTCTACCTTCCAGACGGCCAAGACCGCTTCGCCTGCCGCCACTGCTACCGCCTGCTCTATCACTCCACCCTCGTGCAGCGCCGCCAGCTCACCGCCGCCGCGCGCGCAGCCTTCCCTCCCTGTTCCGTCCGGCTGCTCGCTGCCTTGCCCCTGTGGTATCGCTGGCACTTGGAAGGGAAGGGCGGAAAGAATGAATGGAGGGGCGCGACGGCGGAGCAGGTAACGGTCTAACTCCCGCCCCCCGCGCCCTGTCAACCCAACGATGAGGTCGTTGTTCCACAGCGCCAGCACGACGTCCATCTGGCTACTGTGCACCTTCTCTGGGTCATCCGTTACTGATCGCCACAATGAACTTGTGGACCAGCTCTGTTTTCCCTCAGCCAACAATGCTGCAGCACGGACTGCGTAGCCCTTGTTGTCTTTGGACTCTGTGTAGCGACCAGCCGGAATTCCCTTCACCAGTCCCTCTTCACAGAGACCCAGAAATGCTCCACGCGGGCAGCCCTTCTTCCGTGCCGTCGGACTCGTCGGATAGAGCTTCTCCATCGCGCTCTCCCAACGAACGACTGGATCGACGCCCGCCGCGGAACTTCCGCGGGCCGCCATCAGTGCCGCTTCTCCGTATCGATTTGCCATCCTGGAACCTCGCGTATCTCGAACCGATTCTACGGCAATCGCAGGATGCCCCACATTGAAGTCACCTGTTCCGACGCTGTTGATTGCCAATCATCTTCCGGACGCCCTCATACAAGGCCGGGATGCCTCGACGATACAGACGAGTACCCCCCCCAGACTGATATCTGGTTCTTGCACGCCCGGTCTGAGGAAGCACTTCGGGCAAGCGCACCGAAACGGAACAAGCGCAGGCACTGCCGAGTACCCTCCAAAGTGTCCAATCTCCCCGTACCCCTATGGGCAGAGGAGCCGGAGGTTTTCCTGTTTCGAACCCGATCTCCGACGAAGCGATCAGTCGGACGACGCCATAGCCGTGCTCGGCGCAGCAGGAATTTTCCAGACCCGCAAACAGTCCGATACCCTCACCATTGGCGAGTGCAACGGTTGCATCAAATGCGGACATCAGCAGCAGTACACCCGCCACCTACAGATGCACCCAGTCAGAACGATCAAAAAGAATGAGGCTGGCAGCAACAAGGGCAAGCAGGAGCAAGAATACCGCCGCCAGCGCATTTGTCCCCCTTCGCCACTTACAAAGTCTTTACAGGTTCACAGCTCCATTCTTACGTGCGGCGGTTCCTAATGAGGAAAGAGATTCTTCCGTTTCGAGATGCGCACAGCAGCGTCTTATCACGCCTTTTGGATGCGGCATCGGAGGTCATGATCATGGTCGTTTCCGATCTCATTTTGATACTCATTCCGTTGGCCCCGGCTGTGGCGTTCATGCTCTGGGTGATTTATGCGCTTGAGAAGCAGATCAGGCGAGATAGGCGCCGTGACGCCATCGCTCGCCCGAAAGGCTAGGCCCTATCGTCCGGCTCGCCGTGGCGCAGCTCCTGAACAGCGCAGCTCCGGCACATCCGCCGGGCTGAAAAGGGTTCGGGCTGGCGTCGATCAAGGTCAGCTAACGAAAACGCATGGCTTAATGGTTGGCCTCTAAGTTTCTGCCGCTCCGCCACCCTCGCAGGCACTGCCGAGTACCCTCCAAAGTGTCCAATCTCCCCGTACCCCTATGGGCAGAGGAGCCGGAGGTTTTCCTGTTTCAAACCCGATCTCCGACGAAGCGATCAGTCGGACGACGCCATAGCCGTGCTCGGCGCAGCAGGAATTTTCCAGACCCGCAAACAGTCCGATACCCTCACCATTTCCACCACGGCAAGCAGCACATCATCCTGCACTGCGGACAATCGCATGCAGCGCGGAGTTCCCTGGTATGCCGGGAGCGGCGCGGTTCTGGCCTGCGTGTTGCTGTTCGGTATTCCGCAGCGGCGGCGCCGCTTGCGGAAGATGCTGGGTATGCTGATTCTGCTCATCGCTCTCACTGGCGGTGTGCTGGCGTGCGGCGGCGGTAGTGGCGGCATCTCCATTTGCCCCACCCCCATCACTCCCGGCACCACGGCGGGGACCTACACCGTGACCGTGACGGGCACATCGGGTTCGACCACGGCGACGGGCACCGTCACGCTTACGGTGCAGTAGCGCAAGCCGAGTCCAGGTTGGCGGATCGTTGTCGGGTGCGGCGGGGATGTACAGAGGGTAGGATCACTTCCCTCCTCTGGCGCACCGCGTGACACCCTGACCAGATGCCAGCACCACCAAGTACCCCTCCGAGGTGTTCCCCTCGAACCCCTATGGACAGAGGGTTTGGGGACTCCCGTTCGACATAAGCTCCCCATGGGGTGACTTGTATTCACCGGGAATCCGGCGCCAGATTCAATCGAATTCCGCCGCGGGAGACGCTGTTGATTAACCAGGGCAATTATATACTTGACACACAGAGAGAATCGGCGTACATTTGAATCATGGAAGCGCCTGAGACTCTTCAAACCGCGATTGTTTACTTCAGCGATCCAGACCGCTGCTTTCAGTACGCGCTCAACCTTCGCTGGCAGAACGGCGTAGTTTCTTGCCCGCGCTGTGGCTCTGAGAATCATTCGTTCATCAGCACGCGCCGCCTTTGGTTCTGCAAGGGCTGCAAGAAGCAATTCACGCTCAAAGTGGGGACGATCTTCGAGGATTCTCCGCTCGGCCTGGACAAGTGGATGTGCGCTTTCTGGATGGTCTGCAACTGCAAGAACGGCGTTAGCTCTTGCGAGGTTGCCCGTGCGCTGGGCATCACCCAGAAGTCGGCATGGTTCATGCTTCACCGCATCCGCAGGGCGATGGCAACGGATACCGGCTTGCTTTCCGGCACGATCGAGATGGACGAAACGTTCGTTGGTGGCAAGGTCAAGAACATGCACAGGTCCAAGAGACCGAAGGGAACGGGAGCATCCGGCAAGCCGGTAGGTGCGACCGCAAAGACTATCGTTGTGGGCATGGTTGAGCGCGGCGGACGGGTAAGAGCTGAGGTCGTCCAGGAGCGCACCTGTGAAGTCTTGAGCCAGATTGCTCACGACAATATCGCCAGCGGTTCCAAACTCATCACTGATGAGTGGAGCGGATACAACACTGCAAATTTCGAACGTGCGATTATCAACCACGCGGAAGCCTATGTTCGCGGCCTTATCCATACCAATGGGATTGAAAATTTCTGGTCGCTACTGAAGCGTCAGTTGGGCGGAACGTACATTTCAGTTGAGCCGTTTCATCTGTTCCGTTACATCGATGAACAGGCTTTCCGCTACAACAACCGGAAGAACAAGGACGATCAGGCCCGGTTTGAGCTTGCCATGCGGAATGTGTTCGGAAAGCGGCTCACCTACAACGAATTGACCGGCATCGGCGCTGCCACATCACACTGATAAACGGCAAGGAAGGGGCAAGCGTAAAACCTAATCCTTGCTGTCCTTAGCCTTTTTGCGCTTTGAAGCGGTCTTCGGTTTTTCTATCGTTATCTTGGGTGCGCGGAAGAGTTTTGTCATTCCCTCATCAAATCTTTTTCGCGCCTCTGGACCTTCTCGGTATTCGTGCCTCATAATATTTGCCTCCCTCAAAGGTGGTCTTTCTGCGTGCTACGACCCCTTTTCTGAAGGTGCACCATAGCGATGACATATGTCACCGTTACGACGAGCGCCAAAGCCAGCATCGCGATGAGGTAGAAGTCCATGGTAATCACCGTGCCTCTCAATACTGCATCCAGCTTACTGCTGTGGTCAAATCGCATTTACGTTACCGGCGCTGTCCTTACGCTGACGAGCGCCGCAATGGTACTTTACGAAAAGCACTCCAAGAATCTGGGGCGCTCTATACGCTGGGGCCTTACGACTGAGATTGTGGTCATCATCGCGGCCTTCATCTGCCTCTGCGGAACTATAGGGGCTATCACTTTCGGAAACATCGTCAGTCACCTAAAAGACGTGGATTTGGCTACGTACAAAGCCACCGCTGACACCAAAATTGCACAAGCCAACAAGGACGCAGATAAAGCTCTCTCTGACGCCGCAACTGCGAACAAAAAAGCCGAAGATACCAAACAGGCCAATCTCCAACTGCAAATTGAACTCAGTAAACATGAAGGGCAAGAGAAGCAAGCTGAAGCTAAACTCGCCGCACAGAATCAACAGACTGCCCAATTTGCGCAGGGAGTGGCCCAACAGCAGCAAGGGATGGCGCAACAGATGCAGGCCGCGCCTTCTCTCAGCGATGCTCAGGTGGACGTGATTGCAAAACTCCTCACCCCATTCGCAGGCCGCACTGTATCTGTCCATACGATGATGGACGCACGTAGCCAAAGACTGGCGGGTCGATTCCAACAGGCATTCAGCAAGGCTGGAATAAAGTTTGATGGTTCCAGCACTGATATGGGTCCAAACTATGTGGGCATCATGATTCTTGTAAAGAATCCCACGCCGAATCCCCACCCTCCCATTGCGGATGTGCTGCATTATGCCATCCAGTCCGTCGGCATACAACCGCATGGAGCAGCCGACGCATCTCTGAAGGAAGATGAGGTTCGACTCTGTATCGGCCCTGAATGAGTGTTCTATTTGCAAGTCTCCTCCTTTCCCGCGTAATTATCTGCAACCCTTCTCGGATTATTTTGATTGTGTGTCAAGTATGTAGTTGCCCTCATGAGTACTGGGTTTTCAGGGAATTCCTTCGCGCTTCAATACCAACCCCGGAAAACGGTTCCAATCACCGGTACCCGAGGCGGGGTACAAAGCAATTGGCGGTTAAATTGACCGTTTCCGCGATCGCTTCCTGTTCCGAGACTCAGGGCCTAGTCCCGCATTTCAACCGAGAGCCGTGTACAAAGTCTGTCGCGACACGCGATACTCAGCGGCAAGCCTCGTCTTCGTCTCCCCCGCCCTGACGCGCTTCCGAATCTCTGCGACTTGTACTGGTGTCAGCGATGGTTTCCGTCCCTTGTAGACTCCGGCCTTCTTTGCAAGTTCGATCCCTTCCCGTTGCCGTTCGCGGATCATGGACCGCTCAAACTCAGCCACAGCACCTAGCAATGACAGAAGGAGGTTTGACATTGGCGAGTCCTCACCGGTGAAGGTCAGGTTCTCTTTGACGAACTGGACGTGGACGCCTCTCTTGGTGAGGTCCAGAACAATCTTCCGGAGGTCATCCAGATTGCGGGCGAGGCGATCCATGCTGTGGACCAGGAAAAGATCACCCTCACGGAGGAATTCGAGGGCGGCCTGCAACTGTGGCCGTGCGGTGTCTTTGCCCGAAGCCTTGTCTGTGAAAACCTTATCGAGCTGAACGCCCTCAAGCTGGCGTTCCGTGGACTGATCAAGGGCGCTTACTCTCCGGTAACCCACCCTCTTGTCGTGCCTTTTTGCTGCCATCATCTCGGTTTCCCTCAAAATGTCTAGTTAGACTCTAGACCTTTTGCGGAATATGTCAAGAAAATAGTAAAGAAACCCTAGATGGACGTAAATGATGTCAAGCTGGGGCGCCCAGTTGGCGTATACCCCATCCGGACAACCGACTACCACTGAATGGACGGCAAACTCCCACTAGCCTTGAAAAATGCGAACGGTCTCCACTGGCCGAGGTAGAAGTCATGTTCGGAAAACGCTCGGGACACGATATGAAGGACTCAACAGCTCTCACTGAGCGCATTGGGCTGAAGTCGCCATTCGAGAATCCAACTCCCCATCGCATTCGAGAACACTGGCCGACTTTCCGCTACTTATCGGATTGTGATCCCA
>Ga0182013_10004316_pt1 | contig 17163 bp, 13 predicted proteins | sample 612S2MmetaG_FD_120487 | JGI IMG/M metagenome (GOLD analysis project Ga0182013, IMG submission 120487) | Permafrost microbial communities from Stordalen Mire, Sweden - 612S2M metaG | ecosystem: Environmental > Terrestrial > Soil > Wetlands > Permafrost | place: Sweden: Stordalen | collected...
AGCCTTTTCTAGCGTGCTGTCTCTCGAGCCCGCGAGGATTTGCTGTAGGAACGCACTGGCTAATCCCTCAGTGTTTGCTGTACATCTCCAAAACGTCCTTGCGCAGCGCCATGCGGCTGGTCTCGCGGGTGTAGAACATATGGCCGCCGGGATACTCGCGCACGGCTACCCGCGACGGGTCGCCCATCACGGGCATCTGGTCCACGGTCAGAACGGATCCCATGAATGGGCAAGAGAGATCGTTCCATCCGTGCACGATCAGTACGCGCAGCTTGGGATCGGCCGCGACCGCCTGCCGCAACTCGGGGACCGAGCCCTTGCGCAAATCGTCGCCGCGCTCCCAAAGCTTGTTCACGTCATAGGACAGCGCGTTGTAGCGCGCATCCACCTTCCAGCCCACGACGCGGGTCACAAAGTCCACCATCGCTGTGGTGACCGGCGCGACGATGCTGGCCAGAATCGGATCGTTTGCCCGCTGTTCCGGCGCAAACGGAAACGGGTCAAACGAAGTCACGTTGGAGTCGTAAACCGAACCGAGCTTCCCTTCCTCGCGATGCACCTCTCTGAGATACGCGTCCGTATCGAGCCGGCCTCCTGAAAACTTTACAAACTCCGGATCGAGTCCTGTCATCTCGGTTACGCGCGCAATCATCTTTTTTGTCGCATCCTCATCGGCGCGCCCTTTCAGAAGCGTGGTCGCGTACTCCCCCTCGGTATACGCAATCACGTCGGCCATGGCCTGGGGCGTCAGCTTGTTTTCGCGCTCAAGGTGCGCCGCTGCAATCGGAGGCAGTGTCATCATCCACGGAATCGGCGACAGATCCTCGTTGCTCTCAATCGAGGGGTTCAGATACGGCGACACGAGCACCACGCCGTTCATGGCCACGCCCAGTTGCGATTGCAGATAGTAGGTGATCCTAGGGCCGCGAAATCCGCCGTAGCTCTCGCCGACCAGGTACTTGCGAGAACCGAGCCGATCGTTCTTCACAAGCCAGTCGTAAATGACGCGCGAAATATATTCAATGTCCGGCGTGGTGCTGTAGAAGAGCTTCTTCGCCTGGTCCTCTGGAACCTCTGCGCGGCTGAACCCGGTTCCAATCGGATCGATGAACACCAGGTCCGTAAAGTCGAGCCATGTTCCCGGATTGTCCTTGAGCACCGGCGAGTCCGACGGGCTGTCTCCCTCGTTGCCCACCTGCAAATGCTTGGGCCCGATCGCGCCAAAGTTCAAATACACGCTTGAAGCCCCCGGGCCGCCGTTCACCGCGAAGGTGACCGGCCGGTTTTCGCCGTCAACTGTGTAGGCCGTCACCACCACGTCGCCCGCGATCTTGCCATCCTTGTCACGCGTGGGCAGCGAGCCCACGGTCACCGTATACTTCAGCGTCTTGCCGTCCAGTTGGATTGACTGCTGCGTGTGAGCCTCGGCCGGCAACGGAGGCAGCGCGCTCTTGTCTGCAGCAGGAGTTTTCTCCGCCGCTGGCTTGTCCGCAGAGGGAGCAGGCTTGTCTGTCTGCGCAGCCGCCTGCCATGACCCAAATGCAATGCAAAGCAACGCGCCCGCCAGCATTGCCGCGCGCCAAGGGGAAGTTCGCATCTCCAGAATCCTCATTGAAATAAGATACTAGGAAACACCAGCCGCCCAGCGCCAAAACTCCCGGAGACTGGCACCGCGCGGCCCAAGTGATTTACCCTCAAACCTGGTATGAAACTCAAGTTTTCGCTTCTCATTCCCATCATTGCCGCAGCTTCGCTCGCCGCAGCGCAGACTCAGCAGGCCGCGCCACCGGCCGCCCCTGCCGCGGATGATCTGCCCGACGCCCCCACGGCCAACGTCGCTGTCACCATCCTGCCCAACGGCCCGATGGTGGTCATGGATACCTCGATGGGCCGCATCACCTGCCAGTTTTACCAGAAGCAGGCGCCCGCCACTGTGGCCAACTTCATCGCCCTCGCCCAGGGCACCAGGGACTGGACCGACCCCAAGACAAAAAAGATTGTGCACAACAAGCCGCTCTACAACGGCACCACCTTCCACCGCGTGATTCCCGAGTTCATGGTCCAGGGCGGGGACCCAGTCGGCGATGGCACCGGCGACCCCGGCTACACCTTCGCTGACGAGATCGATCCCAACCTGAACTTCGACCGCCCCGGCCGCCTGGCCATGGCCAACTCCGGCCCCAACACCAACGGCAGCCAGTTCTTTGTGACCGAACAGGGCTCCGACTCACTGAACGGCCACTACAATCTCTTCGGCCAGTGCGACGACGCCAGCGTAGAAGTCGTCAAGGCCATCGCCCGCGTGCCGCGCAACGGGGACGACAAGCCTCTCTCGCCTGTGATTCTGCAGAAGGTCACGATTGTGCCTGAAGGCCAGCCGCTGCCACCCGATCCCAACCCCGCGCCCGCACTCAAACCGCCTGCCGCCGCGCCCAAGCCGTAACCTCACACTTCCAGTTTCATCAGAGCCAGCCCTAAGGAAGGTCGAAGGGCAGGATTTTTGAAACTGGGGAACCTCGAAACCAAGGAGTTCAAAATGTCACTCGCACCAGGAACCTACGCCGTCTTCACCACCACTGAAGGCAAGATTACCGTCCGCCTCTTCGAGTCCGACGCGCCCATCACCGTCAAGAACTTCATCGATCTCGCCGAGGGCGCCAAGGAGTGGGTCCACCCCACCACCCGCGCCAAGTCAAACGACAAGCTCTTCGACGGGACGATCTTTCATCGCGTGATTCCCGACTTCATGATCCAGGGCGGCGACCCCACCGGCACCGGCATGGGCGGACCCGGTTACCGTTTCCAGGACGAAACCAAGGGTTCACCGCACAAGTTCGACAAGGCCGGCAAGCTCGCCATGGCCAACAGCGGTCCCGGCACCAACGGCTGCCAGTTCTTTATCACCGTGGGCGCTACCCCATGGCTCACAGGCAACCACACCATCTTCGGCGAAGTGGTGGAAGGCCAGGACATCGTCACCAAGATCTCTCTGGTCCCGCGCAGCGGCCAGGACAAGCCACACAAGCCTGTGGTTCTCGAGTCTGTTGTCATTGAGCGCGTGGCCTAGAGCCGTTGCAGGCTATCGGATAGAGAAAAAGGCGTCGATCGGTTCGCCACTGGCAACCAGATCGACGCCTTTCGCGTCTGAATTGACAAGCTGCCGAACGTAACCATTACCGGGTTCCCGACGGTTGCCGCCTGTGACCCAAAAGGATTATTTTCTTTACTGCCGGGGCACCTTATTCTCGGTTTGCAAGACGATTCCAAGCAACTGTCGATCTAAAATGGCGCGGTATCCAAGTGGTAAGGGGGGGGCCTGCAAAGCTCTTTTTTTAGCCGGTTCGACTCCGGCCCGCGCCTCCACTTCCTGATATCAATTGAGCGGCAATTCCAGGCGTGAGCTTGCCTCGATAGGCGAAGCCGGCGTCTACTTCCGCTTCCAGCGCACGCCGTCCTTGGAGTCTTCCAGGACGATTCCCTTTTCCGCAAGCTCATTGCGAATTTGATCGGCGCGGGCAAACTCGCGCTGTTTCTTTGCCTCCGTGCGCTCGGCAACCAGTGCGTCAATGGCCTCATCGGTCAGCGATCGGCGCGCCAACAGCTCCGGTGCAACCTCGGCAAGACGCCCCGCCTTCTCTGCCCAATCCACGGCATTGCGCGTGCACTCGGCATCACGATCCTCAAGCACATCAAAGACTGCGTCAAAGCTCGCCAGCACTCCCAGAATCGCGTCGCGATCGGCAGCCAGCAGCTCTCCCTGGTCGATCGCGACGTTCGCAGTCCGGATCAAATCGAAGATAGGGGCGCGCGCTTCGTTCGTGTTCAGGTCGTTGGCAAGAGCGGCCATAAAATCAGACTGCGCCTTTTTCGCGGCCGCCTGCAGCGCAGGATTTTCGCCCGGTGCGAAGCTGCCTGAAGTCAGGCGACCGCGAAATGTCCTCAAGCGATCGATGGCATTGGTGGCGTCGATCAGCCCGTCGAAGGTGAAGTTGAGCCTATTGCGATAAGGAACCGCGATCAACGCCAGCCGAATGGCCGACGCTTTGTAGCCCTTCAGCAGCAGGTCGCGCAGAGTGAAAAAGTTGCCTTCGCTCTTTGACATCTTGCGGCCTTCCACCAGCAGAAAGCGGACGTGCATCCAGAGGCGCGCGAAGGTCTTCTTGGTTGCGCTTTCGCTTTGCGCAATCTCGTTCTCGTGGTGCGGGAACATCAGGTCTTCGCCGCCGCAGTGAATGTCGAAGCTCTCGCCCAGGTACTCCATCGCCATCGCCGAACACTCGATATGCCAGCCGGGACGCCCGTGGCCGATCTCCGTTTCCCAAAAGCTCTCGCCGGGTTTGGCCGACTTCCACAGGGCAAAGTCGCGCGCCGAGTCCTTCTCATACTCGTCCACATCCACCCGCGCGCCGTCTTCCATGCCGCTCAGATCTTTCTTGCTCAGCTTGCCGTACGCAGGGAAAGCAGACAGCCGGAAGTACCAGCTCCCGTCCTCAGTCTGATAGGCAGCGCCTGCGGCCGCCAGCTTCTGGATCAGCTTGACCATATGTGGAATGTGCTCGGTAGCGCGGCAAAGCGTTTCAGGATGCTGCACCCTGAGGGCGTCCAGGTCCTCAAGAAAGGCTTTCTCAAAAGGCTCCGCGTAGTCGCGAATGGAAACACCCGCTGCCGTTGCATTGCGGATGATCTTGTCGTCGACGTCGGTGATATTCATGACGTGACGGACCTCGAACCCTGACAGCAGCAGGAAGCGCCGCAGCACATCGACCGAAAGGAACGTGCGGAAATTCCCGATGTGACCGTAGTCGTAGACAGTCGGCCCGCAGGCATACATGCGCACGACCTTGCCGTCTTCAGCAACAACGGGGTCGACGTTTCCAGAGAGGGTATTCAAAAGGCGAAGGGTCATGATTGGCTCGGCGAGCGTCGTTTTCTTGCAGTGTTGGGGATAAGCCTGTACGCAATTCCTGCGTGATTATAGCAACCTGGCGATCGGCCGCAGACAAGAGAAACTCCCAGAGAAGCGAGCAGTAATCCGCCGAATTACCCCTTCGCGCACAATCCCAACAGCGCTTCACCGAACCTATCCACTTTCGCCGGTCCCATTCCATCAATCTCCAGCAACTCACGCGGATTCTTTGGCCGCGCCTGCGCCAGCGCCGTCAATGTTCGATCGTGCATGACCACGTACGCGGGAACCCGCAGCCGTTTTGCCTCCGCCGCCCGCCACTCCCGCAGGCGCGCCGCCAGCGCCTCATCGTCCGCCGACAACTGCACCGGCTCGGCTTCCGATTTCCTTGCCGTTTTGGCTCCCGCAGGTTTTGCTTTCTTTGTCTGGGACGCACCTGCAGCTCGGCCGCCGAACTCGTCCACTATCCCGTCGCTCAGCAACAGCGCCAGCGGAGTCGCCTTCCGCACCTCCAGTCCCGCTTCCGTCAGCCGCACCTTGCGGAACCGGATCATCTCGCCGTCCTTCTCAAACTCCGCCTCTTCAATCTCGATGAGCCCTGCGCGCACCATCGCATCCAGGAGCCCTTCATATTCAGCCCGGCTCAGCTTTCCCAACGAATCGATACCCCGTTGCAGTGACCCGGTAGCCTTGTAATCCACCGCGCGCAGCTCGTCCACAATCTGCTGAACCATCGCCCGCTCTGCCGTCGTCGCGTGCCTGAACTGCCTGAGCTGGGCCCCGGCCGGATCGCACACATCGCATGTCCCGCACGTGCGGCTCGCATCGGCCACATCCCCAAAGTGCCGGACCAGCGCAGCCATGCGGCACTCCGGCGACGTGGTAAACCGCAGCACCTTCTCAAACTGCTCGGCGCGATACTGAGCCTGGATCGTGTAGGTCTTCTTCCACCCCGCGCCGCCCCTGGTGACCGAGCCGCCGAAGTCTACCCGTGCGCCGCCGTGGATCTCCAGCTTTTCCAGCGCTTTATCAAACTCTTCTTCACCCAGTTTCGAGGATTCTCGCAACTCTTCCACAGCCTGTGGTTCCTCGCCCAGGGCCTTGAAAACCTGATTCAAATTGTCCACCGGCGGATAGTCACGATTCAGAAAGAAATCATGCGTCCTCTGGTCCGCGTAGCTGTGCATCAGGTACGTCCGGCTCTGGGCTCCATCGCGGCCCGCGCGCCCAATCTCCTGGTAGTAGCCCTCCAGCGTCGCCGGCAACCCGGCATGAATCACGGTCCGAATATCCGCCTTGTCGATCCCCATGCCAAAGGCGATGGTCGCCACCACCACCTCAAGCTCGCCGGCCTGAAACGCCGTCTGCACCCGCTCCCGCGTCTCCGCGTCGAGCCCAGCATGATAAGCAGCCGCGGGAATCTTGCGTGACATCTCGGCGGCCAGCAACTCCGACTGCTTCCTGGAAACCGCATACACAATCGCCGGCCTTCGCGCTGGATCAGCCAGCAGACTCGCGATCGTCCCCGCACGCTCGGGCACCGGCAGTTCCACCACCTCAATCGCCAGGTTGCTGCGCCGGAATCCATGAATGAACTTGAGCGGCTTCACCATTCCCAGTTGCGTCAGGATGTCCGCCTGCACGGAGGGCGTCGCCGTGGCCGTCAACGCAACAACAGGCGCGCCGTCTTCCCCGCCTCGCAGCCGCGGCAGATACTCGCCCAGCATCCGATAGTCAGGCCTGAAGTCGTGTCCCCATTGCGAGATGCAATGCGCCTCGTCGACTGCGATCAGCGCCAACTGCTTTTTGGCCAGCATCTCCGCAAACCCCGGCACGCGAAGCCGCTCCGGCGCAATAAAAAGGAATTGCAAACTCTCATTGAGATAATCGGCGCAGGCCTGCCGCTGCACTCCGCGATCCAGACCTGAGTGAATGCGCGCCACCTTGAGCCCCAGCGCTCCGAGCTTCGCCGCCTGGTCTTCCATCAGCGCAATCAACGGAGAAATCACGAGCGCGGTACCGCCCCGCGCAATCGCCGGCAGCTGGTAGCAAAGGCTTTTGCCCGCCCCAGTCGGCATCACCAGCAGCAGGTCCCGCCCCTCAATCGCCGCGCGGCACACCGCCTCCTGGCCGGCCCTGAACCTGGCAAACCCAAACACTCTCTGCAATAGCCCCGTCAGATCTACGTTTACCCCGTCCGTACCCAAATCCATCCCATCCGCAACAGAAAATCGCCGTGTGCATGTGCAGTTCCAACTCTATAGACTCACACCTTCTGCTCCAAAAACCACTGCCACCACATCTCCCTGACGGCATCGTCCCAGATCAACGCCGCATGAGCCTTGAGTCTTGACCGCGAGGTGTCAATCGTCTTGTTGATTGCATGAGGATCGGACTTGTAGTGTCCCAACGTGGCCGAGCCTCCATACTGCATCCAATCCATACCTTTAGCCGAAATGTTAAAGAACTTCTTTATGTTTTTCCGAGGCTGATAGACCTCCGCATCCATCTGCGGCTTGCTCAATGTGATCAGGCAGTCGATCTCCCGCGCCAGCCCAAGACGAGAAGCGGCCAGGACGACGTTGCCGCCATGGCTATGAGCGATGATGGTCAGCTTTGCCCCCGGTCCAAAGCGATGCGACGCAATCATCTCTCGCAGCCTCATTGCGCCCGCCATCCGGTCGACATCGTTGTTGCCGCTCGGACTCCACGCATGCAGGCTGATTTGCCCATCACCATAGCCAAACAAGCCGTTCGTTTCCGCGGTCCATCCGCCAAAGCGTTCCCACTTCGTTCCGGGAACAAATATTGTCAGCGACCCGTTTTCATCCATCATCAGGCCCGAATTATAGCCCGGCCCGCTCCCATTTAGACTAAGGTCAGTAGCCGAATGCACGACCGCGCATCAGGACCCCAAAAACTTGAGCCCCATCGAAGAGACAACCCGCGCCGCTGAATCCGATGCCGGGCCTGGCAAGCTGAGTGCTGCCGCGCACACCTGGCGCGCCCTTCGTCATCGCAACTTCCGTCTGTTCTTCGCCGGCCAGAGCATCTCCCTCATCGGCACGTGGATGACCCGCATCGCCACGGCCTGGCTCGTCTACCGGCTCACCGGTTCCGCCATGCTTCTCGGCGTCGTGAGCTTCGCCGGCCAGATTCCCACCTTCCTTTTTGCCCCCTTCGCCGGCGTCTGGATCGACCGCCTCGATCGCCGCAAGCTGCTGGTATGGACGCAAACGGCCTCCATGGTGCAGTCGCTCAGCCTCGCCGCACTTACGCTCTCCGGCCACATCAACATCCCAGTGATTCTCATCCTCAGCGTCACTCAGGGTATCGTCAACGGCTTCGACATGCCCGGCCGCCAGTCCTTCATGGTGCAGATGGTCGACGACCGCGCCGATCTCGGCAACGCCATCGCCATCAACTCCTCCATGGTCAACATCGCGCGTCTCATCGGCCCCTCGCTGGCCGGGATGTTGATCGCGGTCAGCAGCGAGGGCTGGTGCTTCCTTGTCGACGGCATCAGCTACATCGCCGTAATAGCTTCGCTGCTGGCCATGCGCCTCACAGTGCAGGAAGCCAGGAAACACACCACCTCCATGGCCCACGAGCTGCATGAAGGCTGGGCCTACGTCACCGGTTTCCTTCCCGTCCGCACCATCCTGCTGCTCTTTGCCGTCGTCAGCCTCATGGGCATGCCGGTCGTTGTGCTCATGCCCATCTTCGCCGCAAAGGTGCTGCACGGCGGTCCGCACACGCTCGGCTTCCTCATGGGCGCGATGGGCGTTGGCGCGCTGGCATCGGCTCTCTCGCTCGCGGCACGCAGAAGCGTGCGCGGCCTCATCCGCGGCATTCCCATCGCCGCCGTCATCTTCAGCATCGGCCTCATCGGCTTCGGACTCTCGCACTGGTTCTGGCTTTCGATGGTGACTGCGCTCATCGCCGGCGTCGGCATGATGCAGGGGATGGCCGCGAGCAACACCATTATTCAAACCTTGGTCAGCGAAGATATGCGCGGTCGCGTGATGAGCTTCTACACCATGGCCTTCATGGGCATGGCGCCCTTCGGCAGCCTGCTGGCCGGCTCCATGGCCAGCGCCTTCGGAGCGCCCACTGCCGTCGTTGTCACTGGAACCGTCGTCCTGCTTGGCGCCGCATGGTTCTTCACCCGCCTGCCCGCCATCCGCCAAGTCATCCGCCCCATCTATCGCGAGATGGGCATACTACCTCTTGAAGAAGGAATCCAATCATGACCGAAACCGAATTCAAGCTCGACCCGAAACACACCGCCATCGTTGTCATCGATCTGCAGAAAGGCATCCTCGCCTTCCGCGGCAACTCTCCTGAAGTAAAAATCGTGGTCGCCAATGCTGCGCGTCTGCTCGCCGCCGCACGCAGCGCGGGCGCCAAGCCGGTCCTGGTCCACGTCGGCTTCTCGCCCGACGGAGGCGATCGCCTCAATAAACCCGTCGATCAAGCAATGGGCTCCGCCGGAGTCCCGCCACCCGATTGGACAGAATTCATCCCCGAGCTCGACCAGCAGCCCTCAGACATCACCCTCTTCAAGCGTCAGTGGGGCGCGTTTTATGGCACCGACCTCGACCTGCAGCTACGCCGTCGCGGCCTCACATCGATTGTTCTTTGTGGGATCGCAACCGAGATCGGCGTCGAGAGCACCGCACGCTTCGCCTATGAGTATAGCTACGAACTGGCATTCGCCTCAGACGCGATGGGCGGCATGAGCCCTGAGGGCCACGCCAACTCCATCGAGCGCATCTTCCCGCGCATGGGCCGCGTCCGCACCACCGAGCAGATCATCGCCGCCCTGCAACGCTAGCGTCGGCCCTTGTGGTTCTCGCGTGCAGCCCCGTGCCCCATCCATTTCGCGCTCTTTGCGAAATGGGTGGGATACCAAGAACTCCGTTTTCAATTCTGCCCTACGCCACACAAATGGACCAGAATCCCCAACTCCGCCAACATGGCGGCCTTCGTCGCGAGCGCCTTATCCGCCATCTCCGCTGAAGGCGCGTAAGCCACATTCACGTGATTCGCCTTGTGCCGCGCCATCAGCTGGTTCTGCCCAACGCCATGCAGCACCGCGTGGACAATGGGCCACTGTGTAGTGGTCTCCTTCCAACGCCGCTCAGTCTCGGCCGCCGGCAAACTCACCACTGCCCCCCGCCCGATATCCGCATGCAGCGCACCGCCCTCCACAAACACGCGGCTCCATACAATCTCACCCGGTTTTCCGACGCCCTTCAGCGACCCGCCGCCCAAAGGAAAATACATCGCCGGCTGCCGTTCGCTGGTTGCGCCTGCGTAACCAGCGACAAAATGATTCGGAGGCGCCGCACCGGAAATCTGCAGCAGCCACACAAACGCGTCGATATTGCTGCCCGGCGTCTCGCCCTTGTAGTGCTCGCCCCACCGCACATCGTGCAGCGTCGTCGAAGGATCGAGCCCCAGCGCCTTCCAGCAGCGATTAGTGACGATCGCATCGGCGCCCGCGCACTCATCCACTTCGTTGAAGTGCACCAGCGGGCCGCCTGCATACAACTCTTCCCCGCCTTCCTCGGCAAACACCGGAGGCCGCTCTGCATTGTTCAGCATTCCTTCCGCCAGGTCCGACGCAGCCACCATGTCCTTCAAACCCTGCTGATACTGGATTCCAATCGCATCGCATCCATAGTCCCTCGCAATGCGCACCGCGGCAATGTACATCTTGCACTGTTCCAGCACCTGGTCAAGAGTCAGTTCAGTGGCCGCGTCCTTGCCGAACGCGAACTTCACGCCTTTCGCAACCAGCCAGTCATAAATCCCACGCGCCTCTGCGTCCCTCACGGTCCGCATCTTCGCCACCAGCGCAGACTGGCTCAGCCGCTCCTTGTAAATCCCCGCCGGATTCAACAACTCGTCATCGATGATCGCGTTGTACATGCCCATGCAGCCTTCATCGAAGATGCCCATGATCGCCTTGCGATAGCGCAGGTCCTCTGCAAGTTGAGCGCCCAGGGCCGCGCTCGCCGCAGGCAGCTTGCTCTTGTCCAGATCATGCACATGCGACAAATCATGGCTGATCTTCCCCGTGCGCAGCCACTCGTCCAGTCCCTTGAGGAAAAACTCGTCCTTGAAATCCAAGCTCCAGATCGACGAATACGCCCGGCCAGCCTTGGTCAGCGATCCATTCAGATTCAGCAACCCCACCAACCCCGGCCACTGCCCAGACCAGTTCGCCACCGTCAAGATCGGCCCTTTGTGGCTCCGCAGGCCCGGCAGCACGTGATGGCTGTACTGCCATGCCGCCGTCGCAAACACAAGCTTCGCCTCGGGATGGATTTTCATGAATACATCCATTCCCTGCCTTTGCGATGAAATGAACCCGTGCTTTTCCTTCTGGCTGTAAGTGTGCGCGCGCACCAGCTTGAAGCCCTTTTGCGCGAATGCCTCCGTCAGCTTTTCTTCCATCTCCCGCTGCGCCGGCCAGCAAATCTGGTTCGCCGATTGCCGCAAATCCCCGCTCGTGACCAGCAGAACTTCATTCTCAGCGGGCTTTGCGATTTGGTTCCTTTCCACTGTCATCGCCGATTTCTCCTCTTTTACGTTAACGTTTACGATAAGAGAGAAATATACACCCTGGGAGGCAAGCTTTGCCCAATTACGCCCTTGCGCCCATCCAATTACCCCATCCGGTTACCATTGACACAGGCCACAAACGCACATGACCCGCAGCAAGCCCCAGCCGAAACCCGCCGCACACTCACGCCATCCAGCGCAGCCTCCCACCGTCTCCGGCCGCTGGCTTCTCGCCGCCATTGCGATCGTCATCCCCGGCGCAGCCTTCTGCGCATGGGCCGTTCTCTGCCTGCTCTTCTGGCAGGGCAGTTGGCAGTTGCTTTACCACCCCGCGTCGGCAATTAGCCGCACCCCCGCCACGATCGGCCTGGCATTCAATTCCATTGGATTCGCTCCCACTGAAACCGGCGCACCGCAACTACAGGGCTGGTGGATTCCTTCTACTGCCGCCACGCCTCGCGACACAGTGCTTTTTCTGCACGGCGCAGACGGGAACCTAAGCGACACGCTCGAGGACTTGGCCCGTCTGCACAACGCCGGGGTCAATGTGCTCGCTTTCGACTATCGCGGCTACGGCCAGAGCCAGTTCGTCCACCCCAGCGAAACTCACATGCGCGAGGACGCGGAATCGGCGCTCAACTACCTCACCGCAACCCGTCACGTCGATCCCCACGCGATTGTTCTCGACGGCAAAGCGCTCGGCGCCAATCTCGCCCTCGAAGTCGCCGCAGCCCACCCGGAACTTGCCGGAGTCGTCATCGACTCACCACTCGACAGCCCCGCAGACGCGATCTTCTCCGATCCCCGCTCCCGCTTGGTCCCAGCTCACCTGCTGGTTAGTGACCGCTTCGATGCCGCCGCGCCCGCAGCAGCACTGCGCATTCCCTCGCTCTGGTTTTTCAAGGATTCGACCGTCGCGCGAAGCAATTCGTCCGAAAGCGGCGCGGCTTTCCAAAAGGTCTCAGCGCCCAAGACGCAAGTCTGGATAACACCTTCAGCGAACTCAACTCAGGATTTTATGAACGCATTTTCTTGCTGGCTGGACGATCTGAATAAATAACAATCTAGGTAAGCTTCTTCTGTCCAAGGCCTAACTCCGCGAACTCCGCCAACAAGCGCGAAGCGCGGCTAACTCCGCTTTTTCACTTCACCATATCCCGATGCAGCGCCTTCACCTGGTATCCGGCTTTCTTGAGCCGCTTCCGAATCTCCTCGGCCATCATCACGCTGCGGTGCTGGCCGCCGGTGCAACCAAACGCCACCGTCAAGTAGCTCTTGCCCTCTTTCACGTAATGCGGCAGCAGGTAGAGCATCATGTTCGATACCTTGTCCAGAAACTCCCCGGTCTGAGGAAACCCGCGAACATACGCGGCCACCTTCGGGTCAAGGCCCGTCTTCTTGCGAAACTCCGGCACAAAGTGAGGATTGGGAAGAAAGCGCACATCGAAAACCAAGTCGGCGTCCAATGGCACGCCATTCTTGAACCCGAAGCTCAGGCACGACACCAGCAGCCGATTTGCTTTCTCCGCGCGCCCATACCTGTCGATGATATGCGCGCGCAGTTCGTGCACGTTGAACTTGGATGTGTCGATCAGGGTGTCGGCCACGTTGCGGATCGTGTCCAGCAGTTGACGCTCCTCCACAATCGAGCGCCACACCGTCTCCGAACGCCCCAGTGGGTGCGGCCGCCGCGTCTCGGAGTAGCGCTGCACCAGCGACGCGTCCTGCGCATCCAGAAACACAACGCGTGTGTGCAGCAGGGTCTTTACGTACTTCAGAATCTCCGGCAGACGGTCCAGCGTGGCGCCCTCGCGCACATCCACCACAAGGGCGGCTTTGTCCACATCTTTTGATTTACTTACCAGCGCCGCAAAATCGGGCAGCAGTTCAAGAGGCAGATTGTCGACGCAATGAAACCCCAGATCCTCAAAGGCCTTCAAAGCCGAGGCCTTGCCCGCGCCCGAGATGCCGGTCACAATGACCAGTTCCTTCAATGATTTCTTCGGCGATTTTTTCGTCGGCTTTCCCACTCTCATCGCATGTCTGCGTTCCACTGGTGAGGAGGCCGCTTTGGGCACACGCTTGGATGGCTTCATGCGCTCATGCTACACCGAAAAGCCGCCTAGCTGTCTACATCCTGGTAAACAATTCCTGAATTGAAAGAAGCGCGACGCAGGGTGTGCTGCAACGCGGCTCCGCAAGAGGGGAATTCATGAACCAATTTCAAGCCCCAGGCGCGGTTGCCAGATGCCCCTGCTCGGCCAGCTTCAACGCCTGCGCTGAATCCAGCGGCGGCGAAAACAGCAGCCCCTGCCCCAGTTCGCAACCCATCCGGCTCAGCGCTCTCAGTTGCTCGGGTGTTTCAATCCCTTGCGCAACCACCTGCACTCCCAGAGTGCGGCCCAGCCGCAGCAGTGACTCCAGCAGTGCCTGTTGCTTGCCCGTCGAAGTCGCGGCCACCGTCAACTGCGGGTCAAGCTTGACCATATCCAGCGGCAGCCGCACCAGGTGGTTCAACGGCGCAAGGTTCGAACCGAAGTCGTCCATTGCCACATGCACGTTGCAATCCAGCATGCGTTGCAAGATCGCCACGGCTGCATCTGGACTCTCATTCAGCGCGCTCTCCGGCACCTCAAACATCAGGCGCGACGGGTCGGCCCCGCTAGCGGAAAGCGTCCGCTGCAACTGCAAAATCATATCCGGGTTATAGAACTGCCGGTGCGTCAGATTCACACTCAGCGAAATGTCCACATGCGGCAACGCCGTGCGCCAGCTCCGCAACTGCCAGCAAGCGGCCTCCATCGTCTCCCGCCCCAGCGTGATGGAAAGCCCCGTCTCCTCGGCCACCGTCAGCAGGTCGCCGAAGCTGTCTATCGAGCCATCGGCACGCCGCCAGCGCAACAGGCACTCGAATCCCTCCAGCCGGCCGTCCTGAAAACGGAAAATTGGCTGATACAGAAACTCAAGCAGACGCTTGTCCAGCCGGTAACGCAGTTCGCGCTCACGCTCCTGCTGGCTGCTGACAACCACCTCCAGGTGTTTGTCGAAGATCTCGTAGCGGCCGCCGCCCGACTGCTTGGCCCGATACATCGCAAAGTCCGCATCCCGCACCAGGAAGTCCGGAGTGGAATGATCCGGTCCTGCCATGGCCGCGCCAATGCTGGCACCGGCCTGCACGCTGTGTCCGAAAATGTCGAAAGGACGCGCCATCTCTGTCAGGATGCGCCTGGACACCGTTTCCAGATCGCCGGCATTCAGAATGCCTTCCACCAGCACCGCAAACTCGTCGCCGCCGAGCCGGGCCGCCGAATCCTGCGGACGCAACACCGCATGAAGCCGCTCTGAGACGGCCATTAGAACCACATCGCCCGCGGCATGGCCCAGCACGTCGTTGATCTCCTTGAAGCGATCGAGATCCAGAAACAACACTCCGCAGCTCTGGTTCGGCCGGCGCACTCGCCGTGCCAGGGCCTGGCTAAGCCGATCCATAAACAACGCCCGGTTCGGCAATCCCGTCAGCACGTCGTGCATCGCGTCATGCTCGAGACTTTTTTCTGTTTCCCTGCGCTCCCCGATATCGCGGAACGTATAAACATAGCCCAGTCTGGCGCCATCCACCATCAGCGGCGCGCAATGCAGGCTCACATCCACCAGGTCGCCAGATTTATTCGTGCGCACCGTTTCCACCAGCGCGCCCCCTTGCTCATCTACGGCCTTTTCAAGTGTTGCGTGTTCGGTGAGCCGAGTTTCCGGCACAATCAGTTCACGCAGGCTCCCGCCGCCGGCTTCCTCCGCCGTGTATCCGAACATCTGCGTAAACGCCGGATTGGTGTAGAGCACATGTTTGCCATGCTCAATCGCCACTGCTTCGGGAATGCTGGCCAGCACATCTTCCATCAACTGCGACTTCGGCGCCCGGTCCCGGCCTCCGGGATGCCCCACGATCACCGCCTCGCGCTGATCAGCGTCCAGAATGCTATACGTGCCTTCCACAGGCAACAGCGTGCCGTCCCTTGCCGGCATGGTTGCGTGGAACGGGCTGCCTTTCTTAGTCCCGGTCAATAGCGTCTGAGGTTCCGCCGTTCCGGGAAACAGTCCCCACAAAACGTCTTCCACCGGGCGCGTTACCCATTCGCCTTCCGTCAGCCCCAGCATCTGACGAGCCTCGGTGTTGGCAAACACGATCTTGCCTGCCTGCTCCAGAAAAATCAGAACCGGCAATGCATCGAGAATCTCCTGCTGCTTGCTCGAGTCCGAATTTTCGGGAAGATTCAATCCCGTGACCTCCAGGGGAATCGTCGCCGACTCCATGCGCGCGATCTTTGGTTCCGGCACCGTTGCCCTCTTCAAAAACTCCTATTGCTGTTTGTAAGAAATCGTAGCCGCCGCCTGCCTTTGCTTCCATCCCCTAAAGCGGGTATCGGGTGCTACCAAAGTCCTCGACAGCTTTCACTTAAACGCACGAGGCCGCGCATTTTAAGCACTCGATCTTCGATTCACAAGCGAAACAAACAAGGCAGGAATTTGATCGGAATTCGTGTCAACAGGAATCGCAAAAAGCCCAATGAAATGCCATTGAATTCCAGTTTTTTGATTGTCTGTGGTTTCGTGCTTCCAGGGTGCATTTCTGAAGATCGCTGCAAGCGTCGCGCCATCATGCAAAGCGCCATTTGAATTCGCCGGGACCATCTGTCGCGACATGACTTTAGTCATGACCCAAGCGTCCGAAAATTCAAGCCAGACAGGCTCCGGGTCCGCGAGGGTGCGAGCCACCAGGCCAGCACCCTCAATGGGCCAAACGCAAACAAGCCTCTAAGGAATCTCCACCAACTCCATCTGCCCATCGCGCCGGCGATGAAGCACAAATGTATCTCCGGATTTGGTGCGGAAAATCAGCAAGTCCCGGTCACGAAACTCCGCTTCCTTCACCGCCTCTTCAATCGTCAGGGGCTTCAGAGCAATCGCTTCGCCGTTCTTCAGGATGTGCGGCTCAACCACCGTTGCCTTCGCTGGAAAGGAGTGAACGGCAATCGACGCTCGCGCCTTTCCCGCACCGCGGCCAGCCTTCTCTTCCTCGGCCTGGGGAGGCGGCTGCGTGGCGCGCGCCTTCGGCCGGGCAACTGGAGGCGCCGTCATAATCTTCTCTTCCTTGGGCAGCCGCTTGCTCTGCACCCGGCGGTCCCTGAAACGCCGCGCCTGATTTTCTGCATGGTCCATAGCTTCCTTCAGTGCCGAGTCCAGCGTATCGGCTTTGCCCGTGGCGGCAATCTTCTGCGCCCGCCCCTGCACCGTCAACTCCACAATCTGCAAATGCCGCTGAGCGCTGAACGTGATGCTCGCGTGCGCGGTCTTGCCCAGTATCCGGCCTATCCGTTCCATTCCCTCTTCGGCGTGCGTGCGCAGCGCCTTTGAAATCTTTACTTGTCGCGCGGTGAACTCCACTTCCATGGTCAGCCTCCGCTCCCTGCTCTCCTGGGTGGAGAGCTATAGATTTCCCATCCGTTGTTCTTGTGATTGACGCGGCAACCCGCCGCCCGTCAATCCCCCTCCGTGCCCCCGGCTGCCGGATCATTTCACCGGCCCTTGAATCTCCGGGTTAGAGGGACACAGTATAAGCCAATCGCCGAATCCTGCAAATCGCAGGGATATTTTTTTGAGATTGTTCCGCGCCGGGGCAGAATCCA
>Ga0182013_10004317_pt1 | contig 17163 bp, 20 predicted proteins | sample 612S2MmetaG_FD_120487 | JGI IMG/M metagenome (GOLD analysis project Ga0182013, IMG submission 120487) | Permafrost microbial communities from Stordalen Mire, Sweden - 612S2M metaG | ecosystem: Environmental > Terrestrial > Soil > Wetlands > Permafrost | place: Sweden: Stordalen | collected...
TGCTTTATGCCCAAAGCGGCATTCGCAATGACGGCAACACTAGCTGGCTGTTCCGCCCTGGTTTCCCCTTTAGGGGACGGAAGGGGCTAACAAACTCGCAATAAGCAATAATCCCAACATTAACACCTTAACATAATCAAACGAAATGAAAAAAACTCCCCCCACCTCAACCGACAAAGACACCACTGCCCTCATGCAGTCCGTCTCAGAAAAAGCAACCCTGCTAAGCCAGCAGCACGCTTGCAAAGTTCACCCCATCGTTTTTAAAATTGTAGATTCAGAAGAAACCGTTATCGGTTACCTTAAAGAACCACCGCGCGAAGTAAAACTGCGCATGATGGACAAAGGCATATCATCCCCCATAACCGCCGCCAGCGAAGTGCTGGATGCCTACCTCATTAAATCAGAAAGCGACCCCCGTATTTACACCGATGGCGCCGATAACGACAAATACTACATAGGCGCCACCATGGAAGCCTACGACCTGGTAAAAATTGCCGTCAACCAGTTTAAAAAAAAATAGCCGATCATGAAATCACCGACGAAAGTGATGAAATAACGCGCTGGGAAGCCCTCATCCAATACCACTTCAAGGTTGACCCCGACAGCTTAACGGATGAACAATATTGCAAATACATAAACCGGTTGGTATATGCCCTAAAGACCACCGGCCAATGGAAAGACTAGTTTTTTCTATAAAATACCAGAAGTATTCATTCCTGTATTCTCCGGCTGTTAACTCTGTATTTTCTCCGTGCGATAAATGTATTTAGTCATTATTTGAGAACGCTTCACCTGTAGAAATGGTGAGCGAAGTTGAACCCCATGGCCGAAAAAGTAGAATACGAACTTAGTTTAAAAGACCTGTTCACCGAAAAGCTGAAAAGCATTCAGGAGGCTACTGAGAGTTTTGATAAAGCCCTGGAGAAAATAAAAAAGGGCGCCGAAAACCTTGGGCTTGATGTTTCATTTATGGAACCGGTTCAGTTTATCAAAGAAGGCATTGAAAAAGTAAACCAGTTACACGAAGCCCACCAGGGCCTGGCAGATGCCATGCAAAGAGCAGGCAACTTTAGCAAGGAAGCTTTTGATAAAATGACTGAAGGCGCGGCAGAATTTTCCGAGCACGTAAATTATAACGAAGACGATGTTGTAAAGATGCAAACTCAATTCGAATCCCTCGGTAAAACAGGAGAGGCTCAAATGGGTAAACTAACCGAAGCCGGTGCTGATGTAGCCACCAAACTGCACCTCAGCCTGGCCGATGCAGGCAAAGAGCTTACCGATGCTATGAAGAACCCCGGTGCGGTAAACAGTCTTGGCGCTAATATAAAAATTGACCCAGCTACTATTGCCAACATCCAAAAGCTTTCATCCGAAGGCAAAACAGCCGAAGCACAAATGAAATTGCTGGATGCGGTGCAGGCCAAAGTTGGCGGCTCTGCTAAAGACGCGTTTAACTCCGATCCCGTTGCCCAGTTCAATAAGGTAGTTGGGGATGTACAAAAAGTATTTTCTCAGGCAGCCGTTGGTATCCTTCAGGCATTGAAGCCTGCCCTTGATTGGTTTGCCGGTGCGCTTAAAACTGCAATAGGCGAGGTGCAATCAATGGCAAAGTGGCTGGCGGAACACGAGCGCGTTGCAAAAGGATTGGGTGTTGTTATTGCCGCTGTTGCGGGTGCTATAGCCGGTTATACCCTGGTTACCCAGGCTGCGGCTTATTGGCAGGTTATAAAGAATGCGTCAACCGCCATTGGCACTATATTACAGCAGACACAGGCTTTGGCCACAGGCGAATTAACCGCTGCCCAGTGGGCACTCAACGTGGCTATGGAGGCCAACCCCATGGGGCTGATAGTTGCCGGCCTGATGGCCATAGGTGCCGCTATCTATTATGCTTATGAGAAATCAGAAACATTTCATGCCGGTTTGTGGGGCTTATGGGGTGGCATAAAAGCTTTTGCTGCGGTTGTAAAAGATGTGTTTACCGGCCTGTATCATGCTATACACGGCGCGTTCAATATGAACCCTTCTGAAATAATATCGGGCTTAACGCAGGTAGAAGATTCCGTGCATGGTGCCTCACAGCGTATTGCAGAAGGCGCTAAAAAAGGCTATGAAGAAGGCATTAAAGATTTCAAAGAAAAAAAAGAAGAGAAGATAACTACCGGCACACAGAACGGGGCAACAACAGAAACCACAGCGCAATCTGCAACCGGTGGCAAAGGAGGCGCACCGGTACCAGCTCCGTCAAAAGCCGGTGGCACCAAATCTATAACCATCAACATCTCCATCAACAAACAGATTGAAACCTTAAATATAAAAACCACCAACCTGGCCGAAACAGCTTCTAAAATTCAGGAGCATGTTGCCATAGCATTAACCAATGCAGTAAACCAATCTCAGGTAACCGCCGGTGGGCGCTAGTAGTTCTTACTTATTTTTTTTTATAATGTATTTCCCGGCTGTTAACTCTGTATTCCTCTCCGTGCGAAAAATGTATTGATGTATTAAAATGGAAAAATTCGTTATACCAAACTCTCAGGGAGGCGCATTAGGTACGCTGGCAAAGTTTTCGGGTGTCAATAATATTATCATCCTTAACGGCAAGCAACTGCAGCAAAGCAACCCGTACGCAGGCCAACAGGGTATCAGCGACCCTGTAACAAAAGATGCCCCGCTGCGCACCTCGGTTTTAGGCACGCCCATTTACACTGATTTAACTTTACAATACTGCAGCTATACCGATAATATAACCGGTCAAACCGTAAGCGTTGATGACGATATTGTACTTGACACTGTGCTGCTGACCGTAAGCCAGCCCATTAAAGTAATTAAAACAGAAATACAGGGCCGCGATGGAACTGTAAAAGAATACATTGGCAAAGGCGATGCGGAAATTACCATTAACGGCATCATAACCGGCACCAACGGTGTATATCCCCGCGATGATGTCAGCGAATTGAAAAAATGGCTCGATGCTCCTATTAGCAAAGGTGTGTTAAGCTGGTGGCTGCAGAATTTAGGCATTCATAATATAGTAGTTAACAGTTACAGTATACCCCAGGTGCAGGGCGGGTATTCGTACCAGATGTTCAGCATATCCGCCAGCAGTGATGCACCGGTTGAGCTTAGGATAACCACACCGCCATCCACACCGCCTTCAACTTCGCCAACAGTAACACGGCAATAATATTTGTTATGGATTTGATGTACAGATGTATTACTGAAATCAGCTTTAAGCAGGTTACCGGCGGGCGCAATCAATCGTTTTCGTTTGATTTCGTTAACAGCTTTGAAGTAACCAATACCTGGGCCGAACTGACTAATACTGCAAAAATCACTTTCCCCAAAAATATTTATGTGCGCGATGCGCAAAACAACCTGGTGCCGCTTACCGGTACCAACACCGCTAACCAGGTTTCTCAATTGTTTCAGCGCGGCGATCAGGTGAGTATAAGTTACGGATATTACACCTATGATACCAATGGCAACGAGGCAAAAGTACTTACGCAGATATTTGCAGGTTACATATCAAAAGTCAGCAGCAAAAAGCCAATACAGTTAGAGTGCGAAGATAACATGTGGGTGCTTAAACAAATACCCTGCAGCCCCCAGGTATGGCCCGGTTCGCAACCGTTAGAGACTTTGTTTAAGAACCTGCTGGCCGGCACTAATTTTACGGTAAACATGCTTACACAAACAACCCTGGGTGATATCACTATCCAGAACGAAAGTGTGGCCCAGTTACTGGCCCGGTTACGGAAAGATTACAACATGGAGGCTTACTTTGGTACAAAGCCAACTAAACCGCCTTTGGCTGCGGCCCCTTATGGCAACGAACTGCGGATCGGTTCGTGGGTTTATATCGATTCAGAAGCCACGCAGAGCAAGTTTGTGTTTCAGCAAAACATCATCAGCGATGAACTTGAATTTCAGTTTAAGGAAGACCTCAAACTTTCGGCCGTTGTAAATTCTTTAAATACGGTAAACAGCAGCGATACTAACCAGCAAGGCCAAACCAAAACTCAAAAAGGAAGGGTAAGTGTACTGGTATACCCCGACCCGGGTGGCGATGGCTTTGTTTACGACGTAAAACAGAATGGCGTTGAATTTCCATCCAATGAAGAAGGGGAACGTAGGACGCTTTTTTTTAATGGAATTACCGACCCGCAGGTATTGGCCGATAACGGTGCCCACGAGTTAAATAAATATTACTACAGCGGCTTTAAAGGCAGGTTTACAACGTTTGCCATCCCCTACGTAAAAATGGGTGATAACGTAATGATTACCGACAATTTAATGCCCGACAGAAACGGCCTTTACAGGGTGCGGGGGGTAACTTATATCGGTGGGGTAAACGGGCACAGGCAGATAATTGAACTGGATTATTATATACCCATATCATCATCATGAGCAGCAGGGCAATAGAAGTAGCTATACAAAAACTGGCCGGCGTACATAAAACCGACGACCTGGTATGCATGGCCTGCACCGTACAAAGTGTAGACGAAGGCTCTGCAACCTGCACCTGCATGGGCGATAATGATATTATTATACCCAATGTAAAACTACAAGCCGGTGTATGTGACGGGCTTTTGATACTACCGGTGGCCGGTTCAACAGTAATCATTGCCATGTCAAAATATAACGACCCGTTTGTGTTTATGCTTAGCGATGTGGACAAATTCTACCTGCAGGTAAGCAGCGCCTCTGCAACAATCACCAACGATGGGAAACATATGTATAACGATGGCGGTTATGGTGGCGCAATAAAAAGTATTGACCCCGATAATTCAAACTCAGGCCTGCTATACCGCATCAACCAGATAGAAACCCTGGTGAATAATATTCTGACTACACTGAAGGCTTCTACAGTACCATTGGCCCCCTCCGGCACTTACCAGTTTGGCGCCCTTTTCTCAGCTTATAGCGATATATCACCCACCACCCAACGGGCAGATATCGAAAGTGATTATATCACTCATGGAAAACCTAATCAGTAATGGCCAGCAGATACGATATACAAATTGTAAACAACGATTTATTCTTCAATGCCCAGGGCGATTTTGTAATAGCCGTAAGCGATGAACAACATATTGAAGATACTATCAATGCTTTCCCCGGCTGGTGGAAAGAGGACCCCGAAGATGGGGTAGGCATAGCGTCGTATTTAGGCGGGCCATTGAACACGCAGCTTCTGGCCAAAAATATCATATTACAATTAACCGCTGATGGATATACTGTAACAAGCCCAACCGTTACGCTCGATACATCAGGCAATTTAATCGTAAACCCCAATGCAACAATTTAATTGCGTATACGGCAGCAGCTACAGCGATGTATGTCTTAACACCTACGGTTCGCTTGATTATTACATCCGGCTGCTGAACGATAACGGCCTTGAACCCGACCATATACCCGATAGCGGCCTGGCAGTGCAGTGGAATGAAACCCTTGTTTCAAACCAGGTAACGCTTACCACGCTGGCCTCAAATAATACCATTTATGCAACACTGCTTGGCTACGGAAATCCCCGGCAGGTAAACCCCATCATCAACATGTATGTAGATCCATCCAATGCAACTTACACCGCAACTATTGATGGCGAAACGGTTATCAGTATGCCGGCACTTCAGGGCGCTACCATTGTTTCTGTTACCAAGGAAATAAAGCAACTGGTATCCACCCAATACACCTTCGATCCCAATGTGGGCACCATTACCCTGGTGGGAACCTCTATGGTTGCAGGCGAAACACTGTTTGTGCTATCTAAAAAAACCATAATTACATAAAATGAAAATATTGCATCTGATTAACAGCCTTCCTGTGGCGGCTTTATTGTTTGCCGCGTCCGTAACACAGGCGCAAACCTATACCAACGTTTATGGCGGATACAACTACCAGGGCAACTTAAAAGTGCGCGATACAACTTTTGTAAAGCGCCTTATTGCCGGCGATTGTGCCCTTGATTCATCTGCTTTGGCTGAGTTTAATTCTACCTGCAAAGGGATTCTTGTGCCCCGGCTTACCACCACGCAGATGGATAGTATCCGTAACCCCGCCAACGGATTATTGGTGTATGATATTACGGTGGGTTGCTTTTTCTATTATGATGATTCAACCTGGGTTGGTATGGGCGCCTGTGCCAGCCCGTGGTCCACAGCCGGTGGCAATGTAATCATTGACGACTCAACTCAAAAGGTAGGCATAGGCACCGCTAACCCCACCGCCACTTTGCAGGTTGGCGACTCCGCAAACCCGGGAACAATAAAATATGTAGATGGTAACCAGGCTGCCGGTAAAACGCTTACCAGCGATGCAGCCGGTAATGCCAGTTGGCAAACTCCGGTAACAGGATGGGGATTAAGCGGTAACACCGGTACTACTTCTGCAACCAATTATATTGGCACATCAGATAATAACGGGGTCGCGTTTAAAACCAACAACATTGCTTTCGGGTATATAGATTCGCTGCAAAGGTTCAACTTTAGTACGCTTCTTGATAGCGATATATATGGTGTATCAACAAGTAACAATCTTGGGGGGATTGGGCTAAACGGAATTTTTATTGGCGACCAGACTTCCTATACCGGCCTGTACGAGATTGATGCACGCCTTTCCGGGCTTTCAAAGCACATGGTATTAGTGGGTGATACCTCTCAAACACACATTATCGTTTCCGATAGTATATTGCTGCTGCAGTCAGATAGTTTATTGTATCTGCAGTCGGCCTACCAGGCCAGTTTACAGGCCCCCAATGGTGTTTTTATTGGCAGCAATGCCGGCGTTGCCGTGAATGGCACCGTGGTGGCCATATTTGGCCAGAACCCTTCATATTATACCAACAATATATCCGACAGCAGCCAGGTAGGCGGCGAATTCATGGTTGGCTGGAATTATATAGGGGGTAACACACTTTCGGGCGGCATGGGGTTAGGCACTAATATTATTCTCGGCGACCAGGCATCTATGACCGGTAATAACCTGGTAGGGCATGGCGTAATTGACGGAACTTACCCGGGCATGTCTGAAAATTTTATAACCGGTAACTCGCACATAGACAGTAACTACATAGAAGGCGATGTTCTGTTATGGAACCTGGGCCGCGGGGCAGATAACAGCAGCTGGAGTAATAACTACCTGAAGAATTTATCAACTGAAGTAAACCTGCAGGATGTATCGGGGCAGTTTAATGAATACGTTGTGCATGATTCCATTACAGGAGATTATTCCGGCATTTCTAACATAACATTGCTGGGGGCAGATAGTATCGCATATAATACTTTGTCGGGGCCTTCTACCAGCATCCGTAACCTGGTTATGCAGAACAGTAATGTAAACTACTGCAACCTTGCTATCCCGAACGCAGGGGTTATCTCTTCGCAGTTTTACAACTCAAATATTACCGGTGTTACTAACCAGGTGTATAATTCCACATTTTTTAATGTGTCGAAAAACTTTTTATCAGATTCCACACCGTGGAATAACGTAATGCTGATAAATGATAATGTGGGCATTGGCATTATCAGCAAACCCACTGCCACTTTGCAAATTGGCGATAGCTCAAACAACCAGAGTTTCAGGTATGTGGATGGTAACCAGGGATATGGCAAAGTGCTTACCAGCGATGCCGTGGGTAACGCTACCTGGCAGTCATCAACCGGTGGGGGAGGAGGCAACTGGGGCCTTTACGGCAACTCAGGCACTAATATGATTACGAATTATATCGGAACTACAGATTATAACGGCTTAACATTTAAAACCAACAACGTAACCTTTGGCTCAGTTGATGCCCAACAGCATTTTAATTTCATTACTACCATGGATAGTGCTGTTTACGGAGTGCAAACTACCAATGATATTGCCGGGGCCGGGGCAAATGGTTTTTTTGCAGGTAACGAAACGGCCCAGGCTGGTTTTTACGAATTTGACGGAACCCCCTTCGGCGCACCGGGGCCGTTTATATTAGCTGGTACACCGGGAGGTTCGCATTTGACTATACAGGATAGCCTGATACAGGTGCAATCTGCCGGTAACATTGCCTTAAACGGCCAGCAAAGTGTATCGTTGAATACCAACGGAAATTCAGTAATTGTAAATAGCCAGCAAATATCAGCGAATGCTCCATTTGTAACGGCATTTAATCCCACCATACTGCCCGATAGCATTGCCGATAGCAGCACTGTAAATTCCAACATCATTACCGGTGGTGCAACTTATGGCAACAACACACTTTCAGGAGGAATGATGGTGAGTGAGAATTATATATCGGATGGAGGAAGTTCATGCGTTGGCAATACTTTGGTGGGACATGGGTTGATAGATGGTTGGAAAAGTGGAATAGCGTCTAATTACTTACATGTCGCGTCACATTTGGATTCAAATTACCTAGAGGGTGCAGTTTTGATGCAAGACCTAGGCAAACATTCGCATTCTTCAAATTTCTCTCACAATTATCTTAAAAGCTTAACTACTCCAGCTCAGATATTTGGTATTTCAGGGGAATCTGTAGAAAATGTTACATGGGATTCCATTAGTGGAGGCAATGGGATATTTAATCTTACCCTTATGAGTTTTGATAGCGTGGCTTATAACGTGTTATCGGGTGCTAATACCAATATCAATAACCTGGTAATGCAAAACAGCGATTTAAATTATTGTCACTTTTTATCGCCGAATAAAGGAATAGGTTTTTCGCAGTTTTTTAACTCGCGGATTATTAACGACACGGTAAGTATTTTGAATTGTCTTTTTCATAACATTACAAAAGACTTTGGCTCTGAAACGCAGCTATGGACCAATGTGGTTTTACTAAATGATTACGTGGGAATAGGTATTACCAGTAAACCAACAGCAAGCTTTCAGATAGGCGATTCGTTTCAACACCAAACATTCCGGTATGTGGATGGAAACGAAGGTTCGGGCAAGGTACTTACCAGCGACGCAAGTGGTAATGCCAGCTGGCGGGCTGTAAGTATTACCGGCCTGGCTGATTCAACAAGCTATTTTACTCCCGGTGCAACCGTAGCCATAGCGCCGGGGGATAGTATCATATTAAGTGATACAGTGGCAGTGGCGCCTTATAAATACAATATAATAGACTCTACCGGTGCGTTAAGCAACCTGACTATTTCGCTGCCGTCAAGTCCGGTTGAAGGGGAATGGGTAGAGGTGAAACTGGCTCAATCGGGCGTTCTGGTGCATTATCTGAACGGTACTGTGGCTAATAGTGCCCCCACATATATTCAGCCTTCCAATCTTTATATCAGGTTGGTTTTCCGGGCCTCGAAAAATATATGGTATTAACAGGTATTTTTTTACATGCTAAACATATATTATGAACGAGGAGCATAGCCCCGATGACGTAGTGGGTTTTATAACCGGCGATATGCTGGCAACCATTATGGTATGGATACATTTTGATGTGGCTGCTTTTGAAGTGAAACTGGCTATGACTATCATATTCGGTTTGCTGGGCGGAGCCGCAGGTATGGCCGGAAAGGACCTGTATAACTGGCTAAAAGAGAAATGGCTGTTATAATCTTTCGGCTTCGCCCGGGATGACATGCTGAATAATTTGGAAGGAAATTAGTACTAAATAATAATAATGCAATATGAGTTTTGTAACGGAGGTGATTAAACTGGTTTTTGGGCCAGAAGTGAACGAGGCCACTATTGTTGCTTCGTTTATACTGGTGTTTTTGGGCGCAGCTATCAATTTTTTAATTGAGCTAAGCCAGCGCGATAAGGCAAGCGGGCGTACGCCTGAGCAATTCAGTTTCAGGTTTATGCTACTGGATAACTGGCAACGCATATGCATTTCGTTCCTGTTTTGTATTGTGGCGGTTATAGCAGGCCCGGCTTTAATAAAAATGCTCGAAATGAACTGGCATATTCCGGAGGAATACTCGCGCTTTACCAACATTTTACTTGGATGGGGCAGCGATTATTTACCCATGCGCATAAAACAAAAGTTTTTTAAAGAAAATGTTTTAGAACAATAAGGGGTGAATATCAAATTGTCATTCGAAATACAAGTGGTTGGCGGGGATGCCAAACCATTGGGACTTCCGGTTTGGCGTCCCTGTCACTGCTGTTCGGAAGATTGAAATTTCATTAATGGCTAAAGCCAAGTCCAGTCCCCATCATCCCCGACTTAAAAGTCGGGGCAATATTTTCGCCCCGTTCTTCAGAACGGGGATAGTCCATTGAATGTATTGGCTTTAGCCATTAATTTTCTTCCGGACACCTATGGTACCCCCGCCAACCGGAATATCTGACGGATAGCGACAATTTTATATACACCCGCAATAAAACTACCAACATGCAATTATCCTCAAATTTTACATTGGAAGAATTGCTTCACAGCACTGAGGCAGATGCCAAAGGCTTTACTGAGCAATACAGCCCGGCGCAGGATGTGGTGGGCAACCTGAATACCCTGGCGCAACAGGTTTTACAACCCCTGCGCGATAAGCTTGGTAAACCGCTCAATATCTCATCAGGCTACCGGTGCACACGGGTTAACACAGCCATTGGCGGCGTACATAACAGCCAGCATCTGTTTGGGCAGGCTGCTGATACCGAAGTGCCGGATATGACCATAGAGGACTGGTTTAAATGGGTGCTTGCCAGCGGTATTGAATTTGACCAGTTGATACAGGAATTTGACCACTGGGTACACATCAGCTATAACGCAGGGCACAACCGGCACCAGGTTTTCAGGGCAGTTATGAATGAGCAGGGACATGCTGTTTACATACCCCTGCATGTTAGTAACGGGTAACATTAATAATAGTAAAAGATAATAATGGCGGCAATTTTCGGAGACCCGGTTAGCAGCGTTGCAGATGCACTGAATGGCCTGTGGATGCTGATAAGCAAAGCAATACCCAGCGATGCACAGCGCATGGCGCGGCTGCAAATGCGGGCGCCCGGTATACATCAGCGCCTGGTAAACCGGATGCTGCGGGATGCAGAAAGATTTTTGAAAAACAACCCCGGCGCAACGTACGATGACTACGCGCAGGCGCAGGGTTGGGATACGGCAATGACCGCATTGCTGAAAGATTGTGTAACTAAAAAATCAACATAAAATGGCACTAAGCGAAACTACACTAAAACTTACGGACGACGCAACTACGCTTGTTTACAATGCGCTTGGATTAGTACCGGCTTCGGAATTTGAAGATGCAAAAACAGAGGTTATAACCAAATTAAATGCCCTGCAGGCTGGTGGTACGCCACCCACCCCCGAGGCTGTGGTTGTGGCTTTTGTTGATACCCTGGATGATGTTGCGCACGAAACTGGCAGCACCAAATTTCAGAGTATTGCCGATATTATTGATAAGTTAGTAAACGAGGTTGCCGGTGGCACCTTCAATATCTTTAAAGGCCTGGTAGATGCTATCAAACTGAAGAAGGCGGCTAATACCACTGAAGCGTAATAGTTCAGTAAAAACAATTGCGTTCATTGCGAGTAACCATCCTTGGGGCAAGGGAAAAAATCGGGGTGACGTAGGAAAAGACCTTCCCAGCCGAGTCTCCCTTCCGAAGGTTGGGGACTCGGCATGAGGGCAGACCGCATAAACGCAGAGTCCCCCATTCCGCAAAGCCGGAAAGGGGAGACTCTGCGAGGAAGGTCTTTGTTTTCAATTTGTTATAACGACGTCATTGTAAGGCTCTGCGAAGCAATCTTGTATTTAAGGTCTGCCTCGCATATGAATAAATGCAGGATTGCTTCATCGCAAAGCCTCCTCGCGATGACGAATTTTTTTCATGTGGGTTTGGTTCCCGGTTCCGAAAGGGGCCGGGTTTTTTATTTTATTACCTATAATTATATTCTATGGCAAGCAGTTATCTATGGACATTCTATTTTAAAGGCGCCGCTAAAATATTGAATGAGGGGGAAGAGGAGCCATTTGCAGCAGTGATAGCTACCACCTACGAAAAAGCAGTGAAAAAAATAATAAAGCTAAAGCTACCTTATGTTGCAAGCGAAGAGGAATTAAAATTTGGTAGCGTAAGTGAAGAGTATCCTGAAGATGATGAAAGTATTGTTGCAGATATAAAACCAGAGTAAAAACAACGGCACCCACGTTGCGTGATTAACGAAGTATTTTCAAAGTTTTTCGTGCATCATCTCCCCCAACTCCGGATAAACTGAAATGAAATTTTCATCTCTCAGCGCGTCTACTTCGTTAATGCTTTCGCGGAATTCATTGATTCTGGCACCCTGCTCGCTTGTCATGGCTTTTATTATGGCTTTTACATGGTCGCGGATATTGGTGGTGTCAGGTAAGGTGTTTAAATAGTTGTTTTCAAAGTCCTGAAACTGTTGCAGGGCTTTGGCTTTTAGGGCAGGTGTCAGGTTAATGATGTTAAACTGGTGGGGAGAGAAAAGTATATACAAATTCATGCGGTCGGGGCGAACCAGTTTGTTATCAACCATATATTGGTAAAACGCGGGTATATCCAGGATGTTAAAGATGCTTACCGTTACATTTACACCGAAAAGAACATTAGGGCATTGTTGCTGCACCCCGCGGATATTTTCTTCTATTTTCTCCCACTTCTGCCCTTTGCGCTGGTAATCGCCTTTTTGGAACATACCATCCAGGCTGGCCCATATTTCTACCTGTTTAAATTTTTTCCAAAGTTCAATAACGTTATATTTTTTATAGCGCAGGGTTGAAAAATTGGTGTTGTAGCTAAGCACTACATCTGTATTGCCGGTATCTATAAGATGTTGTAAGCTGGCATAGTGCTCATCCATAAATAATGGTTCGCCGCCTGCAAAGTGCAGCCTCTTTACGTTCGAAAGCATCTTTTTATAACTCTCCCAAAACGCTTCATCATCGGTTGTTGGCTTCATCTCTTTGGTATGCCCATCGTATAACACTTTGCCCAGTTTTTGTTCCTCGTCGTACCATAGGGTGCTGTACTCACTGCTGCAAATGCGACACTTGTAATTGCATTTATTTGAAAACCGGATATCAATAAGCGGCACGTTAATGTCGGTTAAACTTCCATCGGCATTGGTATCTTTTACCCGGCTGAAATAGTGTTGGTAATACCGGTTATATAACACGCGCTCACTTACCCTGCCTAATTCCTGGTATTTATAGCAATTTGAACAAAGCGGGTTTTGCTTTCCCTGCAACATATCCAGCCGCAACTGCTTCATGTTTTCAGAGTTCCAGGCGTCTTCCAGTCTTGGATTTTCTTTCAAGTCGCCTATCTCATTTCCATCATGCATAGAAGCCATACAACAAGGAGCAACTTTCCCATTGGTTTGTGCATGCAGTTGTATCCACGGCGCCATACAAAACACTTCCGACTGGTTAAGCAGCTTGTTGTTTCGGGCTAATATCCTTGAATAAATGATTCTGGCAGACTCCTTTATATTCATTTTGCGGTTGACTGATAAATAATTTCGTTCGGCAATTTACGCAGTTTGTAATTCACCGTTATCTTAAAAATACCGGTTTTTATTTAAAGGCCCTATGATAGTGTAAAAAGGCGAATTGATTTTTGCCAGCCCCGGAAAATATATCTCCCAAAAACGCTGATTAAAAGATAATTTAGTGCCGATGAGAAGATTAGCTCTATTTGTTGTAGTAGTAATAACCGGGCTGCTTGATTATTACGCAATTTCTATTCATAATTGCTCGTACCTAACGGCGTGTGGAATATTGGTTTTTCCCTTTTTACTTCTGGCCCTCTTTTCAAGTATATTGAAATCAGTTGGCTTTATAAAGGGAGAGATACCAGATGCGGTTAAAGCTGTGGTTGTTTCAGTTTTACTGGCTTTGGTGGTTTTTGAGGGCATATTACGTTTGCTGAAAATAAACCCTTCTTACCTTGAACAACTGGGCCGCAGCGAATATCAATCGCTTTATTTACCGGGAAAGGCGAACTCGTTCTGGAATGTATACGAGCCTAACGATACTACCCATGTAAACAGGGGCGACTTTTATTATTCGCGGCGGTTTAACAGCCTGGGTTTACCGGAGCGCGAGATTAACTTACAAGATACTTCTACCAAAAAGATATTATGCCTGGGTGATTCTTTTACTGAGGGCATAGGGGCCGGTGTGGATTCTACCTGGCCCCGTGAGCTTGAAAGGGCCTTGAATTTGTGCAGCAGGGATTCTTATACGGTTTATAATGCTGGCGTAGCCGGTTGCGACCCGATGTATAATTATCATTTTCTGCGCGGCAAACTTTGGGATGTAAACTGGAAAGCCGTTATTTTTTGTGTAAACGGCACTGATGTTTCGGAGGTAATGATACGCGGAGGTATGGAGCGTTTTAAACCGGACAGTAAAGTAGAGTATACCAGGCCACTGGTGTGGGAGCCTTTATATGGCTCGCTTACATCGTCCGGTATCTGGTGCTTGATGTTTTAAAGTATGACTGGACCCTGCATCCCACATCTGAGAGCCGGCAATTAAACACAGCCTCTGCCCAAAAAATACTTAATGTGCTGGTTAAAGCGCACGATGAATTAAGCAGCCGGGGCATTGAAATGCTGGTGCTTATCCACCCCATGAGTTATGATGCAACAGATGGGCATTATACCGGCTACATGGATACTTTACGCAACAAACTGGCTATACTAAAGCCCCTGGATATGCTACCCTATTTTTTAGATAGCGCCGGGCTTACAAAACAAAACTATACCAATTACTATTGGCCTAACGATGGCCATTTTAAAGCCCTGGGTTACCGGGTTATAGGGCGCAAAGTTTCGAACGAATTAATTGGAAGAATGAATATTAGTTGTAATAAAAAGGAGTAGGCTAAACAAACGCCTAATGACTTTTACTTACTAAACTGCGCGGGCACCATCACTGCAGTTCCATCCACAAATATTTTTACCGGTGCGCCTTTTACGTACAGGCGGCCCTGGAAAATATCAACCGCAGGCTGGGCCATTAATAAATCGCTGAGCGACATGGAGGCATTGCCAAATCCGTTTTGGGTAAGCAAAATATCGTGCGGCTCAAAAGGGTTTATAACCGGGTTGGGCGTTTTTTCAAGCACAACCTGCGACAGTGTATCGCTACAACTTACAAAAAAATTTACTTCGGATGAATAGCTATCGAACACCTTAACGCGGTTCATTACAAACGTGCGCTGGTTGTATTCAACCCGCATCTGGTAGCGGCCTTCGGGTATGTGCAGGCCATAGTAATAGCCATTTTCATTAGCCGTAACGGTAATCTTATCGTAATAGTTTTCGAAAATAACGGTGGCAAACGGAACCGGTTGGCGGGTATCAATGTCTATTACCTGCCCCAGCACATCTCCGCTCAATACTGCTTTTAATCTGCCCGGCAGCAAAAGCAACAGGATAAGAACCAACAGCAATAAATAACGGACTTTCATAAGACCAGCTATTTAACTGTAAGTTAGTTAATTTAACCCGAATGGCAAAAACATATTGAAAGTTTTAGTTAAGCAAGGCGAGGATAAATGGGGCGTGCCCCTCGCAGGGCCTCGGGTCAGGCTTTCACTGCAAGTCCGCACTCGCAAAGCCTCGCTTGCGGGCTTTCCGTTCAATCCTTCACGCGAGCAGCCAACTGGAATGGGACGCAAATGCAAATACAGTAGCCAGAGGCTACAAGCATACATAGAGCGGAGCTGGGAGCTACGCTCAAAGACAAGCTACGCTCGAAGGGGACTTATAACAAATTATCCTACCTGATAGGCCGCATCAGCTTTATAATAAACTGGTCTGCTTCTTTATCATCTTCCATAATGGTGTCAGGATGATATTTAAGAATACGCGTAATACCTGAGCCAATACCAGAGTAAGGAAGGATTTTTGTTGCAAATGAAACAATGGTTGGGTTTCGAACCACCGCTTTACCGTTGATTATGTTAGCTATGGTTAAATGATTAGGTAAGCATCCGGGGCTGATAATTTCAACACGGTCATCAAAAATAAACAGCCTGATTACTGCATTTTGGGAATAGTCCCTGTGGATTAAAGCGTTAACTACAGCTTCTTCCAGCGCCTGCTCACTTATTTCCAGCGTCCCCGGCTGATTAAAGGAGCCTGCGGTTTGTATATGCGACAGGTTGTTTTTAAGAAAAGCCATGGCGCTGCGGTATTGCTCCTCTAACGAGCCAATGCAATCATTTTTATCTCTAAAGCGGCTTTCTGAATTTTCGTTACCATAAAAGCTGAAGGCCCTTATTAAGAAAGTAGGCTTAAATCTTTGCGGATTTACCCCAAAAAGCATGAGGCCGGCAAGCGTTAAATGGCCATCGTCTGCAAGTCCCATATTTTCAAAGCCCTGAATAATACTTATTCCTTCCTGCGAAAATGGCTTACCCTTATTTTTATCGTAAAATGCATAAAACTTAGCCAGGTCAATAGTTTCGGCTTCGTTACCGGGTGTAATACTGGCTGTAGTAGGGCTTTCATCCAGGGTTATCTGCTTGCTTGTTTGAAACATGCGTAATAACTCCTGCGGAGAAGATTTCCGTTTATCGCCGCCGCTTTTTACATAATAATCGCCCGAGCTTGTGCTATAAGGTTTAGCAGTTCCTTCTGGCACATATATTACTATTATCAGCTTGCCATCTATCTCAATGGTTTTGCTTTTTAGGTAAACCGGCGGGCGAAGTAGTTCATTGCCGGCTGCCGATATATAGCCATTGTATAAGTTCAGTAACTTATGGTCAACCCCAACAATGCCATCATTCTTATCTACCCCCACATAAATGAAACCACCATCGCTATTGGCAAAAGCGCATACTTCAGCGGCCAGATGTTTTGCATCATTCAGCTTCTCTTTAAACTGGCGGGTTGAATCTTCGCCTAAGTAAATTTCCTTTTTAAAATCCAGGTCCTCCCAATTCATACTACAAGTATAAAGTAAAATTTTGGCTTAGCTACATGCCATAAGCCTTGGGAAAATTGTTCTTTATATTTCAGGTATTTGATTCGCATAGAGGCTCACCTCCCCCTACGCCCCCTCTGGAGCAGGGCTGTTTCATTCTCTGAGGTTTCACTTTCAGGCGGCTCCTACGGAGCGCAACAATGTTTTCGTTTATTGCTACAAACAGCCGGCTCCTCTGGAGCGTTTTTGAAAGGCTATTGAATAAAGAGTATTTACGTTCCGTAGGAACCGTCTGTTTGTAGAA
>Ga0182013_10004319_pt1 | contig 17158 bp, 10 predicted proteins | sample 612S2MmetaG_FD_120487 | JGI IMG/M metagenome (GOLD analysis project Ga0182013, IMG submission 120487) | Permafrost microbial communities from Stordalen Mire, Sweden - 612S2M metaG | ecosystem: Environmental > Terrestrial > Soil > Wetlands > Permafrost | place: Sweden: Stordalen | collected...
AGATTTCAGATTTCAGATTTCAGATTTCAGATTTCAGATTTCAGATTTCAGATTTCAGATTTCAGATTTCAGATTTCAGATTTGAAATATGAAATGTGAAATGTGAAATTTGCCATGCTTAGATTCTCCACGGTCAATCCGCGTTGAATCTTCATTCTCGTTTTGCCATCATTATTTCGCCCTTTGAAATTTCCTCTCACCCCTGACCCAGCTTTTTCGATTTTTCCGTCGCGGCGCGCACGGCGTTCATCAGGGACCCGCGCACTTTGCCCTTCTCCAGCTCGTGCAATCCCTCGATGGTCGTGCCGCCCGGGCTGGTGACCATGTCCTTGAGCGCGCCGGGATGCAGGCCCGTTTCCAAAACCATCCGGGCGCTGCCCAAAACAGTTTGCGCCGCCAGTTTTGTGGCAATATCCCGCGGCAATCCCGCCGCCACGCCGCCATCGCTCAAGGCCTCGATCATCAAATACACATACGCCGGGCCGCTCCCGCTCAGTCCCGTCACCGCGTCCAGCAGGGATTCCTTGACCGCAAAGGCGCTGCCCACGGCGGAAAAAAGTTTTTGCGCCAACTCGCCGTCTTCCGGCAACGCGGCTTTGCCCAACGCGTACGCAGTGGCTGATGCCCCCACCAGTGCGGGCGTATTGGGCATCACGCGAATGACCCGCGCCCTGGCCGCCAGGCCGCATTCCAATCTGGCCAGCGTCACTCCGGCGGCAATGGAGATCAATAAATGTTTCCGGGTGAAAGCGCCGCGAATTTCCTTCAGCACGCCCGGGACTTGGTCCGGCTTCACGGCAAGCAGAACTACGCCCGCGAATTTGACCACCTCCGCATTTGATTCGGCAATCTCCGCCCCGACCTCGCGTCCAAAGGCCGCGCGCGCGCCCGCAACCGGGTCGCTGGCAATGATTTGTCCAGCCGTGACCAGCCCGGCGCGGATGAAACCGCGCGCGAGGGCCGTGCCCATTTTCCCCGCTCCCAGGAAACCGATGGTGAGTTTGTCTGCCATACGGAGTTTTTACCATCCCATCCGCGCCAACGAAAGCAAAAGCGAAAGCAAAAGCTGCTTGCCAGCGGCGTGGAAATGGGGTGTCATAGGTGTTACTCATGTTGAGACGGCGCCAAGTGTGGTTGATGGTTTTGTTGCTGTGCGGTCTGGCCGCGCGGTTGCGCGCGGACTCGTCGCGGGATTTTCTGCGGGATTTTTTCAAGGCGGGCGCTCATCGCAGTCTCACCGGACAATTCATTGTTCGCGACCCGCTGCCAACGGGAGAACTTCCCAGTGTCACTTACGATACTACTAATCTAGTGCGGTTGGATCCCACGCTGCTCACGGTCTCTTGCGAGCGAATTAAGAAGGCTTTGTTGAGCGAGTTGGGCGCGAGAGACAATTGGCGGGGAAAGATCCTGATTAATTTGCATCACAGCGATAATCCGGATGAGACCATCGTTGTGGAAAGGATTCTGTTTGGCAGTGAGTGGAGCTATCGGATGGAAACTCCGGATTTGCTGGAACGTTCGCGATTTGTGTCGGCGCTGGTGGACGTGCTTTTATTGGAGATGGCCGAGCGCGGCTCGGAAGAGCCGACGCAAATCCCCGCGTGGCTTTCGCAAGGACTATCCCGGGAAGTCATGCTATCCAGCCCGCTGGAACTGGTGCTGGAACCGCCGCGAACCATGGAAAACGGCGTCGCTCTGAACCGCCTGGTCGCGTCCGGTCGCAGAACGGACCCGCTCGCGCTGGCGCACGCGGATTTGCATACCGTGCCGCCGCTGACGCTCGAGGAGTTAAGCTGGCCGCGCGACGGGCAATTCGACGGCGAAGCCGGGGAGGCTTTTCGCAGCAGCGCGCAACTCCTGGTCCACGAATTACTCCAACTCCCCGACGGCCGCGCCGCCATGCAAGATTTTCTTGCCGAATTGACGCGGCATTTGAACTGGCAACTGGCATTTCTGAGCGCGTTCCACGCTGATTTTGGGAGCCAGTTGGATCTCGAGAAGTGGTGGGCGCTGCATCTCATCCAATTCACCGGGCGCGATCTTTCCCAAACCTGGCCGAGCGACGAGAGTTGGAGGAAGCTCGATGAGGTCCTGCGCCCCGAAATGCAGGTCCGCACCGCCGTCGGCGAAGCTCCGATGCGCGCGCAGGTGACGCTGCAGGCAATCATCAAGGATTGGGACATTTCGCGGCAAACCAAGTTGTTGCAGGAAAAAGCGCAACAACTTTTCCTGCTCCGGATGTGGGTGTCCCAAGACCTGGTTTATTTGGTGGATGAATATCGCCGCGCGCTCGAGAGCTATTTGCGGAAACGCGAAAACGGCATTTATGTTTCCATGGGTCGAAGCCTTTACGCGCCGCAGCTCGACACCTTGGCCCGGGACACGCTCCGGCAACTAAATGAACTCGAAGCGAAGCGGGAAAAACTAAGACCGCCCCTCGAAACCGCTCCCGTCACCGCGAGTGTGCGGGATAGCAACTGATTACACTTCTTGGTTTTCGAAAGATCCGGGCGTCACACCCATCCCCTCGGCCCATCCTCCCCATGAACTGCACCCTCACCTCACCCCAACCCTCTCCCCTCCCTCGGAGGGAGTGGAGAGGGAGAAGAGACCGGAAATCAATACGCGAAATCATTCGGGGAATTCTCTCCCCCAAGGAGGCGAGGGAGAAAAGGCGCACGGGACAAACGAGACCTTAAATTTCTTGTTGGCGCGCCTTCACGCTACGGCATGCAAGCGCCTGACCGGCTCTTTGGCCGGTTTGCGTTTCTTCACCCGGTCCCGCCACTTGCCGGGACTCACCCCAAAGCGCTGCTTGAACACCAGGTTGAACAGACTCGTGGACTGATACCCGCTCTCCAACGCCACATCCACTACTTTGAAATCCGACGTCGCCAGCAATTCACACGCCCGCGTCAGCCGCAACTCCACCTGCTTTTCCCGAAACGACACCCCGACCAATTCCGTAAACAACCGGCTCACATGCCGCGGCGAACAGCCCGTCTTGCTCACCAACTCCGAAAAACTCAAATCAATCAACTCCGCCACCGGCATCTGGTTGAGCGTCTGCCGCAAACGCACGCTCGCGTCAAATCCCGCCGCCAACTCCACCGGCGGCTGGTCAAAACTCCCCCCAAACACCTCCAGAAACAACAGCAGCAACTGCGCCCGCGTCGGAAAATTATTCCCGGCCGCCTTCGCCGCCAGCTTGTTAAGCTTCTCCGAAAATTGCTCGCTCGGCGGCACCACCCGCAAGGACAGCTTCTCGTCCCGCGCCGCGTTCTGCAGCAGCGTCTGCTCCGCCATCGTCACCATCCCCGTCAATTTGACCGGTTCCACCCGGAAAAAATGCAGTCGCATCCCCCCTACCTGGCTGGCCCGCACACACCCTTCAATCTGGTCGGAAATCAGCAGCACCGACCCCGGCTGCAACTCGTGATTCAGCCGCTGGTGCATCCAGTAGCCCACCCCGGAACTTACGAAAATCACCACCCAGCCCGGCAATTGCGGCGACCATTCGCCGCCGCCGGGCAACACCATCTCGCACAGGATCAACTGCGGCTCGTAAAAACCGTCGGGCTTTAAATTGCTGCGAAATGACTTTTTCACATTCGGTGCTCCACCAGCCGGCCCAGGCGCAAACCCTCGGGCTGCGACCGGCCTTCATTAGCCATCCGTGGCGTGTCCGCGCATCAGCGCCCCAGGCAGACGGCGCTGCTGGAAATGCAGTATGGGAAGATCACTATTACGACCCAATGACGATTCCATTACAATTGTGAAACGATTGCTTTTTGCAAAGAACTTGCCGCCGCCGGGAAACTTGCTGAGTTTGATCCCGAATCACCCGGGCCAGATTATTTCGATGCGGCAGCCCGGCCGCCGGGCGGAAAGCTTTCGTTTCTCATTTGTCACAATTCCGACAACTCTTCGTCATAATCATCTCGCACGCTTTGCGCACTTGAAAAACGGCGGGTGCTTGAACGCGGCATTCAGCGCTCAACTGAGATTAGCCGCAGCCGAGTTTGGAACGCATGTCACGAGTTTCCGCAAAGAGCTTCCGAGTCTGCCGGAATCAGAATTTCGGCCTGGCTGCGGCAGGGCAAACCGCCGGACTTCACGGCGAGTTGCGGAGTCGCGCGCCCGGCCACGCCCAGTGGAACGCGCCTGTCAATTTGTGTTTGCCAGTCGTTAAGATATGAGTCCCGGCCAATTGCGCGAGCCAGGCGGACAAGCTGAATCCAGGTGCCAACCGGGATGTCCCCGCCGCAGTTGCGGTCTTGGGAGACGCCCGTGGAGTGCGCTGCTCCCCGTCTTACCAGGGAAAGCCCGACACCAAATCTCCTTATGCCTGCTTGCGCTCGGGTATTTCGCCGTGTTTGCCGCCAGGCTGACGGCTGGCGAACCCACCGCCGCGCCCAACGCCACCAATAATTCTCCGCGCTTTGATGTCCAAACTTACGTGATCAAGAGTAATCCGAAGATTTTTGCGAACGCGCCAGTTCTGACGCTATCCGATTACACTGGAACAAATATTAGCCTGGAGCGAATTGCGCAAGCGGCTTCGGAAGCGTTGTTCCAGTTCCAAAAGCGGGGCTATTCGAACGCGAACATTTCCTTCACCAAAGAGCAGATCACCAACGGGATCATCACACTCAACGTGTATCAAGGCGTGTTTCCACAGGTTTTGATTTCCGGCAAGTCGTGGTTTCGCCCGGGCGAATTGGAAGCTCCCGCGCAAATTGCGGCGGCGGCCACCAACGGTGCAACCGCCACTAACGCCGTTACTGCCACCGCGACGAATGTGGAGCAGCACTTTACCCTGCGAGCTTATGAGATCACGGGCAACACCCTGCTCAGCACTAACATTCTGATGAGCATTTTTGAAAAGGCCACCGGCACCAACGTCACACTGGCCGAAATCAAGCAGGCGGCCGGGAACTTGCAGCAGGAGTATCGCGACCGCGGTTACCCCACGGTAAATGTCACTTTGCCGCCACAGAAGATCGAGAAGGAGACCCTCAAGATCCGTGTTTTTGAGGGACGCTTGTCCGAGATCCTCGTGGCCAAGAATCATTATTTCAGTTCCAACAATGTCATGCGGGCATTGCCCAGTCTGGAAACCAATATGATCCTGCTCCGGCCGGTCTTTCAAGCTGAACTGGACCGGGCGAACGCCAATCAGGACCGGCAGATATACCCGCAACTCGCGGCGGGGCCTGAGCCGAACACCACCCTCCTGGTTCTGGATGTCAAAGATCGTCTGCCGCTCCACGCAAAAGTCACACTCAATAACGAGAACTCTCCCGGAACGCCGGATCTGCGGGTCAACAGCTCGGCGGTTTATAACAACTTGTGGCAGGAGAATCATTCCCTCGGCGTGCAATATAGCTTCTCTCCGGAATTATATAAGCAGGATAGCCTGTGGAATTGGTATGACCGCCCGCTGGTGGCAAATTACAGCGGCTTTTACCGGTTGCCGTTGGGCGAGCCCGACTCCATCACCGACCAGATCGCCAGTCAGGCCGGAACTTTCGGCTATGATGAGGCCACGAGAAAATTCAACCTTCCGCCGTCATCAGGCGGGCCCGAACTCAATGTTTATGCCAGCCGTTCAACCGTTGACACCGGGGTGGAAACCCTGTTCAACGAGGTTCTTTATGACGTGCCCAATGTCCGCTCCGTCGCCCGCAAGGATTCGCAGCAGGATTTTACAATTAATAATGGCATGGGATTCCGTTTATCCGCCTCGCTGCCCGAGGTGGAGGACGTGGTCTCCACGGTCTCCGCCGGCCTGGACTACAAGACCTATGACTCGGACAGTTTCAAAACGAATACTTTCACATTGAGCCAGACCACCTTGAATTCGCTGGGATTTCCCAATCCACCCGTGATCAGCACCGTCATCTCGCCGGTGCCGCCGACGTATGTCGAGACGCGCTACCTGCCGGCGACGGTGCGCTGGGATGGTTCGCGCCGGGATTCCAACGGTGTTTTCTATGCGAACCTCAACTACAGCGTGAATTTTCTGAGCGGAAGTTTTTCCCAGGCCAAACAAAATTTTGAAAACGCCGCCGGCTCATCCCACGCCAATGGCGCGTATCACATCATCTCCGGCGGCCTGAGCCGCGAGCAGACGGTTTACAAAGATTGGAAACTGACGCTCAAGGCGGATGGGCAATGGGCAAACCAACCACTCATCCCCAACGAGCAATTCGGGGAGGGCGGCGTCAACAGCGTTCGTGGTTACCACGAAGGCGAGGTCTTTGGCGACACCGGCTGGCACATTTCCCTCGAGCAAAAAACGCCCGGGCACATCCTTGGGGCCATCGGGAAAAGTCCGCTCATAGTTCGTGGATCGGTTTACATGGATTACGCGGACACCTTTCTGCTGGATCCGCAAGGCCGTCAAAGCAGCACCGCGCTCTGGGGCACGGGTTTGGGGTTCGTCGCGTCCCTCGGCACCAGTTGGGAGGCGAGATTTCTGTTCAGCATGCCGCTCCGGTCCAGCCCGACCATCGAGGCGTACCAGCCTTATTTCAATTTTTCACTGACTTCACAATTTTAATCTTTAACCTGAATGTCACACGAACCAACTTGCCCCTGCTGCCAGGAAGGGGTATTTTTTTGCCTGAAAGGATTCGCATCATGCTGATTTTTAACCGCCTTTTTTTTCAGCGGTCGCCAGGGATCGGCGCGTTGCTGCTGGCCGGCGCCTTCGCCGCGCCTTCAATTCACGCGAATCCGTCCGGCGCCACCGTGGCCCAGGGCTCGGCGTCGTTTGGTTCGGCCGGTTCCACGCTGACCATCCAGACCTCCGACCGTGCTTTCATCAACTGGCAAAGCTTTAACATCGGACTCGGCGAAACCACGACATTTGTGCAGCCATCAAGTTCGTCCCTGGTCTGGAACCAGATCAGCGGCGCGAACCCTTCGCAAATCCTCGGCAACCTGAACGCCAATGGTTATGTGGTGTTGCAAAACTCGTCCGGTTTCTACATTGGCGGCCAGGCCTTGATCAATACCCATGGTTTGATCATGACCACCTCGCCGATTCCCATGCCGGATCTTTCCAGCGGAGGCGCGTGGCAGTTCAATGCCCCGCCGCCCTCCGCCAGCATCATCAATTACGGCCAGATTACTGTCGCCGGCGGCAGCCCGGCTTTCCTCATCGCCAGCGATATTCAAAATAACGGCAGCATCACCGCGCTGAGCGGTAGCATTGGCTTGTATGCGGGCCAGCAGGTTTTGGTTTCCGAACGGCCGGATGGCCGGGGTTTGAGCGCCCAGGTTACTTTGCCGCAAGGTTCGGTGGATAATTCGGGAAAGTTGATTGCCGACGCCGGCACCATCGAAATGAATGCGCAAGTGGTAAATCAAGGCGGCCTGGTGCAGGCCAATTCCGTTAGGGAAGTCAACGGGGTCATAGAATTGGTGGCCGGCGACAGTTTGAATTTGGGCGCGTCATCGGTGATCTCGGCTAAAGGCGATACGACCGGAGTGAGCACGGGTGGCAGCGTCACGTTGAAGTCCGGCAATCAATATGCCGACAACGCCGGTTCGGTCATTGATATTTCCGGCGGCGCGCAAGGCGGGAATGGCGGCCAACTCGAAATCTCCGCGCCACAAATTAATTCCTTGCAATCCAGCATCATTGGCCAAGCCTCGGCGGGTTATGCGGCAGGTTCGTTTTTGCTCGATCCGCAGAACATCCAGCTGACCGATTCGGGGAACATCGCGCCAGCCAATGGCATTGTGAACGCGGGTGATCCGCCGACCACCGGCACCTTGAACGTGAATGTGAATTTGCTCAATAATTATATCACCCAAAACCAGCTCTCGCAAATCACGCTGCAGGCCGTTCAGAATATCGAGGTGAGCACGGCGTGGAGTTTGCCAGCCAGCCAAAATCCCAACGCACTTTTGAAATTGATCGCGGGCGAAAACATCTCGTTAGATGACCAAGCCAGCATCAGTGGCGGACAGAATTGGAGCATCAGCCTGAGCGCCGGCCCCACGACGCTTTCCTCCAAACCGGCCTCCGGCACCGACGGCATTTATCTCGACGGCGGCGCGAGCGGTTCTTTTATCCAAACGCAAAACGGCAATATCAACGTATGGGCCGCCAATGAAGTGCAGATTGCCGCAAGCCAGAATTCAGACAGTGCAATTCGCACGCTGGCGGGAGGAAATATTCAGGTAACCGCGGAGTTTGGCGATGTGAACACCGGTGGAAACATGTCGGGATATAACTTTCAAAACACGGCGCCTTATCATTCGGTGTCATCTTCATTGGGGGGCATCAGCACGGCTGCGGGTGGCAATGTCACCATCAACGCCGGTCAGGACGTCATCAGCTATTTGCCACAGGTTAATAATGGTGATACCGGTGAGGATGCCGGCACTGGCGCGTTTGGTCCGGAACCGGGAAATGTAACCGTCAATGCCGGTGGCAGTGTATATGGACATTATGTTTTGGCGAATGGGACTGGCACCATTACCGCCCAAGGCAATGTCGGGGGACCTTCCAGCGGCGACAACGTCGCCCTGAGTTTGATCGCCGGTAATTGGACCTTGAACGCGCCCAACGGAAGCATTTATTTGCAAGAGGTGCGCAATCCTAACGGCATATACAATAACACCACACCAGGCAGAGGCGCGACCGGAGTGAACCCCAACCACTACTTTGACTATGATCCACAAGCCTCGGTCACGCTCAACGCCGGGGACGGAATTGAGTTCCTCACCTCATCGGGAAACCTCCCGCGAACAACCACCGCCGCTCCGGCAATTTTTCCACCCAGCCTGTATATCAACGCCGGACCGGGCGGCGTATTGTTGGATGGCCAGTTAACACTTTTCCCATCACCCTACGGCGAACTGCAAATCAACATTACTGGCGGAGGCAGCCTGTCCGGTTCACTCGCCGCCGCTGGCAACACCGGGTTCGTGGAGCTGCTTATGTCCGATAGCGCGTCGAAGAATTTCGCGAATGCCAGTTCCTTCACCGATACCGACCACGGTCCCACGCCACTGGAATTGAACAATCCCAATCCGGTGGTGGTGAATGTTTCCGGCAGCATCAACAACATCCAATTGGTCACGGTGAAAGAGACGGAAATCAACGTAGGGGGTGATGTGATCAACTCCTCATTTTCCGGTCAAAACCTTCATCCTAATGATAAAACCGTCATCAACGTCGCGGGCACAATTTTCAATTCCCCGTCCTTTTCCTCGGTGGTCCTCGCGCAAGCCCCGAATATTGTGGCTCCGGATGATTTGCCGCCGGGCGTGGCCAATGAGTTCGATATTCTGATCAAACTGGCCGTGGACCCGGCGAAGGTCGCCAGGCAGGTTGTGGCGCCGGGAACTTCGACCTCGATTTTGCTCAGTGATTGGGGTAGTCTGCTGCTAGTTGGCAATTCCGGTAACTTCCTTGAGCCATCCAATTTTGCCTACGACCCGACAACCAGAACCTTGAGTTTCCTCGGGCAAATGAGCCAGACATTGGTCAATCTGCTGAACTCGCCCACCATCACCGTAGTCAGGTTCAGTAATAACGGCCTGCCCGAGGTGGATCCCACCACGGGCCATTTCATTACTGACACCTACACCTGGGCGCCGGCGAGTTCGCTGCAAACACTCATGGCCGAAAGCGCCGCCACGACCGGCTACGTGAACAATGGTCTTCGGATTGGCGGTCCCGGCGAATTTGACGTGAATGCCGGTTCGATTAATTTGGGAAACTCGGTCGGGATTTTGTCGCTTGGGGCACTGGATTATGGTGAAGGCGGACTAGGGAGATATGCGAATCTGGCCGCGCTCACGCCCGTCGGCGCGAGTTTGAATATTACGGCCCAGAACAACATTGATCTGGTCACCTCCACGATGGCATCACTGGCCGGCGGAAATGTGAGCGTCAAAAGCACGGACGGGGAGATTGATCTTGGCTCCGCCTCGGCTCTCTATGGCAACCGTCAACTTCCGCTGGGCGCCTGGGTGACCGGAAACGGCAATATCAGTGTCATGGCGTACGGGGACGTGAGTATTGACGGTTCACGCGTTGCGGCCTACGACGGCGGCAGCGTGACCGTGACTTCCCAAACCGGAAATGTTGACGCCGGCAACGGCGGCGCAACCGCCGCGGATGTGGAAACTCATTTTATCAACGCGCAGACCGGCGCGGCAGGGGAATACAGTGTTTACATTTTCGGCAACGGCATTCTGGCAACGACCTTGGATAAGCCCTCCGCCGTGCCGGGTGGCGCGACCGCTCCCGGAAACATTACCGTCAGCACGCCCCAAGGCGATATCATCGCGAACCTCGGCGGCATTTTGCAGGAAGCGCTCAGCGGCACCGTTGCAGCGGGGCCAACGATCACGCTGGACGCCGGGACTTTCCCCACCACCGCCAACGGCCAGAAAAACTATGCCGGCAACATTAACCTGGGCGATTCCGGCGTCATTGGCGGCACCATCGTTGTGAACGCCAATGGAAACGTCAATGGCCTGATTATATCGAGCCAGAACAGTGTCGTAAATGCGGCGCAGAATTTCTCCGGCACGGTTCTCTCGGGCGGCACGGCAACGGTTTCCGCAATCGCCGGCGGCGTCACCGGCACCATCGTCGCCGCTGGCGGCGCCAGCGTTACCGGTGGCTCCGGAGTGACGGCACAGGTGCTGTCGCAAAGCGCCTCGGTTAACGGAACCACCACTTCCACCCTGGGCGCCTCGGCCACGGCCACCAGCACCAGCACTGCCGCCGCCGGGGCGACCAGCGCTGAGGCTCGGGAACAGACATTCGGCACGAATACAACCCAGAATGGCAGTGACTTGGGGAAGAAGTTGCCGATGCTCTCACGACTGGTTAGCCGCGTAACGGTTATCCTGCCAAAGTGATGACGGGCGATTTGCCATTGAAAAGACAAAAGACGAACCTCCAAGAGCCGGAGGAACAATTTTGGCGGGTGCGTAAGAGGTCGCCGGGGAGGATCAACTGGAGGCCCATCTGCCACCGAGCGGGGAACGAGGCTTCGCGCTCTTCGGCCTGGCGCCAAGCTCAAAGTTAATGTCTAGTTTCGATCTCCAGCCCGTTCAGATTCCAGCAATCCAAATCCTCGCGATTCGTTGGCGAAAAGCAAAACCTGGACAGTCGGAGCGGTGTTTTGTTGAGGACTATCTATAGGATATTCCGTTTGTAAGTGTATTCGACTTTGCGTACCGGCAATAAAACTGCAGGGCGTGGGCACAAAAAACCGGTCGGAATTTTTTCCGACCGGCGCGGGGTTAGGTTCGTGATTTAGTGGGCGGTAACGCTGTAAACCCGACCACTCCCAGTGACGGTGTCGGTAAAGTTGGTCGTGCCACCCGTGCCCACGATGGAACTGCCCAAGGTCGGCCAAGTGCTGCGAGGCGCAGTCAAGCCGGCGATATTTGTGTAAATGAGTGAGTAAGTCGCGCCATTGGTGGTGGCGAAAGAAATCGTCACCGTTGAGCCGACCGCGGTCGCCGTCAATTGCGGTGCGGGCGGAGGGGTGTAGGTCGCGGCTTGAGCGGCGCGGGTGAAGGTAAGAACACCACTGGGCGACAGTGAAAAATAGCCGACAAAATAAACACTGCTAGTGCTTCCGCTGATAGGATCAGGGTAAGTCGCTGGATTTCGACCAGTGGACGCTGCGGGGGCGGATTCATAAAGGTCCGACACCACTGCGGACGAAAAAGGAGCCGGAGTAATATTTTCAACACTGAAACTAATCACATTCCCCCCGAAATCTCCGAAGGAATATCCATATCCGTTATACTGATCCCCCATGAACTCCGTCAGATAATAGCCGGCGTACTGGGTGAGAAACGGTTCGCGCACCAGCACAGTGTTATTATCAACGTTAGTGGTGCCCAATTGAGAACTGATCGTTTGGGCACCGGAGCCGATAGACGTCATAGACTGACCGAGAAGACCTTGATCGACGGAAGAGTATCGCGTTGGGTTCGGAGATTGCACGGATACATTCGCTCGTGGAACAGTGTACCACACTGTTGACTGGGGGAAGTTGCCCAGCGGCGTGCTCCAGACCGATGACAGATTGTAATTGGCCCCAAAAACCGACCATTGAAGATATGTAAAATCTGAACTGAAAGCATCCGTCAGCCGGGCGGAATTAACATTGCCAAGAGTGAGAGAACTGCCAATGCTTAACGAAATCAAGTTGGTGACATTCCCGACATAGACCACCAGTTCATTCGTGCCCTGATGCGAGCCGGTCTTTCGAAATCCGGCGAGCAAATCACCGTTCCCGGGCGGATTAAAGTATTGGGCATTGACCATTAGTGGTTCGGCCACAAAACCCAAAGCCACCAAACTCATTAGGAGACACTTTTTCATATTATTGTTGCGATGTTATTAGAGTAACAAAGGGCAGAATGTAACTGGCAAATGGATTGAGTCGCTACCAATGTAAGGACATCCAAGAATTGTTTTAGGACATTAGCTTTGCAATCATATAGTATTGAATAACAACAAGTTGAGAACCTTAGTGTAATCTCATTATGAAACGACAAGCTTATGACGTGAATATGCAACATATTAATGCATTCTGTAACAGTCCTTGAAAAAACGTAACTTGATCCGATCTCACTGCTCCGTCAAAATCCAGCCCTATGAAAATCAAGATTTCTGGGTCTTTGGCCTTAATTCGCAATGGTTTGGCTACAACCGCTTTTGGCGGTTTGCTATTCACCGGCCTTAACACTCAGGCTCAGACGAGCGATCTGGCACCCTCCAATCGCATGGCTGCCAAGCCAATTGACACAAATGCGCAATTCATTGTAAACCAAGCGGCTGCGACTAATGGCGACCCCAAAGCACTTTTAGCACTTGCAGGGCATTATGATCAAGGGCTGGGCGTGGCGAAAGATCCTGTCAAAGCCGCGGATTATGCCCGGCAAGCGGCTGAAAAAGACTACCCTCCGGCCGAAACCGCGCTCGGATCTTATTATGGCCGGGGAATAGGAGTGCCCAAAGACCTGACGGAAGCAATCAAATGGTACCGGAAGGCCGCTGATCAAGGCTATGCGCTGGCAGAATTTGCGATGGGCGGATTTTACAAGTCAGGCAAGGGTGTAACCCAGGATATTGGGCAGGCGATGCAGTGGTACCGGAAGGGCGCAGACCAAAATGATGCAGCGTGTGAATGCGAACTGGGGCTGATTTACTTCATGGGCTACAAGACCGATACGTATCATCCGGCGGATTACAACGAGTCCTTCAAATGGCTCAAAAAGTCCGCTGACCAAGGGTATGTGGGCGCCATGAACAACCTGGGTTTGTCCTACATTTACGGATACGGCGTGAAAATGGACACGGCCGAAGGCGCCAAGTGGGTGCGGATAGCCGCCGGGAAGGGAAATCCAAACGCGCAAGCAGTTCTAGGCGGAATGTATCGCGCGGGAAGCACGGTGATTCCTCAGGATCTCGTGGCGGCCTACGCGTGGCTCACCTTGTCTGCGCGGGGCGGTAATGTGGAGGGGAAACATTCGGTCAAGGAGGTTGCGGCCACGCTTACTCCGGAAGAACTTAAGCGGGGCCAGGAAATGCTCGCATATTATGCCGAGCACCATCATTTCAAGGATGCGTCCACGGACACGGTGACGCATTAAAGCTTCAGTGGATTAATAGAAGTCAGAATCAATTTTGACTGCTGACGTAGCATCCCCGCGGGTCACCGGGATTGCACTGCATCCTCGTAATTAAGTTCCGCTTGTCTGCCGATAAGCGCTCCCATCAGTCTATCCGCCTGCTTTTGAGCCGTCTGAAAGCGTTTCAGATATTCCGGCGAGTTCATGTCCAAATCGGTTCCTAAAGCGGCGACAAAGGATTGTTTGACTTCACTTATGCTCTGCAACTGTTCCGCAGTAAGTTGCATCCGACTTGGATCCAATGACTGATACGCCAATGGAAGGCTTGAATTCCTGTCCGCGTTTTCAGACGGAATGCCGCGCTCGCTGGAGGGCGATGAGGCTGTCTGGGTCGCGATGGCTGAGGTTGTTGGCGCAGGTTCGGAGATGCCAAAAAGTTTTCGGATCAAGGCATCCTGTTCCGATCGCAACTGGGCCAAGGCGTTCTGAGCCAGGTTGAGGTCAGGCGAGGCGCCGCCGGCGGCAATTTTGGTCAGCAACGGCTCGCGCCGGGGGGCGTAAAGATCATCCACATCTGCGGCGACAATTTCACGAACAGTCCGTTCCGGACAGCCGATGCCCCGCAGATTGGCAATATACGTGGCGTAATCACCCGCTTCCAACTGGGACCAGCGGAAAGACGCGGCTTGGGCTTCCACCGGCGCAGACCTTGTCACTTGAGGCGCGGCGACCGGTTCCATGACCACACCCTTTCGCCTCATGACCTTGGTGAGCAAAGCAATGTTCAAAATAAGAGACGCAACAACAATGAACCGCACGAATCGAGAATTCATAATCAGCTTGGAAATGTGCGCATAAGGAAAAAACCAGCGCGGATTCAAATCCGCGCTGGTCACTACAAGGTTTATTCGAGTGCTACCGGCATTCAAACCGGAATCACACAGAATAAATTAGTTAGTCGCAGTATATCCCGGCGTAACGAAGCCGGTGTCGCCCTCAGAAGGACGGTCAGCTTCCAAGTCAACAATGGGGATGCCATTGACGCCGCCAGTGAGGGTGCTTTGGAGCACGGTGAACAGCTTGCCGCCAAAAGTCACGGCATTGGGATTGGAGAACGCCCCGGAGTACATGTGCTCATGACCATAATAATCATAGGCACCGTTGACGATGGCTTGATCCGAGTAGGCAACGCCATTGAGGGTCAGAACCTGGGGGTTCGGGAAGGAGTAGCCGCCTTCAATGCCAGAGGAGATATTTCCAGTAAGGGCGGATCCAGTAAGACTCACACCAGAAACAGTCGTAGTGGCATCAACCAAACCAATGTAGCCCACAGGAATGCAGGCAAACGTGCCGGTGGAGAACAGCGTGTTCGCCACGCCGCCGCCGCTGTCATATCCGTCGTTGCCGATGTTCACAAACGAGGATTCCGTGAGGGAGGTGGAGATTCCAACCTTGTTTAACGAGCCATTGGCGGCGTACGTGGGATTCGGAGCGAATTGGCTAACCGATTTGGTGATGCCATAAAGCGACTCAATCAAGCAGTTGACGCGAGTGCCGGAACCATAGTTACGGCCAACGAGTTTGATCGTGGTGCCATAATCATCGCTCACGCCGGTGAAGAAACTCAGGTCCAACTGGCCAGCGCCAAACAGAACGTTGAGCTGAGGGATAGTGAGATTAGCGAGGTGGGAATAATTCACCTGGCTGACGTTCGTGCCTTTCATCCAGACGAATTGAACGATTCCGACAGGCGCGCCACCCACTGTGTTCAGCGTGGGGGTCGTGGTCCGGGAAACGTTCTGGGAGGTGTCAGCCATCGCGAGGTCGGGGCTGTGCGTGCCGGCATTGGCACCAGTGCTGGTGCCATTGTCACCGAGGAACGTGGGGAGGGGAGTTCCAGGAATCGGAGCATTGGCATTTGCCGTAGTGGGATCAATGAGGGTGGTGCCATTCGCGCCCACGAGGGAAGCGATGCCGGCTTCAGAACCGGTGAACGAGGTTTTGATCAGGATGGGATTACCGCTGATCGTGTTTGAGAACACCAAACTGCTGGCGTTGACGCCGTAGGCGGTTGACGGAACCGTGACGGAAGCGCCGTCCAAGCCCAAGGCGGAGCCGCCTGCCAGGAGAGCCGCATTCACGTTGCCGCGATAGGCGGAAGAACCGGTGATGTAATAGGTGGTGGTGGCGCTGGCAGTGGAGACGAGACCGATAGCCATGAGGCCGGCGGTAATAAGGGATAAGTTTTTCATGTTATTCTGGTTTAGTTCAGTTGTTTTTATTTGTTGGTTTGGAGGCAAATTACGCGTTCTTCGCGTTGAATCGGCGGCGAAGGGCCAGGGCCAGGAGGCCGGCGCCGGCCATCAAGCCATAGGCGGCAGGCTCGGGAACGGCACTAATGTTAGCCGGAATGAATTCATAGGAATCGCCGCTGGCGCCGAGCGTCAGATCAAGCTGGCCTACGTAAGTCACGGTGACAGGTGTAACACCACCACGACCGGCGGCAGCTCCCTGAGTTTCACTGAAGATATCCATGGCAGTGCCATTCCCCACCAAGGTGGAATAGTTCCCATCAGACGCATAAAACGTGCTGGTGTCCGTGCCGGGAACGACAATAGTCGTGTTGGCGCTGTAGGAATTAAGCGTGAAGGAAGGAACACCGCTTCCTCTGATGATGGAGCCCGCGTCGTTAATTGCAGCGGGCAGGCTGCTTGCGACGGGGGCAACCGGTGCTGATTCACTTCCTTGAAGGCCAATGGAGGTGGATCCGGTGCGAGCGACCGATAAATCGATCCCGGAGCCCTGGGTTCCGCTGTTGCCAAAATTGCCCATAACCCCGCTAAAGGTGAAACCGCTCAAACCACCGGCATCGAGCGTGCCGGTTGTGATGGCTGTGGTGGAGAGAGACCCCAAATCGAAGGTCGTGTCGGTGGTCGCACTGTTCCCGGTGAAACCGAGAATCAGATCGCCCGTTTGCGCGTAAGCGCCCTGGCCAGCCAAGGCAACCGTCGCACCCAAAAGGACTGCTTTAGTTAATTTGTTCATGATTGTTTGTTTTTTATGTTCGTACTGTTATTTTTTGCACATGCCTGATCACCGATAGATGGTCAAGCGAGGGAAAGACTAAACTAAATTCAGGTCGAGAACATCCATTCGGAGGAACTGACATGCCAGTTTTAGGCCTTCAAATAAATTAATAGAAGAGGTTCACTGTTAACATTTTATAGTAATGCAATAGCATAAGTATTTGGATTTGGTCACACTGTTGCAAGAAGGTCACTTTGACTGGTCTTGGATTCTGCCGTTAACCTAGGTCCAAAAGCGGATTCTCCCGCAAAGATCCCGGGATGAAAATGGATGGCGCGGGTCGCGCCATCCAATGAAGCAAGCATCACAATGACAGCAATTCTCATTTTGGTTTCAATTGGTCCGGCGGACAGGAGCGTGAGAGTCGTCAGCGGGGTTTGCTGGCTCGCGTCACCGAAATGTCACCTTTGTCACACAATTGTAACTTGTACTTTTG
>Ga0182013_10004320_pt1 | contig 17152 bp, 10 predicted proteins | sample 612S2MmetaG_FD_120487 | JGI IMG/M metagenome (GOLD analysis project Ga0182013, IMG submission 120487) | Permafrost microbial communities from Stordalen Mire, Sweden - 612S2M metaG | ecosystem: Environmental > Terrestrial > Soil > Wetlands > Permafrost | place: Sweden: Stordalen | collected...
CATTTGTCCAGGAGTATGGAACGATTTCACAGGCCATTTCCGGCCTGGTTCCGGGAACAAACTACACCATTACCTTCTCAGCGGCGCAACGCCCGGGGAACGCGCAAACTTGGAACGTCAAAATGGATAACGCCGTGATTGGGGGCTACAATCCGGGGACAGGCATTACCATCGTCAACGATGATGTGACCGCCCGCTTCCGCGAGGACTTTGATCGAACGATTCAAGATTGCGTTGCGGATAACTTTTACGGTCATTTCGCCGATGTGTGCCATCAGAACGGCATGATCATGGGCAGTGAAGCGGCTGGCCCGAACGATATTCCGCCCGAAGACGCGCTGAAGAATTTAGGGCGCTGCGACTTTCCCGCCGGCGAGTTCTGGGTGAATTACAATGCGGGCGACCATTTTAATTCTGACCCGGGGCTGAAGCTGAATCTTAAACAGACCGCTGCGGCCGCGCATGTGTATGGGCAACGCCAAGCCCAAGCCGAATCGTTCACGCAAATGGAAGGAGATCGAACCCATTGGTCGTTCGGTCCGTCGGAATTGAAACCTTACGCCAACGACGCCTTCTGCTGGGGGATAAATCGCATCATGCTGCATCAGGCGACCTGTCAACCGCCGTCCGACGGCAAGCCCGGCTATGAATTTTGCGCCGGTCAGCATTTTACCCCAAATATCACCTGGTGGGAGCAGTCTCCAGCTTTCTTTACATATCTGTCACGCTGCTCGTATATGCTGCAACAGGGGAACTTCGTGGGCGATGTTTGTTTCTACCTGGGCGAAGAGCCGCCTAGCCTGGCTCCGTCCAAATACATCGTTCCGGGACTTGGCTCCGGCTACGACTGCGATTACTGCAATGCCGAAGTGCTGCTAAAACGGATGTCAGTCAAAGACGGACGGATAGCGCTGCCGGACGGCATGAGTTACCGGCTGTTGGTGTTGCAAAATTGCGTTTCACCCGTGCCCGAAATAGCCAGGCGGGTCGGCAACTATCAGAGCTTGACGGTTTCTCCAGTCCCGTCGAAGGCCATGTCGGTCGAGGTAATCAGGAAACTCCGGGAGTTGGTCCGCGATGGTGCCACCATCATCGGTGCCCCGCCCGAAAAGGCCGCCGGGCTGAAAAACTATCCAAAATGTGATGCCGAAGTGCAAAGCATCGCCGCTGAAATATGGGGCGATTTGAATGGCACGAACCGGACCGAACGCCGTTTCGGAAAAGGTCGCGTTGTCTGGGGCAAAACGCCGCGCGAAGTTCTTTTCGCCGATGGCGTGAAACCCGATTTTACGTTCCCAGGGCAGAATGCGCAGCCGGACAAATTCGACTACATCCATCGCACGTCCGGTGATGCCGAAATCTACTACGTCATCAACCGTAAAAGCCAGCCGACGACGCAGAATTTCACCTTCCGTGTCACCGACAAGCAGCCCGAGATTTTTGACCCCGTTAACGGCAATATTCGATCGGCAAATGACTTTCAGCAGGTTAATGGATGCACTACGTTGCCATTGGAGTTTGATCGCTTCGGCTCCTATTTCGTGGTGTTTCGTAAGTCGATTGCGAATGAAATTACGGGAAAAGCCGGAAGAAATTTCCCCAAACTCGTCCAAGTGCAAAATCTCGACGGCCCCTGGAATGTCGCATTCGATCCTGCTTGGGGCGGTCCTACCAATGCCGGGTTTGCCGAACTGGTCAGCTGGACGCGTCGCCCCGAAGAGGGAATCAAATACTATTCAGGCAGGGCTACCTACCGGAAGACATTTGACTTGAGCGACGACGCCGGAATAGCGAAAGCAACTGACAGCAAGACCGAACGATTTTTTCTCGACTTGGGCAAAGTCGAAGAAGTGGCCGAAGTGCGACTCAACGGCAAGAAACTCGGCATCCTTTGGTGCTTCCCATGGCGAGTGGATATCACCAAAGCTGTGAAGGCCACCGGCAACGTGCTGGAGGTAGACGTGATTAACCTCTGGGCGAACCGTGTCATCGGCGACCTTAACAAGCCAAAAGAACAACGACTTACCAAAACCCACGATGCTTTTCGTTTCGATATGCTCACCAAAAACACCACGCCGATCGACTCCGGATTGTTGGGGCCGGTGACATTGGAGCGAGAGGAGGAATAGAAGTCACTGAAGGCCGATGCCGGAACTACGCGGTGCACAGCATGACGAATCTGGCAACACTGGTGTGGATGGTGGAGAGGAGCTTTTTGGCCGGACAGGCGATGGTTGCGCTGACCAATGCGACTGCTGTTGATGCACAAAAATTTTACCGGGTCGTGGGCAAGTCTCCTGAGTCAGTGAATTCTTGCATAATTAATCGGCGTAAATTGGCGCTGTTTCCGCCGCGTGGCGCCGGAGGCTTTCGAAGATTTCATAAGGGGGGGGGTATCCAGACAAACGGCTTGGGATTTTCGTTGTGGGCGGCGATGAACTGCTCAATGTATGCGGCTGGCCTCCACAATCGCCAGCGGGAAATCCCGCGTGTATCGAAGCAAATAGTCGGCGCGCTTCCCATTTTTCCGGTGAGCAGTTTCCCCGTGGGGAATGATTCGGCCATCGGTAAAATATCGCTGTTCGGCGATGGAATGGGGATCGTTATCCCAACCGGCTGGTTGAAGCCGGGGGACGACGAATTTGCGGCAGGTGTCTGCCTCATTGAGCGAGTAAGCGCCCGGTTTATGCTCTCGATACGTGACGCCCATTTATGCCGCATCTGCGGCTTTATCCACGACAGCTATTGTCTCAGAACATTACCAGTTATTAGCAGACCTCTACAAGCATGGCTTTCCCTGAAAAATGCAGACTCTTGGTGACATGATGATTGCCGCTTGACACGCCAAATTGACTCAATTGATACTCGGGAGCGGGAAAATGGTTTTGGCGCTGAAAAAAAGTTGCAACGGTCTTGGGCTTGTGATGTATTGTTTGCGTGACGATAAAGTTCGTCATGTGGTTTTGTTCTTTGAGACTTGTTTGTGAGAGTCATGCCGTGACTCAAAAATAAAATACGAACAAGAGACGATTGTGCGAATTGAATAGAGCGGCACATTGATTTACGAAGAAGCGCCCTAAAAATACGTCATAAACTGAAGGACGAGAAAAGCAGGCGCATGAGATGGATTTGCAAGACCCGCAATATAAACGAATTGATTAAGTCTCCCCAATAAAATTTAACTGTTAAACGGTTTTCTCTCCAGCCCGACCATCGTAACCGATGGCCGGGCTGAGTGCTTCCTGCCTCCCAAGTTTCCCTGAATTCACCACGCAACCCGCGTGCGTTGCCTCGTGCTCTAGTGGCCTGATGCAATCACGCCAAAACGAAAGGTTCGTGATGAAAGTTTATACCGTTGAAGAGGTCGCCGCGATCTTGCGGGTGGATTACAAGACCGTCCTCCGCTTGATTCAGCGCAGCCTGTTGAAAGTCCTGCCTGGTATTCGTCATAAACGCGTGACCGAGCAGAAATTGAATCGTTACCTGGATGAGCGTTCGCGTGATTGGCAACTCGCTTGGCCTTTGCATTGCAAGCAAGATGCCAAACATGGGAACGCGAACGGGGAAATTTTTTTCAATCCTCGCGTTTGTTCGTTATGAAAAGTGCCAGCAAAAATGCCAGCAAACCGCATGATAAAGGTGGAGTGAAAGGGTAACGGCAGGTGGTTACCGGATGGTGAGCGAATAGTGCTTGACTTTTGATGCAAAGTGTTTATAGTCAATTTCATCAGCGATGAAACAAGCGCTTGATTTCTAGTGGTTTGTGGAGAGCGGTGGGTGGCTATTTTCGTTCGAGTCCGACCACCGGCACCATCCACAACATTCCCAATAAAGAGAGACCTAGCGTCGGACCGGGGCGAACCACCTGATTTTCGGCCGTACGCTTAACAAACCAACCGGAGGCTTCCGGCTGGTCATTTGGCCATCGCTTCTACGGGATGGGAGAGATCGGGCGTGGCAGCCTGTTTTTCGCAGGGACCTGGGGGATTCGTCAGCCGGTTAAGGAAGGCGAGGGTGATGGTTTTTAGAGTGAGTTCGCTGCAGACGTAGGGTTTGGCGATAAAATCAGCCGCGCCGCTGTCGCCGGCCTTGGCTTTGATCAAGGCGTCGCCGTTGCTGGTAACGAAGACCACCGGGGTGCGGCGGTTGGTATCGGATTGACGAATCTGCTGGCACGCCGCGAAACCATCAAGACCCGGCATTTGCACGTCCAGAAAGATCACGTCAAAGGGTTGTTGGGCGGCCAATTCCACGGCGGTGCCACCGTCGGCGGCATTTTGGGGCAGGAAAAATTTCAGTTGCAGGGCGTTGGTCATGAACCGGCGCGCCAACGGATCATCGTCCACCGCCAGCACGCGAATTGGCTCGCTTATTTTACGGTCAAGACCGGGATCCATAACGCACAATTCCTGGATCACGCCCATGGCGGCGGCGATGGCTTGCAGGGTGGACGCGGTGACATTTTTATTATTTTGGACCAGTTTTTGCACCAAACCTTCCAAGGCACGCGTGATTTGACCGAGTGAATGTTGTTGGCAGGCATCCGCGCCGACAGCGAGAGAATGAACGCGTAGGAGCAGGTTCGTCATCAATTCCTTTTGGGCATCCTTGATTTCGCATGCCTGAATGCGGTCAACCAGTTCCCGCAGACCGGTGGCCTGGATTTTAGCCTGATGTCTGAATGCCAATGCTGCTTTCGACGGCGAAACTGAAGTTTCGCTTTCGCGTTTGGGCGCGCAAGCGGCAGGGGAGTCATTTGATCCGAGTTGTGCAGTCTGGGGCAAGTCGGTTCGGTCATTTCCACTCGTGGAGCCGGAGTGGTTTTTGACGGAGCAAAGAGCATCACTCTGCGTGCCCAGGCAAAGGCTTTCAAGCGGAGCAATGCCTGCGGCTTGGGCGGCAACGACCACCTCCTTGGGTTTCCCAATGTCACTGGCAACTCCCACCACGCCACCGCGTCCGTTCAATCGTTCGTACGCCGCCAGAGTCAGGGCCTTGACCGTGAGTTCGAAGGTCAGGAACGGCTTGGAGATGAGATCCCGACCGCCGCAAACAATTGATTTGGCCCGGCTGTCGAAGTCTCGCAGGGAAGTTACAAATATAACAGGGGTCTGCCGGTTGAGCGGCGTTTCATGAATCTTGGAACAAAGTTCAAAACCATCCATGCCGGGCATTTGCACGTCCAGAAATATCGTATCGTAAGTGTGACGGGCGGCGAGTTCCATGGCGGTTTCCACGTTCTCAGCGACATCCGGCGCGGTGAGTGTGCGCTTGAGGGCGGTGGCCAGGGCAAATCGGCTGAAGGTTTCATCATCCACGACCAGGAAGCGCATCGGCAGCGCGCCCAGGAGTTCGCGTTTAGCTTCGGGCTGACACAATGCCGCCAGCAGTTCCACGCCCTGCGTCAGTGTCCGCAGGCTGGAAGAGGTGACATTGCCGGCTTTCTCAGTGAGTTTTTTGACCAGAGGTTCCAGGGCGCAAGTCATCTGTTCGAGGGGAAGCAATTCCGGATGAACCAGCAGATCCTTGAGCGGTTGAATTTTTTCATAAACCTGGCGTAAAATTCTCCGTTGCTCGATTTCCACGGTGCTCATTCTGGCATCTTGCAATAGCCTTTGCATCCCCTCAATGTGGCGCAATGCCGAAACAAACAGTTCGGCAGCAGCTTCTCCTCCATCGAACCGAGCTGTGGCGACACCAGGCGCGTTAGGGCCGACACGAAACCTGGCGCGAAATGCGGCAAACGATTTCTCTTCCTCGAGTACGATCGTTGAACGGCCCAAATCCGCCGCCGTCGCCCGGGTCCAGGGATTAAGCAACGTAGCCAGGTAGTCGTTGAGTTCAGGAGCAAATTTTCGGATGGCGAGCAGTCCGCAGGCGATAAATAGGAGCATGACCAGAAGTCCCTGGTGAAGATTTTCGGCCAGGCGCGCCCGTTCCGCCGCCGCAAGCTGCGCTTCCTCGGTCTGGACCGGGGCCAGGTTGGTCACCGCCACGGCATCGGGCGGCAACACGACTCGTTTTCGCGTGTGCTCTCGGATTTCCGCCGCCTTGAGTTGCAATTGCTCGACCTGAAATATGTCCATTCTTTGCGGTGGTTTTTCGAATGGAATCGTCGCGTTTCTACCGTGCGCTTTCTGTGCTGGAGTTCTACCTGGCTGAATCGGCGGCGGCGGTGAAGGACTCTGGATCAGATTGGTGGGTGAGAGGTCGCGGGATTCCGGCTCGTCAGCCAGAATTCCGGTAGGAAAGAAGATTAGGCAGCCATAAAGCATCAGGCCGAACCAGAACCCGAGTGATGTTGTCCGGGTTTCAAGCTGGGCTCGAAATTTCAATTTGGCCGACCATATCCGGGCGATAGAGCTCATTGATGCGCTCGGCACTCACCAGACAGTGTTCGTGGCAACAGTCTGGTTGGCGGCCAAAGTAGCCCACTGGCTTCGAGTGATGGTTTGCAAACTCGGGGTAAGCGGCGGCAGGAGCGCCGCGACGGTGAAATTGGGATCGAAATACCAATTTCGCGTCGGGGGATTATATACATTAGCCTGCCCCCAAACGTTAGTGGCGTAAACGCTGGCGAACATTTTTACCATGGAACCATTGTACGTAAAGGTGGCGGCGGACCAGTCTTCGAGAAAGCGGGGGAAGTTCTCCATCCCACCGCTATAACCCGCCGCCGTCGTATAAACGGATCCGGCGATGATGGCGGCATTTACTGTATTTGAAACGGCGGGGTTGCGGGAAGGGAGGGCGCCGTTGCTCTTGGCATCGGTCCACGCCGACGATAGAATTGTGACCGCGTCTGCTACCAAGGAGGCTGGGCGGGTGGTGATCGTATTCGTGGTATTTAGATTTGCCGCATTGGTTTGGTTATAATTTCCCCAGACATACAACGGCTCGAATGTGGCAACCGTCAGTCCCAACGAAGGCAGCACCATGCCATCCCACAAGCGAACTGCCGGAAGCGTAGAGGATGACCCGACGCGCTTGTCATAAACATAAATGGACGACACATCCCTTGACCCCATGGCCAGACGCAGGTTTTTGTTGGTTGCACTCCATTTCGTGAGCATGCCCACATCGATATCTATGGGCCGAACATTTTTCTGCGCTTCGCGCCAGTCTATAAATGAATTCGTGATGCTGGCAAACAAGGCAACCTCGTTGGTCGGGATAGTGGTCATGAATGAGTTGAACCTGCCGCTGGTGGCGGAAATGCCCGCCGCCGACACAGTGATAATCATGTCAACTTGATTATAGTAGCGGACCCGGCCCAGGGATGAAGTGGGAACCTCGCCCGCCGGCGGTGGTTGAATAATCTGCTGGATGGCCGCGGAAGTGTTCGCCGTTCCGATGGGCAGGGTCAGTACCGCGGCGTTCGAAATGGCTCCCTGCATGTAAACGACTGAACCGACGGGAGGCCCGCGAGGATCCGCAGGCTCGCGCTGGAATAAAACATTCTTCACTGCGGATACGGGCGCGCCAAAAACCATCACATTATCCGGCTCCACGTAAAGTGAACCGTTGGAATGGACCGGCCCGTCAACGAAGAACGGCTCGCCGCAACTGATCTCCATGTCATCCGAGCTGTACATCCCGAATTGGAAAACCGGAATACGGGTTAGTTGGATCTGCTGAAGCACTCCCGCCACAACCTGCTGAAGATCGGTAATCTCGCTGGCGTCGGAGACGACATTGTAGGTCGAAACGAAACCGTACAATCCAGCGTAAGAGCCGGTCACCACTGAAAAATTACTGACGCTTGCGCTGTAAATGTAAGTGCGGCCTATGTTGCCGCCGGGATCCTTGAATTGCCAGTTGGCCCAATAAGATGAATCAGAGCTGGTCGGCACGATCTGGCGGTAACTGGCGAGATTGGCCATCACCAGCGCCTCGCCACCGCTCAGAAAGTCGCTATTAAGCTGGGTCAGGACTTTTTCCGTGCCCGCTTCCGCCGCCGCCACTGATCGGGCGTACTGGTTGGAACGGGCGGTCAACCGCGCCGTGCCACTGGACCATGACATAATGCCCGCAAGTGTGATCAATGCCGCCAGCGTCATGATCATCGTGATCACGAGCGCGTTGCCGTTGTTGCGGCGGTCAAATTGTTTTTCCGTTTTCATAGTGTCATTAGAGGGTGCGCCTGGTCACGGCCGTGTCCAAGGTGTAGGACTGCGGCGTGGGAGTGTTGGGGGCGGTTTGATAAAATTGCAGCGTGCAATGAATCACGCGGTTGTCGTTGTTGTTGGTCTGCACATTCCCCAGAAAGTCCGTGACCTGAAAAATGTTGGTGTTGGTCACTGTATGCGCCACGATCTTCGTCAAACCCAAAGTCGTGCTGGTCCGCCGAAAGGTCTCGTCGGACGCATTGACAAAATAGAGCACGTAACTGGTGGAGTTTGTCGAAGGGTAGATTAACAAAGCGGTGCCGATTTGCGGGCTGCCATTGGTGCGCCCGGTAAAAATCCCGTTGGTGGAAACGTCCCCGACAAAGGTGGTGCTGCAACTGCGGATTTCGTCGGTCATCTTGCTGATGGATTCCCGCGCGCTGTCCGTGGCCAGCAGCTTGGTCTGGCTGATCTGAAACCAGCGCATCCCAAAAAGCGTGGCGCCGATGATCCCGATCAGCAAAAGCAGAAAGACGGTCAAAGAAATCATCATCTCGGGCAGCGTAAAGGCCGTCCGCGCCCGGATACGGACGACGGTTCGGGGATTGGCAAATGGTTTTGGCAGGTTCATTGATCGGGTGCCCGGCACGTTTCAATGGTGTTGGTCATCAATTGCGATCTCGCGCCGAAAGTCCACACACAATCCACGCGGACCCGCCTGAGCGGCGGGCTGGTGGATATATCCGTGATGGTGACAATATTGGTCGCATAGCTGACGCCAGTTCCAGAACCGGACAAATCCAGCGTGACAGTTTGATTTGGAAAATTTGACGCCTGAACCTGGTCAATCACGGGCGAACTCGACGAATTCCACAGTGCGCCGCGGATCTGCTCCATCCGTTCGCTTGCCTGGGCGTTGGCCGCGAGTGACATGGAAAATCTCTCCGCGGAATTGATGGAAAAAACATAACCATAAACAATCCCCGAGACTGCCAATCCGGAAATGGCGAATGCGACAAGCACTTCCACCAGCGTCATCGCCTGGGCAATGCGCCGCTTCCCGCGTCGTGATTTATTCGGTCTGATTTGCATGTGGCTTTCTCTCTGAGAAACTTGTCCCGCTGCCCTAATCCGTTACAGCCCAAGCCATCTAGGGCCAGGTCTTCGTAGCTCCTCGAACAGTTTTCATGCCAATCAACCCGCTAAGGTTGCTTATTTGCAGACCGCCGTATAGGTTTGGACACTAGTCAACCCCAAGCCCTTGTTTCGCGGCTTTGGCATCAAACTTGCCGCATTTCAGTGTCATTTTCTTGGACAGACTCTGCCTTGGTTCAGCATCCCAAGGAATTATCGGGAATTGCGGGCGTGGTCCCTTCCTGCGTAGCGGATAACGATTCGAAGCAGGAGGCACGAGGCAAAGCCCGCGCCTATGTGAAAAAGCAATACTGCTCGCTCCCTGGACCGATGCTTATGACAAAAAAACAATCTCGGTGCGGCGGTTGCGGCGCAAAACTAAAAAGCTGCGTTTTCCGAACACTTGACTTAGTAAGCCGCAGTTTTTTCCACAAGGCCAAGCCAGCTCGAATGCTCTTATCGGATCAATGGCTCCTGGTCCAAGAGGTTTCAACATTCGCTCAATACCTCAATAGATGGTAGAATAAAGCGGCGATATGAGAAAATTTAGACGAGGCAGGAAACGCGCGACCGTGTTGGCGGCGTGTGCAACACTCACGCCCGTCTGCTCGGGGTTGGCATCCTTGCTGGGTAATCAGCTCTATCCCGCAAGTTACCCTTGGAACCAGAACATCAGCCAGGCGCCGGTGGCGACAAATTCGGCGGCCATAATCGCCCACATCGGCGTCTCGATCACCGTCCATCCTGATTGGGGCGCGGATGATCCCGCCAACGGAACCAGCCCCTTATATGGGATTCCCTACAATGTTGTTCACGGCAACAGCACGGCCAAGGTCAACGTCATCATAGACAATTATCCTGGCGAAAGCGACATCATTGCGGTGCCGATTCCAACGAATGCCGTGATTGAAGGGGATTACCAAAACGGACCAAATCCCAATGGCGGCGGTTACAACGCCAATCAACGCGGCGACTCCCACTTGATCGTCTGGGACGAGGACAACAACATCGGCCACGAGCTGTACGGCGCGACCCGACCGACTGACTCGACCTTGTTTCCCAATAACGGTGGCGTTGAGCTTTCCCATACTGACGGGAAATGGCACGCCGCCCAGGAAAGCGTCTGGAATTTCAACACGAGTAGTTTCCGTATGCTGGGCGAAACTTCTGCGGATGCCGCGGGTTTGTCCATCCTCGCGGGCCTGGCCCGGCCGGATGAAGGGTTGACGGTCGCGCAGGGCGGCCAGGGTGTCATCAATCACGCCCTTCGTTTTACCCTGCCCTCCAGCGATATTAATCCACAATACATTTACCCCGCATCGCACATGGTTTCGACTTCGCAGGGGGCGGATAATTTGCCGTTGGGCAGCCGGTTGCGGCTGAAAAGCACGCCCGCCGTCAACACTTTGATCAGCAACATGCCCCCGGAGTCACAGATCATCGCGCGGGCCATGCAGCAATATGGCCTGATCCTCGCGGACGTCGGCAGCGCCATGTACGTCACCGGCGCCTCGGCCGCGGTGAATGCCACCAACGGCATTGGCCTCACCTGGGACCAGAACGATATTTTCGCTTCAAACGGCCTGAAGAAGCTGAACGCCGGCGACTTCGATGTGGTCAACTTCATGCCTGTAGTGAGTAGCTTGAGTGCCACCAATGGTCCGCCCGGCAGCGCTCTCATCATAAACGGCCAGAACTTTTCCGGCGCTGCGGGACGCCTGTCGGTGCTTTTTGGCAACACGTCCGCCAGCCCGTTAAATGTGCTCAGTGACAACCAGATTTCTGTCACGATTCCAGGTGATTCCGGGACGGTGGATGTCATGGTTCAATCGGGCGCCAACGAGGTGGACAACATTAGCGGCAATCCCAACGCCAACGTCACCGCGCCCATTTTCGGATATGGAACCTCGGCCCTGACAACAGCGGACAAGTTTACCTTCACCTTGCCGGCCCCGACGATTCAGCAGGTTTCGATGAGCGGCGGAAACTTCATCGTGAGCGGGACGAACAACACCGGACCCGGCGGCACGTATCACCTGTTGACCACTACCAATCTGCTCTTGCCGCGAACCAACTGGATGGTGTTGGCCACCGGGAGTTTTGATGGCAAGGGCAACTTCTCGTTCACGGACGTCATCGGAACCAACCTGGGTCAGTTCTATACCCTGCGAGTGCCCTAAACAAGTCGCCGTCTCTATTCCAAATCATTCTTCCGCGCCCTTTCTTCATCCAGACCCTGGCTGTCGTTCCAGCGCACGGCTTCACGCAAGAGCTCGGTGGCGCCGGAGATCTTGAGTTTTTCCTTGATCCGGGCGCAGAAGGATTGGACGGTCCGGAAACCCACCTGCAATTCTTCCGCAATCCGCCTCGTGCTGTAACCGCGCCCCAACAATTGGAATACCTCCAACTCGCGGTCGCTCAGCAGTTCAACGAGCGAACCCGTCACCGCCGTTCTGCCCTCCACAAACTTCTCGGCCATCATCAGGGCAAGTTTTTCGCTCAGGTAGGATTTTCCCTCGAGGACGCGGCGGACGGCTTGCAACACATGCTTGGTCGCCTCCCGTTTCATGATGTAACCCCGCGCCCCGGCGCGCAGCGCGCGTTCGCCGTATAGCAATTCATCGTGCAGGGAGAGCACAATGACGGCGACTTCGGGTTGGGAAGCCCTGATATCTTTGATCAGTTCGATGCCCGAACCTCCCTCCATGGAAATATCCACAATGGCCACTCGGGGATGGGCAACGGCCATGAGTTTAAGCCCTTCTGACGCGTTGCCCGCCTCGCCGCAAACATTAAGGTCGGGTTGCTGGTTGATCAGATTGGCGAGCCATTCGCGCACCAGCGGATGATCGTCCACGATGAAAATACTCCGCTTCAGGGTGTCCGCGTCCGGTGTCATTGGTGCGCTCACGGCAGCTCAGGCTCGGTTATTACTTCTTGGCGAGATCGGCGCGGTTCCACCAACCGCCGCCAAGCGCCTGGAAGAGCGCGGCAGTGTCCGCATAGCGATTGGCCCGGGCCTGAACGACGGCGATCACGGCCTGGGTATAGGCTTGTTCGGAGATCAGGAGCGCCAGGTAATTCGCGTAACCCACCTGATACTGGCGGGTGGTGATGTCGAACGAAGTCTTCGCCGCTTGCTCGGTCGCTGACGCGGCTTTTAGCGCATCGGCATCGGCCACCAGCGCGTGCAGGGTGTCCGCCACGTTTTGAAACGCACCGAGCACCGTGCTGCGATATTGCGCCGCGGACTGGATCATCGCCTGTTTCGCCGCGCGCTGCCGGTGCATCAGCGTGCCGCCCGCGAAAATGGTCTGGGCCACATCGCCGGTGATGTTCCAGAAAGGACCGCCGCTCGAAAACATCTGGCCAAACTGCGAAGCCGCGCCGCCATAGGCTCCCGAAATCGTGAACTGCGGCAACCGGTTCGCAATGGCCGCGCCGATTTGCGCGTTCGCCGAACGCATGGTTTCTTCGGCGGCGCGGACGTCCGGGCGTTGCTTGATAATCGCCGAAGGCACGCTGAGCGGGAGGTCCTGCGGCAAATGCAGCGAGGAAAGTTGGAAGGTTTCCGGCACATCCTGGCCTGGCATGTTGCCCGCCAGCGCGCGGATGAGGTCGCGGATTTGTTCCAGTTGCTTTTGGAGCGGCGGCAACGTCTGTTGGATTTGGGCCAGGGTGACCTCTTGCGCGGCAACATCCATGTCCGACACATAGCCGGACTTCCGCTGATGCTTGAGCGCGTCCAGCGCCCGCGAGCTGGCCGAGATTATTTTTTCAGTGGCGGCAATCTGGTCACGCGTCGAGGCTTCCTGAATGGCCGCGCCGACCACACTGGATTCGAGCGTGATGTAAGCCGCGTCCAATTCGTAACGCTGCATCGCTGCCTGCGCTTCCAGGCTTTCCACCTGCCGCCGATTTTCACCAAACACGTCAACCGTGTAACCGACCGTCACCTCCGCCGTGTGAAAAGTATAATAGACCGGGGCGTTAAATGGCTGCCCGTTTGGATTTTGATAAGTTGAAATAACGCTGCCGTTGCCTTGAACGCCCGGAGAATTGCCGCCGAGGTTTCCCGCGAGTTCCTGCCGTTCCACATTATAATCGCCGCCGATAGTGGGATAATAACCACCCTGCTGGGCATAAGTCAGTTCCTGCGCCTGCCGCAAGGACGCCCTGGCCGCTTCTATCGTGGGATTGGCGCGCAGCGCTTTCTCCACGAGGGAATTCAATTCAGGACATTCAAACGCTTTCCACCAATCGAACGGAATGTCGAGGTTGGTATTGAAATGCTGGGCTTCGCCGCCGGCAATGTTGGTCGTGCTGCTGGTGGATGAAAATGGAGTCGGCGCATAGCCGTTAGTGGCGCCGGCCGGAACCGTGGGTTTCTTGAAGTTTGGTCCGACGGCGCAACTGGTAATCAGCGCACCGACGGCCACGGCCGCAAAAGCCATCAAACTTGATTTGTGAAGTGAGTTCATCATTAGAAATACGCTAAGGCTTGCGCTTGACGCCCGTGCCATTTATGGCCCCCGCCGAGTTTTTAAAGTGCGCCTTCGCCAATCCGCCGACCATGGCCGTGGTTCCTTCGCGCTCACGGACCACGCGGTTCGATGGCGGAGTGAGTCCGGCGCCAATTGGCAGTTTGGCGGTTTCTGCGGGATGGTTTGCCGGTTTGTTCATCGTCGTTCCCGGTTTTGCAGCGATGCCAAGTTTGTTCATTCCAGCCTGGGGAAGGCCATTCGCTGGCGTTTGGTTCACACCAGTCTCGGTCGGATGCAACTGATTGAACTTTTGCGCCGGGTGGCCAGGTTCAGGAAGTTTGGAACGATTCCCAAATTTCTTGGATTTGCCATTCTTGCCTTCGGCTGGAACAATTTTGCCGCGCGGTTCCTTCCCGGCTGCCAGACCGGCTGGATGACCATTGGATTTTTGGCCATCGCGGGAATCCGTTTTCGCTGTTTGACCAGACGCTTCGGGGCCAAATCCCAAACCAATCGCCAGGGCGCTGCATACGCACAATTTCAAGACCAAGGAAGCTGTTTTCATTTGGAGGCTGGTGGGGGAGTTTCAACTTCAGGTTTGATGTCACGTCCCAGAAACAGGATTTGCAGAGCGGGCACCACGAGCAGCAACATGACCGAACCCACTAGCATGCCGCCGACCACCACGGTGGCGAGCGGACGTTGCACCTCGCTTCCGATACCCGTCGAAATTGCCGCTGGAAAGAGGCCGATACTGGCCGAAAGACTCATCATCAGCAGTGGCCGCATCAGCGCCGACGCGGAACTGAACATGGCGTCCACTGCCTGGCCACCATGCAGCCTGGCCTCATTGTAATGGGTGATGAAGAGGATGCCGATCATCACCGTCACTCCAAACAAGGAAATGAAACCGATGGCGGCGGAAATGCTGAAGTTGAGGCCGGAGAAATAGAGCGCCAAAATGCCGCCGGCGGCGGTGAAAGGAATTCCGCTCAGCGTGAGAAAAACCTCCTTGAAGGAATTGAACAGGCTGTAAAGCAGCCCCAGGATGAGCACCAGACTGACGGGCACAATCAACTCCAGGCGTTTCTTGGCGGTCTGAAGTTCTCCGAACTCGCCGGCCCACACCATGTGGTAGCCGCTCGGCAGTTTCACTTTTTCCGCAATGCGCTTCTGCGCTTCAGCCACGGTGCTGCCAAGGTCGCGTCCGCGCACACTGAATTTGACCGGGATGAACCGCTCCGCGTGCTCGTGATAAATCCAGGAGGCTCCAGTGTCCAAGGTGATGTCTGACAATTCGCCCAAGGGGATGTAGGCATTGGCGCCGGCGCCCGTTGTATAACCCACTTTAAGGTTGCGAATTTTATCAATGCTGTCGCGGTATTCAGACGGGTAACGGATCGCCACACCGAATTGCCGGTCGCCCTCGAAAACAGTGGTAGCCACTGTCCCGCCCAGCGCCGCTTGAATCACGGAATTGACATCGCCCGTGTTCAGGCCATAGCGAGCCGCCTTTTCTCGATCCACCCTGATGTCCAGATTGGGCTGGCCAAGCACCGGGAAGATGGCTAGATCAGCAACGCCCTTAACCTGGCCCATCTGGTCTTGAACTTCTCCCGCCAGTTTCGTCAGGGTCTCGAGATTGGGGCCGACGATTTTGATGGAATTGGCGCCTTTCACCCCGGAAATTCCCTCCTCGATGTTGTCCTGGACATATTGCGAGAAGTTGAAGTTGACTCCCGGCATTGCGTCTTTGAATTTCGACAGCGCCTCTTCAACCAATTTTGCCTTGGTCATCCCCCTGGGCCATTCCTCGTGGGGCTTGAGGGGCACGAATAGTTCGACGTTGGAAAATGGCGAGGCATCGCTGCCGTCATCGGGGCGGCCATGTTGGGAGACAGCGGTGATGACCTCGGGGTAAGTCAGGAGAATCTTCCGCATGGTCCGGGTGGCGGCGGCGCCGTCTTCCAATGACATCGTCATGGGCAACTCGGCGCGAATCCAAAGATTTCCTTCATCAAGATGCGGCAGAAATTCGCTGCCGAGCCGGGTGCCAAAAAACATTGCCACAATGATAAAAACAACCCCTGCTCCCACCACTAGATAGCGGTTGGCCAGAGTGAACCGCAATACCGGGGTATAGAGGCGGTGCAGCCAGCGAACCAGGATGGTCTCTTTTTCCTCCACATGTTCCGGGAACAGGAAGGACGCCATAACCGGCGTGACGGTGAATGTGGCGATCAATGCTCCCGTAAGCGCATACGCGTAAGTCCGCGCCATCGGCCCGAAAATCGCCCCCTCGACTCCCTCCATGGTGAAAAGCGGCACGAATGCGGCCACGATAATCATGACGGCGAAGAGCACGGATTTGTCAATTTGCAGCGCGCTCACCAGAATTAAGCGCATACGGTCGGTCCAGATACGGCTGGGGGTGTGATGCAGCATCTGGGTTGGATCCGCCCCCCACTCCCCTTCCGCCAGGCTCCGCAGCATGGCGTTCCGGTCCTCCTTGCGTTTTTGAAAATTTCGGTACATGTTTTCGACGAGGATCACCGCCGAATCCACAATAATTCCGAAATCCACCGCGCCCAGTGAAAGCAGATTGGCGCTTTCGCCATGCAGCACCAGAATGATGATGGCAAATAGAAGGGCGAAGGGAATGTTCAAGCCCACGATAATCGCGCTCCGCAAATCACCAAGGAAAACCCATTGGATGATGAAAATCAGCAGGCATCCAAAAACCAGGTTGTGCAAGACCGTGTGCGTCGTGACCGCGAGCAAACCGGCGCGATCATAGAAAGGAACTATCTTCACCCCAGGAGGCAGGCTCCCGTCGTGGTTCATCTTGTTGATTTCCTCCTTTAGCGCAGGCAGCACTTGATCGGTCTGAAAAGTGCGGCCCATGACCGTGATCCCAAATACCGTGTCGTCGTCGGCGTCCTGGCCGGCAATGCCGAGCCGCGGCACAAAGCTCACTTTCACGGCCGCAATATCCTTTATCCGCACCGGAATTCCGTTTTGCTGGGTCAGGACGACATTTTCGATGTCGTCCACCTTGGTACCCTGGGTTAAATTGTCATCGCCGCCATCATTGATCAGGCCGATGCCGCGGATGTTGATGGATTGCTGGCCGAGGCGGATTTCGCGACCGCCCACGTTGACGTTCGCGTTGGCCATTGCGGTGAGGATTTGCGGCATGGTGATGTTGAAGGCTTCCAGCTTGAGCGGATCCACCTGGACTTCAAATTCCTTCGTGGGACCACCCCAGCTATTGTTGGCCACAATGCCGTGAACCTGCAAAAGACGCCGCCGGATGACCCAATCCTGCACCGTGCGGAGATTGGTCAACCCAAAATGTTTGGGTCCGACCACCGAGTAACGCATGATTTCTCCGGTCCCGCTGTTCTGCTGAATGTTGGGAGATAC
>Ga0182013_10004321_pt1 | contig 17149 bp, 18 predicted proteins | sample 612S2MmetaG_FD_120487 | JGI IMG/M metagenome (GOLD analysis project Ga0182013, IMG submission 120487) | Permafrost microbial communities from Stordalen Mire, Sweden - 612S2M metaG | ecosystem: Environmental > Terrestrial > Soil > Wetlands > Permafrost | place: Sweden: Stordalen | collected...
CGGCCGTATCCTGACGTGCATGGCGCTCGATCCCCCGCGGACCCTCTCGCCCTCGAAGGTGAGCGCCTTCACCAATTGCCCGCTCGCCTTCCGGTACTCCCAGATTGAGCACCGGCCCGAACCACCCTCCCCCCCTGCGGTCAAGGGAACCCTGGTCCACTCGGCCCTGGAGGGGCTCTTCTGGCACCACGTCCCGGGGCAGCGGACGCCGGCCGCCGCGGCGGCAGAGCTGGAGCGATCGTGGGACGAACTGCAGGACGACGACGAGTTCGTACAGCTCGAACTCGGCCCGGAGTCTGCCGACGCCTTCCTCGCCGACGCCCGGACCCTGGTCGACAACTACTTCCGACTGGAGGACCCCAACGAGGCCCACGCGGTCGGGATCGAGCTCGGCGTCGAGACCCTGGTCGACGGCATGCGCCTTCGCGGCATCATCGACCGGCTCGACGTCGCTCCCGACGGGAGCCTCATCGTCGTGGACTACAAGACGGGCCGGGCGCCGTCGGAGCGCTTCGAGCGCGGCAGCATGGGCGGGGTCCAGACCTACGCCCTGCTGTGCGAGAGCCTCCTCGGCCGCGCGCCAGCCGAAGTCAGGCTGCTGTACCTGCGCCAACCGATCGCCATCTCCTCGGTCGCCACCGAGCAGTCCATCCGCGGCCAGAGGAAGCGGGCCCTCGCCGTGTGGACGGCGATAGAGCGGGCCTGCGGCACCGAGGACTTCCGTCCCCACGTCGGGCCTCTCTGCGACTACTGCGGCTTCAAGTCCTCCTGCCCCGCCTTCGCCGCGTGAGCACCGCCCGATGAGCCCGATGAGCAGCGTCGACGAGGCGGTCGACGCCGCCTTCGAGCCCCTGCGGGGCCGCCCGGGCATCGACCGTGCGGCCGCCGCCGTCTCGAACCTGGCCGACTACGGGCTCATCTGGGTGGCCCTGGCCGCGGTGAAGGCACGCCGTCGCGGCCCGGACCGGCGCCGCGCCGTCGTGGCACTCGGTGTCGCCGGGTTCTCGTCGCTGCTCGTCAGCCGGATCGTCAAACGGGCGGTCGAACGCGAGCGGCCCGACGAGCATCTCGCCGCTGCGGTCCGGACCCCCTCGAGCAGCAGCTTCCCGAGCGGCCACACCCTCGCCGCGTACTGCACGGCGTTCGTCCTCGGGGACTCCGACGTGCAGACCGCGGCCTACGTGGGGTTCGCCACCGCCGTTGCGGCCAGCCGAGTCCATCTGCGTGCCCACCACCCCACGGACGTCATCGGCGGAGCGGTCATCGGGTCGGTGCTCGGGCTCGGGCTGCGCCCGATCGTCGACGTCGTCACCCCCGGGTCCAGGGGCCGTCGCCGCGGCGGTCGCCGTCGGGCGCACGGCGCGGGAATGGGCCACGACGAGGTCGTGTTGAAGGAATTATGAGCTCCTTCTCCGTCACCTGGGACTACCGGTGTCCCTTCGCCCGCAACGCCCATGAGCACCTCGTCGCCGCTCTGGCCGACGGGGCGGACTGGGACGTGACCTTCCTGCCCTTCTCGCTGAGCCAGGTCCACGTGCCCGAGGGAGGGACGCCCGTGTGGGACGACCCGGCCAAGGCGCCCGACCTCCTGGCCCTCGGCGCCGGCGTGGTGGTCCGCGACCAGTATCCGGACCGGTTCCTCGACGCGCACGTCGCGCTGTTCTCGGCCCGGCACGACCAGGGTCTCGACCTGCGGATCCCCGGCGTGGTGGCCGGGGTGCTCGACGGCGTGGGCCTGCCGGGCGACAAGATCGTCGCCGAGGTCGGCACGACTGCTCCCGCGCTGGAGATCCGTCGCGCCCACGAGCAGGCGGTCAGCGAGCTCGACGTGTTCGGCGTCCCGACCTTCGTGGTCGGCGACCGCGCCGCGTTCGTCCGCATCATGAACCGCCCGCAGGGCGATGCCGCGCTGGCCCGCCGCACCATTCAGGGTGTGTTGGACCTCTTCGACGGCCAGCCGGACCTCAACGAGTTCAAGCACACCTCGCTGTCACACTGACCCCGGCACACTGACCCCGGCACACTGACCCCGGCACACTGACCCGTCAGGAGCGGGCGAGCTCGCTCAACAGGGCGAAGCTCCGCTCGCGTTCGGCGGCGTCACCGATGATGGCGCCGACGAAGTCGGTGGCTCCGGCGTCTTTCAGCCGGCCGATCGCTGCGGCCACGGTCTCCTCGTCCCCGACGAAGGCGATGTCCCCTGCATTCTGGGCACCCTCATTGTCCAACATCGCCTTGTAGGAGGGCAGGCTCGGGTAGATCGACATCTCCTGGTTGATCCGTTCCTTGGCCGCGTCCACGTCGTTCGTGACCGCGACCGGCAGGGACACCCCGACCCGCGGCTCGGGCCGCCCCGCCGCCGCCGCCGCGTCGCGGATGGTGGGCACAATGTGGTTCCCGATGGTCGCGGTCCCGGTCATCCAGGTGACGGTGCCGTCGGCCACGGTGCCCGCCAGCTTGAGCATGACGGTCCCCAGTGCGGCGACCAGGACCGGCGGGGTCGTGGCGCCGGGGACGTCGAGTGGAAGCGGCGTGGTGGTGGTGACACGCTCGCCGGTACTGCTGACCGTCTCGCCGCGCAGGAGGGGCATGAGCGAGGCCAGGTACTCCTTCATGTAGCGCGCCGGCTTCTCGTAGCTCATCCCCCAGATGCCCTCGACCATCACCTGGTGCGACAGGCCGATGCCGAGGATGAGCCGGTTGTCCGTCACCTCCTGGACGGTGAGGGCCTGGGCGGCGAGCATCATCGGGTGTCGGGGGTGCACCGGCACCACGCCCGTCCCCAGGCCGATCCCGGGCACCTGCGCCCCGGCGGCGGCGAGGAGCGTGAGCGGGTCGGGCCCGAAGACCTGCGACGCGAAGGCGTGGTCGAACCCGGCCTCGGCGTAGCGCCGCAACTGGTCGACCACGCCCGAGAAGGGCTGGTCGACGTCGATCATGCCCCCGATGCGCAGCGGCTTGGCCATGTCCGTGGTGCTCCTCGCGTAGTCTGCGGTTGTGTCCGCCCCACTGTCTAGGCGAATCCCCGGACGGGGGCGAGCGAGCTGAGCACGCACCCAATCGGGTTCGTGGGGGCCGGACAGCTGGCGCGCATGGCGGGTGAGGCGGCCAGCGCACTCGGCCTGTCCATGGCCGTGATGGCCGAGCGACCTGGCGACGCCGCCTGCGGCGTCGCCAGCGAGGTGATGCTCGGCTCGCCGTTCGTGGCGGCGGACCTGAGTGCCTTCACCGACATCTGCGACGTCGTCACGTTCGACCACGAGCAGGTGGACCTCGAGATCGTGGCGGCGCTGGCGGCCGGTGGCGCCGTGCTGCGGCCCGGCGCCGAGACGCTCGAGCTGGCCGTCGACAAGGCCCACATGCGCACGGTGCTCGACGCCGCAGGTGTCCCCGTGCCGGCCTACCTGGTGGTGGACGGCGGGCCGGACGCGCCCGAGGCCGTCGCCGCCTTCGGGGAGGCCCACGGCTGGCCCGTGATGCTCAAGGCCGCCCGGGGTGGCTACGACGGCAAGGGTGTCTGGCCGGTGCACGACCGGTCGGAGGCAGGGGCCATCCTGGCCGACGTGGCGGGTCGGGTCGTGGTCGAGGAGCTGCTGCCCCTGGAGGCCGAGCTGGCGGTCATGGTGGCCCGCCGCCCCTCGGGTGCGTCAGCCGCCTGGCCGGCGGTCGAGACGGCCCAGGTCGGCGGTGTCTGCCGGGAGGTGCTGGTGCCCGGGCGCCTGGAGCCGGACGTGCTGGAGGCCGCCTCTGCCCTCGGCCAGAAGGTGGCCGAGATCGCCGGCGGCGTCGGCGTCATGGCCGTGGAGCTCTTCTGGTCGGGAGGGCGCCTGCTCGTCAACGAGGTGGCGACCCGGCCGCACAACTCGGGCCACTGGACGATGGAGGGCGCCGTGACCTCCCAGTTCGAGAACCACGTGCGCGGCGTGCTCGACCTGCCCCTCGGCTCCACGGCGCCGCAGCACGCCCAGGTGGCGAGCGTCAACATCTTCGGGGGCCCCGCCGGCGAGGACCCGGCGCACCTGCTCGCCCGCGGGCTCGCGGTCGAGGGCGCCCACGTGCACCTGTATGGCAAGGAGGCCCGGCCGGGACGCAAACTGGGGCACGTGACCGTGTGCGGCGACGACCCCGAGCTGGTCCGGGCCCGAGCCTGGTCGGCCGCGGTGGCCCTCGGGACCCCGGTGCCGTATGGCACAGAGCTGCCCGCCGGAGTGGCGCGATGACCCCCGCCCCCGTCGTCGTCGCCGTCGTCATGGGCAGCTCGTCCGACCTCCCCGTGATGCAGGGCGCCGTCGAGATGCTCGAGCGTTTCGGCGTGGCGCACGAGGTGCGCGTGGTCTCGGCGCACCGCACGCCGCACGAGATGATCGCCTTCGGGCAGGAGGCGGCCGGCCGGGGCCTCCGGGTGCTGATCGCCGGAGCCGGTGGTGCGGCGCACCTCCCCGGAATGCTCGCCTCCGTCACCACTCTCCCCGTCATCGGGGTCCCCGTGGCGCTGTCACAGCTCGACGGCCTGGACAGCCTGCTCTCCATCGTCCAGATGCCCAAGGGCGTACCCGTGGCGACCATGGCCGTCAACGGGTCCCGCAACGCCGGCCTCCTGGCGGTGCGCATCCTCGCCGTGGCCGACCCGGGCCTGACCGCCGGCATGGAGCGGTTCCAAGAGGAGATCGCGTCGGACGCCCGCGCCCAGGACGCCGAGGTGTCGGACGGGGCGGCGTCCGGAGGTGCCACGAAATGACCGAGCCGAACCTGGCCCAACGGCTGGGGTACCGCGCCGACGACAAGCTCGTCATCATCAACGCCGACGACCTCGGCTCCTGCCATTCGGCCAACGTCGGGGTCTTCGAGTGCCTGGCGACGGGGACGGTGACCAGCGCCACGCTCATGGTGCCGTGCCCGTGGGCCCGCGAGGCGAGCAGCCGCTACCGGGGCGAGGACATCGGCGTGCACCTGACCGTCAACGCGGAGTACGAGCTGTACCGCTGGGGCCCCATCACGTACGCCCCCTCGCTGCTCGGTGGGGACGGGGGGTTCCCGCGGACGGTCGAGGACGTGTGGGACCACGCCGACCTGGACGAGGTCCGGCGCGAGTGCCGGGCCCAGATTGAGCGCGCCATCCTGTGGGGCTTCGACGTGAGCCACCTGGACGCGCACATGGGCACCCTGCAGCTGCGGCCGGAGTTCTTCGACGTCTACCTCGAGCTGGCGGTGGAGTTCGGGCTGCCGCTGCGCATGGTGAGCGCCTCCATGGAGCGCTACGTCGGATTCCCGGCCCGTGCCGTGGCGGCCGAGGCCGGCGCCGTCTTCACCGACCACATGCGCTTCGTGCCCGGCGTCGGCTCCCGCTCCATGTTGGAGAAGGACCTCCTGACGCTCCGGCCCGGCGTCACCGAGCTGCACCTGCATCCGGCCGTCGACAGCGCAGAGCTGCGGTCCCTGGCGACCGACGACTGGGAGGCCCGGGTCGACGACCACCGCATCATCTGCACGGAGGACTGGGTCCGTCGCTCCCTCGACGAGGCCGGGGCGACGCTGATCGGGTTCCGACCGCTGCGCGAGCTGGCAAGGGCCGGTGGCTGAACGCCGCCACGACGGCTGCCCCGACCACGCCATGGCTTCTCCGGGGCTGGCCGCTCGACGACCTCGAGATCCTCAGACGTGACGTGACGGCGGACTCGTCGAGACCCGAGACCCCCACGGCACCGGCCGTGGACGTCGCGCCGACAGGCGGCCCCGTCAGGCCGCCCTCTCCCCCGCCCGGCGTGGCCGCCCCGGTCGCCTCGCGGTCCGAGCGGCGCCGGCAACGCAAGAGCGGCGTGCGGTGGAAGGCGGTCGCCACCGTCGTGCTGCTCTGCGCGCTCGGCGCCGCGGTGACCGTCGTGCTGCTCCAGAGCGCGGGCCTCATCAGCTGGGGCTTCCTCGGCCCCACCGCCTGACCCCCGGCTCAGGACGGGCGCACCCCGGCGAACAGGTCGTCCTCGGTGACGTCGACCGGGCCCACGTGGCTCTGGGCCAGGCGGAACTCGTCGGCGGGATGGATGTCGCGCAGCACCTCGGGCGGCAGGCCGAACCAGAAGGGCGAGGTGGGGTCGACCTGCGTGGCGTGCGCCTTGAGCGCCTCGCCACGCACGTCGGTGAAGCCGGCGACGTCGATGCTCGTGGTGAAGGGCTCGGTGCGGGTCATGCGGGCGAGCCACTTGTCGTCGAAGGGTGACTTCAGGCCGAGCTCCTCGAACTTGGCGTGGATCTGCCGGAAGCGCTCGCCCGACCAGACCGAGTAGTAGAGCTTGGCCGGGGCGTACGGCGGTCCGGCGTCGGGGAACCGGTCCGGGTCACCGGCGGCGTCGAAGGCCAGGACGGAGATCTCGTGCACCCGGAGGTGGTCCGGGTGCGGGTACTCCGACTGGTTGTCGCCGTAGGTGATGATCACCTGCGGGTGCTCCCGCCGGATGACGGCCACCAGGCGGCCCACGGCCTCGTCGAGGGGCGCCTGCGCGAAGGAGTCCGGGCGCGTGTTGGCCTCGGAGTCGGGCATGCCCGAGTCCCGGTAACCCAGCAACACGGTCTCGTCGTAGCCGATGATGTCGGTGGCCGCCTTCAGCTCGGCCATCCGGATCCGCCCGATGTCGGCCTTGACCTCGGGCGTGTCCATGGCCGGGTTGAGGATGTCGCCCTCCTCGCCGCCCGTGCAGCAGACCAGCACCGTCCGGACGCCCTCGGCGTGGTAGCGGGCCACGGTCGGAGCCCCCTTGGAGGCCTCGTCGTCGGGGTGCGCGTGGACGCAGAGCAGACAGAGGCGATCGGGCACGTGCCGAGATTAGCGGCGTGCCTGGCCAGGGCCGCCCGGTGCCACGGCGCCCCCACTTGGCCTTATGCTCATTGTCCATGGCAGGCACGTTCAGTCGGATCGCCGACATCTTCCGCTCCAAGACCAACAAGGCCCTGGACAAGATGGAGGACCCAAGGGACACCTTGGACCTGTCCTACGAGAAGCAGCTCGAGCAGCTGCAGAAGGTCCGGCGCGGCGTGGCGGACGTGGCCACGGCGCGCAAGCGGATCGAGCTGCAGGCTCAGGGGCTGCAGAAGCAGGCCGACAAGCTGCAGGGCCAGGCCAAGGCGGCGCTGGCCCAGGGCAACGAGGACCTGGCCCGCGAGGCGCTGTCCCGCCGGGCCGCCCTGGGCGAGCAGCTCGCCGAGCTCAAGGTGCAGCACGACCAGATCAGCGAGCAGGAGCAGAAGCTCGTCCAGACGTCCCAGGAGCTGCAGACGCGGGTCGAGCGCTTCCGCACGCAGAAGGAGACGATGAAGGCGAGCTACACGGCGGCCGAGGCGCAGACCAAGGTCGGCGAGGCGGTGTCGGGCATCTCGGACTCCACGCGCTCGGCCGGAGCGACCATGCAGCGGGCCCAGGACAAGATCGCCTCCATGCAGGCGCGGGCCGGCGCCATCGACGAGCTGCTGGCGTCGGGCGCGCTCGACGACCTCTCCCACCCGGTCGACGACATTCAGAAGGAGCTCGACAAGGTGTCGTCGACCTCCCAGGTCGACAACGAGCTCGCCGCGCTGAAGGCCGAATTGGGCACGGGGGCCACAGAGCCCGACGCGGCCGCCCTGCCGGCTGCGGAACCGGGCGAGCCGGGAGGCGAGAGCGCCTGATGGCGATCTCGCGCAACATCAAGCCCGACCGGGGCCTGACCTATCGCATGCTCATGACGGGGTTCTTCCTCGTCCTGCTGTACGGGCTGGTCGTCGGGATCCTCATCGCGGTGGGCCTGTCCTACGCCTTCGTGCTGGTCATCGCGGTCGCCCTGATCTTCTGCCAGTACTGGTTCAGCGCCAAGATCGCCATGTACGCCATGCACGCCAAGGAGGTCACGCCCGAGCAGGCCCCCGAGCTGCACGGCGTCGTCGACCGGCTCTGCGCGCTGGCGGACATGCCCAAGCCGAAGGTCGCCATCGCCACCACCGACATCCCCAACGCCTTCGCCACCGGCCGCAGCCCCAAGTCCGCGGTCGTCTGCGTCACCAGCGGACTGCTGCGGCGGCTCGACGAGCCCGAGGTCGAGGCCGTGCTCTCCCACGAGCTGTCCCACGTCGCGCACCGCGACGTGGCGGTCATGACGATCGCCAGCGGACTCGGGATGATCGCCGGGCTCATGACCCGGGTGCTGTTCTACTCCGAGCTCTTCGGTGGTGGCCGGGGTGGCGGCAACAACCAGCAGAGCCAGGCGGCGCTCGTCGAGATGATCGTGTTGCTGGTGTCGGTCGTCGTGTACTTCGTGAGCTTCCTCTTGACCATGGCCCTGTCGCGCTACCGCGAGCTGGCGGCCGACCGGTCCGGTGCTCTCCTGATCGGGCGGCCCTCGTTGCTGGCCTCGGCGCTCGTCAAGATCACCGGGGAGATGGGGCGCATCCCGACCAAGGACCTCCGGGCCGCCGAGCCGTTCAACGCCTTCTTCTTCACCCCGGCCGTGGCCGACGGAGGCTCGCAGGGCACCGGCGGGGGCTTCAGCTTCGGCAACCTGTTCCGGACCCACCCGACCCTCGAGCGCCGCCTGGCCCAGTTGGACGCCCTGGAGCGCCAGCTCGGCCAGGCCAGCTGACGGCTCCCCGGCACCCGCGGCGTCCGCAGCGGTGGGCCTCTTCGACACGATCCTCGGCCGCACCAAGCCGGTCCGGGCCAATCTCGACGCGCTGTTCGCCCTGCCCACTGCGGCCCTGACCCTGCAGAGCGCGGGCGGTCTCGTGTCGTCGGGCCACGCCGGGGTCTGCTGGAAGCCGCCACCGGGCCAGGGGGCGGCGGACGCCCAGAAGGAGATCTCCGAGCTGGTGGGCGACGGCTTCGGGCACGCCCAGGACCGGTTCGACTACGGCTGGCTGCTCCTCGACGATCCCGATCTCGAGGAACTGGTGACCAAGATCCACATGGCCAACTCGACGTTGCAGGACAACGGGTGGGGGCCGCAGCTGCTGTGCTCCGTGTTCGGCTTCGTTCCCGGACCGGACGCACCGGACGACGCCCGCGCCTTCCGCCTCGTCTACCTCTTCAAGCGCGGCACGTTCTACCCCTTCGCCCCCGTCGACGTGAAGTCGGAGCGCCGGGACACCGAGCTGGAGCTGCGCATCCGGACCATGGTCGGGGCGGACCTGCCGGTCGAGGCCGACCTCTCGCGCTGGTTCCCCATGTGGGACATGCCCGTCGCCTGACGGCGTGTCACCTGTTGTTCGCGGAGATGCTCGGACCGATCGCCCGGTCGTGCAGACTGCGGGTGCGGACACGGCGACCGCCGGAGACCGCGCTCATGGAGGTGCACTGACGTGATGGACGCCGTCGAACGGCTCATCGCCCTGGAAGGGGCGGTCAACTTCCGCGACCTCGGCGGCTATGTGGTGAGCGGGGGCCTGCGGACGCGTTGGCGAACGCTGTTCCGGGCCGACGGGCTCGGCGAGCTGACCGAGGCCGACCTCTCGGTGCTGCGGGCGCTGGGCATCCGGACCGTGATCGACCTGCGCTCGGGACAGGAACTCGAACGCGGCCGGTTCGACGTCGACGCCCACCCGGTGGCCTTCCACCACTTCCCGTTCATTCACGAGCTGCCGGACGCCGAGGCCTTCGAGCGCCGGCCCGGCCTCCTCGGCACGCAGTACCGCGAGATGCTGAGCGACGCCGGCGGGCAGATCCTGGCGGCGCTGCAGGTCCTGGCCGCCCCCGACGCGCTGCCCGCGGTGTTCCACTGCACGGCCGGCAAGGACCGCACCGGCGTCCTCTCGGCCATCGTGCTGTCGCTGCTCGGCGTGGACGAGCCCACGGTGGTGGCCGACTACGCGCTGAGTGGCGAGGCCATGGAGCGGCTGCGGGCCAAGCTGATCCTGAAGTACCCCGACGGGCGGGAGTCGATTGAGAACCTCGACGAGGTCTTCTCGGCGGATCCGGCCCAGATGGAGCTGCTGCTCGACCACCTGCGCGAGCGCTACGGGTCGGTGGAGGAATACGTCGCCGGGATCGGGGCGGGTCCGGGCCTGGTCGAGGCCCTGCGGGCCGGATTGCTCGAGCCGGTGGCCTGACCGCGGTCAGTCGTCGGCGGCGGTGCGGACGTCGGGACGCATGCGGTCGATGGCGCCGGCCAGCGCGAGGTCGAGCAGCGTGAGGCCACCCGAGTCGTGCGTGGTCAGGCTCAGTCGCACCTTGTTCCAGCGGATGTCGATGTCCGGGTGGTGGTTGGCCGCCTCGGCGGCCGCGCCGACGGTGTTGACGAAGGACAGCGCGGCGGCGAAGTCGTGCAGCGTGACCGTGGTCACCAGGACGTCGCCCTCCCGCGACCAGTGGAGATGTTGCTCCTCGAGGGCGTCGTCGACTTCGGCGGGGGTCAACACGGGCTCCCTCACGGATGCGTCATGTCCTCGGGACGCACCGCGGCGTCGAACTCCTCCGCGGTGAGGTGGCCGAGCGCCACCGCCGCGTCCTTGAGCCTGGTGTGCTCCTTGTGCGCCTTCTTGGCCACCTGGGCCGCCTTGTCGTACCCGATGATCGGGTTCAGGGCGGTGACGAGCATGAGCGAGTTGTGCAGGTGCCGCTCGATCTGCTCGTAGTCGGGCTGGAGCCCTTCCACGCAGAACTCGCGGAAGCCCCGGCAGGCGTCGGTCATGAGCCGGATGGACTGCAGCACGTTGTGCGCCATGACCGGCTTGTTCACGTTCAGCTCCAGGTTGCCCCGGCTGCCGGCGGTGGTCACCGCCACGTCGTTCCCGATCACCTGGATCCCGACCATGATCATGGCCTCGCTCTGGGTCGGGTTGACCTTGCCCGGCATGATGGACGAGCCCGGCTCGTTCTCGGGGAGCACGAGCTCGCCCAGGCCGCTGCGCGGCCCCGACCCGAGCCAGCGCAGGTCGTCGGCGATCTTCATGAGGGACACGGCGAGCGTCTTCAGGGCGCCGTGGGTGAAGACGAGCGCGTCGTGGGCGGCCAGCGCGGCGAACTTGTTGGGGGCGGTCACGAAGGGCAGCCCGGTGACGTCGGCAATGGCCCGCGCCACCCGCTCGCCGAATTCCGGGTGGGTGTTGAGCCCGGTCCCGACGGCCGAGCCGCCGATGGCCAGCTCGTAGAGCCCCGGCAGCGTCAGCTCTATCCGCTCGATGTCGGCGGACAGCTGCGCCACGTACCCCGAGAACTCCTGGCCCAGCGTCAGGGGTACCGCGTCCATCAGGTGGGTGCGCCCGATCTTGGTGACGCCGGCGAAGGCGACCTCCTTGTCGTGGAGCGCGTCGCGCAGCGCGCTGACGGAGAAGATGAGCCGGTGGGCGATCTCCTCCACCACCGCGACGTGCATGGCGGTGGGGAACGTGTCGTTGGACGACTGCGACATGTTCACGTGGTCGTTGGGGTGGACCGGGTCCTTGGAGCCCATGACGCCACCGGCCAGCTCAATGGCCCGGTTGGAGATGACCTCGTTGGCGTTCATGTTGGTCTGGGTGCCGCTCCCCGTCTGCCAGATGCGCAACGGGAAGTGGTCGTCGAGGGCGCCCTTGGCCACCTCTGCCGCCGCCTGCTCAATCAGTGCGGCCTTGTGCTCGTCGAGCTTCCCCAGGTCGCGGTTCACCGAGGCCGACGCCCCCTTGAGGATCCCGAAGGCCCTGATCAGGGACTTGGGCATCGTCTCGGTGCCGATGTCGAAGTGGTGCAGCGAGCGCTGCGTCTGGGCCCCCCAGTACCGGTCGGAGGGGACCTCGATCTCCCCCATGCTGTCGCTTTCGATCCGCGTGCTGGTCACGGGCTCCAGCTTAGGACCGGTGCCGGAGGCCGTTCCCCAGGGCCACGGCCGCCCGCGCCGCGGCCACGTCCTGCGCCCTCGCGCCGTGCCCGTCCCCGGGGACCTCGAGGATGGCGGGCACCACGGCGAGCGCGGGATGCGAGAGGAGGGCGCCCAGCGCGGTGGCGCCGATGGTGCCCTCACCGATGTTCTCGTGGCGGTCCCGGTTCGCGCCCAGCTCGACCTTGGAGTCGTTGAGGTGGAGGCACCGCAGGCGCCCGAGGCCGATCACGGTGTCGAAGCGCCCCACCACCTCGTCCGCCTTCTCCACCGAGCCGTAGTCGACGCCGGACGCCCACAGGTGCTGGGTGTCGAGGCAGACCAGCAGCCGGCCGTCGGCGTCGGGACCGGCCGCCTGCAGGATGGTCGCCAGCTCGTCGAGGGTGCGGCCCACGGTGTCGCCCGTGCCGGCGGCGTTCTCCAACACGATCGGGCACTCCCCGCCGGGCTGGCCCGCCAGCGTCCCGAGCAGCGCGTCGACCACCTGGGGCAGGGAGGCCTCGAAGCCCCGGCCCCGGTGGCTCCCGACGTGGAGGACGAGCCCGCGGGCACCCATGGCGGTGGCCACGGCGAAGTTGGCCTGCAGGCAGAGACGCGAGCGCTCCCGCACCTCGGGGTCGGCGCCGGCGAGGTTGATCAGGTAGGTGGCGTGGCAGAAGGTCTGGCGCACCCGTGTGTCGACGGCCTGCGCGTCGCGGTAGGCCCGCAGGACCTCGTCGCTGTACTGCATCGGCTTCCAGGCCCGCGGGCTCTGGGTGAAGACCTGCACGACGTCGGCGCCGATCTCGGCCCCGCGCGCCAGCGCCGGCAGGAGATCGCCCCCGGCCCGGACGTGGGCGCCGATCGGCATGGTGGGGGCGACGATCACCCCGGTGGGTGGTCGTCGGGGCAGGCGCCCGGCGGGTTGTTGAAGTTGGGGTCCGACGTCCACGAACCCTGCGACCAGTCGCCGGCGGCCGTGGCGAGCCCGAACACCGACGTCATGTCGGTGAGGAGCGCGTCGGCGTAGCGGGCGCTGCCCTCCGGGCACAGGTGCACGTTGTCGAGCTTGCGGACCCGGATCCACTGGTCGGACGGGGCGTGCGGGTCACCCTCGGGCGGGAGCCAGGCCGAGTACTTCGTCCCGTCCAGCATGACGGAACTCGCCAACGGGAAGTACATGACGCGGCCGGGGAAGTACGCGGTCATCTTCTCGGCGATGTCGTTCCAGGCGATGACGCCGTCCCAGCGCTCCTTGTTGTAGGCCGCCTGGTCGGCCGGGTTGGACGCGGCGAGGACGCCCGACTCGGGGAACTGGGTGAAGATCACACCCTCGACGCCGTTGCCCGGGGTGAGCATGGTGGCCACGGCCCGGCGCAGGAGCCGGGTGTACTGCGCCGGCTGGTGCAGGGCGTTGGGGGTGGTCGGGCCGTACTGGTCCCAGCTCCACGAGGCGACGATGAGCTGGGCCCCCGTCTGGCGGATGAGGTTCGGGATGGACGTGGGCCAGCTGGTCGCCGTGGTCAGGCCGAAGCCGTCGATGGTGCGGGTGGAGACGGTGGCCTCGCCGGTCGACTGGAGCGCCGCGGTGATGCCGTAGGAGGCATCGTGCATGACCGAGTCCCCGAGGATCATGACGCGCAGCGGATCGGCCACCGTCGGCGCCGGGGTGAGCCGGATCGGCTTCTGGCCGGCGTAGCCGCCGGCGCCGGGCACGGTGCTGCCCGAGCGGCCGGCCGCTGCCACGGGGAGGTGCGTCGTCCCGACCACCTGCGCCGGATCGGCGACGGCCGGGATGGTGGCCACCACGATGAGCACGGCGGTCAGCACGCCCGCGACGGGTGCCGCCCACCAGCGGACCCAGCCGCGCGCGTGGGCCAGGCGGATGGGCCGCTCGACGAGGTAGTAGCTCGCCGTCGAGACCGCCAGCGTCACCGCGATGCGCAGGAGGTCGAGCGGCCAGGCGGAGAGGCCGGTGCGCGCCCCGTTGAGGTAGACGATCACCGGCCAGTGCCACAGGTAGATGCCGTACGAGATGGTCCCGATGAAGTGGAGCGGCCGCCAGGCGAGCGCGCGGGAGAACGCACCCGGCTGGGTCAGGCGGGCGTCGGCGACGACGATCCCGGCCAGCGCGGCGCAGAGCAGGAAGCCCCCCTCGAACATGAAGTTCGTCGGCAGTCCGCCCGGCGTGCCGGCCCTCACCCAGAACACGGCGAGCGCCACGGCGGCGAGCGGGGCCACCACGTGGAGCGTCCGCCGTGCCTGGAGCCGCGGCTGGGGCCGCGAGGCGGCGGTGAAGGCGATGGTCGCACCCGCCATGAGGTCGAAGAGGCGGGTGTCGGTCCCGAAGTAGACGCGCGTCGGATCGGCCCCGGGGTGGAACAGGACGGCCATGAGGACGGACGACAGCACCCCGAGGGTGACGGTCACGATCATGCCGGCGCGCCGCCACCCCCGCCGCGCCACCCGCAGGAGGAGCAGGAGCACGAGCGGCCAGACCAGGTAGAACTGCTCCTCGATCGCCAGCGACCAGGTGTGCTGCAGCGGTGAGGGCGTCGAGAACTGGGCGAAGTAGGACTGGTGGGCGAAGATGGAGTGCCAGTTGTTGACGTACAGCAACGTCGAGATGGCGTCACCGCGCAGGCCCGAGAGGTCGATGAGGCCGTTGGCGCCCGGTCCGCCCCACACGGCATTGGCGATGAGGTACAGGCCGAGCGCACCCACGACCAGGAACAGCGCGGGCAGCAGGCGGCGGGCCCGACGACCCCAGAAGGCGGCCAGGCTGATGCGGCCCGCGCCCGCCCACTCCTCGAGCAACAGGGTGGTGATGAGGAACCCCGACAGCACGAAGAAGAGGTCGACCCCGAGGTAGCCGCCGGAGGCCCAGCCGAGCTGGAGGTGGTAGGCCACCACGCCGATGACGGCCACGGCCCGCAGGCCGTTCAGCGCGGGCAGGTGGTGACCGGTGACGGCCGTCGTCTCGGCCTGCGTGCCCGGGAGCTCGTGCACGAGGGTGACGTCGGTCATGCGCGCTCCACCCGGCACACGGCGGTGTCGTCGGTCGCCTGCAGGAGCAGGTCGGCCGCGCCCGCCAGAGCGGCCGGCACCTCCTCCCCCCCGGTCAGGTCCAGGGCGAGCAGCGGGCTGCCCGGACCGGGCGGACGGGGCCGGTTCACGGCCTGCTCCACCGGGAAGTGCGGCCCCGCCCCGGTCGCCTCCCCGTCCCGCCACATGGCCCGGCAGAGGGCGACGGCCTCGGCGAGCCGGTCGTCGAACGGTGGCGTGAAGCAGAGGACGCTGCGACCGCCGCAGACGAGGTCCAGGCTCGTGAGCTCCCGGGCCAGCAAGGCCGGGTGGCGGCCGTCGGCCGCCAGGGCGAGGCGGACCCCCAGGAGCAGGTCGGGGACCGCCGGGCTCAGGCCGGCGGCCAGGACGATCGGGTCACCGAGCGGGCTCTCGCCCAGGAACACGGCGCCGGCGCCGGCCTCCAGGGCGCTCCCCGCCTGGGCCCGCAGGCCGGCCACGTCGTCCGCCCGGAGGAACCGTCCTTCCACGGCGAGGCAGGTTAGGGCGCCAGGGGGCCTCTGCCCGCGTCACGCCCGTTCCCACCAACCCCCGGCCCCGACGGCGAGGCCGGCGTGGGAGAGGCGCTCCAGGGCCCCACAGAGGGTGGACAGGTCGAGGCCCGTGGCCCGGGCCAGCTCGTCGAGGGAGGCGGGGTCCGGGGACAGCACCGCGTGGACCCGCTCGTCCGGGCCGGGGGCCGGCCCCGGACGGGGGCGTCGAGGTGGCGAGCCCGTCGGGGCGGACGCCGGACCGGGCAGGAGCACGGTGGCACCCTCGAGCGCCAGCGCCACCAGGACGTCCCCGGCCGAGCACACGGGGAACGCACCGTCGGCGAGGAGCGCGTTGGGCCCCTCGGACGTCGCGCTGCGGATGGAGCCCGGCACGGCCCCGACGGGGATGCCCCGGGCGGCCGCGGCATCGACGGTGTGACGGGAGCCGCCGTGGTGCCGGCTCTCGACCACCACGACGACGTCGCTCATGGCGGCGAGGAGGCGGTTGCGCACCGGGAAGCGCCACTTCTCCGTGGGCACCCCCGCCGGCGACTCCGACACGATGGCGCCGCACTCGGCCACCCGCTCCCAGAGCCGTGCGTGGCGTCGGGGGTAGGGGTCGTCCAGGCCGCCGGCGACGACGCCCACGGGGGGCGCACCCGCACCGCACGCGCCCTCGTGCGAGGCCCCGTCGATCCCCAGCGCGAGGCCCGACACGACGCTCACGCCCGCCGAGGAGAGATCGGCCCCGAGTTGTGCGGCGACACCGATGCCGTAGCGGGTCGGTGCACGGGTCCCCACGATCGCCACGGTCGGAGCCCGTCGGAGCGCCGCGGGGTCGCCCAGGCAGAACAGGATCGCCGGCGCCTGGGGGTCGTCGGCGAGACGCGCCGGCCACGACGCCCGACCCGGCATGAGCACCTGAATGCCGCGCTCGGTGTGCCGGGCCCAGAGGCGCGCCACGTCGCGGTCCGAGCCTCCCTCCGCACCGCGCCGGCGCGCCCAGACCTCCGAGGGCGAGCCGGCGGCCAGCAGGCCGCGCAGGCTGGCGGGTCCCACGGACGGCGCCGACGCCAGCGCGACGGCGTAGGCCTCCTCGGGCAGGTGCTCGGGCGTCACGCCGCCACCGCCGCCCGGCCGGCCCGCAGCGACAGCGCCTCGGCGACGTGGGCGAACGACACCACGTCCTCGCCGGCCAGGTCGGCCACGGTCCGGGCCACCCGCGACACCTTGTGCAGGCCCCGGGCGCTGAGGTCGCCCGACCGCAGCTTCGAGGCGAGCAGGGCCTCCGCGTCGGGCGCCACCTCGGGCCTCGACCCTGGCTCGGGACGGGGCCGTGTCGTGGCGCGGGCCCGGGCGGCGGCGACGCGGGCCGCCACGGCGGCGCTGGGCACACCCGGCGTGCCTGCCAGGAGCTCGTCGGGGTCCGGCCGGCTCAGGGGGACGACCAGGTCGAAGCGGTCCAACAGGGGTGCCGAGATCCGGCGCCGGTACCGAGCCCGGGATGCGGTCGAGCAGGTGCAGGCGCCCTCGTAGACGCCCTCGCCGCAGGGGCAGGGGTTCATGGCGGCCACGAGGAGGAAGGCCGCCGGGAAGGTGACGGTCCCGCCGGCGCGGCTCACCCGGATCACGCCCTCCTCGAGAGGCTGGCGCAGGGCCTCGAGGGCGGCCACGGGGAACTCACCGAGCTCGTCGAGGAAGAGGACGCCGTGCGTCGCCAGGCTCACCTCGCCCGGCCGGAGCGACCAGCTGCCGCCGCCGACGAGCGAGACGACGGAGGCCTGGTGGTGCGGCGCCCGGAAC
>Ga0182013_10004322_pt1 | contig 17147 bp, 16 predicted proteins | sample 612S2MmetaG_FD_120487 | JGI IMG/M metagenome (GOLD analysis project Ga0182013, IMG submission 120487) | Permafrost microbial communities from Stordalen Mire, Sweden - 612S2M metaG | ecosystem: Environmental > Terrestrial > Soil > Wetlands > Permafrost | place: Sweden: Stordalen | collected...
AGCCGCCCCTTCCGTCCCCTTCCCGCGAAAGGCGGGATGAAACAAAAGGGGAAACCAAAACCAATACAAGCAGCCGCCTTACACTTTGGTGGTGACGCTTTCCGGCGGGCACAACAGGGACATGCGGGGGATGTTGCCATTTTTAAAGACAAACCGGAAGATTGCAACAGCCTTTACTCTTTTATTTTTTTACGGGAAATCCCGATAGCTATCGGGACGCAATGACATCTGTTTTATTTTAAATGCAAGCAGCCGACCCCTTCCGTCCCCGGGGCGGGGAGACCAGGGCCAATACAAGCAGCCGCCCCTTCCGTCCCCTTCCCGCGAAAGGCGGGATGAAACAAAAGGGGAAACCAAAACCAATACAAGCAGCCGCCTTACACTTTGGTGGTGACGCTTTCCGGCGGGCGCAATAGGGACATGCGGGGGATGTTGCCATTTTTAAAGACAAAGCGGAAGATTGCCGCAGCCTTTTTTCTTTTATTTTTTTAGGGGGAAAGGTTTCGCAAAGACATCTGTTTTATTTTAATACAAATTGATAAAACGCTCAAGAGGGGTTTCCATGGAAAGGGGTCTTGAGAGGCTTTGGCATTGATAATCAACTAAGTAGTTTTTAAAGTGGAAACCACCCCCTACCCTTTCCAGCCCCTCCAAACCTCCCCGAAGGGGAGGCTTAATACAAATACATAACAGCCTTTACCACCTCCAGGGCGGCTCCTCCTAAAATAGGAGGAGAGCAAATACAAAGCAGCCGGGTCGGCTGTTTGTATTTGTCTTGGTTTCCCCTTTTGTTTCATCCCGCGGTTTTGGGCGGGAAGGGTACGGAAGGGGCGGCTGCTCGCGTGAGGTGGTTCGTGGTTCGGCTTCGCTCACCATGACAGGCGGGGCTGCTCGCGTGAGGGATAGGAGCGGAAACCCCGCAGCGATGCTTTGGGAGCGAGGAGTTGCAGCGGATAGCCCGACCCGAGGCTTTGCGAGGGGCACGCCCTTCTGTTTTTACTTACCCGCTTTAGGTAGCATTTTATACATTTGCGCGCCCTCAGGCATCATGAGCAAAAAGTATAGTTTAAATACGGCCACGGCAGTTGTTATTGCCAATATGATTGGCACCGGGGTGTTTGGCAGCCTGGGGTTTCAGTTGCTGGGCATACATGACCTGGCCTCGATAATTATTTTATGGGCGCTGGGTGGGGTTATTGCTTTGTGTGGCGCCTTTGCTTACAGCGAGCTGGGCGCGGCGTTGCCGCAGAGCGGTGGGGAGTATCATTTTTTGAGTGAGATATTTCATCCGTCGGTGGGGTTTTTGTCGGGGTGGGTGAGTGCTATTATCGGGTTTAGCGCGCCTATTGCCATGGCGGCGTTTCTGCTGGGTAGTTATTTTAGTAATGTTATACCGGGGTATGATGCGCGTTATATTGGCGCGGCGGTTATTGTTTTTATTACGCTGGTGCAGAGTATTGATTACCGGATAGGTGGCGGGTTTCAGAGTGTGGCTACGGGTTTAAAGATTGTGCTGATACTGTTGTTTATTATTTGCGGGTTTACGCTGGTGAATCCGCAGCCGGTTAGTTTTGTGCCGGGGCATGCTACAGTGGTGTCGGTTTTCAGCGGGGCGTTTGCGGCGTCGCTGGTGTTTGTAAATTTTGCTTACAGCGGGTGGAATGCCAGCAGCTATATTGCCGGTGAGATTAAAACGCCTACCAGGAATATTCCTTTGTCGATTATAGCGGGCACACTTATAGTTACTGTGCTGTATGTGTTGCTGAATTTTATTTTTTTATATGTAGCGCCGGCCAGCGAAATGACCGGTGTGGCTGATGTTGCCTTTGTGCCAGCCAAACATATTTTTGGCGAGAGCGGTGGCAGGGTGATAAGCCTTATTATAAGTATGCTGCTGATTTCGACCATCAGCAGTATGATAATTGCAGGGCCTCGCGTTGTGCAGCGTATGGGCCAGGATTTTTCGGTGTTTAATATAGTAAGCCACCGCAACAAGCATGGTATACCGGTGGTGGCTATCTGGTTTCAGAGTGTGATTGCGCTGGTTATTTTGTTTACCAGCAGCTTTGTAACTATTTTGGGTTATACCACTTTTGTGCTTACGTTGTTTGCTACGCTAACGGTGCTGGGCGTTATAGTGCTACGCTTAAAGCAGCCTAAGCTGGCAAGGCCTTACAAGACTTTTGGCTACCCTTTAACGCCTTTGTTTTTTATTGCGGCGAATGTGTGGTTTATGTACTTTTGGATAACCTACAGAAATGATAAAGGAATTGCCGAACATGTAAAACCAACGATGATTGGATTGGGGGTTGTGGCTTTGGGTTTGGTGGTGTATTTTGTGGCGCGGTATTTTTCGGTGGAGAAGGTGGTTGGTGGGGATGCGCACGTGGTTGGCGGGGACGCCAAACCACGGAAATGAGAGTGTATTTGTTTGCTGAGGGCTCGGCCCCTTCCGTCCCCTTCCCGCCCAAAACCGCGGGATGAAACAAAAGGGGAAACCAAAGCAAATACAAAAAATACAACAGCCGCGGCGTCTCCGGCTGTTTGCCCTGGTATCCCCTTTAGGGGACGGAAGGGGCGGCTGTTGGGCGCTTGTATTGACGAATTATTATTTAAACATAAAATCAAATCCATTTTTAGATGAAGTACTTGCTGCAATTAATATTAGTGATTTTTGTTTGTGAAGGTTGTAACAGTCAATCGGGGCCGGGGAAGAAGTCGGAGCCTGTTGGGAATGTAAACCAGGTGGTGGTTACTAAAACTGATACCTCGGCGCTGGCGGTAAGCCAGGATTCGTTGCTGAATGACTATGCGCTGTTTTTGGCGGGTATGCAGCCGGTGAACGCGAAGAACATACCAGCAAAATTGCTGAGCAGCCCGGGTTATAAAAAATTTGCATCGGAGATGGATGCCAACTTTTTGAAGATTGACCAGGGCCGGTTATCGAAAATGCGCAGTTGGAGTAAAACGGAACTGAAAACCGAGCAGGACCATCCCTGCACTTTGTTTTACCCGTTTTCGGGGCCTGATATTTTACATGCATTGGCGTTTTACCCCAACGCTACGCAATATGTAATGATTGCCATGGAGCGCGTTGGCGATGTACCGAACATACAGAAAATGGATAGTGCAGGAGCTGACCGGTACCTGGGTGAGATTTACCAGAGCTTACAGGATATTTTTGAGAAGAGTTATTTTATTACCCATAAAATGATGGACGACCAGCAGAAGGTGAAGCTGAACGGTATTGTGATTCCTTTGCTGTGCGTATTTTTAGAGCGCACCGGCCATAGTGTGGTTAGCGTACATAAAAACCACCTGAATGATAATGGAAGCATCAGCGCGCTGCCGGCAGATTCGACGCCGACGCATGTGAATGATTTTATTGAAATTTATTTCCGCACACCGGGGGTAGATACGTTGAGGAAGATTACTTACTTCCGCGCCAATTTGGGCGACCAGACGTTTGAAAACCTTCCTTCGTTAAAGGCGAACAAGACTTTGACTAACTACCTGAACAATCTGCCTGAGTTTTATATGTATGCCAAAAGCGCATCGTACCTGATGAACTACGGAACGTTTTCGGCTATCAGGAATATATGCCTGGCTAAAAGCAAATCTATTTTGCAGGATGATACCGGCATCGGCTTTAAATACTTTGACAAGAACCAGTGGAAGCTGAAATTGTATGGCCACTATGTAACACCGGTGCGCGATTTTAAAGGGGTTTATGATGCGGGGCTTGCGGCGGCTTATGCGGCAGATACTACGGCCGTAAAACCACTTAATTTTTCGTTAGGTTACCACTGGGGCAATATCAATAATCAGAATTTGATGAAGGCGGATAGAAAGTAGAGATTAGAGGCGAGAACCAAGAAGCAAGATTTGAGTTGCGGGTATTTAGTAATTAGTATTCAATGTCGTTAAGTTAAGGGATACATCTACGCAAACCCTCTGACTCCCGAAACGGGAGAACCGCAACCCAGAAATACAACTACCTGGCAAAATTGTTCTTTTTGTTGCGTGGCAGCTCCTCCTGCCGATAGCGATCGGCTTCGGAGGCTGGGAGGTGGCAAAGCGCAAAAAGAACTGAGTTTCTGTTTAACTTAACGACATTGAATTAGTATTAAGTATTTAGACTGTGGGCGGTTGCATCCCTTTATTCTACTAGTTTGCGGAAGATCTCTTTGAAGTTTTTGAGCTCAGCGGCATTTAATTTACCCAATTGATGAACTACATCTTTTCTTTTGAGGGTTACAATTCTGTCCACCTTCAGTACAGAAGGGGCGCGCAATTTATTGGAGCTTTGTGGAGCGATAAGAATTTCATTTTCTGAAAGTTTTTCAGCCACTACCGAACTGATAGCACAAACAATTACGTCCTTGTATTTATCTTTTGTAACAGATACTACAGTTGCCGGCCTTATTTTTGAGTTTACAGTTTCGGCAAATGGAAATGGGATTAGGATAATGTCACCTGTTTTCATTTTTTCGCGCGTTTAGATTTATGAAGGTAATCCTGGTAAATATCTTCCCTTTTATCTTCCCAGAACTCCAATCCTTTACTTTGGGCAGAAAAGCTTCGTAGCTCGTTTTCTTCATTGCTACCCTTCATTTCTTCCACAAAAGTTATAATCACCTTATATCGTTTATGGTCTTTTATTTTTTCTAAAAGTTGGATGCGGCTGCCATCATAAATTCCTTTTACTGCAAGCATACTCGTGATTTTTACCAAATATAAATCAAATGGGGGCAAAAGCAAAAAGAGTGGCACAATGTTGGGAGTGAGAGTGAAATTTGCACGTAGTTTTGCGATTATTATATCTTGGCTCCTGATTCCAGCATCTAAACTTCTAACCAGGTTGATATGTTGTTTGTTATCATGGCTACCGCTTATGACTAGAATTTACTCACTCACCTTCTTATTGCTTTCTTTCTTTTCCATTTGCCATGCACAGCAAAAGGGCGAAAATGCGTTGCTGGAAATAATGCACCAGCATCCCGAACAGTTCGATTCGATACTGGCGCATAAGGATCGTTACCGGCTGCAGATAGTTTACACCCGTATTGAGCGCGATAAGCAGAATCAGCCCCATGTAACTACATGGGCCATGGATACGGACCGGTATTTTTATTACCCCGCCAGTATGATAAAGTTGCTTGAAATTCCGCTGGCGATGGAGAAAATCAGCATGCTTAAAAAGAAGTACGGGGTTAGTATTTATGATTCGCTGGTGGTATCAGGTGACCCCTGCGGGGATTTGGGTGAAGTGAATTATATGAAGCGGCCCAATTTTAGTACCCCGGCGCAAATGATAAAGGAGATGTTGCTGGTTAGCAACAACCACGCTTTTAACCCGCTGTATGATTTTTTGGGGCAGGCCTATTTTAATAAGCGGGCGCATGAGCTGGGGTATCCCTCGGCTATAGTGTGTGGCCGGTTTGCAGGATGTGATACTTTTCAGAACCGCACTACCAGTACGGTTGATTTTTACAACCGTGAAACCGGGGCATTAAAGTATGTTCAACCGGCAGCCATTAACCCCGACCAGCCTGAGATAAAGCACATGAACACGGTTGTTGGCAAAGGTTTTATGAACGGAACACATATGGACCCGCCGAAGAATTTTAATCATAACAATTATATCTCGCTATGGGATTTGAATAAACTGCTGGTGAGGTTGACATTGCCGAAGCTTCAACCCAAAAAGCAGCAATTGCATTTAACGACTGCCGATTATGCATTTATTCATAAATACATGGGCATGTTTTTGCATGAGTGTGTTTTTCCGAAGTATGATGGCCCTGAGAACCCTGATTGTAAGTATAAATTTTTTATGACCCCGGCGGATGTATCGGGTAAGGCGCCGGACGGGGTGCGGATTTTTAATAAGGTTGGGCAGGCTTATGGCTTTGTTACCGACTGCAGTTATTTTGCCGATACGATAAATAAAGTGGAGTTCTTTTTAAGCTGTAGCATTTATGTTTGCAAAAACGAAATTTTAAACGCTGACGTTTACGAGTATGAAAGCATAGCCATGCCGTTTTTCAGGAACCTGTGCAATGCTATTTATACCGATGAGCTAAGCCGTAAACGCAAACACAAACCGGTGTTTGAGCCCTGGGATTTTAGCGATAAGGTTTTTTAGGAAAATGCCTGAATATAGTTTTCGCACGGAGAGAAATGCAGAGTAAACAGCCGGGAATAGAATCAAAAAGAATAATATCAGCCGCACAAACCCTCTAACTCCCGAAACGGGAGAACCGCTTCCCATGGAATACAAAATACACCGTTTAGCTAAGATTAGCCATTACTATTCCGCTGCCGCACTGCTTCAAACAATAATACTGCAGCGCTAACACTTACATTGAGGGAATCAATCTGGCCGAGCATGGGGATTTTTACGCGCACATCGGCGGCATTAATCCATTCTTCGCTTAGCCCGGTGGCTTCGGTGCCGACGGTGATGGCAGAGGCTTGTTTCAGGTTTTCGGAAAAGTAGTTGTTGCTGTTGGTAAGCTCTGCGGCAAAAATCCTGATGTTGTTGTTTTTTAAGAAAGTGATGGCTTCGGGGGTTTCGCAAACTATTATTTGCCGGGAGAATACGGTGCCGAGGCTGGAGCGCACTACGTTGGGGTTATAGATGTCGGTTTTGCCATCGCAGATAAAAACGGCATTTACACCTGCTGCATCGCAGGTACGAAGCATGGCGCCAAGGTTGCCGGGTTTTTCAACGCCTTCTATTACCAGTATCAATGGTGTTTTTCCAAGCTTGATTTTTTGGAGGCTATGGTTACCCGGGCGGGAAGTGGCAATTACGCCTTCGGTGGTTTCGCGGTAGGCCAGCGAGTCGTAAATTTCTTTGGATATGTGGTAGATGGAAATAGTGGAAGGAAATTCTTTTAAATTATAGATGTCGTCTCCTTTCAGTATTTCCTGGCAAATAAAAAGGCTTACAATTTCGTAGCCGGCTCTTTGAGCAAGTACCGTTTCTCTCAGTCCTTCAATCAAAATCAGGTTCTGTTCCCTGCGTTCAGAGGCTTTTTCGAGCTTCTTCAGGTTTTTGATTTTGGGGTTTTGAAGGCTGCTTATTTTTTCGGGACCGGGCATTTTGAAACGGATATGATTAAAAGCAAGTGCTGACAAATTTATGATAAGTTTTGTTGGGGGAGGGTATTAATACATATATCCGTAAAAAGCGCACCTACCTGTATTGCCAAAATTTAAATTAATCCGCAACAAATTGTTACCATATCATCTATAAATTGAAACATACATCATTTTTTCGCAAATATTTTTTGGTGTAATCAGATGTTTATACATATTTGTGCATTATTAAACAAAACCCCAATTTATGAAAAAAGTGATTTTTGCCCTCTCTGTGGTGGCCCTGGTTGGCGCCTCTTCTTGTAACAAAGCTTATACCTGTACTTGTACAGTTAGCGGCACTGCCGGTAGCTATCCTGTATCAAACGAAGCTATTCCAAGCACTACTAAAAGTACTGCAACTTCAACCTGCAGCACCTGGCAATCCAGCGAACAAACGCTTGTAACTGCCGGCGGTGGTGGAACAGTTTCCTGCTCAATCTAATCATCCCTGATTTTCAGGATTTAACAAAACGCATTGCAGCTGTTGGCTGCAATGCGTTTTGCATTTACACAATCAGTAAATATCGTTTTAAGGAATTTTCCGCCTCGCAATACGCCTCATCTCAGGCATTTTACCGCGTTTCCCCAGAATGTTTAATTTCGTGTCTCACTAAACAGGATGATTATGAGAAAAGTAATTTTCTACGGGCTGCTGGCAATTAGCCTTGCACTGGGTGCCTGCAACCAAAAATCAGCCGCTCCAAAGGCGGATGATAAAATGAGCAGCGATTCAAAAGGGGTAAATATTAAGATAAGCCAACTGGCCAGCAATAAAGACCTCAACTGTGATATGAACCTGGAAGAAGGCAGCATTGCCGACACCACTACTTACCAGGGTAAAATATACGGCTTCTGCTCACCGGAGTGCAAAGCAGATTTTTTAAAAGACCCTGAAGCACATTTAGCCAAAAAATAAATTATGACCATGCCAGCAAGTAAAATAACCGGAGTCGGAATGTATGTTCCGGATAACGTAGTAACCAATGAAGACCTGACCAAAATTATGGATACCACTAACGAGTGGATAGTTGAGCGCACAGGTATAAAAGAAAGGCGTTTTTTTGAAGAAGGTAAAGATACCGTTTCAAGTATGGCCGTAGCTGCCACTGAAATGGCATTGGAACGCGCCGGTAAAAAACCAGAGGATATCGACTTTATCGTGTTCGCCACTTTAAGTTCCGATTATAATTTTCCAGGTTCGGGTGTGTTGTTGCAACGTAAACTGCCCTTCCGCAACATCGGGGCCATTGATATACGCACCCAGTGCTCAGGTTTTATTTACGCCCTTTCGGTAGCCGACCAGTTCATCAAATCAGGCATGTATAAAACCATCCTGGTAGTAGGCTCCGAAGTTCAGTCCAACGTATTTGAACTAACCGACCGCGGCAGAAACCTGTCAGTCATATTTGGCGATGGCGCAGGTGCGGTGGTGCTTGAAGCAACCAACGAAACCAACAAAGGCATTCTTACCACCAAGTTGCACAGCGATGGCAAATTTGCTGAGGAACTTTACCTGGAACACCCCGGCAGCCGCAGAAAAGTAAGATTCAGCCCCGATATGATGGAAAAAGGAGAATTGCTGCCCTACATGAACGGCAAACTGGTTTTCATGAATGCCCTCAAATATTTTCCTGAAGTAGTGCGTGAGGCTTTGGCAGAAGTCAACCTGAAAGAAAGTGATATAGACCTCTTTATCCCTCATCAGGCCAATGCCCGTATTACACAGGCAGTTCAGAAAGAATTGAATTTCCCCGACGAAAAAGTAGTTTCAAATATCGACCGCTATGGCAACACCACCGCCGCCTCTATCCCTATAGCCCTCTGCGAAGCATGGCAGGATGGCCGCATCAAAGAAGGCGACCTGATTGCCCTGGCCGCCTTTGGCAGCGGTTTCCTTTGGGCCAGTGCGTTGATACGGTGGTAAACAGTCTGGCTAAATTTAATCTGCTAAAAGGTTTTCAATTTCTCTTTACCGCTCCGCAAAATATTTATTAAGGTAACAAAATCAGACCTTTTTATATACACCAAACCCTGGTTGGCAATATTATCGCGTTCGTCGAGGGTTAAAGTAATGTCCCACACGCCCCTCGATAAAATCTTCCCTGCCCCCGGCGTAAAGCTGGCATAAATTACAAAGCTGGAGTTTGAAAACCGCTTGGCAAAATGCATTTCATTCCCCGGTGTAGTAGTCAGCAGGCTATCGTTTATATAAACCAACGCACTAATGGCATCGCCAACCTCGCTCGCCTCAATAAATCCTTCACAGGCACCGGCGGTATTAGTACCGCTGAAATATACATCTTTTGCAACCGAGTTATTGATAAAGCTCCGCTCCTTTCTGATGTTGACATTTAAGTTAATATCCCCGCCGTACGAGATATTGCCTATCTTCTTTATCTCCGAAATATAAGCCTTGCCCATCCTGTCCAGCCTTTCAACCGAGCCAACGTCATAGATGGTATCGTTCTGGCCGTATCCCATAACAGAGCAAAAACACAGCGCTATCCAGCATACGTATTTCATCGCCATATTTTTCATTATAAACCCTGTTGAAGAAGTTTTACATTTTAAGTTAACCCGTTCCGGCATCCCCTTTGGGGACGGGAGGGGCTCCTACCTGCCCTCAATATATTTAATGCAAAGCTCAATGGTGGCTTCTACTCCTTTCTTATGCGTTCGCTCAACCCCATGCGAAGCAGCAACGCCCGGGCCAATCAGTGCCACTTTATAATCCTTGCCTGCCCTCAACGCCGCACTGCCATCGCTTCCGTAATAAGGGTACACATCAATGGCATAAGGTATTTTGTTCGCCTCAGCCAGCCTCACTAATTTTTTCCTGAATTCGTAATCATAAGGCCCCGACGAATCTTTGGCGCAGATAGAGCATTTTACTTCATTTCCCTGGCAGGCATCGCCCAGCACACCCATGTCAATTACCAGCAATTCATTAATTGTATCGCTGTAACCCACAGTGCCACCATGGCCCACTTCTTCGTAGTTACTGAAAAACAATTCTACCGGTGGCGCTATATTTTTGGCCTTACAGTAGCGGGCAATTTCAAACAACACAAAGCAGCCCGCCTTATTATCCATAAACCTCGATTTTATAAACCCGTTGGCATACTCCCGGTAACGCGGCTCAAAAGCAATAATATCGCCGGTTTTAATATCCAGCTTCGCCACGTCATCTTTACTATAAACTTCTTCATCTAACCTGATGTGCATATTATCCAGGTTCCGGTTAGTGGTTTCACGGTCCTTATTCGCATGCGCAGATGGATTATTAAACAGCAGCGTGCCAGTAAATATTTTACCATTTAACGTAATAACATTTACATACTCACCTTCTGCACTGGTAAGCAACAAACCACCCAGCGGACTAAAACTCAATGTCCCATCACCCTTGACCCCCGAAACAATGGCCCCAAGCGTATCCACATGCGCTGCAATAGCCAAAGTGGGCTTGTCCCCCAGGCTGCACTTAACAGCGCCCTTCTGCGTGTATTCAGGTTTATAACCAATGCCAGTAAGCGTATCAAAAATATACTTACAGGCCTCTGCAGTAAATCCCGTAGGTGAGTCAATATTTACCAGTTCTTCAAGTTGTTTATAGTTATACATGTTCTGTAGTTGGTTTGATTACATTATTCTTTCGCAAAGCAAGATAGAAAATATAGCAAACCGCAAATATGGGCTTATCTGCGGTTTGGCTGTTCCCCTCTCTTTTTTCCAAAGAGAGGGGTGTCCGAAGGACGGGGTGAGTTTTTCCCATAAACTACAAAAGCACCCCGAAACCGAAGTGCTTTTGCCGTTTATCTTAGATAAGGATAATTAGAATCTTGGACAGTAAATAGTTTGAGGTCCTCTTCTGTTCCACCTGCCTACGTAAGCAACACCCACTTCAAATGCACCTCTTGAATCAGTTGCCTGGAGCAATTGAGATACGTTAATATCGTAAGCTACGCTTACAGTAATGTGGTTCCATTCAACACCTGCATCCAAAATTACAGACTCAGGATCAAGTCTCTTATCCTGCCAAGGTGCATTTGGGTCGCCGCCTACCATGCGGAACATGGCGCCAAAATGGAAGTTGCTTCCTGCCGGGTCTCTTTCCTCAAATAATATACGCGCATCAGTTGCCATAATTAATTCGATAGACTGACCTTGGTCTAACAATATAAACTTAGGTTGCAACGAAATACGGTTGGTTACCGGAAACTCAATACCGCCGCTACCTGTGTATTTCATGTTCAGCTTAACACTGTTGTTACCCAGCATAGAGATATCAGGCATATTAACATGATAAACAGCTGCACCCAGGTAAACATTTACCCTGCGGCTGATTTTCATATACCATAGCAAGCCTACGTTTACATCCCAGTACAATTTCTTATTGTCTACTAAAAATTCGTTAGTTGGCAATAAAGGATTGTAAGCCGAGCCATCCCACTGGCTGCCAAACTGAAGATTGCTGTAATCAATAGTCTGATCATATATCTGCGAAGAAAAACCTAATGCGAGATAGTTGGTGTTATCGCGGTTCAACGATTTGTGGTAAGCAAGGGCTAATCCTGCGCAGTTATAACCGAACTTCGACTCCCCGGCCTGATCGCCTAAGAAAGAAGCACCAAAACCAAATGCATCACCTGATGCAAATCCTTTGTTTGTTCTGAATTCAGCCGAAGCAGTATATGTACGATACATAGGCACCGACTCATTCTCTAGTACAGAACCCCATTGGCTTCTGAACAGACCCGATAAACGGTAATTACCATCAAATGCCCCCACCATGGCAGGATTCAAATACATAGGAGCCATGGTAAATTGCGAAAAATGCGGATCCTGCGCTTTTACTCCGAAAACTACTAAGGTCAGTACGAATATTTGTAAAACTTTCTTCATTATCTCAGGTTTAAAATAGTTATCTAAAATAGAAAAAATTTGGTTTTCCAACCCATTGTCACAAAAAAAAATCAGAATTCACTGTATTCTTAATCGAAAATGCCTTTTAAATGTTACAATTTCACTTTTCAGCACTAAAAAAAACATACAAAATCAGAATTTAACAAAACCGGCTTTGCCAATTACAACCACCGCATTGTTTTTAGTGCGCACTAAATCAAGACGCTATTATAACTGTTTTGGTTGGATGATGAAAACTTAAAAAATCTATGTCATCCATACCAAACAGCTATTAGACGCGCCCTCTTATTAAAACGCTGCAAAGCCGTGAATTATTTTCATCCCGCAGGTTTTTACAGAACCCTGATTTATTGTGTTCGTTCGGGTAAATACAATGATCATAACCCAATCATAAAAATCATAATAAATCAGCGTTCTATTGTATTATCCTCATTGTGGGGCAATTCATTATTTTAGCGCCCTCAAAAATTGAACTATGTACAGAACAAACACCTGTGGCGAATTGAATATTTCCAATACCGGCATTGAGGTAACACTCAGCGGCTGGGTGCAGAAAACCCGCGCCCTGGGCGGAATGACCTTTGTTGACCTGCGCGACCGTTATGGTATTACCCAACTGGTATTTAATAATGATACCGATGTTGCCCTGTGCGACCGCGCCAATAAACTGGGCCGCGAATTTGTAATTCAGGTTAAAGGAAAAGTTACTGAGCGCACCAGCAAAAATCTGAATATACCAACCGGTGAAATAGAAATCAATGTAAGTGAGATGACAATCATCAGCGAGTCGGAAACGCCGCCGTTTATTATTGAAAACGCCACCGATGGCAATGAGGAGTTGAGGCTCAAATACCGCTACCTGGATATAAGAAGGCCTGAACTGCGCGACCGGTTAATTATGCGCGCAAACTTTAACCGCGCCGTGCGCGAGTATTTAGATGCCAAAGGCTTTTTGGAAATTGAAACCCCAAACCTGATTAAATCCACACCCGAGGGCGCACGCGACTTTTTAGTGCCTTCGCGTTTAATGCATGGTAGTTTTTATGCCCTGCCTCAATCGCCGCAGATATTAAAGCAGCTATTAATGGTAGCAGGTATGGACCGGTACTATCAGATAGTAAGATGCTTCAGGGATGAGGATTTCCGCGGCGACCGCCAGCCTGAATTTACCCAGGTGGACTGCGAAATGAGCTTTATACACCAGGAAGATATTTTTGAAACCTTCGGGGGTATGATGAAGCATGTGTTTAAGAAGATAAAAAACTATGATTTGCCCGACCTGCCCCGCATAAAATATGATGATGCTATGCGGTTATACGGTTCTGATAAACCGGACCTTCGTTTTGATTGCAAAATAGTTGAACTGAATAGCGTATTGCCAAAATCCGAATTCGGCGTATTTAATAATGCCATTACTGAAGGCGGATTAGTAGCAGGCTTAAATGCAAAAGGTTGTGCTGCATACAGCCGCAAACAGTTCGATGAACTGGTTGAATTTGTAAAAGTATCGCACCGCGGTTTAGGTGGTTTAGTCAATATCCGTTTTAATGAAGATGGCACAGTAAAATCTTCAGTAGACAAATTCTTTAACGAGGAACAATTGCGCGAAATAGGAAAAGCATTTGATGCCCAAAAAGGCGACTTGCTTTTACTGGCAGCCGATAAAACTTCTAAAGTCCGCAAATCATTAGGCGACCTGCGTTTGGAATTAGCGAAGAAAAACAACTGGCTCGACTCTAACGCCTGGAGCGTAATTTGGGTAGTTGATTTCCCTCTATTTGACAAAGATGAAGAGAGCGGCGAAATTACTTTTGCGCACCACCCATTCTGCTCACCGCATCCCGAGGATATGCAGTATTTCGACAGCGACCCGGTTCGCGTAAGGGCACAGACTTATGATATGGTTATGAACGGTAATGAAATCCTTTCAGGCTCTATACGTATCCATCAAAAAGACATACAGGAAAGGGTATTTAACCGCTTAGGCTTTAGCCCCGAAGACCGCGAGAAAAAATTCGGCTTCCTGCTCAACGCATTCCGTTTCGGTGCCCCGCCCCACGGCGGTTGCGCGTTCGGTGTTGACCGCGTAATTATGCTTTTATCCGGCGGCGAAACCATTCGCGATGTAATAGCCTTCCCCAAAACATCAGGGGGAAGAGATTTGATGATGGATGCACCAACCGTAGTAGATAAAAAGCAGTTGGATGAGTTGGGGATTGCGGTGAAATAAGGGCCCCATAAGTTATGTATGTGTAAATTATTGACCATAGCCCAGAATGAAAGAAATCCGTCAGAGTTACACAGATAAAGTAAGCGAACCAGCCAATGGGCAATCGGGTTCTAAAACCTACGCCGTAACAGTAGCTAAAGCCGCTTACCTTTATGCTGGCGTGCCCGCCTTCATATTAATTCTATTAATTCCATTTCTCTACTTTAAACATCCTCAATTGGCTGTTTTGTCTATCCTCTTTCTTATAGTTTATGGTGTATTGATTAAAAAGTATAAATCATTTTTTGTTGAACAAATAGACCTTCTGCTATTTGCAGATAAGGTGATTATAAAGAATGCAGAAATTACAGAAGTTAATTTCAATAGAATCAAGGATTATAATATTGAAAAGACGTGGTCCGATGGAATAAACCTGACAATCACTTTAAAAAATGGAGATAAAATAAAATTGCGTTCCAATAAAACTATGGAAGGAATAAAAAATATGAAACAATTTACTATAGATTTTGATAACGTAATTGAGCCGTTGATTATGTCTGGAAATATTCAGGCAAAAAGGAAGAAGACGTTTATTGAATCGCCAATATTTATGGTGCTCTTTATAATAAATACGCTGCTTGTTTTATCCGGAATAGCCATGAGTTTTTATTTTAAAAAACCTATGCCGCCGTTTGTATGGATATGCACTGGCTTGTCTATTCCTTACTTAGTTCTATATTTTTATCAAAAGAAGAAATGATGAAATTTGAAGCGCCTATGCAGTTGGCGTTTTAGGCGGCACCTACGGTGCGCAACGTCCTTTTTGCAATTTTACTACAAACAGCCGGTTGCTCTGCAACGGAAATACAATTTATGTTTGCAATGCTGCCCTAAAACGCCCCGGAGGGGCCGTCTGTTTGTAGAAAACCCAACCCCACGATTGTTGCGCGCCAGAGGCGCCGCCTCGAGAATCTTGCACCTTAAACCAAAATCATCAAGTACAACACCATCACACAACAATGCACACCGCCTTGAGAATTTTTCTAATTTAGGCCAAAATTATCCTATATGGCAAACACCTTTACCCAACTATATATACAATTGGTTTTTGCCGTTCAAGGAAGGGCAAACCTCATCCCTAAAGCACATAAAGAAGAACTACAACGCTATATTACCGGCATTGTGCAAGACCGAAACCATAAAATGCTTGCCATTAACTGCATGCCCGACCATACCCACATTTTTATCGGCCTGAAACCAACTCAATCCATCTCCGATTTAATGAGGGATATAAAAACCAATTCCTCCACATTCATTACCAATAAAAAATTCGTAAAAAGCAAATTCAATTGGCAGGAAGGCTATGGCGCGTTCTCATATTCCCGCTCTCACATAAACGCTGTAGTGAAATATATTGCCAATCAGGAAGAACACCACAGCACCCGAACCTTTAAGCAGGAATACCTCAGCTTCCTCAAAAAATTTGCCATAGAATACGACGAAAAATATTTGTTTGAATGGATAGAGTAGGCGAACCTTTGCAGTTTTAGGCGGCACCTACGGTGCGCAACGTCCTTTTTTTGGCCCTTTCTACAAACAGCCGGTTGCTCTGCAACGGAAATACAAATACCAGCCGCTACACTCCGGCCTACCAAACGCCCCAGAGGGGCCGTCTGTTTGTAGTAACCGCAAGCGAAAATTTCTTGCGCGCCAGAGGCGCCGCCTTGGCAATCTACGGATGGAAGCAAAATCCTAATTCCACAACCCCTTATACCTCCCCTCATACTCCTTACAATACCCCACAAACGTATCAACCCAACTGGCGTTGGTATTCATACACGGCGCATTCACAAATACTTCGCCGCCGTTTTCGGTAAAGCTTTCCCTGCCGCGCACGTTTATCTCTTCTAATGTTTCAAGGCAATCGGCAACAAAGGCGGGGCACATTACCAGCAATTTTTTTACGCCTTCTTTGGGCAACTCCTCCAGGTACTTATCAGTGTATGGTTGCAGCCATTTATCTCCTTCCAGCCTCGATTGAAATGAAACCAACACCTTATTACCATCCAATTGTAATTTTTCACAAACAAGTTTGGTGGTTTCCTTAACCTGGTGCTTATAACAGGTTTCCCAGGCTATTGATTTTAATTCACAACAATCGCCGGATATATAACAATGCTTTTGAGTAGGGTCCGATTTTTTTAGATGCCTTATAGGTAAGCCGTGATAACTGAATAAGTAAGCATCAAAGTTTTGCTCATTCAAATAAGGCCTTATACTATCTGCCAATGCTGCTATATACCCCGGCTCGTTATAAAAAGGTTTCAACACCTTCAGCTTTGTATCTGGCCTTTTCGCAAGAATGTAATCTTTAGCATAATCAATGGCTGTTTCTGATGAACTCATCGCATAATGTGGGTACATAGTTGCTATCAGTATTTCATCCAGCGGCCCTCCTGCTTTGCGTTCCAGTTCTGTCAGCGAAGCTTCCGGGGTAGGATTTCCATAGCGCATAGAAACAACAACAGGCATATCCATTTGCTTTTGCACCAACTCCGCAAACTCATTTGTAATTACTTTCAACGGCGAGCCCTTATCCGTCCATACTGTCTTATATGCCTCTGCTGAATTTTTCGCCCTGAAAGGAATGATAAAACCCTTCACAACAATTCCCCGGATGATGGGCGGAATATCTATCACCTTTCCATCCATCAAAAACTCGCGTAAATAAATCTTTACATCCTTTACTGAATAGCTCTCCGGCGAGCCCAAGTTGATGATTATCAGTCCTTTTTTGTTCATTTTATGAGTTAAGTCTATGGTATTTAGAATAAAAATACAGGCACCCCTAAAAACCAATTGTCAT
>Ga0182013_10004327_pt1 | contig 17138 bp, 10 predicted proteins | sample 612S2MmetaG_FD_120487 | JGI IMG/M metagenome (GOLD analysis project Ga0182013, IMG submission 120487) | Permafrost microbial communities from Stordalen Mire, Sweden - 612S2M metaG | ecosystem: Environmental > Terrestrial > Soil > Wetlands > Permafrost | place: Sweden: Stordalen | collected...
ACCAGGTGACCGGAGCCGTAGCGGTCGTGGATCTCGGCCAGGCGCCGGTCGACGTGCACATGCTCGCCGTCCGGGCTGGTAGTCATGTCACAGCAGGTCAGCGCGTCCGCGAGCGACTGCGGCGGCAGGTCGAATTCACGGCGGAGGACGGTAGCCAGGCCACGTTCCTCGGCCTCGATGACGGCGCAGGAGTGATGCGCGACCAGACGGCACAGCATCGGGTCGGCGTGCTCGACATCGCGGAGGTAGCGGGCGCCGTCCAGGCCATGCAGCCCGGTCTCGGCGAGATCGGGAAGGTAGCCGATGTCGTGCAGCCAGGCGGCGGCTTTGAGCAGATCGGCGTCGGCGCCGACGGCCGGCGCGAGGCTGCGCGCGCGGGCGGCGACTCCCTGGACGTGGGCCCAGCGGCGGGGAAGGGCATCGGCGAGGAGAGTGCGGGCCAGGGCTTGAGCCTGGGTGGTGAGTGTGTCCATGAGGTCCACGCTAGAACGATGGGGCGGGACGTTCACGGACGCGGCTGACCGTCTGGAGACGTCTGAAACGTCCCTGCTCCCCCGTACGTCACACATCGGGCAAATTTACGGAACGGACCCTGGCTCGACGGCGCCGTAATCCTTGGGACATTCCGCCGTGTGGTCCTGGCGGGGCCGTCGAGGAGGATGTCGATGTCCTGCCTCACTCCCCCGCCGCCAGGTCAAGCCGCGCCCAGACGACCCGGCCGCCGTCGCTGGTGCTTTCGGTTCCCCAGTTGTCCGGGCCGGTGAGTGCTTCCACCACGTCCAGGCCGTGCGGGCGGTCATCATGCTGCCGGAACCGCCAGGGGCCACCGAGGTCTTCGGCCTCGACCCAGACGTAATCCGGGTGCAACTCGGCCCGGACGGTGAAGAACTCGCCCCGGCTGGCCGAGTGAAGGACCGCGTTGCTGGCGAGTTCGGACACGATAAGTACTGCATCGTCTTTGGCCTGGCATCCTGCCAGGTGCCTCGCCAGCTCGCGGCGCGCGTGCTGGACCTGGTCCGGGCGGCCTGGGTACGTAGCCGTGAAACGTGTCGCCGTGGCCGATTTGGGCATCATGCGACGTCAGCCTGCGGCGGCGGAAGGCGGGCCGTCCCGGCAGCGCGGCGGCGGTCTTCGCGCAGTGTCTGCTTCAGATCTGCCTGAAACGCCGTGAGTCTTTCGCGGTCGGCGGGCGGCAGGTCTGACCGTTCGGCAACCGAGTCGACGAGTGTCCTGACCTCCTCGAACTGCGCCGCGGTGTACAGCCGGACCGACCTGCTGGGCATCTGGATGTTCCTCCTGACTGGCGTTCGGCTTCTGAGACCGGGAGGCGGCGGTGCCGCGCGTCCTGGTCCCCCAGGCTGCTGCAAATGGTGGAACTTCTACACTCCGGCTGGGGGACTTCTAGGGACGTCTTCTGGTACGGTTGGGAAGTGTCCTCGCGTTCCGGGAGGCGGGAACGGTGAATGAGCCGCTGCGCCGAGCTCTGCTGCATGGGCGACTACGGGAGAACGATGTTGCCGCCAGGCTGGGTGTTGATCCCAAGACGGTGCGGCGCTGGCTGAACGGGCGCGTGCCCTATCCGCACAACCGGGCCGCTCTAGCTGACCTGGTTGAGGCAGACGAAGCAGACCTGTGGCCAGATGCCGGCGGACCGCTCGCGGCGCGGACCCGGCCCGAGGATCTGGGGACCGTCTATCCGCATCGATGGGCCGTTCCGCGCGAGGTCTGGACACGGCTGTTCGCTTCCGCCGAGCACGAGATCAGCATCCTCGCGTACAGCGCGCTGTTCCTCGCCGAGGACACGGGAATCCTGCGGATCCTCGCCGATAGAGGCCGGGCGGGAGTGTGCGTACGGATCGCGCTCGGAGACCCTGAGGGACCGCACGCCGCAGAGCGCGGCGAGGAAGAAGGCATTGGCGATGCCATGGCCGCCAAGATCCGCAACGCGCTGACGCTTTACCGGCCGCTCGCCAAGGTCCAGAACGTCGAGATCCGGCTTCACCGCACCGTGCTGTACAACTCGATTTATCGTGCCGACGGCCAGTTCATGGTCAATCAGCACACCTATGGCATCCCAGCAGCGCAGGCACCCGTATTCTGCCTATCCGATACCGGCAGCGGCGAGATGGCCGCCCTGTACCACGATAGCTTCGAGCGCGTGTGGGCCGGCTCTGCGCCGCTCGCATAGCGTTGTCGATTAGCGCTGAGCAGCACCTCGAGGCAGCGGTTTTACCGGCAGCTGCCATACGTTGCCGGACTTGGTGTTATTTGTCCGGCAAGTCTAGGAGCCATTCGGTTTGTCGCGCGGAGGTGCGCCGTGTACCCACGAGAATCTACGAGCCATCTCGGTCTGCAGACGTTTCTGATTATCTTTAGTAGGAATTTCGGCTCCTTCCGGGATTGCGGTAGGTGGCCAATAGACCGAACAATGTGCACATCCGATTTCCGACAGGTCATTTGGCGAGTGACTTACAGGAAAGTACAGATCGTATAGATCTCCGACATGACGTTCCTTACGTAGATCGCTAACATCAAGTTCCCCAACCACTGTAAATCGAGGATCTCCGTCAAGAACGCTTTCGGGACCTAGACCGTGGAGCGTAAGGTGCCGGTTCCAGAAAACAGACAGCTCCGGGTCAAACCTTAGATAGTGTCTGTTTGGAATCCATCTCTTCAAATCATCGTCCCACGTCCAATAGGCTTTCGAGTCGATGAACCGTCGCCACAGCTTGTCACCGTTGGGAACCGGAAGAGACTTGCCGCAAGGGATAGCAATTAGTGCCAAGCGAGAAAGTCCAACAAGCTGGAAACCTTTTCCAGCTGCACGTCGAGAGATCCAGAGAACATTTCGCCAGTATTTTGATTGTGCGCCCAAACTGTGGCCTCCTCAGGTCCAACCTCAATCTCTAGATCCCACCGTGCCTTATGCCAGACGAAAACGACGTTGCCTTCATCAGATGGCACGACCGACGGCGTAGGGGTATCTGGACGCAAGACCCGAGTCGCAACTTGCCACGCGCGGTCAGTCACGAGCGGTGCAGGCCGGGGCAATTCTGTGAAGTCGTCCTCACCGTTTCGCAGCTCCAGGATCCGCTGATAAACGTATTTTTGCCATCTTGAATCAGATCTCGTTCTGTCCAGATCTGGAAATCTGGAAACACGAGTTGGTATAGATACCATACCGGCGATGTTGGCGAGAACATCATCCGAAATGGACTCGTTCCGGGTAGTGTAGTGCTGCTTGAATGCATCAACTGGACCTTGTGCCTCGAGGTTAGTCCCCGCTAGGGCGACTACTCCTGCCAGTGCTGCCGTGGCGACTGTCTGAGTGAGCGAAGACGCGCTGCTCACTTAAATCTCTCCCATGTCGCTTGCGCTGATTCAGTTGTCAACTCGGTAAATGTTTCTACAATAACAACTCGGGCAAGATCGACGATATCCTCTACTTCGGAGTCTTCAATCCCACTTGCCCGAGCACCGCGGAATACTAGGGCAAATTGCGCCCCACGCGCGTGCGGCGGTTGAGCACGTATGGCAGGCTGGCACTGAACATACAGACGCTGCACCATTTCAAGGTTATTTGGTAGCGAATACCTGGCGCTCCAACTCTGCTCCTGAGGTTCCCGCTCTGTCCCCAGAATACCGATTCTAACCGCACGTGCAGGTAGGAAAAATTCGGTCAGTGACGAGTCGGGGAGCCAGTTGATATAAGTGACCTCCGCTTGCTGGATCTTGGGTTGCGGCAAATTCTTGCTCATCAAATACTCACGGAATGTTCGGAAATTGTTCCAGAACAACTGGTGTAGTTGATCGAAATGCTGGTAGGGGGTCTCGCGCCTACGCCAGTTCTGCATGAATCTAGTGTTTTGAACTTGAACCAGAAAGTCATCGGTTTCGCTAATTAGCCACATGCGCCCCTGAAGGGCCATCCCTACTGGGAACTGAATAGTAGGCGCAATAGGAGTCTCGTCTACCGATTCGATTGGCCCCTCTAGGCGCGGCTGGTTTTCAGCAACCGGATACTCAGCCTGGATTTCCCGCCAAAATTCGCGGATATGACTATCAAGGAAGCCTTCGATAGGAAGGAATTGGACAGCGATTACTACCTCATCAATAGGAGGATCATGGTAATCGGGCAGATCGGCGGGTCGTGGCTTCATTTGGACTCAATGTAGTCTGGACGAATCATTTTATATCATCTCTACTTAGTTGGACAAACCTACTATACTGTCACAATAGCTCAGTTGAATACTACCCCACAATATGTTCTCGCAAAAATGGCTCCGACTCATTGCCTCCTTTTGAGCTCATCCTAGCCTCAATCGTTCAGCGCTCCTGAGGTCCGGTTACGGATTGTGCTGGGGCCTGGTTTCGGGTCTGTTGTCTGTTTGCTTTCCGGGGCAGATCGTGCGGTGGCGCCCGGGGGTGCCCGGGTGCGCACCGACTCCGACCGCGCCGGGCTGTGCCTCCTTCCGTGCCGCTGGGCTGATGCCGCTGGTCAGGCAGGTACTGGCAGCGCGCAGAGCCGCTGCCAGCAGCTCAGGAACGCCTCCTTCCACGGCCAGTCCGGGCTGATCTTCAGGACCCGTTCGCGGGCGTGCCGGGCTAGCCGGGCAGGGATGTGCCAGACGCGGTAGCGGAGCGTTTCCGGGTCGGCTTCCCTCAGGTCCGGGCTGTCGCCGAAGCCGAGGAGGCGGGTCCAGGCAGCGAGGTCAGCGGCGATGTTCGCGGCGAGGACCCACCCGCAGTTCATTCTCTGAACAATCAATATGAGCTTGAAGGTTCGGATGTTTTAGCAGCTCAGGATGGCCGCACGAACATTCGACGCCGAGTCCAGCTGGTGTTTACAAGCAGCAACGAGGAGGAGGCAGGTAAGCCGTTCGGCACCGCATGTCCGCTTTCTGCGGTACAGAGGTCAAGGTCACGGCCGCTGCAGCATGCTGATCGCGACATTTCGGTCAGGGTCGTAACGCGCCGCCAAGGCAGCTCTGCTTTCTGAGCTGCGACAACGTCCCCGTTGTTCAGTTAATAGGCACCTGCCAGGACTTCGAGGGAAGGTTCCGCAGCCCCATGGCCTTCGCGGCCCGGACGCCGCCGGTCTCCACCACGGCGTGCTCGCGGTGCACGGTGTCGATGTACTGGGGGTGATGGCTGCCCGGGACGCCGCCGATCCCGCCGTCCGGGATGTTCGTGCAGGTGATGGAGTACCGCCAGCCAGTCTTCTTCTCATAAGCGGTCAGGTTCGGCATCTGCCGGCGGGACGGCCTGACCCGGCGGACGATCCAGCGCAGCCCGCCCGGCCAGTTCCCGGCGCGGCTCAGCAGGTGCGTGACCTCCGCGACGTCCTTGTCCTGCTCCACATCGCCGTCCTGGCCGGTGCCGGGCTTCCACGCATCCGCCGGGACCTGCATGATCGCGGCCTCGTCGGCACTGGTGATCATCCACCCGCAGGTGAACAGCACCGTCCGGCGCGGAGAGGACATGGACAGCAGGTGCTTCACCAGGTCGTGGCTGGCCCCGGCCCCGTCGATGCGGACCAGGACCCTGGCCCGGAACCGGGCCGGGACCTGGCGGATCGCCGCGGCCAGCACTTCCTTATGGTCGGTGAAGGTATTGGACCCGGCGTTGCCGGGGCGCAGCAGCATGGCCAGGCACTCGCGGGTATTCGCGCACCAGGCGCCCAGTGGGTGGAAGCCGTAGCCTTTCTTCCAGGTCGCAGCCGCTCCTTCCTTGTCCGAGCGGGCGGTGACCAGCGTGGCGTCCATGTCGATGACCAGCCACCCCGTCAGGGTCTTCCCTGCGATAGCCAGCCACGGAAACCCGGCGGGGGCCTGTAAGATCAGCGTCCACACATGCGCGCGGGCTCTCGCGCGGGCGCGGGCGATCCGGTCCCGCATGGCCGGGGTGCCGGCCAGGTCCAGGGCCCGCCGTATCGTCGGGCCGCTCGGCGCCTGTCCCAGTACCGGGGTCAGGTGCGCCAGCACCGCGATATCGCTCATGCTGGTGGCGCCCAGCGCGATCGCGGCCGCCATCGAGATCAACGCGATCCCGCGGTCCAGCAGCGGCGACGTGCCCGCCTTCCGCAATGCCGCGCTCAGCGCGGCGGTGAGTCCCGCCTGGTCGGCGGTCTTGCGGAGCAGGACCGCGCCGGCGTGGCCGATCAGGCCGGTCCCGCCGCCGGTCACCTTCAGGGCATGGTCCCACCGCGTATCCTGCATGGCGAAGAGCGCTCCAGTCTCCGGGAAGCTGCAAAGGTTGTGGTGACCTGCAATCTCCCAGAACCAGGGCGCTCTTCGCCATTAAAACCGGCAAGGACAGCCGCTCCGCGGCCGTCCCATTCCCGCACATCGCCCCGCACCCGAAAGGTGCATGCGCCGCCATCCCGCCACGGCCCGAAACCCCAGCTCACAGCCACAGACAATCGCCGAACCGCTCAACGACCAGTCAGCGCTGAATAGCGGAGGCTAGACAGGCGCGGCATCCTCCGCTGGTAGCAGGCGAGGTCATGCCACGCGCCCAGGTGAACGGGCATAGCGTGGCAGCTGCTGGGAGGTACAACCGCTGCCACATGAAAGCGGACGAGCGCATGCGCGGCAAATAAATAGCCAGGTCAGCCGGATGGCATGGTGGCCCTGACGGTCATCGCCACCGGGGTCTAAACGGTGATAGCCGCAACTCGTTAGACCGCCTGAAGGACCGACGTTTCGGTCACGCCTCCTTAGTTTCTTGTTTCTCCTGGTCAATGACCCATTCCCGGCCTCTCTATGCCCGTCGGCGCTGATCGTTCCCAGCGATCTTGTACAGCCTGCCCTCACCATGATCCATAGCCGCGCAGACCGTTGCATCCATCTGAATGATCATGGTCAGTCCCGCGGCCGCGTGACGTGGAGGGAGGCAGCCGTTGGCCGTGGTCGTGACCGTCGCCAAGGGCTACGACCTGGACTACATCTGGAAGAACCAAGGCCGGGCCGGTGCCGAGCGGAGCACCGGCGGCTACTACATCAACGCTGCCCAGGCCGGGGAGGCGCCGGGCCGGTGGTGGGGCCCGGGAGCTCAAACACTGGGCCTCTTGCCCGGGCAGGTAGTGAAGCGCGCGCCCTACAAGGCGGTCTACCAGCAGCGCGACCCGCGGACCGGGGACAAACTGGGACGGCCGCGCGGCAGCTATGCCAAGTTCGCTGATCACCTGGCGCGGCTGCGAGCTGCCGAGCCGCACGCGACCGCAGAGCGGGTAGTCGAGCTGGAGCGGGAGGCGGCCAGAGCGGCTCGGCAGCCCGCCGTCTACACCGACGTGACCGTCTCGTTCTCCAAGTCGATCTCGGTGCTGCACGCCTCCCTGCGGGAAAACGCCCGCCGGGCACAGCTGGCCGGGGACGTACGGGCGGCAGCGTACTGGGCCGGGCGGGAGATCAAGTTTCAGGAGGTCCTGCACCGGGGTAACCGGGCCGCGCTGGAGTACCTGCAGATGTGGGCGGGGGTCACCCGGAGCGGCTACCACGGAACCCGGGTCGACGGCCAGGAACCGGGCCGGTTCGAGGAAGCCGGGCTGATCGTGACGTCCTGGCTGCAGGGCACCAGCCGGGACGGCGACCCGCAAGATCACATACATAACCAGATCGCGCGGATCACCCGGACGGTCAGCGACGGGAAGTGGCGCGCGCACGACACGGCGAGCCTGCGCGCGGTCCTGGGCGCGCTGCAGGCGGTGGCGGCCACGACGGTGGAGTGCGAGCTGACGGCCGAGTTCGGCGTGGCGTGGGTGCCGCGCGCGGACGGACGCGGCAACGAGATACGCGGGATCACGCAGGCGCAGATGGACGCCTACTCCACGCGAACCGTGCAGGTACGCGAGAAGGAACGCGAGCTCGCGCGGGCGTGGGAACGGCGGAACGGGCGCGCGCCGAACTCACGCGAGCTGTCCTACATCGCGAACAAGGCGACCCTGCAGTCACGCCAAGGCAAGGACGCGAGGCACATCGACTGGGACGCGCTGGCCGCGCGGTGGGACGCCACGATCGGCGGGAAACTGGCGCGCGTCGCCCCAGCGGTATCGAACGCACGCGGCCCGTCCGGGAGCACCGCGGCGGCCCGCGGCGGCCGTGAACCCGGAGGCCCCGAGGCGGGCGGACCGCCGTCGCGCGAGGAGCAGGCCAGGACGGCAGCCAAGGCGCTGACGCTGGTGACGGCGAAGCAGTCCACCTGGACCCGGCACGACCTGCTGAAACACCTTGCCCTAGTGATGCCCGCGCAGACTCGGACCATGAACCCGCAGGCCGCGCAGGAGTTGCTGTTCGGGCTGGCCGAGGAGGCTTTGTCCGGGCGGGCTGAGGACATTGTCTGCCTGGAAGCGCCCGAGTGGCCGCCGCTGCCCCGGTCGCTGCGCCGCGACCTGGACGGGCGCAGCATCTACACGCGGCCGGGCACCGCGCGGTACGCCACGGCCGCGCAGCTCTCGGCCGAAGAGCAGCTGGCCGCCCACGCGCAGACGCAAGGCGCGCCGCGGCTCCCCGGTGAGCTGGCCGCACGCCGCCTGGGCGCCGACCGCGCGCTGCTCGAGGCGCAGCTGCGCGGGCGGGCACAAGAGGCGGCGCGCGCGCAGAGCACGCCGCGCGGGCTGCGGCTCGATCAGGCCGCCGCCGTCTGGCACGTGCTCACCTCGGCCCGCACCGTCGAGGTGATCACCGGGCCAGCCGGAACCGGCAAGACCTGGGTCCTGGCGGCCACTGCCCGGGCCTGGGACGGGCCCGTGTTCGGCACCGCGACATCGCAGAACGCCACCAACGAGCTTCGCCAAGCGGGCGTCCAGGTGGCCGCGAACACCACCCGGCTGCTGGCCGACCTGGCCCGCGGCCGGATCCCGGCGGGCTCGCTGATCATGGCCGATGAAGGCTCGATGGTGTCCATGGCCCACCTGTCCGCGCTCGTCGATTACGCGGCGCGGAACGGCTGCAAGCTGGTGCTGGCCGGGGACCAGGAACAGCTCGCTGCGGTCGAGGGCGGGGGCGCGATGATGCTGCTCGCTGACCGGCTCGGTTACGTGCAGCTGGCTGAGCCGGTCCGGTTCGCCGCTGCCTGGGAACGCGAGGCGTCGCTGCGGCTGCGCCGCGGGGACGCCACCGCGCTCGATGGCTACGACCAGCACGGCCGGATCCGCGGCGCCCCGCCCGAGCAGGCGATGGACCAGGCCGCGAAGGCGTACGTGGCCTGCTACCTGGCGGGCCGGGACGTGCTGCTGATGGCGTCGGACTGGGCCCGGTGCCGGGAACTGTCCGCCCGGATCCGCGAGGACCTGATTCACCTTGGCCTGGTCGATCCCGGCCAGGCCGTTCGGATCGCCGAGGGCGCAAAGGCGTCAGCGGGTGACCTGATCATCTGCCGCAGCAACGATCACAGCATCGAGGCGGGTGAGCGGGGCCGGAGCCTGGCCAACGGGGACATCCTCCGGATCGAGACCATCACCGGCGACGCCATCATGGTGCGCCGTCTCCTCGGGCCGGACCGCGCGACCGGTCAGCGGCGGTTCACCGACCGGGCGTTCCGCTACACCGGCTACCAGTCGTCTGATCTCGCCTACGCGATCACCGGGCACTCCGCCCAGGGCGCCACCGTGCACACCGGGATCACGCTGGTCACCGGCGGCGAGGACCGCCAGTGGCTCTACCCGGCGATGACCCGCGGCACCGACGCCAACCTCGCGTTCGTGTTCACCGCCCCGGCCCGGCCCGCCGACCCGCGGCCCGGCACCCGGCCCGCCCGCGAGCTGAACAGGTACGAGCGCATCCGGCACGAACGGCAGGGGTTCCTTCCCGCCCAGGCCAGTACGCCCGAGCGGGGCCGCACCGACCCGCGGGAGCCGATCGCCGTGCTCGCCGACGTGCTTGACCGCGACGGAGCCGCGCTGTCCGCCTCCGCGACACGGCAGCGGAACCTGGCCAACGCCGACCACCTGGGCATCCTGCAGACAATCTGGACCGCTGAAACCGCAGGTGCCCGCCATGACCGGTACCGCGATCTGGTGATGGCTGCGCTTCCTCCTGGCTACCGGCAGGATCTGTCCCCCCAGGCCCGGTGGCTGTTCCGCACCATGCGGGCGGCCGACTTGGCCGGCCTGGACCCGGCCGAGGTCATCCGCACGGCCATCGCCTCCCGTGACCTGGCCGGCGCGCGGGACATCGCCAGCGTGCTGGACGCCCGAATCAGGCCACGCGTCGCTCCGCTGCTCCCCCAGCCGCAGGGCCCCTGGTCCAGCCGCGTCCCCGACCTGGCGGACCCCGACCGCCAGGCCTACCTGGCCGAAATAGCGGCCATGATGGACGACCGTAAGGAACGCCTAGGCCAGCACGCCGCCCAGACCGCACCCACCTGGGCAGTGATCACCCTCGGCCCAGTACCCGCCGATCCGGACGCCCGCCGGGCGTGGGAGACCAAGGCGTCGTCGATCGGCGCCTACCGCGAGACATACGGCTACGACCACCCCGAGGACCCGATCGGGCCCGAACCCACCGGTGACGCGCCGGATCAGCGGGCTGCCTGGCACGAAGCGTTCGCCGCCCTCGGACCCGTGGACGGACCGGATGTCCGTTCCATGCCCGACGGCCGCCTGTGGCTGATCCGCGACACCTACACCACCGAGACCGCCTGGGCACCCAGGCACGTCGGCAAAGAACTGCGGCTGGCCCGGCTAGGCGCGGCCGGGGCCGACCTGGACGCCACCCGCGCCGGAGCGGAGGCCGACGCCGCACGCAAGGCCGGCGACCACGACCGCGCCGCGCGGCACGAGGTTCTGGCCGCCAGCTACCAGGCGATGAGCGACCACTACCGGCAGCAAGAAACCATCTTCGCCACCACCATGGACGACCGGCGCGAGTGGGAGCACGCCACCGAGCATTCCCGCCACCTAGCCGTCGCCGCCGACGCCGAACTGCGCCGTCGTCACCCGGACCAGCGGATCAAGCCCATGCGCTCCGCCGAACCAGCCGCCGTCAGCGACACCGACCGCGCCGAGCTGGCCCTGACCCCGGACAAGAAGATCACCGAGATGGCCGCCTGGGTCCGCGATCTTGCAGCCGAGCGCCAGACGTTCCGCGAGAAGCTCGAAGAACTCCAAAGCCTCAGGATCCCCAGTGAAGACCCCGACTGGGACGACCTGGGGCCGGCATTCCCCGGCTGGAATCCGCCTGGGCGCGATGCGATCCTTCAGCCGCCGAAGCCGCAGATCACCCCCTCGGCAAGGATCCTCCAGCTCGCCGCCGAACGCGACACGTCACCCGAGGCCGCTGACTGATCGCCGGGGCATGGCGCATCATGGGCAAAGGAAGGAGGCGACCGCCGATGTCCGCGATAGACATCCCCGACCCGCTGCCACCCGCGATTACCCCGCCCCGCACGGTGATCGAATTCCTCGTCGACGAGGATCTTGATGGATTCGGCGACACCGGTCTGGTCGCGCGCACCTGGCAGTGGGTCCTGCACGGAGGCGGGCCCGGGCCGATCAGCCACATGGACTGGTCACAGTTCGACGGCGACGGACCGCCATCGGCCGCCACCCTCGCCGCGGAAAGCGCCGCCGACGAGCCGCCGCTGCACCCGTCCACCCCATGGCCCGAGCTCAACAAGGCCAGATTCATCTGCTGGCTGTGCATCTCCCTTCCGGGCGACGAAGTTCCACTACGTTTCCGACCATGGGAGACCGCACGGGAACCTGCTGTCGCCGAGGACGGATCGGTGACGATCACCATGCGCGAGATCTACGACTACTGACCACCAGTAACGACGGGCGGCCCGCGAAGGCGTTCCATTGAAGGAGATCGCCACCAACGGCCAGGTCATCGCCGCCGCCGTCGACCCGTACACCAGCGAGGTTGTGGGCGGATTCGCAAGCTTCCAGAATCTCCCGCTGATCATCTTCCGTGTGACGTCCGGGCAGACCGAGCGGATTCCCTGCTGATCCGGACCGCCAGCTGCACGTCCCGGCTCGGCTAATCGCCGGAATTGCAACCTAAAGCTGGACATCACCTGCCCGGGAATTCACATTTATCGTGCGAACCTAGCTCCGAGGGGAGTGCCCTCGGGAGCTTCATCTGAACAGGACAGTAGGTATGTATTCAAAAGACAGATCTACCGTCTCAGCGATTTTCTAGCCGATGTCTAGTGGGACAAAACGGGCATGCGGCCCGCAGCGCGACCTGTCTTGGCATCTACGCAGGAAAATGCCGGTGCTTTTTAACGGGATTGCTAGCATAACCTAGAGGATGACGGGTTGAAATCCTGTCCCTGCTCCCACCTAGGCGCAGGCCAGGATCTGGTCCACGAAGCGAGGAGCCAGCTTTCTGGAGCCATGCCAGCCCGCTTTAGGTGTGGCGCACGGTAAGAGGAGCGCTGGTTTGCATGACACTAGGGGACGCACAGGCCGACGGATTTCCGACGTTCGGATATTATCCGGACCCTGAACGGCTTGATGTTGCGTTGGGGCGCGGCTCGTTTGTGCGCGCCCTCGTTGTGGCGGCCCCTGTCCGGGCGCTCGCCGGACAAGTACGTGAGTGCCGGATCATCTGGAATCCCGGTGTCGAACTTCCTGAGGGCGTGTACTGGTTCCAGGGGGTTGATGAGGGATCGATTATTCTGCAGGTCGTCAGCGGTTCGGTGCCCGGTGATGCCATGGTCGTTCCCCTCGGCGACATCGGTGATGACCATCCGCTGGCCGATGCGTGGGGATGGGCCGAAGAACTCTGGGAGAGTGCCGTTCCTGTGCCCGCCCCGCGGTTCGAGATCAACGAAGCTGCTGTGAGCCATCCGGGTGGAAGTGACGTGGTTGTCCGGGACCGGAAGTTCCTCAGGGAGCACTGGTCCTACACGGTGGTGATTGAAGGGCGGCAACAGGACATCCTCGATTCCGGGCTCAGGCCGAGCCCACAGCTTGAAGATCCGCGTATGTGGGTCACTGGCGAGCCGACGCCTGCGACTCGATTCGGTGCGACCCTTACGCGTGCGAAGTTGCAGGGCAAGTTCGTGAACACTTTGTTCTCGTTCCGGGCGACTCGGACAACATTCCGGCCGTACCAGTTCAAGCCGGTGCTCAAGCTCCTACAAACGGGCAAGACAAGGCTCCTGATCGCCGACGAGGTCGGCCTCGGCAAGACCATCGAGGCCGGGCTTATCTGGACGGAACTTGAAGCGCGGCAGGAAGCCGACCGGGTGCTAGTGGTCTGCCCGTCGAGCCTCCTCGGCAAGTGGAAGGAGGAAATGGCGGACCGTTTTGGTTTCGAGCTCGCCGAACTCGGCCGTGAAAGCCTGAACGACTTCCTTGAAAGACACCGCCAGAACCGGCTCCAGGGAAGGCATACCTACATCTGCAGCTTGGAGCGGCTGCGTTCGTGGGGCGGTATTGATGAATTGAGGGAATTCCCACCGGAGTTCGACCTCGTCATCGTTGACGAGGCGCACTCGATGCGGAACCAAGACACGAAGAGTTACGCATTGGGAACCGAGCTCGCGGAATGGGCAGCAAGCCTCGTCTTCCTCACTGCCACGCCGATCAATCTCCACCAGCAAGACCTCTTGAACCTTCTCGAGCTGCTCGCGCCGGAGGATTTCGGTGACCTGGAAGACCTTGCACTGCGCCTAGAGCCAAACAAGATCATCAACGCCGTGGCCGCCGGACTGGCGGAGGCAAGCGCAAGCGGGCATGCAATGAATGCGCAGCTGGGAAGGCTCGGCACCACGGCTTTGGGACAAGCTCTGACAAAGCGGCCCGAGTTCGTGCTGCTGACCGAGCTGCTGTCCAGGGATGAACTGACCCCCCGCGACACCGTCCAGGCCAAGCGATACCTAGCCGACCTGAACACGTTGTCGACCGTCATCACTCGCACCAGGAAGGTTGAAGTTGATGACCGCAAGGCCAAGAGGACTGAGGATCGTCAGGAGGTTCGCTGGACCCAGGCAGAAGAGGACTTCTACGCCGAGTACCTCCAATGGTGCATCGATCGAGCGAACTGGGCGGGAATGCCTGTCTATTTCGCGATGCAGATGCCATTGCGGCTCGCGAGTGCTTGCCTGCCGATGGCCCGCCGCGCCGTGCTCGACCCAGCATCCTTCGGCAATATCTCGGACGCCGATTCCGATGCCTCAACGGAGAGACTGGAACCCCACGCTGGCCTAGTCCAAGCTGCCCTAAGGCTGCCTGAAAGCGTTGACACCAAGTTCGACTTGCTGAACCAGGTGATGCACTCGCTCCATCGCCAAGGACGGCAGGCACTGTTGTTCACCCACTCCCGCCCGACCCTCGCCTACCTGGCGGGGCGCCTGGAACAGGACTTCCGTATCGCGGTCATGCACGGTGGGGTGAAGCGCGAGGACCGACGCCGGATCATGGCCGAGTTCCGAGCTGGAGCGTATGACTTTGTACTAGCCAACCGAGTCGCCAGTGAAGGTCTGGACTTCGAGTTCTGCTCCGCAGTCATCAACTATGACCTGCCATGGAACCCGATGGAGATCGAGCAGCGTATTGGGCGAATCGACCGGATAGGGCAGAAAGAGGAAACGATACTGGTCGTCAACTTTGTCAATGACAGTACGATCGACGAACGGATATTGACGAGGCTGCTTGACCGTATCGATATCTTCGAGTCCTCGATCGGTGCACTCGAACCGATCATCTCGGCCAATGCACCGAAGGTCCTGCAGGCCGGATTCGACTTCACATTGACCGAAGCTCAGCGGGAACAGAAGGTCCGCGAAGCCCTTGCCGCGATCGAGGAGCAGCGCGTCGGCCTGCAAGAGCTCTCCGACGCTTCTAGCGCGCTCCTTGTCAGCAACGACGTCGATGTCGCCGGGCTGGAAGACGACCTCATCAGAACGGGCCGATACATCGGGCAGCGCGAGCTGGCGCTTCTCCTGGACGACTGGGCTCGTGTCGATGGCGCCCCCGGGGCGCGGTTCGCGAATGACGGCCTGACGATGGAGTTCCGCGGGAATCCAGCGATGGCAGCGCGAGTCTATGAGCTGGCCACGTCGGCACGTCGAACCCGCGCCGAAACGAGCTCTATCTCGACCCAGCTTCGCAGCGAGACACCAATTCACCTGGTACTCGACCAAGAGTTCGCACGCACCAGCGGCGAGATGCTCCTAACCGCTACGAGTCCGCTTGTCATGGCGGCCACCCTCATCCCAGGGCATCGTCAGGCTCGGTTCGCGTCCCTGAGGCTTACCGCACCCATAGACGACCTGGATGCCGGCACCTATGTCGTTGTTCTCGCCAAGGCAGCAGGGGCCTCGCGGGGCGGTGATGAGATCTGGGGCACCGCGGTCACAGACAAAGGCCAGTTGGCAGGCGAGGGTCCTGTGAATGCCCTCCTTCGCGCCCTCGCTGAGGGCAAACTCGCTGACGCGCCACTACCTGATATCGACCGACTCCCAACGTTCACCGAACGGGCGCTCAACCAACTTCACCTGCGCCATCTGGACGAGCAGGCCCGGCGCGACAGCGAGTTTCACGCGCTCCAGGAATCGCGACGCATCACGCTCAGGGAGCAGCACAAACGGAAGCTTGAAGCCATCGAACGACGTATCTCGACCGCACAGCTCCGCGGCCGAGACGAGAAGTCGATCGCGCTCTTCCGGAGCCAGCGGCGCAGAGCGGAGGAACGATTCGCCAGCCTTATGTCGGAACTGGGGAACGCAATGCAACCCGAAATACGTCTGGAGCCGCTCGCTGCTTGCGTTATCGAGGTAGTCCCTGAGGGGGAGAGTACATGAGTACGCTGCTCAAGGAAAAGGAACTTGAGCTGGCGGACGAGCAGGTTGCGCAGAAGCGCTACTCCCAGAAACTGGCAGCCAAGGCCCAGAAGCCGATTCTAGTCCAAGGACCTCGCAACAAACTCTGGACGGGTACCGGCATGCCAGCGTCCAGAGTCACGCCGACCGGTCAGCTAGTTGGCCGGGTGGCGCTTGCGACCCCCGATCCTGACCTCGCTGGCGGATCCGACTTTTACATCGGGGAGGCCCGCGCCGAGATCGACGGGGTCGATGTATTCAGTTGGGCAGCCCCCGTCGCCTGCACGTTCTTCCGGGGCACCCATCACCACGAATGGTGCGGCGAGGTCGCGGTGATCCGCGCCTTTGCGCATCGAAATGGTCAGATTTTCGATTTCGCCGACGATGTCCTCCGCCCCGACGCACCTGCAACACCGTTCCGCAAGCGGGGCCTGTCTATCCCGACTCCCCCCAGCAGGTCGCGAAGCTGGGCTCTTCCGAAACCCATGGGCAAATCTGCTGCGGCGCCCAAGTCGAGGGCGGAGACACCTGTTGCGGCTCCGTCGGATGACTCCACCCACCGTGTCGACGAGCCCAGCCGACATCCTGCACCGGCGCCGAAGAGTCCCGTAGGCCGGATTGAATCCGAGCCGCGGGTGCGAGCTGAGGAGTTGCTGCGAGCTCAGTTGCAGGCGCCTCGCACCAAGAGCCTCGCTCCTGTCCTAGCAACGCTCCAGCCCGACCAGTACGAGTTGGTCACCGCGCCGGCCATGGAGAGCATGATCATCGAAGGCCAACCGGGTACAGGCAAGACCATCGTGGCCTCTCACCGTGCCGCCTACCTCATCAACGAAGAGACGCCGCCGGAGAACACCCTCGACGGCAATATCCTGCTCATCGGCCCAACGATTGGCTACACCAATCACGTCCGTGACGTTGTCAATCGTCTGACGGGCGGAACCGACCGCATCAAGATCGTCGCAATTCCTCAGCTGATGCAGCGAATCCTCGGCTTGAAGGAGGAGCCCCGCGGACCGTCATCCCGCAGTTGGCAAGACGTCGACTGGAATCTTGGTGAGCTGGCCAGGTCGGCCATCCACCGCCTGAAGACCTTTAAGGGCATGACTTCCACGGAGGAGGCCTACGAGCACCTTCGCCGGAACGAAGTGGCCGGTCGTCCGATCACGCCCGACTCTGAATGGAGCGCTTACCTAGATCGCCTGCCACCGTTTAAGGACGCGCTAAGGGCGCAGGCGCCGTTGCTGGCATTCATCAAGTGGGAAGTGGCCAAGCCGTCCGAACTTGGCTTCATCGAGCACATCATCGTCGATGAAGCCCAGGACGTGACGCCACTGGAGTGGTTCCTCCTTGCGGCTATCAACGAGACG